>Ga0114903_1000266_pt1 | contig 34487 bp, 32 predicted proteins | sample MalvirDeepMed_s2_FD_87289 | JGI IMG/M metagenome (GOLD analysis project Ga0114903, IMG submission 87289) | Marine viral communities from the Global Malaspina Expedition - Malaspina viral metaG DeepMed_s2 | ecosystem: Environmental > Aquatic > Marine > Oceanic | place: Mediterranean Sea...
CGTCTGCAATTCGTCGTCGAGCGTCGCGGCCACCAGGACCAGCGTGGCATCGGTCTTGAGCAAGAGCCGCGCCTTTTGCGCCGCCTGTTCGCCGCCGCCGACGATGACGACACGGCGGTTGCTGGTGCGAATGAACATCGGGAACGCTTTCACGGCGCGGATCCTTTCAGGCTGCGAGGTGGCGGGGACGGTGCGACCAGAGCTCGGCGGCCAGCGCTGCCGGTGCCGGATGCCCCAGCGTGTCGAGGGCCAACGCGGCGGTGCCGATGACGATCTCCGTCTCGAAACCGGGCAGTTCGGCGCCCGACAGCGCCTGTGCCAGATCGGTTTCGGTGTCGGACAGCCTGCGGGGCACGTCGCAGCGGGCGGCAAGGCTTTGCTCCCATCGCGTGCCGTTCCGCAGACCGAAGACCGCGATGTCCTTCGCCGGATGGCGTTCGAATTCGCCGCCCCCGCCCTTGATGACGCTCAGCGCCTGCCAGCCCAGCCGCGCCGCGGCATCCGCCTGCAAGTCGCGATAGGACGGATGGAACACGCCCTGCACGCTGGCGGCGGCGCCGGCGGGGTTCAGCATCCGGCCGACCGTATTGGCACATGACCGCAGGCCCAGCACGTCGCGCAGCGCCAGCAGCCGGTACAGCGCCGGATGCGCGTCCTCGAGTGGGAGATAGGCAATGTTGTCGCGCTCCAGCAGACGCGCCACCGCGTCCGGATCCGACGCGATGCCGATCCCGGCGGCGCGCAGGCCCTGCCGGACCTTCGGGTCGCTGCCGTTCCAGCCGTGCAGAAGCACCCGGTGCCCGGCCCGCGCCACCAGCTGTGCCGACAGCAGGAACCAGGGCGCGCCTCGCGTCCGACCCGCGCCATAGCTGGGCCAGTCCAGATCGACCGGCGGAAAAGCCGGACCGGCCGCCTGCGCCGCGGCGGCAAAGCCCGCGATCTCGTCCGCAGTTTCGCCTTTCATGCGCAGAAGCATCAGCAGCGCGCCTTCGGCCTGTGGTGCCGCGTCGCCCGCCAGCATGCGCTGCATGGCATCCCGCGCCTCGTCCTGCGTCAGGGATCGGGACCGGCCCGGGCCGCGGCCCAGCGTGCGGACGTGCTCGGCGAGGCTCATTCAGCGGCCTCCCGCGTGCGGACCTGCTGCAAGAGATCGGCAAGTTCGGGGCGGCACGAGCCGCAATTCGTTCCGGCGTTCAGGGCGGCACCGATGGCGTCGACCGTCATCAGCGACTGCGTCTCGATGGCTTCGATGACGGTGTTGATCCCGACGCCGAAACAGGAACAGAGCACCGGTCCGGGATTGGGCATATCGGCGGGCGGCCTGCCAAAGAGGGCATCCGCCGTGGCAGAGCCCGGCAGGGTGGCGAGGTAGTCGCGCATCACCGCCACCGGGCGCGGCGACACGAAGAGCGCGCCGATCACACGGTCGTCGGCTTTCATGACGATCCGAGCGGTGCCGCGGGCGGTGTCGATCACCGATGCGGTCTCGGCCTCCGGCGCCCGGAACAGGCGCCGCGCTTCGGCCGCCCAATCCGCAGGGGCCTGCGCCCCGGCCAGTTCGGCGCGGTAGCCTGCGGTCGTGCGGGCCAGCGCCCAGTAGTCCGACCGGAGGTCCATGGCATCGCGGGACACGGCAAAGCCGTACCAGGCCGCGTCGTGACGGGCGATGGCAACGACGCTGGCCTTGCTCTCCGGCTGGCCCGAAAGCGGGTCGGTGGCGGCGGCCACCAGCGTGTCGATCCGCGCCGACGGTGCGGTTTCGCCGGTCCAGTGCATCGGCGCGAACACCTGTCCGCGCTGCACGGCATCGGTGATGCGGGCCCGCAGGATACAGGCGCCGACCGGGCTGGTCACCCGCACGAGATCCGCCGCGTCGATGTCCAAAGCCTCGGCGTCGTCGGGGTGGATGTCCAGAAACGGCTCTGCCAAATGCGCCGACAGGCGCGGGCTCAGCGCGGTGCGCGTCATCGTGTGCCACTGATCGCGCAGCCGCCCGGTGTTCAGCCGGAAGGGATAGCGCGGTCCGGTCTTCGCCGCGGGCGCGCGCCAGGAGACAGGGATGAGGCGTGCCTTGGCGTCCGGGTGGAAGAAAATCCCGTCCGCGAAGAACCGGTTGCCAGAGCGCGTGGCAGTGACCGGCCAGCGCTGCGGTTCCATGGCGGCGTAATCGCCGTCGCTGATGGCCGAAAGGCCCGAGATGTCGAAATCGCGCCCGAAGCCGCCGGCGATGCCCGAGAGGGTCGCGTGTTCGCGGAAGATCTCGGCCGGGCTGGCATAGTCGAAGACCGCTCCAAAACCCATCCGGCACCCCACCTCGGCCAGGATATTCCAGTCGGCCCGCGCCTGACCCGGCGCCGGCAACACGCTGCGCTGGCGGCTGATCGTGCGGTCGGAATTGGTGACCGTGCCATCCTTTTCCGCCCAGGCCGTCGCGGGCAGCAGCACGTCGGCCAGCCGCGCGGTGTCGGTCCGCGCCGTGATGTCGCTGACGACCGTAAAGGGACAGGCGGCGATGGCATCGCGCACGGCATCCGCCTCGGGCATCGAAACGGCGGGGTTGGTGTGGATGATCCAAAGTGCCTTGATCCGCCCGTCGCCCACGGCGCGAAACATGTCCACCGCCTTCAGCCCCGGCGCCTCGGGCACGCGCGGAGCGTTCCAGAAGGCGCGCACGGCGCTGCGATGATCGGCGTTTTCCAGGTCGAGGTGACAGGCCAGCATGTTGGCCAGCCCACCGACCTCGCGCCCGCCCATGGCGTTGGGCTGGCCCGTCACCGACAGCGGGCCGCAGCCGGGCTTGCCGATGCGACCCGTGGCCAGGTGACAGTTGAGGATGGCGTTGACTTTGTCCGAACCGGATGTGGACTGGTTCACCCCCTGGCTGAAGATCGTCACCACCCGCTCGGTCCGCATCCAGAGGCGGCAGAACGCCTCGACCTCGGCCGCATCCAGCCCGGTCGGGGCCAGGCCGTCGTTCAGCGCCGACCGCAGCGTGTCATCGAACCCCTGTGTGCGCGCGATGAACGCCTTGTCGATCGCCCCGCCCTCATAGAGCGTCGCGAACAGGCGGTTGAAGAGCGCGACATCGGCGCCTGGCGTCAGCGCAAGGTGCATGTCGGCACCGTCGCAGCTTGCCGTGCGGCGCGGGTCGATCACCACGATCCGGGTGCCGCGGGCCTTCTTCGCGGCCAGCACCCGCTGGTGCAGGACCGGGTGGCACCAGGCAAGGTTCGATCCCACCAGCACCACCAGGTCGGCCTCTTCGATATCCTCGTAAGCGCCGGGCACGGTGTCGGTGCCGAAGGCGCGGCGATGCCCCGCCACGGTCGAGGCCATGCAGAGCCGCGAGTTCGTGTCGATATTGGCCGAGCCGATGAACCCCTTCATCAGCTTGTTGGCGACGTAGTAATCCTCGGTCAGCATCTGGCCCGAGACGTAGAAGGCCACGCTGTCGGGCCCGTGCGTTGCGATGGTGTCGCGGAAGTGGTCCGCCACCAGTTGCAGCGCGTCGTCCCAGCCGGTCTCTTTCCCGTACACACACGGCGCCAGCAGTCGGTTCTCCAGCCCCACGGTTTCGCCGAGGGCAGACCCCTTGGAACAGAGCCGCCCACGGTTTGCCGGATGCGCGGGATCGCCGCGCACCGCCAGCCCGCCCTGCCCGTCCGCTCGCAGAAGCACGCCGCAGCCGACCCCGCAATAGGGGCAGGTGGAGCGGACCTCTGGCGCGCCACCCCCGCCCATCACGCGGCACTCCGGGCGCGCAGTTTGGCGCCGTCTATGAGCACACGACCGTCCTCGATCCGCAAAGCATGCGTCTGGATCTGCATGGCCTCGCCCCGGGCCTGCCCGGTGGTGAGGTCGAAGACCATGTTGTGCAGCGGGCAGGTCACGGACTGGCCGTGCACGATGCCTTCGGACAGCGGCCCGCCCTTGTGCGGGCAGCGGTCGGCGGCGGCAAAGACTTCCGTATCCCCGGTGCGGAAGAGCGCCACGCAGCCCTGTGCCGTCTTGATCCTGCGCGCGCCGCGCAGGGGGATGTCGTCGATGGCGCAAAGGTCGATCCAGCTCATTCCGCAGCCTCCAGCGTCAGATCCGCCACGGGCTGGAATGCCGGGGCGCGTTTGGCCTCTTCGGCCCAGGGGTCCTTGCGATAGATGGATTGCGACAGATCGAAGGCCGCGATCAGCCGCGCGCGTTCGTCAAGGTCGTCGACCACCCGCGCCTTGACCCAGTCGAGCCCGACCTTGGCGACCCACTTGTAGGGCCGGTCGAGGTATTTCGCGTTCTCGCGGTATAGCTGGATGAAGGCCACGGTGAGGTCGATGGCCTCCTGTTCGGTCGCTGCGTCGCCCAGCCGTTCGGTCTCTTTCACGTCCATGCCCGCGGCGCCGCCGACGCCGACCTGATAACCGCTGTCCACGCACACGATGCCCACGTCCTTGCAGGTCGCCTCGGCGCAGTTGCGCGGGCAGCCCGACACCGCCAGCTTGACCTTGTGCGGCGTCCACGACCCCCACAGGATTTGCTCGAGCTTCACGCCCAGCCCGGTGCTGTCCTGCGTGCCGAAGCGGCAGTGATCGGTGCCGACGCAGGTTTTCACCGTACGCAGACCCTTCGAATAGGCATGGCCCGACACAAGACCCGCTGCGTTGAGATCGGCCCAGATACCGGGCAGATCCTCGCCCTTCACACCCAGCAGGTCGATGCGCTGCCCGCCGGTGACCTTGACCGTCGGCACGGCGTATTTCTCGGCGGCGTCCGCAATGGCGCGCAGCTCGGCGGGCGTGGTGATCCCGCCCCACATGCGAGGCACCACCGAAAAGGTGCCGTCCTTCTGGATGTTGGCATGTTTGCGTTCGTTGACGAACCGGCTTTGCGGATCGTCGCGATACTCCAGCGGCCAATCCGCCAACAGGTAGAAGTTCACCGCCGGGCGGCAGACATGGCAGCCGTTGCGGGTCTTCCAGCCCAGCTCCTGCCAGACGGCCTCCTGGCTTTTCAGTTCCTGCGCCTTGATCAGCCGCCGCACGTCCTCGTGGCTCAGGTCGCAGCAGCCGCAGATCGGCTGCGCGGCAGGCATCTGGAACGCGTCGCCCAGCGTGACCTGCAGAAGCTGTTCCACCAGCCCGGTGCAGGTCCCGCAGGAGGCGCTGGCCTTGGTCTGCGCGCGTACCGCGCCGAGGTCGGTCGCGCCCCCGGCGATGGCGTCGGTGATGGTGCCCTTGCAAATGCCGTTGCAGCCGCAAATCTCCGCCTCAGGCGGCAATGCTGCAACGGCTGACAGAGGGTCCGCGGAGGCGCCTCCCTGGTAGGCCGGGCCGAAAATTAGTGTCTCGCGCATGTCGTCGATGTCGGTGCCGTCGCGAATGAGGCCGAAGAACCAGTTGCTGTCGGCGGTGTCGCCGTACATGACCGCACCGATCAGTCGGTCGTTCTCGATCACCAACCGCTTGTAGATGCCGCGGCCCGGGTCGCGGAACACGATGTCCTCGCGCCCGCCGCCCTCGGCGAAATCACCGGCGCTGAACAGGTCGCAACCGGTGACCTTGAGCTTGGTCGACAACTGCTTCTGCACGAAGGTCGCGTGCGTGCCCAGCAGCGTCTGGGCCGCGACCTTGGCCTGGTCGTAAAGCGGCGCCACTAGCCCGAAGACCGCGCCGTCGTGTTCGATGCATTCGCCCACCGACAGGATATCGGCGTTCGAGGTGATCATCTGGCCGTCCACATGGATGCCGCGCCCGGTCGCAAGCCCGGCCTCCTTGGCCAGCGCGATGTTGGGCCGGATGCCCACGGCCATGACCAGCAGGTCGCAGGACAGTTCGGTGCCGTCGTCCAGCAGCAGCGCCCGGACCTTGCCGTTCTCGCCCAGGATTTCCTTGGAATTGGCGCCGCAGCGGATGTCGATGCCGCGGCTTTCCAGCGATTTGCGCAGCAGGAAACCCGCGCTTTCGTCAAGCTGCCTGTCCATCAGGTGGCCCATCAGATGCACCACCGTCACCTCCATTCCCCGGAGGCGCAGCCCGGCGGCGGCCTCTAGGCCCAGGAGACCCCCGCCGATCACCACGACCCGCGCACCGGGCGTGGCGGCGGCGTCGATCATGCGGTTCGTGTCCTCCAGATCGCGATAGGCGATGACGCCGTCGAGGTCGTGGCCCGGCAATGGCACGATGAACGGGGTCGACCCGGTGGCGATCAGCAGCTTGTCGTAAGGAACGGCACCATTCTCGCCCTCGACCACCTTGGCTTCGGTGTCGATCCCCACGACCTTTTCGCCAAAGCGGCAGGTCACGCCGTGCTGCGCGTACCAGTCGTCGTCGTGGATCACGATCTCGCCGTAGGATTTTTCGCCCGACAGAACCGGCGACAGCATGATGCGGTTATAGTTGCCGCGTGGCTCGGCGTTGAACAGGGTCACGTCCCACTGTCCGGGATCGGCCTCGAACAGGTGTTCCAGCGCCCGGCCAGAGGCCATTCCGGCACCGATCACCACAAGTTTGCGCGTGCTCATCTTGGCTCCTTTCAGATGTACCAGGCGACGATGTGGGTCATCGCGCCGCCGCCGTAGGAGGGCAGTCCGACAAAAGCGCCGTAGCCGGCGGGCAGGCCCCCGGCGCCGCGCTGTACCACCGGCAGGCCGGTGCCCAGCACCTGGCCAACGGGGCCTTTCCAGGCTTCGGCCTTTGGCGCCTCGGCGCGGGTGCCGTCGCCGTCGTCGCGCCAAAGCGCGCCTTCGCGTTCGCAAACGCCGTCGATCAGAACGGCCTTGCCGCCCCGCTTCACGGCCCAGACCTCGAACCGCCGGGCGATGGGCGTGCCCAGCGCCGAGAGCAGTGTCAGCACGTAAGGCGTTCCGCCCGGCACCCGCACCGGCAGGCCGATGCCAGAGGTCAGCCCCGCCTTCCCGGCCGCCGAGGCGCGCACGAACTTGTAGCCCGAGCCAAGGTCGCGCATCAGGATCGGCGCATCCGCCGCCCAGACGCCGCCCGGCAGGCCCTGTCCGCGCGGGAAACAGGTGTGCTGCGAGACGAAGGCGAATTCCTCGGCGGCGCCGTAGTAGCCGTCGTCGAGCATCAGCAGCCCGTCGCGGTTCGCAGTCCAGACCTCGATCGCGCCGATCCGCTCCGCGTCGTCGCCGCAGAGCACGACCAGCACCGCCTTGAGCGTGTCGCCGTCAAAGACCGGCACCGCCACGGCAGCGCTGAGACCGGCCTCTTTCGCCAACTCGGTACGCTTGAAATACGACCCGTCGAAGCCCTTGAGCACCACCGGGCGCGCCTCGGCCCAGGCCTTGCCGGGCAAGCCTTCGCCCTTGGCAAAGCGGGTGCCCCGCGAGGCTTCTTCGAAGGCGCCGAGGCCATTCGTGTCGCCCGCGGCATAGACAAGCACGTCGTCCTTGGGCACCCAGACCTCGGCCACCTGGATGAAGGTGTCGGTAGGTGTGTCGATCTTTCCGTCCATCGGGTTCGTCTCCGCTGCGGGCGGCGAGCGCCCATGTGTCGGGGTCTATTCGGCGGCCAATGCCTTGGCCGCGGGCCGCTTGGGCTTGGCGCCGTGTTCGTATTCCTCGAGGAAATCCAGCACCTGCTGTCGGTAACGGTAGTAGTCGGGATGTTCGAGCAGCGCCTTGCGGGTGCGCGGGCGCGGCAGATCGACGTTGAGGGTCTTGCCGATGGTCGCCTGCGGCCCGTTGGTCATCATCACCACGCGGTCGGCCAGCAGGATCGCCTCGTCGACATCGTGCGTCACGCAGATCGCGGTCACCTTGGTGCGCGACCAGACCTCCATCAGCACTTCCTGCAATTCCCAGCGGGTGAGGCTGTCGAGCATGCCGAAAGGTTCGTCGAGCAAGAGCAGCTTGGGCGAGAGCGCGAAGGCCCGAGCGATGCCGACCCGCTGCTGCATGCCGTTCGACAGGTCCGTGGCGGGCTTGTCCATCGCATCGGCCAGACCGACCCGTTCAAGGTAGTATTCCACCACTTCCTGCCGTTCGCCCTGCGTCGCGCGCGGATAGACCTTGTCGACACCGATGGCGACGTTTTCCTTGGCGCTGAGCCAGGGAAAGAGGTTGGGCGACTGGAACACCACCGCACGCTCCGGATCGGCGCCTTCGACGTGCCGGCCGTCCAGCTTGATCGCGCCTTGGCTGATCTCGTTGAGCCCGGCCGCCATGGTCAGCACGGTGGACTTGCCGCAGCCCGAATGGCCGATCAGCGAAATGAATTCGCCGCGGTCGATCTTGAGGTCGAAATCCTCGACCACGGTCAGCGGTCCCTTCGGCGTCGGATAAACCTTGTGCAGCTGGCTGAAGTCGAGGAAGCGCTCGTCGATCAGGCCCTTCTGCGCCTCGGCCACCGCGGCGGGCGCACCGTGGATCGGCGTGACCGCGGGCAAATGTCTTGTGCCTTCGACCTTGGCCTCGATGCCCACGTCCATCAGGTACTTCGTGACGTCGGCGCGCAGCCTCTTGAAGCTCTCGTCGGTGTTCATCTCCATCCGGTCGCGCGGGCGCGGGATGCTGACCTTGAACTCACGCCCCAGCGTGCCGTCGGGATTGAGCGCGACGATGCGGTCGGCGAGGATGATGGCCTCGTCCACATCGTTGGTGATCAGCACGCAGGTCTTCTTGTCGGCCTCCCAGATATGCTCGATCTCATCGGCCAGGTTGGCGCGGGTCAGCGCGTCCAGCGCGCTCAGCGGTTCATCCAGCAGCAGGACCTCGGGCGACATCGCCAGGGCGCGCGCGACGTTGACCCGCTGGCGCATCCCGCCCGACAGTTCCGCCGGACGGCGCGCCGCAGCATGGCCTAGTCCCACCATCTGCACGTAATGCGCCAGCTTTTCGGCCTTTTCGGTCTTGGTGAGCTCGGGGAACACCGTATCGACCGCCAGTCGCACGTTGCCGGCCACCGAGAGCCAGGGCATCAGCGAATAGCTTTGGAAGATCACCCCGCGTTCCGGTCCCGGCCCGGTGACCGGCGCGCCCTTGAAGCGGACGCTGCCCTTGGTGGGTTTTTCCAGCCCGGCCATCAGGTTGATCAGCGTCGTCTTGCCGGTGCCGGAAAAGCCCAGCAGCACCAGGAATTCACCTTCGGCCACTTCGAGCGTGATGTCCTTCAGCACATGGGTCGCGTCGGTGCCGGTGCCGAAGCTCTGGCTGACGTTGTCCAGTTCGAGAATGCCCATATCGGTCTCCTTTCCCTGCCTCAGCGGTTGTTGGTGAAGGTGAAGAGTGATTGCAGCGCGTACATCACCCGGTCGAGCAGGAAGCCGATGATCCCGATGGTCAGAACCGCGACCATGATCCGGGCGAGGCTTGAGCTCGATCCGTTCTGGAACTCGTCCCAGACGAATTTCCCGAGCCCCGGGTTCTGCGCCAGCATCTCGGCGGCGATCAGAACCATCCAGCCCACACCGAGGCTCAGGCGCAGCCCGGTGAAGATCAGCGGCAGCGCCGAAGGCAGCACCAGCTTGGTGATCTTGGTCCAGGTGTTCATCTTGAGCACCTTGGAGACGTTGACGAGGTCGCGGTCGATGCTGGCCACGCCCAGCGCCGTGTTGATCAGCGTCGGCCAGAGCGAACAGAGCGTCACCGTGATCGCGGAAATGATGAAGCTTTTCGCCAGCAGCCCGTCGTTGGACGCCGCCAGTGCGGAGACGATCATCGTCACGATGGGCAGCCAGGCCAGCGGCGATACGGGTTTGAAGATCTGGATCAGCGGGTTCAGCGCGGCATTCGCCGTGGGCGACAGGCCCGCCGCGATGCCCAGCGGCACGGCAACGACGGTGGCGATCAGGAAGCCGAAGAACACCGTCTGGATCGAGGTCCATATCTGCTGATAGTAGCTGGGCGCGCCCGTGTAGGCCCGCTCGACCGGTTCCTGACCGTTGGCGACGCGGCGCGCATTCAGCGTGTCGACCTGGTCCTGGAACCGGGCGCGGCTGGCCGCCTTGTCCTGTGCATCCTCGTGCAGGATGACCGCCTGTACCCAGACCTGGGCCGGACCCGGAACCGCCCCGAGCGAGGTCTGCACACGCGGCGCGAGGGCGCCCCAGAGGACCAGGAAGACGACGATTGCCAGCAACGGCACCAGCAGCAGACGCCAGATATCCTTGAGCTGGGCCCTTGGATTGTCTCCGGCCATCGCCCTGAGGATCGGGGTCACCCAACTGAGGCCGAGAACCTGAAACCACTTGTCGGCGGCATTGATGCGGGTGAAAAGCCGGGCGCGCCGCGCTTCGCGGTCCGCGGCCTGGGCAAAGTTTGGATCGACTGTGGTCATGGAATGTCCTCGTGAGATCGGATTGGACGGGGCTGGTCGCAGGCGAGGTGAATCGGGAGCGCGCCGATGTGGCGCACCCCCTAAGGGGCTCAGCCTTCGACCTCGGTGCCGACAACGATCTGTTCGCCTTTCAGGCCGATCGGCAGGCTGTCCAGGTAGGCGTTGGGCGTGCGGCCGTCGTAGGGGATGCCGTCGATGATATCCGCCGCCGGGGTCGGCGCCTTGTAGCCGTCACTGTCCCAGGGAAAATCCGCCTCGTTCGCCAGCCCCTCGTCCACAAGCAGGCGCGCCGCCTCGAGGTAGATCTCGGGCTTGTAGACGTCGCGCGCGACCTCGTCGTACCAGGCGTCCGACTTCGGCTCTGCGATCTGGCCCCAGCGGCGCATCTGCGTCAGGTACCACACCGCATCGGAGTAGAACGGATAGGTCGCGTTGTAGCGGAAGAAGACGTTGAAGTCGGGGATGTCGCGCTTGTCGCCCTTTTCGAATTCGAAGAAGCCGGTCATCGAGTTGGCGATCACCTCGTAATCCGCGCCGACATATTCGGGCCGGCTGAGGATTTCGACCGCCTCGGGCCGGTTGGCGTTGTCGTTCTCGTCAAGCCAGATCGCGGCGCGGATCAGCGCCTTGGTCATGGCGAGCGTGGTGTTCGGATACTGTTCGGCGAATTCTGCGGTGATGCCGAAGACCTTTTCGGGGTTGTTCTTCCACAGCTGGTAATCGGTGATGACCGGCACGCCGATGCCCTTGAACACCGCCTGCTGGTTCCAGGGCTCGCCGACGCAATAGCCGTCGATCGTTCCGGCCTCGAGCGTGGCGGGCATCTGCGGCGGCGGCGTCACGCTCAGGAAGACATCGGCACCGATCTGGCCGCTGATGTTCTCGGGGCTGTAGTAGCCCGGATGAAGTCCGCCGGCGGCCAGCCAGTAACGCAGTTCGTAGTTGTGGGTCGACACCGGAAACACCATGCCCATGTTGAAGGGCTTGCCGGCGTTCCGGAACTCCTCGACCACCGGCGCCAGCGCCTTGGCCGAGATCGGGTGCTGCGGGCGGCCATCGTCCAGCTTGGGAATATGCGGCAGCATCTTTTCCCAGACCTCGTTGGAGACGGTGATGCCGTTGCCGTTCAGGTCCATCGAAAAGGGCGTGACGATATGCGCCTCGGTGCCGAAACCGATGGTCGCGGCCAGCGGCTGACCGGCGAGCATATGCGCGCCGTCCAGTTGCCCGCCGATCACGCCGTCAAGCAGCACTTTCCAGTTCGCCTGCGCCTCGAGCGTCACAAAAAGTCCCTCGTCGAGGAAATATCCCTGCTCGTAGGCCACGGCCAGCGGGGCCATGTCGGTCAGCTTGATGAACCCGAGGGTCAGTTCATCCTTTTCCAGGTCCAGCATCTGGGCGAAGGCGGGGCCGGTCATCGCCGTGCAGGCCACGAGGCCGGTCAGGAGCTTCTTCATGAGGTGTCCTTTCGGAATGCCCGGCAGACGTAGAGAAAACCGGACGAAAAACGCAAAAAAGGCCGATCACTGACCACCGGAATCCGGCGGAAAGCGAGCGACCTTGCTCAGGGTATTCCCTGTCATTGGGAAGAATTTCGTGCCGGCTCACGCCATTGCAAACCGGCCTCTTCGTGATGCGGCAACGCAGCAATCCACGCAAAGAAAAAATGACTGAACGGCGGAATTGTTCGAACGACACCGTTTAAAACGGCGAAATCTGCCTCTCTAATGGTCAGAATTCGTCGGTTAGATCAAAAATGCGCCCATCGAAAAACCTGTCCGGCAGCAGCGACAGGCTGCCTTGCGCGGAGGCCACCGGCGTATCGTGGCGAATCGAACCCTCGACCTTCTCGGAGGCACCGGGCAGGTCATTGCTGGTCATCGCCAGGTGGCGACGATGCAGATCCGCGCGGAATACATGCGAGATAAGGTCGAGCCGACCCGAGATATCCTGCCCGTGTTCCGCGGCCAGGCGTGTGGCGATCCACTTCGCCTGACTGCGCCAGGGAAAGGTCGCGGCGCCGTGGAAGAATTCGACGAACCGCTCGACCGGGCGCAGCTCGCCGCGTGCCGACAGGATAAGGTTTCCGCTCAACGCCCGGTCGATCAGCTCCGACGGCACATCCAGGTAAAGGCGGCGGGACAACACCTCGCCGGCCGCGCTCCGACTTTCGGGCCGCGACAGCCAACGCCCGGCGCGAAAGACGGCCCGCATCAGCCGTGCGACCAGGTCGGGCTCTGTGTCGGCCCAGTCCCTGCGCACGGCCAACACCTTTTCCGGGGCGAACTGCCAGATGCTCTGTCCCGGCAACAAAAGCGCACCGACGCCCTGTTCGACGGACACGGACCCCCACGGCTCTCCGACACAGAACGCATCCACGTCGCCCGCCGCCAGCGCGCTGGCCATCAGCGGCGGCGGCACGGTGCGGATTTCGATGCCTTTCGCGCCCAGGGCGGTGCCCGCGCTCCAATACCGCAGCAATTCAACGTGCATCGAAAACGGAAAGGGCACGCCAAAGGTCAGCGGCCCGTCGCGGACGCGGTCCAACGCCTTTGCCGCCGCCACCGGATCGGCAAAATCGAACCCATGGCCGATGGCGCGGAGCTTGGCCTCGAGCCCCTTGCCGACGCCGATGACATTGCCGTTCACGGACAGCACAGACACGGCAGACAGCGCGGTCGTCACCCCGCCCAGCCCCATTGCCATGGCCACCGGCACCGGCGACAGCATATGCGCCGCATCCACGCGGCCAAAGGCCAGCATGTCGCGCACCGACGACCAGGACGGTGCCGCGATCAGGTCGAGCGCGATGCCTTCCGCCTCGGCAAATCCCATCTCCTGCGCCATGATCAGCGGCGCCGCGTCCACCAGCGGCATGTAGGCGACGGGAAGGTTCACAGTCTTCATCCCAAGAGCCCCGAAGCCGTCACCAGCGCCTCGGCCACATCCGCGACGCGCCGGCCGTTGTCCATGGCGCTCTTGCGCAGCAGCGCATAGGCCGCGTCTTCATCAATGCCGCGGGCCTTCATCAAAAGCCCCTTGGCGCGGTCGATAACCTTGCGCTCTTCCAGCGCCCGCCGGGTCTCGGCCAGTTCGTTGCGCATCTGCCGGACCATGCCGAACCGGGCGATCGCCGTGTCCATCACCGGCTTCAGCCGTTTCGGCGAAAGCCCGTCGACGACATAGGCAGAGACACCGGCCTCGACCGCGGCCTGCGCGAGGCCGCCCGCCGCGCCGGACACGAACATGGCCACCGGCCGGTCCAGCGGCCCTGACGCGAGGGTCAGTTCCTCCATCATGTCACGGGTGGGATTGTCGATGTCGATCAGCACGATGTCGGGACTGTGCGCCGCGATCTTGCGGGCCAGTCCGCTGGCGTGACCGATCACATGGACGTCGCAGTCGCCGTTGGCGGTGAGCGCATCGATGATCCCGATCGCACGGTCGCGATCCTCCTCCACGACGACGACTGTCAGTTTGGCGCTCATACCGGATGGCATGTGCCAATCCACACAGCGGTGCAACGGCTATGCCGCAGACAGGGCCGGACCCTGACCGGAAATGCAGCACGAACGGGGACACTGCCCGGTTTTTCGGCACTTCGCCCGTAGAAAGCCGGCTGCATCACCCGACGCCCCCGGTTCAAGACAAGATCGACCGCACCGGGTTTGCGACCCCATGCAATGCAGGCGTTGCCAATTCTTGTACCTTGGGCGGACCGTCGCGGTGCCGGTCAGACCCTGCGGATCGTCCGCCCCGACGCCCTCAGCGGGCCCGAGAGGCGCGCGCGCGTTCCCGCGCGAGATCGACAAAGACCTTGAAGGCCGCCGGCGGATTGCGCCGGCTGGGATAGTACAGGCAAAGCGGTGCCAGCGGCGGTGTCCAGGCGTCCAGCACGCGCACGAGGCGCCCCGCCTCGATGTCCTGGCGCACATCCGATTCCATGAAAAAACCGATGCCGAGGCCCTCGAGCACGGCAATCCGGGCGAGGCTGGCTTCGTCCAGCGTGATCGGCCCCGCCACATCGACCTGCACCGGCTGACCGTCGGACTCGAACGGCCAGCGAAAGAGCGCGCCGTTCGGCAGGCGCGTCCGGATACAGGCATGCGCTAGCAGGTCGGAGGGCACTTTCGGCGTCTCCCGGCCGTCGAAATAACCGGGCGTCGCGACCACCGCGTAGCGCCGCGCGGGCCCCAGCGGGATGCCGATCATGTCGCTCGGCACGAGGGTCTGACTGCGCACCCCGAAATCGAAGCCCTCGGCCACGATGTCGACGAGGTTGCCCTCGGTCACGAGGTCGATCTGCACGCCCGGGAACCGCCGCAGGTACTCCAGTACCAGCGGCGCCAGGATCTCGCGGCCCGCCGTGGCGAAGGTGTTGATGCGCAGGACGCCGGTGGGCGTCTCCTGCTGCGACCGGACCGTGTCCAGCGCGCGGTGAATGTCCTTGAGCGCCGGGCTGACCTGGTTGACGAAGCGTTGGCCGGCTTCGGTAAGGGACACGCTGCGGGTCGTGCGGTTGAAAAGCCGCACGCCCAACTGCGCCTCGAGTTTCGAGACCGCGTTGCTGAGCGCACTTGTCGACATCCCCACATCAAGCGCGCCCGCGCGGAACGACCCCCGGCGGGCGATCGCCAGAACCGCGTCGAAATCGGACAGCTTATAGGTCGCCATTGTCCCCAAAACCAGAATGCCACATTCGGATTTATCCCGCTAATCCGCACGATGTCAAAACCCTACCTTCGCCTCACACAAAAGGAGACCCACTATGAGTATTGAACTTCCCAAGGTGATCGCCGCCTATTTTTCGGCCGACAAGACAGGCAATGCGCAGGCGATCTCGGACTGCTTCACCGAGGACGCCACCGTCCTCGACGAAGGCAATACCTACACCGGCCGCGACGCGATCCGGCAGTGGATGGCGAACGCCTCCACGCAATACACCTACACGGTCGAACCGTTCGACATCGCGCAAGACGGCGCGCGCACGGTCGTCACCAACCATCTCGTCGGCAACTTCCCCGGCAGCCCTGTCGACCTGCGCTACTTCTTCGTCCTCCGTGGCAAAAAGATCGCCGAACTGGAGATCGTCCCGTGAGCGCCTTTCTGACCCTTGAGGGCAAGCGGGCCCTCGTCACCTCCGGCACACGCGGTGCCGGAGGCGCGACCGTGTCCCTGTTCAAGAAGCTCGGTGCCGATGTTCTGACGACGGCACGCACAAGACCACCGGAGATGCCCGAAGACCGGTTCATCGCGGCGGACCTGACGCGGCCCGAAGGCTGCGCCACAGTGGCCGAGGCCGTGCGCGAGAGGCTGGGCGGCGTCGACATCATCGTCCACATGCTCGGCGGGTCCTCGGCGCCCGCAGGCGGCTACAGGGCGCTGGACGACGACGAATGGCGGCGCGAGATCGACCTGAACCTGATGCCGGCAGTGCGCCTCGACCGCGCGCTCGTGCCGGAGATGGAGGCGCGGGGCAGCGGCGTGGTGATCCACGTCACATCCATCCAGCGCGCGCTGCCACTGCCCGAGGCGACGACGGCCTATGCCGCCGCCAAGGCGGCGCTGTCCGCCTACAGCAAGAGCCTGTCGAAGCAGGTCTCGCCCAAGGGTGTGCGAGTCGTCCGCGTCTCTCCGGGCTGGATCGAGACCGAATCCTCGGTCGAGCTGGCAAAACGCCTTGCCGCAGAGCATGGGGTCGACGTCGACGCGGGCAAGCGCATGATCATGGAGTCGCTCGGCGGCGTGCCGATCGGCCGGCCTACCCGGCCGGAAGAGGTTGCGAACCTGATCGCATTTCTCGGCTCGGATCGCGCCGGCACGATCACCGGCACGGAATACGTGATCGACGGCGGCACGGTTCCGACCGTCTAGCACCGCTACGTCCCAGGCAGGCGGCCTGGCCTGGCTGGGACGGTTTGCCGCCGAACACCTCTCCGGGCAACCGCTGCTGCAACGACATCGGTCGGACCACATTCGGGCGTGTGCGGAGCGTCGATGCTCACGTTTTGGTCCCGGCGAACGTCCGAACCGGCTGGTGGACAATCTACGGAAAACAGACGCAAGACCGAGGGGGCGAAACCACGCCGCAGCACGCTGACGAGGCGCGGCTGTCAGGTTCGGACGGATCTGCGCGACATGGGAAACCGGCTGGCGGCAGGCGCGCGCCTTGGCGTTTCGGGCAACGTAGGTCGAGGCGGCAGCGCGCCGGTTTATTTCCGACAAAAACGCTCTTGAACTGGCGTGGGGATGCGATTACGCCATTTCCGACTTAACTACTCAAGAATGGATTCCCACCATGCGGATCAAGCCGATCCTGGCGTCCGGAAGCGTTGCCCTGGCCATTTGCGGCATGTCTGCGCAGGCTGAGACGACCTATCCCCTGACGATCGAGAACTGCGGTCAAAGCGTCACCTTCGAACAGGCGCCGCAGAAGGCCGTCGCCCTAGGTCAGAACAGCGCCGAGATCATGCTGCTTCTCGGGCTCGAAGACCGGATGGCGGCGACGGCCTTCTGGCCGAATTCCGTGCTGCCCGAATTGGCGGAAGCCAACAATTCAGTCGAGCTTCTGACGGTTGAATTCCCAACTCTTGAATCCGTGCTCTCGACGCAACCCGACTTCGTGGCGGCCATGCTGACGACACTGCTTGGGCCCGACAGCAAGGTCGCGCAGCGGTCGGATTTCGAAGTTCTCGGCATCCCGACCTACCTGTCGCCAAGCGCGTGTTCCACGACGCTCGATGCGGGCGACGCCTACGGCTCCCGCCGCGACCTCTGGACCATGGACCTGGTCTACAAAGAGATCGAGGACCTGTCGCGCATCTTCGACATCGCCGACCGCGGCACGGCGCTGATCGAGGATTTCAAATCGCGCGAGGCCGCCTTGCGCGCGCGTTTCCCGGAGGACGAGGATCTGACGTTCCTGTTCTGGTTTTCCAGCCCTTCGCCCGCCGATGACGCCTACCTGGGCGGCGGCTTCGGCGCCTCGGGCTACATCGCCGATCTGCTTGGCGGCAAGAACGCCATCCAGACCGAGGCCGAATGGCCGACGGTCGGGTGGGAAGGCATCATGGCAGCCGACCCCACGGTCTTTGTCGTGAGCCAGGTCGACCGCAATCGCTGGGCGCTGGACACCGCAGAGAACAAGATCGCCTTTCTGACCTCGGACCCGACCGTCAGCCAGATGGAAGCGGTGCGTGAAGGCCGCATCGTGGTGATGAGCGGCGCGGCGATGAACACCAGCGTCGGCACCCTTTACGGCGCTGAAGCCGTGGCCGAACAGCTGAAAGAGCTGGATCTGCCGTGATGACCTCGGAGACCGGGGAAAGCGGATCGGGCTGGCTTGTCCCGTTCCTGTGCCTTTCGGCGGTCGTTCTCGCCTTCGCCGTCGCGTCGGCGGCGGCGATCGGCGATTACAACATCGCCCTGCGCACGGTCTTTCTGTCGGTCACGAACGAGCTTGGCCTGACCGGCGCCGAAGTCGCTCCCGTCGAGCAAAGCGTGGTGTGGAACCTGCGTCTCAGCCGCGCGCTGGTGGCGGCGCTCGCCGGGGCGGGACTGGCGATCTGCGGCGCGATCCTGCAGGCGCTGCTGCGCAACGCCCTGGCCGAACCGTTTGTCCTGGGCGTCTCGGCGGGGGCCTCGACCGGAGCGGTCTGCGTGATCGTGCTCGGCATCGGCGCCGGAGGCCTGTCGCTGTCGCTGGGCGCCTTCGCCGGGGCGTTCGCCGCCTTTGCGCTGGTGGCGCTGCTGTCCAATGGCGCGACAAGCGGGCCGAACCACACGATCCTCGCCGGTGTCGCGGCTTCGCAGCTTTTCAACGCGCTGACCTCCTACATCGTGACCACGTCGGGCAATGCTCAACAGGCGCGGGATGTGATGTTCTGGCTTCTCGGCAGTTTCGGCGGCGTGCGCTGGCCGGATGTCCAGCTGCTGCTCGCTGTTGTTGTCCTCAGTCTCGTTATCTGCATCTGGATGGCGCGATCGCTCGACGCCTTCACCTTCGGAGACGAGGATGCGGCGGCGCTCGGCGTGCCCGTCGGGCGCATCAGGCTGGTTCTGTTCGGGGTGACGGCGGTCCTGACCGCGACGATTGTCAGCATGGTCGGCGCCATCGGCTTTGTCGGGCTCGTGGTCCCGCATGCCGCGCGCTACATCGTCGGACCTCTGCACCTGCGGCTTCTCCCGGCCTGCGCCATGACCGGTGCGGTCTTCATGGTGATCGCCGATATCGCGTCGCGCGTGATCGTCGCGCAGCAGACGGTCCCCATCGGTGTGGTCACGGCGCTGGTCGGCGTGCCCTTCTTCACGATCATCCTCTACCGGGCAAGGCCGCAGACATGAGTGTCGTGGCCGAGAACCTGATCTGGGGCGTGAAACGCAGGACCATCGTGGCGAATGTGTCGCTGACGGTAGGGCCGGGTGAAACCCTGGGTCTGATCGGCCCCAACGGATCCGGCAAGTCCTCTCTGCTGCGGCTGCTGGCCGGGCTGCGGTCGCCGCTGTCGGGTCGCGTCGAGATCAACGGGCAGGACATCGCGCAGGTGTCGCGCAAAGCCTTGTCCCGGCAGGTCGCCTTCGTACAGCAAAGCGCGGCCACCGACACCAACGTCACCGTCGCGGATGTCGTGCGCCTCGGGCGGACCCCGCACCGCTCGGCGCTTGCCGGCTGGTCCGAGGGCGACGAGGCGGCGGTCAACCGGGCGCTCGACCGCGTGGACATGGCATCGCGGCGGAAACAGGCTTGGCAGACATTGTCGGGGGGCGAACGCCAGAGGGTGCATATCGCCCGCGCGCTGGCGCAGTCCCCGCAAGTGATGTTCCTGGACGAGCCGACGAACCATCTCGACATTCACCACCAGATCGAAATCCTGCGCATGGTCCGGGACCTCGACGTGACCAGTGTCATCGCGCTGCATGACCTCAACCTTGCCGCCATGTTCTGCGACCGGATCGTGGTGCTCGAAGCCGGAACCCTGCGCGCCAGCGGCACACCGGAAGAGGTGTTGACGCAAGACACCCTGCGAAAGGTGTTCCGCGTCACGGCCCATGTCAGTGGCGCATCGGCGAACGGTCGGCCGCATATCCGGTTCATATCCGATTGACCGGGCCGGGAGACACGCGCATTGAGCCCCCCGGCGACACGGCAGGTGTGACCGCCATTCTAAAGTGCGATGCGCCGGTCCGGGTCCGCAAGTTTATCCCGAACGGGGAAAACGCGGAAATCCGTCTTTGCGAATGTCTGCGACACCTAACGGCCTTTATGCCGCCTTGTCGCTTTCTTCCGCCACGCCGTCGAAGTCCATGTAGAACGTCGTTCCGACACCAAGCTCGCTCTCATATCTGAGTTCCGCGTCGTGATGGTTCATGATCTGTCTGCTGATATTGAGACCAAGCCCCGTGCCCCCGACCTTGCGGATATCCGAAGAGTCGATCTGGCTGAACTTGCCGAAGACACATTCTTCGGAGTTTTCGGGGATTCCCAATCCTTCATCGCGCACGGAAATCCGAACGCGCTGCCCGACCACTTCCGAACACACGGTGACAACACCGCCCTTGTCCGAGAACTTCAGGGCATTGGACAAAAGATTGTTGAGAACCTGAATCAACCGGTTTCGATCACCGTTGATCCGGGCCCCACCGGCACGATCTATGACTTTCACGGGAATCCCGAGACGGCTCGCAAAGCCGGCGCTGGAATCCACCGCTTCATGCACCAGGGCATTTGCGCAAAGCGTTTCAAAATGAAACCTCATTTCCCCGGCCTCGATCTTCTGCACGTCCAGAAGATCTTCGATCAGGGCGGCAAGTCGTTGGGAGTTCTTCGCCGCGATCCCGATGATCGGCTTCATGTTGTCAGGCATGTCGCCCAGGGCGTTGTTTCTGACCAGTTCCAGGGATCCGATGATCGAGGTCAGCGGCGTCCTCAATTCGTGGCTCACCGTGGAAAGAAACTGGGATTTCACCTCCAGCGCAGCTTTCGTGCGGCGGTTTTCCTCTTCGATCAGCTTCATTTGTTCGATCCGCTCCTGGTAGCGGCGATAGAAGGTGATCGATATGTCGAAAATGAAGTAAAGGACGAAGATAAGCGTGAAGAATTCAAGCCATATGTTCGAGCTGAACGGCGGGTTGTATCGGATCACGTCCAGCAGGGCGATATAGAGAAAGGCAACTCCATAGATCGAGATGCGCAGCAGGAGAATCCCGAGCATCTGGCTGTTGTACATTGCCGCAAATACCGACGCCGAAAACAGGAAAAACAAAGGCGTAAAATGTCCTCCGGACACCTGCTGGTTGGCGATTTGCGCGATAAAGAAGCTGATCGCCAGAGCGCTCAGGGCCGTGTTGACAAATATACCCTTGAGGATTTGACGCCCGACGGCTTTGTCTTGGCCGTCCCAATTCTTCGATTTGTGGGCCAGAAGGCCATCGAGGAGTTCTGTCACGACCACCAGCGCGTAGCCCATGAAGACGACGACCGGATCGAAGTAGAGCGCAGCCAGGACCGCCGCCGCGAGAAAGCTCGCCTGACGCTTCCAGACAAGCTGGTTGGCCAAGTGGATGTAGTCCTTGATCCGTTGTTCACGACCGGTAGGGTCGAACCAACCTTTCCAGGTCTTCAGAAATGTTTTCGCGGCCTGCATTCAAGCACCTACTGCTGAGCTCACAAAGATCATGCACGCTCATTTTGTCGAAAGTAGGCTGAAAATCTGTTTTTACGCGAGATTTCCTCCGCACACCTCAACCCAAAGGTGAACGGCGTTTCTCCCGGACAAAAGCCGATTCAGCACGGCCATTCTGACCGATACCTTGTGCAACCTGCCACATTACCGCCGCGCTCAGGCCGCGTCGGTCCCGCCCTTCCGGCAGGCGGGAAAGACGCCCGACAAGTCCGGAAACGCGATGCTGGAATTCGGAATCCATCCGATCGGACCGAAAACCGGCGTCCGCGCCAGAACTGCGGCGCGTTGCTCGCGCACCCGCGCGGTGAGAAGCTGGATCGGCTTGCTCAGCCCGGGATAGGTTCGCGGCTCCAGCATGGCGCCATAGCCCAGATAGCGCCTGTAGAACGGGACGTGTTCAGACCGAACCGGTGCCAGGGCGATATCTACATCGTAGAAGATCGTGGCCAGAAACGGGATACGCAGAACCAGGAAATGCAGCTGAATATTGTCCTTCCGGACCGCAGGATCGATGACAAACCGCGTCGGATCCAGGATCGTTTTCCCGCTTGCAAGCTCGTCCAGAAGTTCTGGAAACACTTCCAGGGTCGGCGATATCGGTGATAATTTGGATATCAGGTGCAAACGCACGGACGCCACGAGTTTATCGTCGAAATCGACCGCGACGTGAATGCAGTTCGCTGTTTCGTCGAAACGATCTGTCATCATGCCGCTATCGTCATGAGGAATCGTATTCTCGGAACGATAGGATCTGTAGCGCAGGCGATACACCTGATCGAGGTAGACCTTTTCCGTCACGACCCTGTATCGAGCCCGCTCCAATGTCTTGATCGCTTGCAAGTTCATAATCGATCCTTCCGCCCGCGCGCGACTAGGGTTTAGGACGACACACCACAAGATCGCTGTAGCCACGATAAACCGGCTGCTGCTTCAGGATTTCGAAACCGGCCTTTTTGACGGCAACTGCGAATTCCTCTTCGGTATGCGTCCAGTACTCACCCTTTTTTTGCGATTCGTAGATTGCCGCGTTCTGCTTGGCGATTTCTCGGCCGCGCCAAAATATCTTGAGCGCACCGATAGGACCCTGAGCCTTCAGGATTGAGAGAAAGAGATATCGACGCCAGTCCGAAACGGCCATGTAGCGGCCCAGATCCACAAGATAAAGGACTCCGCCGGGGCGAAGGAGATCATGCAGGTCCTTGAGCCTCTGCGCGGGGTTCGGCATCGCATACAGCGCATGCACGCATACGATCAGGTCGGCTTTGTCGACGACCGAAAGCTTCTCGAGCGACACATTCTGGAATTCGATATTTTTGTGCCCGGCCAGCTTGCGTTTCGCCAGGCCCATCATCCCGGGATCGGGTTCGATGAAGCGAATCGCACTCTTCGGAAAGGCCTTCGCGGCGATGGCGGTATAGTTGCCGGTACCGCCGCCTATGTCGTAGACGAGCCGAGGTTCTTGGACCGACGACAGAAACGTCTCAAAGCCCGACATCAACGCTTTATACTCAGGGTTGTGAAGAGCCAGCAAGTCGTAGGCCGTCGCGTAGGCCGCCCAATCCGTGGAACCTGTTTGGCCAGCCGGCCCAGAGCATTCCAGAGTCACTGGCGCCACCTTTTCCTACGTAGCGTATGCCATCCTCATACGCACAGCCTCGCCCATCACTCGGAAAACTTTCAATCGAACAACATCCATTGATAACCGAAAGTTACCGGGCGATGCTAACTTTGCAAGGCCTTTCAAGGACAATGCAAACATTTTTCAGAACATTGTCGTTTCTCTCGCAACAGCTGCGCGCCCGATGATCAGAGCGGTGCTGGCAGCGCGGCAATGGCGACCGTCGACGCCCTCGCCTACGGTTTTGCCACAACATTTGTCCACAGGCGACCCTCAACCTCAAGTTGTTGTTAACTTTTGTCTCTCACAACAGTTTTCGGAATGATCCAAATTGGCTAGGATCAGGGGGCAAATCGTGGGAAAAAGCATCGTCGCGAGATGACATTTTGGCACCGGCAGACCCGGCACTTCAAACAAGGAGGCCAGTGTCTCCGACTCGACAAAAAGCAGCCGCAATTTTGGTTGAAGGTAAGAGAATCGCTGAAACACGGCATCTCGTGAGGTTTAAATGGACGTTTCTCCTAATTTCAGGACGCTGAACGAACTCGACTTCGTCGCTTACTTTCTTGGCATGGTCACGTACCACAACGTCAACGCCGCCCCTGCCGAAGCGGCCTGCGCCGGTGTCGCGCCTCACAAAGACGCATGGGTGTACCGAAACCCTTACCGCAGGTCCGGTACCGCATCGGATCGCGCGCGCATCTGCCATTCGACAGGTGCGACGAATACGGCGCCTCTTATTCGGGCAGAGTGATTTTTCGCTCGCATCACGAGGAATGGCTGACTCCGGTCGTGCCGAGACAACTGCGCCAATACCATCACGGCGTCACTAAGGCGGTGCGAGCACCCAAATCAGCGCCCGAAACCCCCTGAAAACCCAGACAGACAGGCTTGAATATGAATCAAGAGTTCTACTCCTCTTTCGAGAAGATCAAACTGCGCTTCATCGGGTTGCTCAAGGAACAAACAGATCAGATCAGCAAAGCGTCCGTCAGCATTCGGCAGACCCCGCCCAACCATTCGGACCTGATAGTCATTCGGGATATTGCACACAGAATCGCCGGAACGGCCGGCACGCTCGGCTTTCATACGCTCGGCCAACAGGCGGGAAAGACCGAAGACCTGATCCGCAGACGGGATGCGCTTGGTTCAAAGATAGACGATGACGTCATGAAGGCGGTCGCACATCTTCTCGAGGTTTGCGAGAGCTGCCAGGCCGACTACGCGGTACAAGACGTTCGCAGGAATTGAGGCGTATATCACCGATAGCCAAAAATTGCTTCTGTGACGGAAACGGCGTGGCCAGCACGCCTGATTTCTGAAACGTCGCCGTTTCCCAGCCGTAAAGACACTAGATCACTCAGTTTTCGAGAGTCCCTGTTTACTTGCCACCTGTTTTATACAGTTCGTTCGAAAACAGGTTCATGATCTCGTTCCGCGTGATATTTTCCCTCAGTCGCTGTTTACCGGTATCGCGATGATCGCCTTCGGTCAGGGCCGTGATTTTCTCACGCGCCGTCACGAGCCGATGGGCCAGTTTTATCCTCACGCCAATCTGCAGAACGTCGAACGGTTTGGTTATATAGTCGGTGGCTCCGGCTCCAAGCGCCTGGCGCATGCTTTCTTCGTCCCGAAGCGAGGTCAGCATAAGGATTGGCGTCGCGTTGTACGCCCTTGTCGCTCGAACCCTGCGACAGAGATCGATTCCCGTCAGACCCGGCATTGCAATATCGAAGATGAAGCAATCGAAGCGCGGAGACGCCTCTTCGATGGCGGTCAAGGCATCGGAACTCGACGCGGCACAAACGACTTCACGCATCCCTTCATTCGCCAGAATGATCGGAAGCATTTCCAAGATACAAGGATCGTCATCGACAACGAGTATTTTCAACTTGACCCCCAGGTCTCAGCCAAATTGCTGATTAAATCGCTGACATCGGAATATGGCGAAAGTTCGCCGGAACGCGCACGCAAATCTGACTTAACCTTGTTCGGAATATGCCACCTGATCAGACGCCACGAGTCTCTAACCGTTGGCCTGAAAATCGCTTCCTCCGACCAGAGGGGCACGTCGACCACCTCCCCCGGTTCATCCAGACTTATCGCGTATGGGATTCTCCGAAAGTGCCGGGCACCGGCATTTGCGCTGGCGCTCCCGCTGACACGCCGTGCGCAGCCCGGGCACGGACGTCAGAAATTGATGAAAACCCATCCGAATCATCGAAAGACACCGGGCGCCGTACCCTTGGTACCTCTGGCAAGATACAGGAAAGCGCCCGGTTGAATTTGGCGGCACGCCGCCCTTTTCAGTGCCGAACGTTTACCTCCCACAGTACCGTAAGATGTCTCGTCAGATGAAACCCTATCTCGGCATCCTCTCCGGCGGATTGTTCTGGGTCAGCCTCTCGAAGATCCGAAGCACCTTTTCGGCGAGCGTGACGGGATCGAAGGGCTTTGTAATGACACTGTTGGCCCCCAGCGACTCCAACCTGACGATATCCTCATGTTGCGCATGGGCCGTCATGAAAATGGCCGGAGTTGTCTCGAAGCCCTCCAGCTCACGAAGTTTCTGCAACAGGACGCCACCGTTCATCTCGGGCATTGCCACATCAAGAAGAAACGCATCGACCTTTTCGGACGAGGCAAACTCAAGCGCCTTTGCCGGCGACGAAAACTGAAACAGCTCAATCCGGTCCGACAGCGAAAGAGATATCTTCGTGATTTCGAGGATGCTGAGATCATCCTCGACGTGAAGTATCCGCAGTGTCTGAGTCATTGGCGCACCACATGTCTGACAATCCATTTCAAGGAACAGAAAGCGTGACCACTCAAACGGAAACTGTCTACTGGGCCTCAGGCTCCGACGCTGCTCATCTTGTCAGATTGACGAAGATTTACGCGTGTTCGCATGACCTTGATCAGGCGGTTGAAATTCGGCCGCGAGGCGGTGAGAAGATGGAGCGGTTCGCTCGAGGTCAGTTCGACCCGACGCGTGTATCCCGGCACCGCCTTCGACAGCCTGCGATCAAAGCATTCTGACACGCCACGTTCGATCTTGTCCACCGAACTCACGTTCGCGCCGTCGGCTGCACACAGGAACAGCCCTTCGCCGACATGCGTCATGAAGGCGCTGTCGATCCCGGTGAATTCCTTGACTGACGTGTTGAGGGCACCGATGAACCTGATGAAGTTGGCCGGGTCGATGCGACCGAAGTGATCCTCGATATCCTCGACCTTGATCCCAAAGACCTCAATGGCACAGGTTTCCACCCGGGTGATGCGTTCCAGGTAGTTCTTGAACACGAACATCGGAAGAACCCCGTCCCGCTCGAGCGACAGGCTTTCCTGGTCGATCAGGGTGTCGATCTTCCTCAGGAAGGAACCGGGGTATTGTTCGGACGAGCCCGCTTTCGGCATCGGATCGATGACCAGCGGATCCCCATGCTCCTTCGCACGGGTGGCGGCCAGACGTTGCGCGATGTTGATACGGGCGATGACCTCGAAATATTCGAACGGCTTCGTGATGTAGTCCGAAGCGCCGTTCTGGAATGCCGCCCGGATCGACGACCGCTCTGCCAGCCGCGTGATCATCAGGATCGGCGTGTAGCGATAGCGTGTGGTCTTTCGGATCTCGGCACAGATTTCGATACCGCTCTTTCCCGGCATCGAGATGTCGAGCAGGAAGCAGTCGAAATGTTCGAGCTTGTTGCGAATATGAAGCTCCCCGGCGTCGGCAGAGGTGACGCAGGTCAGGTCTGTGTACCCGGCTTCGGACAGGCAGTCGCGCAGCAAATCGATTGCGATCGGATCGTCGTCAATGATGAGTATTTTCATAGGTGCAAGCTTTCCCGCCATCATTTGCCCGGTTGGGCTTTCTTCTCATTTTCTCTCGAACTGAGAACAACACCTACCGACTGGTTTTGCTCGAATGGTTTCGAGGCTTAGTCTTCTCCTTAAGGTTGAACAACGGCAAAAAAATGGCTTTTCCCTGCCCAATTCAAGAAATCAGCCACCTTCGGTACGCGATTCCCTCCGGGAAAAGCCTCGCGACTGGCTTGTGCTGCCCGAACCGCCACGCGGCGCCACCGCGGCATGGCACCGTCGGGACGTCGCTCCCGAAAACTCTGCGGCAGCGGGATCCGGCCTTGCAAAGCGCATATGGCATGCACATCACGTCCACGCCCGAACACCGTGTGTCATATGCGGCATCTAGAGCCGCGCAAGTGCGTTTTTCGGGGAAAAGTGGCAGCCCGTAGGGGAATCGAACCCCTCTTTCCAGGTTGAAAACCTGGCGTCCTAACCGATAGACGAACGGGCCAAACCTTGGCGTGTGGCGGTTCTAGGGAAAGGCCGGGCGCTTCGCAAGCGGAAATTTCGGAAATCTTGCCGCGGCGCGCCAAGTTCTTCTGACGCTGTCCAATTACCAGCGTGACACGAAGATTTCCGTTCTGTCGCAGCAGCTTGGTGCGGCCTGCGTGGTGCTAGCCGTGGCATGCGGCGGCATCATCGAGGCGCAGTTGCACGGACCGCCGGCCGCTCCATTCGTTGATCTCGAGCCGTCCGGCCAGATGGAATCGCCTGCCGCCGTGATCGCGCAGCGACGGTCCCAGCGGGCCGTCCATGGCGCCGAAGGCAATCGCATCGAGCCGCGCGCCCAGGCCGTCGCCGAACCCGACCTTGAGATGCCCGGTGCCGACCTCCTTGACAAAGCCGATCTGCACGTCGGGAAAGACAAATCGCGGGGCCGGTGCGCCAGCGCCGAAGGGGCCGGCGGCGGCGATCTGGTCGATAAGCTCGATGGTGGCGGCGCCCGGCATCAGAATCCCGTCGAGCGCGAGGTCGGCCGGCCCGCCCTGCCCCGCACCCTGCCTTGCCAGGAGTTCCGTCAGGCGCGCCATCGCCGCGTCCAGCCGGTCGCGGGCCACGGTCAGACCGGCGGCCATCTTGTGCCCGCCGCCCTTGATCAGCAGCCCTTCGGCGGCCAGCCGCTGGATCGCGGCGCCCAGGTCGATGCCGCTCACCGAGCGGCCCGAGCCCTTGCCCTCGTCGCCGTCGAGGCCGATCACGATGGCGGGGCGGTTGGCCTGCTCCTTGAGGCGCGAGGCGACGATGCCGACGACCCCCGGGTGCCAGCCCTCGCCCGCCGCCCAGACCAGCGGCGCGTCGAGCCCGCGCGCCTCTGCCTGCGCGAGCGCCGCGGCGCGCACCTCGCCCTCGATCTCGCGCCGCTCGGTATTCAGCTGATCGAGCCGTTCGGCCATGGCTTGCGCCTCCACCGGGTTGCGGCAGGACAACAGGCGCGCGCCCAGGTCGGCGCGGCCGATGCGTCCGCCGGCATTGACCCTTGGCCCCAGCACAAATCCAAGGTGGTAGGCCGTCGGTGCAGTGTCGAGCCGGGCGATGTCCGACAGCGCCACCAGTCCGGGCCGCCCCCGCTGCGCCATCACGCGCAACCCCTGCCGCACCAGCGCCCGGTTGACCCCGCGCAGCGGCGCCACGTCGGCCACGGTGGCCAGCGCCACGAGGTCGAGCATCGACATGAGGTCCGGCCCCTTGCCGCCCGCTTCGCGCATCTGGCGCCCGGCCTCCACCAGCGCCAGGAACACCACCGCGGCGGCGCAAAGGTGGCTCAGTTCGCCGTTCTCGTCCTGCCGGTTGGGGTTCACGACGGCCAGCGCTGCGGGCAGCGTCTCGCCGCCCAGGTGATGGTCGAGGATGATGACGTCAGCGCCTATGGCCGCCGCCACCGGCCCGTGCGACAGTGTCCCGCAGTCGACGCAGACAATCAGGTCGTGGCGCGCCGCGAGCTCGGCCATGGCGGCATCGTTGGGGCCGTAGCCTTCGTCGATCCGGTCGGGCACATACAATGTCGCCTGCTGCCCCTGCTGATGCAGCCAGTCGAGCAGCAGCGCCGCAGAGGCGCCGCCATCGACGTCGTAATCGGCAAAGATCGCGATCCGTTCCCGCGCGCCAGCGGCCCGCACCAGCCGCGCCGCCGCCGCCTCCATGTCGCGCAGGGATCGCGGATCGGGCAGCAGGTCGCGCAGGGTCGGTTCCAGGTAAGCCAGCGCCGCCTCGTTGGCCACGCCCAGCCGCGCCAGTGTCTGGCACAGCGCCGGCGGCAGCATGGTCTGCTGCGCCATCGCCTCGGCGGCGCGCGCCCGGTCCGGCGCCGGGCCGATCCAGCGCCGTCCGGTCAGCGATGTCTCGACCCCCAGAAAACTCACGCCGGTCCCGTTCAGGAGCGCGCGGCTCCCCCTTCATCTTGCCAAAAAACTCCCGCCGGAGGCTCCGGCGCCCGACGCCCGTGCTACGTCAGGCCGCGGGCTTGGTCGGGTTGCGGTAGTTCATGCGCCGCACCGATCCGGTCTTCGACCGCATCAGGATCGTCTCGGTGGTCAAATACCCGACCTCACGCTTGATCCCCGGCAGCAGCGACCCGCTGGTCACTCCGGTGGCGGCAAAGATCACGTGGTCCGTCACCATGTCGTCGCGGGCATAGACCTTGTCGAGATCTGTGATCCCGGCCTTGGCGGCGCGGGCCTTTTCGTCGTCGTTGCGGAACAGCAGGCGGCCATAGATCTGCCCGCCCATGCATTTCAGCGCCGAGGCGGCCAGCACCCCCTCGGGCGCGCCGCCCGATCCCATGTACATGTCGATGCCGGTGATCGCGGCCTCGGCGCAGTGCATGACGCCGGCGACGTCGCCATCCGTGATGAGCTTGATCGCCGCGCCAGTGCCGCGCACCTCTTCGATCATGTCCTCGTGGCGCGGACGTTCGAGGATGCAGACGGTGATGTCCCCCGCCCCGCAGCCCTTGGCCTTGGCCAGCGCCTTCACCCGCTCTGCCGGGCTCATGTCCAGCGTCACCACGCCCTGCGGATAGCCCGGGCCGATGGCGAGCTTGTCCATGTAGACGTCGGGCGCGTGCAGCATCGACCCGCGCGGCCCCATGGAGATCACGGTCAGCGCGTTGGGCATGTCCTTGGCGGTCAGCGTCGTGCCTTCGAGCGGATCGAGCGCGATGTCCACGCCGGGGCCGTTGCCGGTGCCGACCTCTTCGCCGATATAGAGCATCGGCGCCTCGTCGCGCTCGCCCTCTCCGATGACCACGACCCCGGCGATGTCCAGCTTGTTGAGCTGCTCGCGCATCGCGTTGACCGCAGCCTGGTCCGCGGCCTTTTCGTCGCCGCGTCCGATCAGCTTGGCCGAGGCGATGGCGGCGGCTTCGGAGACCCGGGCGAGGCCCAGGGACAGCATGCGGTCGTTGAAATCCTTGGTCGCGGGCATGAAGATCGTCCTCGTGATGAAAATGTCCTCGTTCGTGTAGCCCAGCGGCATCCCGGTTCACAAGGGCGCTGCTGTGAAATCGGCGGCCGGGCGCGCCGAAGCGGCAGCGGTCCCGGCGCCGGACCGGTCAGACTTCCTCGATCCGCAGGACCACCGGATCGCTGGCCAGCACGCCGGTGCCCGCCATCGCCTCGAGCGCGCGGTCCAGCGCGTCGCGGGCGGATTTGTGCGTCACGATCAACACCGGGGCGGCGCCTTCGGAATGGCCGTACTGGCGCATCCGGTCGATGGAAATGCCGACCTCGCCGAGGACCGTGGCGATCTTTGCCAGCGCACCGGGTTTGTCGACCAGCGACATGCGCAGGTAGAAGGGCGCCGGTGTGGCGGATTTCGCCGCCGTGGCGGCGCGCAGGGAGCTGGCGGGCTGGCCGAAGGTCGACAGCCGCGTGCCGCGGGCGATGTCCATCACGTCGCCCATCACGGCGCTGGCGGTCGGGCCTTCGCCCGCCCCGGCGCCGCGCATCACGATCTGGCCCACCTGGTCGCCCTCGATCACCACCATGTTGGTGCCGCCGTCCAGCTGCCCCAGCGGCGAGGTCGCGGGAACGAGACAGGGCGCCATGCGCTGCTCGAGCCCCCGCCCGGTCATCCGGCTGACGCCCAGCAACTTGATCTTGAAGCCCATGTCCGACGCCTGGCGGATATCGTCGATGCTGATCTTGCCGATCCCTTCCAGCTCGACCGAGTCGAAGGCGACCTGCGTGCCATAGGCGATGGCCGCCAGCAGCGACAGCTTGTGACCGGCGTCGATGCCGCCCACGTCCAGCTCCGGATCGGCCTCGAGATAGCCCAGCCCGTCCGCTTCGGCAAAGGCCTCGTCATAGGTCAGCCCGGCGGATTCCATCCGCGTGAGGATATAGTTGCAGGTGCCGTTCATCACGCCCATGACGCGGGTGATCTCGTTGCCCGCAAGCCCTTCGGTCAGTGCCTTGATGACCGGAATGCCGCCCGCGACCGCCGCTTCGAAGCGCAGGACGCGGCCCTGTTCCTCGGCCAGTTCCGCCAGCGCCTGGCCGTTGTGGGCGAGCATCGCCTTGTTGGCCGTGACCACGTCCTTGCCCGCGCGCAGGGCCGCTTCGGTCGCGGCCTTGGCCGGGCCGTCGCTGCCGCCCATCAGCTCGACGAAGACGTCGATGTCGTCGCGCCCCGCAAGCTGCACCGGATCGTCTTCCCAGGCGTAGTCGCTGAGCGACACGCCCCGGTCGGCATCGCGGTGCCGCGCCGAGACCGCCGAGATGGTCACAGGCCGGCCGGTGCGTTCGGCCAGCAGCGCGGCCTTTTGCCGGACGATCTTGACGACGCCCGCGCCGACGGTGCCGAGGCCTGCAATTCCAAGGCGCAACGGGTCAGACATGTTCGGGGCTCCTGCGCAGAATGATGTTGCGCGGGTTCGTAGCCGGTTCGGCGGGGACGTGCAACGGCGCTCAGCCGGGGCGCCGCACCCCGCGTTCGATGCGCGCCGCCGTGGCCGCGTCGATCACCGGCCCGCGCAGCCGCGCCGCCCGCGCCCGCAGTGACGCCGCGCGGCCCTCGACGCCCGCGCGCAGGTCGGGCGTGGCGCGCGGCGCCGGGCCGTCCAGCAAGGTCTCGAGCGGCAGAAGCTGCGGATAGGCAGCGGTGGCGACGCCGGGCGTCGCGGTCGCATCAAGCTCGGGGAACTCGGCGCAGGCACTCAGGCACAGCAGCAGGGCAGGCAGAAATCGCATGGGCATCCATCGGTTGCTGTTTCTCTCATGCCGCAGTCCGCCGCACAGGGCAAGCATGCGGGTTGATCTGAACGCGCGTTCAATTCACTCTGCCGCGATGGCCCGCACCCAAGGATCGCATTCCGGCATCACCGGCCCGCGCATTCGCGCGGCGGCGCTCGCGCTGTTTGCGCGGCATGGCTATGCCGCCGTGTCGATGCGCCAGATCGCGGCCGAGGTCGGGGTGCAGGCGGGCGCGCTCTACAACTACACGCCGGACAAGCAGGCGCTGCTGTTTTCGCTGCTGCGCGGGCACATGGACGAGTTGCTGGAGGCCCGGGCGGCGGTCCCGGTGCCGGATACGCCACTGGCCCGACTCGAGGACTTCACCCGCTTCCACATCCGCTTTCATCTGGCGCGGCCCGAGGCGGTGTTCGTCTCCTACATGGAACTGCGCAACCTGGAGCCCGGCAATTTCGCGGTGATCGAGGACCTGCGCCGGCGTTACGAGACCAAGCTCGAGGATATCCTGAAGGATGGGAATGCCCGCGGCGTCTTTGCCCTGCCCGATACCAAGATCGCGACGCTGGCGCTGATCGCCATGCTGACGGGCGTCAACACCTGGTACCGAGACGGCGGGCGGCTTTCGCAAGCCGAGGTCGAGACGGTCTACTGGGAGATGGTGCGCCGCGCTGTCGCGGCCTGAGCCTTATCGCGTGACCTGGATCGACTCGAGATATTCCAGCAGCGCCACCAGCTTGCGCGGGGTCGGTGTCGGAACCCCGTCGCCGGTGTCGAGCGGGACGAGATCGCCGCTCAGCAGCGCGCCGAACTCCGGCATGTTCGGCCCCTTGAGGTCGGAGCGGGCGTAGCCGTCGATGATCGACAGCACCTTGGCGCGCGGGAACCGGTCTCCGTGGCGCACGGCAATCAGCGTCAGATCCTTGGGTGCCTTGGCCATGGCTCGCGCCGTTGGCCCGTTGCCCTTGGCATCCGCGCCGTGGCAGACCGCGCAATTCTCCATGTACAGCGCACGCCCGTCGGCGGGTCCCGGCATCGTTTCGTCGCTGCCGGTGGGCTCACAGGCGGCCAATGCGACCAAGATGGCGGCAAGGAGAGCGGTGCGTGCAATCATGGATCGGCCTTTCGAAATCTGATGCCCCATCTGTCGCGCGGGTGGCGTCGGCAATCAAGCCCATTCGCCGATCAGTCTGACCGCGGACACGCGCTTTCGCCTTGATCTGCGTCAGAGCGAGGGAAAGAGTGCGCGCATGCAACCGGAGGTGCGATCATGCCGATTTATGCCCTGACCATGCTGCTGGCCGGGATCGGAATCCCGGTTCTCGCGGCTCTGAACGCGGCCTTGGGCACCCGGATCGGATCGCCCATTGCCGCTGCGACCATCCTGTTTTGCGTGGCGCTCGCGGCATCGGCGCTGCTCTTGCTGATCGTCGGACCGAAGGCCGTCACGCGAGCCGCAACAGCCCCGCGGCATCTGTTCCTCGGCGGGCTGTTCGTGGCCTTCTACGTCATCACGGTCACGATCATCGCGCCCAGGTTCGGCATCGGCAACGCCATCTTCTTCGTGCTTCTGGGGCAGCTGATCTCGGCCGCGGCCATCGACCATTACGGCCTCTTCGGCGCGCGCCTCAGCCCGCTGACCCTGTCGCGCAGCATCGGCATCGCGCTGATGGCGGCGGGCGTCTACGTGACGCAAAGGGTCTGAGGCTACTCGACGCTCAGGTTGCTGACGCTGGCGCGGATCGCACTTTCGGTGTCGTCGCTGTCGCCCGACACCGCCACGCCCACCAGCGCCGTGGGGTCCGATCCGAAAGCGGCGTTGAAATCCGCGGCAAGGTCGACCGCTTCGGTTTCGCTGCCGGTGCCTGCGGGGCGCAGAACGATGGTCTTGCCGCGGTCGCCCAGATAGGGGCTGTCGAGCTTGTCGCCGCGGACGTGATCGCCGCCCCAGACATAGACCAGCACCCGCGCCGCGTCGTTGGTCAGCAGCTTGCGCACCGACTCTTCGCGCAGCGCGTCGGCCTCGGCTTCGGGCAGGAACACGAAATACATCGCGAGGTTGCGGTCGTCGCCGCCCTTGACGCTGAGGTCGCTGGCAGGCACCGATTCCGTCACGCTCCAGTTCCAGGCCGCGGTCGTCGCCGACCAGAGTGTATCGGGCAGCGGGCTGTAGGCCAGCGACACCGTGCCATCCGATTCGACCGTCAGCGTGTCGCCGTCGAAACCGTAATCGTTCGACGAGAACAGCGAAAACCGCTGCTCCTTCCAGCTGTCGTCGAAAGCGACCTGCGCGGCCTGTGCCGGTAAGGTCAGGCCAACGGCGGTCAGCAGGATCGCGGTTCGCAGCGGCGCGGGTGTCGGTCTCACGGCGGTATCTCCTTTAGCTCAGAACCTTCTGGCGCCGGAAACGTTCCGGCAACCGACAATCCCGTGAAGCGGCGTTACCTTGCGGCCAGATCGGTCAGTTGCTGGTAGAGCGAGGCAGGCACCTCGACCTCTTGCAGCGGTGTCTTTCCGCGGCCCGGAATGCGGGTGCCCTCTTCGGCGGTGACCGCCGCGCCAAGGTCGGCAAGCGCGGTCTGGAACTGGTTCGACTGGCGCGGGTCGATCAGCACGAAATACTGGCCCAGCCGGTGCGGCGCGCCTTCGGGCGCCTTCAGCGGCGCGACCGCGCGGCTGGGCAGCGACCCGCACAGGCCGGTGACCAGCAGTTCCGCCATCAGGCCGAACCCCCAGCCCTTGTAACCGCCCGCCGAGGTCAGCGTGCCTTGCAAGGCCGCCTCGGGGTCGGTGGTCGGGCGGCCCTGCGCATCCAGCGCCCAGCCTTCGGGGATCGGGCGGCGCGCCGCCC
>Ga0114903_1000268_pt1 | contig 34413 bp, 29 predicted proteins | sample MalvirDeepMed_s2_FD_87289 | JGI IMG/M metagenome (GOLD analysis project Ga0114903, IMG submission 87289) | Marine viral communities from the Global Malaspina Expedition - Malaspina viral metaG DeepMed_s2 | ecosystem: Environmental > Aquatic > Marine > Oceanic | place: Mediterranean Sea...
GCACAGAGGTGACGGAATGCGGCTGAAGAACCGGCATGTGCTGGGATGGCTCGAGGCGGCGCCGCTGGCGCTCGTGCTGCTGGCCTTCCTGATCGCCCCCATCGTGATGATCGTCATCGTGAGCTTCTGGGGCGCCACCGAGTTCTCGATCTACCCGGCCTTCCAGTTCGACAATTACGAATTCCTTTTCGGTTCGCCGGTGACCTATCGGGTGTTCTGGGCGACGCTGAAATACGCCTTCATCACCTGGGCGCTGACGCTCGTCATCGGGTTCACGGCGGCCTATTTCCTGGCCTTCCATGTGCGCAGCCTCGGGATGCAGGTGGCGCTGTTCCTCGTCTGCACGATCCCGTTCTGGACCTCGAACATCATCCGGATGATTTCCTGGATCCCGTTCCTGGGGCGCAACGGCATCGCCAACCAGACGCTGATCTCCTGGGGGGTGATCGACGAACCGCTGGAATGGCTGCTCTATTCCGATTTCTCGGTGCTGCTGGCCTTCGTACATCTTTACACGCTGTTCATGGTGGTGCCGATCTTCAACACCATGATGCGGATCGACAAGGCGCTGCTCGAGGCGGCGCGGGACAATGGCGCAAGCGGGTTCCAGACGCTGGTGCACGTGATCCTGCCGCTGACCAAGCCCGGCATCATGATCGGGACGATCTTCGTGGTGACGCTGGTGATGGGCGATTTCATCACCGTGCGTTTCATGTCCGGAAGCCAGAGCGCCAATGTCGGGCGCCTCATCTCCAACGACATCGCCTTGCTGCAATACCCTTCGGCGGCGGCCACGGCGGTGGTGCTGCTGGCCACGGTGATGATCGTGATCGCGATCCTCCTGCGCTTCGTCAACATCCGCAAGGAGCTGTGAGCGATGCGCCCGAACCCTGCCCGAACCATCCCGCAGCCCGTCGCCCCCGAAGGAGCCTGACATGGAACGACGCCCGCGCAGTTTCTACGTGCTCGCAACCTTTTTCGGCCTGTTCGTGCTGTTCCTCTACGGCCCGATCCTGACCATCGGCATCCTGAGCTTCCAGGGGCCGCAGGGCGGTCTGACCTTTCCGATGAACGGCGTGTCGCTGCACTGGTTCCGCGACCTCTTCGAGCAGCAGGCGGTTGGCGACATCTGGGGCGCCTTCCGCCGCAGTCTCGCGCTGGGGCTGATGGTCATGGTCACCACGGTCGTGGTGTCGGTGATGGCCGGGCTCGCCTTCCGCAAGCGCTTTGCCGGGTCCGGGTTGCTGTTCTACGCGGCGATCACGTCGCTGGTGATCCCGTCGATCCTGATCTCGCTGGGCGTCGGGCTGATCTTCAACCAGCTGGGGCTCAAGATCCACTGGGCGACATCGGGCTTCGGGTCGCAGCTGACCTGGACCCTGCCCTTCGGCCTGCTGATCATGTTCGCGGTCTTCAACCGCTTCGACAAGAGCTACGAGGAAGCCGCGCGCGACCAGGGTGCCACGTCCTGGCAGACGATCCGCCACGTGGTGCTGCCGATCATCGCGCCGTCGCTGATCGGGGTCGCGCTTTTCGGCTTCACGCTCAGCTATGACGAATTCGCCCGGACGCTGCTGACCGCGGGCAGTTACAACACGCTGCCGCTGGAGATCTTCGGCATGACCACCAACGTCACCACGCCGGTGATCTACGCGCTTGGCACGCTGACGACGCTGTTCTCCTTCGCCATCATCGCGGCCTTCCTGCTGGGCCTCTGGATCATGGGCAAGCGGCGCGCGCGGCTGGGATCGGACGCAGGCAAGGCCGAATGAAGATCGTCTACATCAACCCCAACGCGACCCAGGCGATGACCGACGGAATCGTCGCCACCGCCCGCGCGGCTCTGCCGGGGGCCGACATCACCGGCCTGACCAACGCGGACGGCCCGGCCGCCATCGAGGGGGCGGCGGATGGCGACGCGGCGGTGCCGGGGATGCTGAGGCGGCTCGAGGAGGCGCAGGCGGCGGGCGCGGATGCGGTGGTGATCGCCTGTTTCGACGACACCGGCCTTGCGGAGGCGCAGGCGCGCGCCGCCTGCCCGGTGCTGGGGATCGGCCAGGCGTCCTTCGTCATGGCGGCGCTGCTGGGGATGCGGTTCTCGGTCGTGACCTCGCTGCCGGTATCGATCCCGGTGATCGAGGAGAACATCGCACGGCAAGGGTTCGCGCAGAACTGCGCCTCCATCCGGGCGAGCGGTCTTCCGGTCCTGACCATCGACGCGGGCGCGCCCGAGACGCTGGACCGGATTGCCGCCACCATCGAGGCTACGGCACGCGAGGACGGCGCGGCCTGCGCGGTGCTGGGCTGCGCGGGCATGGCGCCGTTGAAACCGGCGCTGGAGACCCGGACGCGGGTGCCCCTGATCGATGGCGTCGCGGCGTCGGCGCTGCTGGCGCGGGCAGCGGTCGCGGCGAAGCGCGGGGTCGGAATCCGGGCGCCTTAGCGCACCGCCGTTGCAATCGCACGGCACCACGGCGAATGTCGAATCATGATCACGGTTGTCGAAGACTTCTTCGCCAAGGGATGCGGACGGTGCGCCAGGTTCGACACGCCGCAGTGCTCCGCGCGGCAATGGGGCGACGGGCTGCGACAGCTGCGCGCGATCTGCCTGTCGGTCGGCTTGCAGGAGACCGTCAAATGGGGTCAGGCTTGCTACGTGCACGCAGGACGGAATATCGCCATTCTGAGCGCCCAAAGGAGCAGTTTCGTCCTGGGTTTCTTCAACGCCGCGCTGATGAAGGATCCGCAGAGCGTGCTGGAGAAACCTGGACCCAACACGCAACACGCCAACACCATCCGCTTTACCGCGACCGGCCAGGTCGCCGCGCGGGAAGCGACGGTCGCTGCGTATCTGCGTGAGGCGATGACCTATGCCGAAAAGGGCGAGAGGCCGCCCAGGACCACCGCCGCACCGGATCTGCCCGACGAACTCGTCGAAGCCCTGGAGGCCGATGTCGAACTGGCCGAGGCGTTCCACGCCCTCACGCCCGGGCGCCAGAGAAGTTACGTCATCAATCTGGCGGGCGCGAGGAAGCCGGAAACGCGGATCGCGCGCATCGCGAAATTCCGGGAGAAGATACTGTCGGGCAAGGGCGCGCAGGAGCGGTGATGCGGAGTTTCTGCCGAAGGACCGAACTGTCGCTGTGCGGAGGGTGGAGGCAACCTCGACGATTGTCCGGGCTGGTTCCGGGCGTTCAAGATCGGACACCCATTAAGCCCCAAGGGGGAATAGACGCGTCTGATCACGCGATTCTCTCGATAGACGCCAGCCTCGTACCGATGCCGGAGGAGCGGATCGCCCGCCCGACCCGCCTCAGGGCGCGATCACCGTGACCCCCGGCATCCGGCCGATCTCGTAGATGTCTTCCTCGTAGAGCTCGCTCAGCATGTCGACATAGGTCTCGTCCCAGCCCGGCAGGTCGAGTTCTTCCTCGATCAGGTCTTCGCGGGCATACTTGTCGAGGAAGGCCACCATCACCCGGCGCTTCTGCATCTCGTTGATGTGAGGATGCTCCTTGAGGTAGGTGCGGAAGCGTTTCATCCCCTCGGGTTCCATGATCTCCTGCAACAGGTCGAAGGACCCCACGATCTTGCGGTTGAGCTCGATCCCCGCCATCTCGCGCATGATCTGGCCCCAGATCAGCGGCGTGTCCTCGTTGCACCAAAGCGTCAGCGGCATGTCGGGATGTTCTCCGCGCAACCGGCGGATGAGGTCGGACCAGCGCAGGTGCATCGGGTCGATCCCGCACATGAATTCGTCGAAGCTGGCATGCGGGGTGGCGGCATAGACGGCCGGCAGAAAGGTCGCCGGGTTGCGCAGCCCCATGAAAAGCTCGATCCCGTCGCCGGCAAAGAGTTTCTTCATCGCCCAGATCCGCTGTTCGGCCTTGCGGTAGAGCCGCCCTCCGGCCAGCGTCAGCTTGGGCACGGAAAACAGGTTCTCGTGGCTCAGCACCAGCCTGTCGACCTCGTGCGGATCGACCGACAGAATCGCGTCGAGCAGGATCTCGCGCGCATCGTCGGCGGGGGCGTTGTTGCCCAGCGTGTTGATCAGTTCGGACAAGAGATTGCGGTAGCGTCCCGGTCCGGGGATCGCCACGCCGTCCTTGCGGAAGGCGTCGGCATTGCGCAGCAGGCCCTTGAGAAGCCTGTCGTCGTCCGTGCAATGCACACCGGTGTGAAGAATGACCTGCATTGGGGGTCTTTTGGTTGCCTCGACTGCGCACTATAAGCCCTTTTGCGCGCAGCGAAACCGGTTTCCGAGAGGCCCGCCATGACCGCAATCGACAGCCCCGGCGCCCAAGGCCGACGCCGCCCCATCCTGCCCAGCCCCTGGTCGCTGGGGGCGGCGGTGATCGCGGCGCTGGTCGTTGCGCCGATCCTGTCGGTGCTGTGGCTGGCGCTGTTCCCGTCGGACAACATCTGGCCGCACCTGATCTCGACCACCCTGCCTCGCTACCTGATCAACACCGCGGTGCTGATGGGCGCCGTCGGCCTGCTGTCGGCGGTCATCGGGACAAGCTGCGCCTGGATGGTGGCGCGCTACGATTTCATCGGGCGGCGCTGGCTGGAGTGGCTGCTGCTGCTGCCGCTGGCGATCCCGGCTTACCTCGGCGCCTATGCGCTGGTGGATTTCCTCGAATACGCGGGGCCGGTGCAGACCTTTCTGCGCGCCACCTTCGGCTGGCAGTCCGCGCGCGACTACTGGTTTCCCGAGATCCGGTCGATGGGCGCGGCGGTGCTGGTGCTGGCGGCGGCGCTTTATCCTTACGTCTACCTGCTGGCGCGCGCGGCCTTCCGCGAACAGTCGGGCAGCGCCGAAGAGGTGGCCCAGTCGCTGGGCGCGAGCGCGCTGGGGCGGTTCTGGCGCGTTGGCCTGCCGCTGGCGCGGCCCGCCATTGCCGCCGGAGTGGCTATCGTGATGATGGAGTCGGTCAACGATTTCGGCACCGTGGATTACTTCGCCGTCCAGACGCTCACCACGGGCATCTTCTCGGTCTGGCTGCAGGCCGGGAACGCCGGAGGCGCGGCGCAGATCGCGTCGGTGGTGCTGATGCTGGTGATCGTGCTGGTGATGCTGGAAAAGACCAGCCGCCGGAAGATGCGCTTCTTCAACCTGTCCTCGCGGCACCGCCCGGTGACGCGCAAGCCGCTGACCGGCGCCGCGAGCCTTCTGGCCGGCGCGCTCTGCGCCCTGCCCTTTGCGGCGGGCTTCGTCCTGCCGGTGGCGGTGCTGTCGAGCCATGCCTTCGACAGCGGTGCCCGCTGGGCCGATCCGGCGCTGCTGCGGGCGATGCAGAACACCCTGACCGTGGGCGGCATCGCGGCCGTGGCGACAGTGCTGGGCGGTGTGTTCCTGGTCTACGGCGTTCGGCTGTCGGGGCGCGCCCTGCCGCGGCTTCTGCTGCCCGTGACGACCATCGGCTACGCGGCGCCGGGCGCAGTGCTGGGCGTCGGCATCCTGATCCCGCTGGCCGCCGCCGATCACGCGCTGGCCGACACGGTCGAGCGGGCCTTCGGCGTCGACATCGGCCTGCTGATGACCGGATCGGCCTTCGCGCTTGTGCTCGCCTATTGCGTGCGCTTCTTCGCCATCGCGCAAGGGGCCGCGGACGCGGCGATGGGCCGGGTGTCGCCGAACCTCGCGCTGGCGGCCCGGTCGCTGGGACGCAACCAGGGGCAGACCCTGGGCGCGGTCTACTACCCGCTGATCCGCGCCTCGATCGCCTCGGCCCTGCTGCTGGTGTTCGTCGACTGCGTGAAGGAACTGCCCGCCACGCTGCTCTTGCGTCCGTTCAATTACGATACGCTGGCCACAAGAGTGCATTCGCAGGCCAGCCTGGAGAACATCGCGGGCGCCACACCGGCGGCCCTGCTGATCATCCTCGTGGGCCTCTGCGCGGTCGGGCTCCTGGCCCGCGCCAACCGCTGAATTTCCCTTGCGCGCAGATGCGCGGGCCAGTATTCACCCGCGCAGTGCCCCTATAGCTCAGCTGGTAGAGCAACTGATTTGTAATCAGTAGGTCCGCGGTTCGAGTCCGTGTGGGGGCACCACTGGTTCTTCCGAAGGAAGATGCCGAAACTCTCGCAACCTTTGTATGCGGCAGTCGCTCCGCAGGAGCGATGAGAGCATTTGGTTCCAGTTCTTTCCGATCAGGAGCACCATTTCCCAAAACAGTTACCATTTCCCTAGACAATCAACGGCTGTGTCGCCGTGCCGGACCGGACGCATGCCGAACGGCTCGCAACGCGCGCGCGTCGCCAGACGGACGGGCCGATCCGGTACATCAGACCCTGTCGCCCTTCGCGACCTCGTATTTGACCTGACCCCAGGCCAGCAGGGTAAAGATGGCCGTGCCGCCAATGATATTGCCCATCAGAACCGGCAGGAAGAACTCGAAAATCGCCGCAATGGGGCCAAGTTCGCCGAGCCAGAGCAAAAAGCCCATTTCCACCGAACCCGCGACGATATGCGGGAAATCTCCGGCGGCGATCAGCCAGGTGAAGACGACGATCACCATGAACGCGTTGCTTTGCGCCGAAGGCATCATCCACACGATTCCCGCGACCAGCACGCCGGCCGGTATCGCCTTGATGAAGCTCGTCCACGGCCCCATGCCGACAGCGTGATGCGACAGCGACGTGAACGCCTCGAAAAGATCGGCGCTCAGCACGCCGGTTCCTGCAAGAAAGCCCGCGGCAAGGATCGCGCCCACGGTATTGGCGGCGAGCACGATGGCCCAGAGCCGCACCATCGCCCAGAGACAGCTCAGCGACTGGCGCGACACGACCGGCAGAACCGTGGTGATCGTGTTTTCGGTAAACAGCTGCATCCTGCCAAGGATCACAACGAGAAACCCGAAGGAGTAGCCAAGATTCTCGATCAGGAAGGTGGACCCCTCGCCGAGGTCCAGATGCGACCGCAGAATGGCTTCGCCCAGGATCGACAGGCTGATCAAAAGACCCGCGGCGAGGCCCGAATAGATCAGCGACACGTTCGGCCGGTCGAGTTCTTCCTCGCCATCGCGACGGATGGCCTCGTAGATCAGCCGCGCGCTCATGCGCGTGACGCTGCTGACGGTCTCTTCCTCGGATTTCCGCTGGCTGTCGTTGCCATTTCCGGGCTTGCCCACGGGGTCTTGCCGGTCGTTGTCCTGCCCCTTGTCCGTCATGCGGTTCGCCCCGCAGCGAGACTGCAGCAGGTGCCGGACATCCCGCTCATGCCTCGGCCCGGTCGCGCGTTGCGGACCCGCGCGTCGAGGTGTCCGACCGACGGCCCACACGGATCGCGGCCGACAGCAGGATCACGCCCCACAACACGAGATCGACACCCAACACCAGCCCGGGCACGATCGCGGCGTTGCCGGGCAGCCCGAGAAACAGCAACACGGCCAGCAGCAGCGAAAGTGCGCCGACGGCAACCATCCACGCACCGCCGTCGCTCCACAGCCGGGCGCCGTAATAAATGCGCAGAGCGCCCGAGGCTCCGAGGTAGGCGATGATCAGCGTCGTCAGCGCAAGCAGCCCGACGACCGGCTGCAGCAACATCATCACGCCCGCGAAAATCGACAGGACCGCTATGGCAAAGGCTGCCGCCATCTCCCAAGCCTGGTGCCGTTTGAAGGCTGTCACCAGCCCGACGACCCCGCTCGCGACGAGCACCCAGCCGACCACGATGGCGGCGGACAGAGAGCCGAAAAACGGCATAACCAGCGCCGCGAGGCCCGCGACGAGGGTGATGATACCGACGATCCGCAAAACCCAGCGGTTGCGCATCGCGGTGCGGCCCGCTTCGAAAGACCCTCGATTTGTCGCCGGGTCCGTGATTTCGGAACGCTGGGCGGTGTCGTCGTATGTGTCGGCCATCAAGTTATCCTCGGGCGGTGCAGACGAAAAATTCGCCGCTGAGCGGCTGTGTCATCAAACAGTCTTGCGGGGATGCGCGGACGGGGAGTTGGCTGCCGTCTCGCTGCAAGTTTTCTGAACGGTGCGCGCCGTCTTGTTTCTGTCGGCGCGCACCCGAAAAGCCGGGCCTTCTCAGCCCGGCAGGCAGTGCCGCATCTTAGACGTCGGCAGTGCCCCAATGGGATACTTCGCGCTCCGCTTCTTCGCGTGTCCTGCCGTATTTCTCTTGGATTTTGCCGACAAGCCGGTCGTGGTTGCCGTCGATCTCGTTGATATCGTCGTCGGTGAGCTTGCCCCACTGGCGCTTTGCCTCACCCCTGATCTGCTTCCATTGACCTTCGAGCTGATCGCGGTTCATGACTGAACTCCTTTCTGCCTGGTTAAAGGCTGTCTGGTTCATTCCCAAAACGCCAGCCGCGCCGAGGCGGTTCCGAGCATTGCGGCCAGCGCGGCGGTGGATGACGGCATTCGGGCACCCGGCGCAGGTGCCTGGCGCAAAAACGGTGCCGGCGGAAATGCACTATACACGCCGTCGCGACGGAAACGGGAACCGCCCGTCATCGCTGGTTGTTGGCTAGGCAGATCAAAGGGACAGCGGATGAGCGACAGTCAGCATCATATCATTTCGGACGTCGTGCAGGACGTCCGCAACATCTCGCGGGATCGCGACGAGGTCAGCGTCGGGTCGGTGGTGACCAACCTCGGCCATGTGTCCCAGGCCGGGCTCATGCTGTTGCCCGCGCTTATCGCCGCGACACCGCTGAGCGGTATACCGGGTCTCACCTCTGTCTGCGGGCTGATGATCGCGATCATTGCGGGGCAGATGGTCTTCGGCCGGACCAAGCTTTGGCTGCCGCAATGGATCCTGCGCCGCCACGTCGATGCGGACAACCTGCGCGAAGCGCTGGACAAATCCGATGGCGCGATCCGTTTTCTGGACCGGCACACGCACAGACGGTGGCCCGTCTTCGTGCGTCAACCCGGCAGGACGGTGATCAAGCTTGTCTGCCTCATGTGCGGACTGGTCATGCCGTTTCTCGAACTGCTGCCCTTCACCGGCTCTCTTATGGGCGGTGTCGTGGCGCTCCTGTCGATTTCGCTTCTGACCAAGGATGGTCTCTTTGCGATCCTCGGCCTGTCTTTACTGGCGATTGCCGGCGGTGTCATTGTGTATTTCCTCTGACGGCGATGCGACGTCGGCGTATCACGCGTCGGCTCCGAACATCTTGTCCAGCTTGGCGCGGACATCCGGGATCGCGGCGACCAGCAGCCTGTCGCCATGGGCGAGTGTCGTCTCTGCGCCGGTCTGCGCGGTTTCGTCGTCGCGCAGGCGGGCCACGGCGCGGGCGCCCTTGGGCAGATCAATGCCGCCAAGCGTTTCCCCGTCGCATTCCTCGGGCACGATATAACTGCCGAACTCCAGCCCCTCGGCGCTTTCGATCTGCGCCCAGACGCGGGAATGGCTCTTGATCGAACGGGAAATCGACCGCGCGACCGTCGCATGCGGCGTCACGATCTCGTCGAAGCCCAGTTCCTCGCAGACGTCCATCAGTTCCGACCGTCCGATCTGCAGGATCACCCGTTCATAGCCGATGGACCGCCCGACAACCGCCGCGAGGATGTTCACATCGTCGTGGTTCGTCAGCAGGATCAGCGCATCGGCGCTGTCGCCATAGGCGTCGCGCAGGATCTGCGGCAAAGTCCCGTCACCTTCGATGAATCCACAGTCAAGCCTCTCCGACACGCTGTCGAGCTTTTCGCGGGACTGGTCCACCAGCACAACGTCGTGCTGGTTCTCCAGCATTTCCCTGGCAAGCGCGAGGCCTAGCCCCGAGGCGCCGACGATCACGATCCGCATGGTCTAACTCCTTTTCCACCAGGTTCCGGGCAGGAACAGCATGATCAGGGCGATGAATTCCAGCCGCCCCAACAGCATCAGCACGATCAGCGTCCCCTTCAGATGGGCGGCCGTGTCGGGACCGGTCAGCCCCTGGCTCAGGCCCACGGTCGACAGCGCCGATGTCACCTCGAAGAGCGCAGGCAGAGCCGGCGCGCCTGAGGCCAGAAAGACGACCCAGCCGATCATCTGCGCCACGAGATAAAGCGCGATCAGCGTGCCGACGGCGATCACGCGGTCCGCGGCCACCCGTTCGCCGCCGTCGCGCAGGTACGTGACGGCGCTGGGCGGCACCGACAGGCGCACGAAACTCAGCCGCACGATTTGCATCATGATCACCAGCCGCCCGACCTTGATGCCGCCGCCGGTGGAACCGATGTCGGCACCGATGAACATGGCGACCAGGATCAGCGGCAAAAGCCCGACGTGGCTCGACACCTCGTTGGTCGAAAATCCCGCGGTGGTAAAGGCGCTCAGAAAGTTCAGGGCGCCGCGGTAGATCTCTCCGGCATCCGACCGGTTGAGGCCGTAGTCGATCGCGGCAAAGAGCAGCGTGGCGCCAACCATCAGCCCGAGGGTGGCGCGCAGATGGCTCTTCGCCAGCGCCCCGCGCAGCCCGTCGCGCGGGATCTGGACGTAAGCCATGAGCGACACGGCGGCGAGCACACAGATGCCCAGCACCACCCCTTGCGCCAGCGGCGAATAGCTGGACAGGCTGTCGCCTCGCGGGGTGAACCCGCCGGTCGACACCGCCGACAGCGCAACGCTCACGGCTTCCCACCAGTTCGGCAGGACCAGGAGGCAGGCAATCACCGCGAGAAGGCTTAGCGCCGCGTAGACCCGGAGCACTAGGCGCGCCTGTGCCCGCAACGACACATTGTTGTCCCGTTCTGCAAAGCTGCTGCCGCCAATGGCCAGCGACGCGCCGGGCGATCCGGCAAAGATCGCAAGCCCGGCAAAGGCGATGGCAAAGCCGCCGCACCACTGGATCCAGCCGCGCAGCAAATGCCCCGCGACCGGCCAATTCTCGGTATCCTCGGCCACGCTGAGCCCGGTCGACGTGATCCCCGACACCGCTTCGAACAGCGCATGGAGGGGCGTCATGCCAAGCGTGACGAAGGGGGGCATGACAAGCAGGCTCGCGGCGAGGAAGATCAGCGCAAAGGTGACGAGCGCCTCGATCTGCCGCAAATCGTCTGGGAAATCGCTGTTGCGATGATAGATCATCAAGACCACCAAGGCCGCAATCTGCGCCACGAAAGACAGACCCAAAGCGTGCTCGCCTGTCGCGAAGGCAACGAAGCATGGCGGCACCACGACGGCCAGGAAGACCGGAGACTGCTGCGCCAGAGCTTGCAGGACGGCATTCGGACGCGCCAGCAGCGCTGTCGTGGCTGTCATGGCGAGGGCCGTTCAAAGTGGGCACACATGGCATTTAACGCAGCGGCAACGGGCGAGGTTCCCGGAGCGGCGAACGCAGCGTGCACCGCCAGACGGGTGGTTCCGCACATGCGCCGCTCTGACGAAAGGACACGCAGCTGACACTGCGCCCATCTGAAAGGTTTTTTTCGCATCGGCACGCACCGGCGGCGCGGACCGCGGTCCGGCGCCCGCGAACGACACATCGCGCGCACCGGGCCGGACCTTGACCACAAGGGTGCAACGGCGGCCGGCGGGGCCACCAAAGCACTGGCCGCGCACGCCTTTCTACCTTTGCGCGCCACGGCGGCCGCAGGCATTCCGACCACCCCGCCTGCTTGGGATAAAACCGCGAAACGACCGTCGCCCGCTGTCGGGATTGCCCTGTTCTCCGACCCGATTTCACCGCTGCAGCGCGCCTGCGAAGGAAAGGCCGCAGGAACTTCCCGGCGCGGGGGCGCATTGCCCCGAGAAGGCTTATCGGAGAAATCGCATGATCATCACGCTCACGGTCAACGGACGCCGGACAGAGCTGGACCTCGATCCCCGCACCACGTTGCTGGACGCGCTGCGGCATCACCTTGCGCTGACGGGCACCAAGAAGGGCTGCGATCACGGCCAGTGCGGCGCCTGCACCCTGCTCGTCAACGGACGGCGCATCAATTCCTGCCTGGCCCTGGCCGCGAGCCATGACGGCGACGAGATCACCACGATCGAAGGTCTGGGCCAGCCGGACGCGATGTCGGATTTGCAGGCGGCATTCGTCCAGTATGACGGTTACCAGTGCGGCTATTGCACGCCGGGCCAGATCATGTCGGCCAAGGCGATGCTGGCCGAGGTCGCCGAGGGCTGGCCCTCCTACGTGACCCGCGCGCTCGACGACGACCCGACGCTGACGGACGAGGAAATGGCCGAGCGCATGTCGGGCAACCTCTGCCGCTGTTCGGCCTATCCCCGCATCCGCCAGGCGATCGGCGCCGTGCGCGACGCCCGCGCCAGCCGCACGGAGGCCGCGGAATGAGACCTTTCGATTATTCACGCGCCGATGGCGCACCCGATGCCGCTGCCAAGGCCGCCCAAGGGGCCACGATCCTCGCGGGCGGCACCAACCTTCTGGACCTGATGAAGCTCGAGGTCATGGCGCCCGAGGCGGTGGTGGACATTTCGCGGCTGGACCTGACCGGGATCACGCCGACCGAGGACGGCGGCCTGCGGATCGGGGCGTTGGTCACCAATACCGATCTTGCCAACGACAGGACGGTGCGCACGCAGTATCCGGTTCTAAGCCGCGCCTTGCTGTCCGGTGCCACCGTGCAGCTGCGCAACAAGGCGACGACCGGCGGCAACCTTCTGCAACGCACCCGTTGCCCGTATTTCTATGACACGGGTGCTGCCTGCAACAAACGCGATCCCGGATCGGGCTGCGCCGCAATGACGGGCTGCAATCGTATACTCGCGGTGCTGGGCGGCTCGGACCACTGCATCGCCACCCACCCCTCCGACATGGCCGTCGCGATGCGGGCGCTTGGCGCTCGGGTGGCGCTGGAAAGTCCGGAGGGCACGCGCGAGATCGCTCTGGCCGATCTGCACGTTCTGCCCGGCGACACGCCCGAGGTCGAGACCGTCCTCCAGCCGGGCGAGGTCGTCACATCGGTGATCCTGCCTCCCGCGCCGCCGGGACGCCAAGCCTACGTCAAGATCCGCGACCGTGCGTCCTACGCCTTCGCGCTGGTCTCGGTCGCCGGGATCGTCGCGGTCGAGGACGGTCGCATCACCCATGCCGCGCTCGCCTTCGGCGGGCTGGCCCCGAAACCCTGGCGCGACCCCGAGGTCGAAGCGGCCCTGATCGGCCAACCGGCCGGTCCCGCCGCCGCAGAGGCGGCCGCCGACGTGCTTCTCGCGGATGCGAAGGGCCACGGCGGCAACGATTTCAAGATCCCGCTGGCACGGCGGACACTCAAACGCGCCCTGCGCGAACTCACGGAGGCCACGTCGTGATGGATGGACAGCCGCAATCGAAAGACTTTTCCGTGAAATTCACCATGGACGAGGCGCAGCCGCGCGTTCTGGACCGCATGGCGCAGGGCCTTCTGGGCACCGCCATGGACCGGCCCGAAGGGCGGATGAAAGTCACCGGCACCGCACCCTACGCGGCAGAATATCGGCGCGAGGGTCTCGTGCACGGCATGCTGGTGCGTTCGACGATCACCAGGGGCCGGCTCACGGGGATCGACACCGAAAAGGTGCAGTCCATGGACGGCGTAATTGCGGTCATGACCGGCGGGCCGCTGGTGCGGAACCCGGCGCAGGGCACCGCCCACGAGGCACCCGCGCAGAGCCTGCCGGAGGTGTTCTACGTGGGACAGCCGGTGGCGCTCGTGGTCGCCGAGAGCTTTGAACAGGCACGCCATGCGGCGCAGGCGCTGACCGTCACCTATGACCGCGCGGACGGCGCGGATGTCGACCCGGCCACCGCGTCGGACACCGAGACGCCCGAGGACGATGTGCTGTCGCAAGGCGACATCGACACGGCGATGAAGGAGGCGGCCTTCGCCGTCGACACTCGCTACACCACCCCGCCGCACAGTTCCGCCGCGATGGAGCCGCATGCCTCGGTTGCCAGTTGGACCGACGGGCGGCTGGAGCTTCACGGTTCCTACCAGATGCTGCGCCATAACGTCGCCGAACTGGCCGATGCGCTGGGGGTCGACGAGGCCGATGTGCGCATCCATTCGCCCTACGTCGGCGGCGGGTTCGGCGCCAAACTGGGCATCGCGCCCGAAGCGGTGGCCGCCGCCCATGCGGCGCGCGAGCTGGGGCGTCCCGTCTCGGTCGTCCTGACCCGCCCGCAGGTCTTCGAGATGACAATGCGGCGATCCGAGACCACACAACGCCTGCGCCTTGGCTCCGACGCCGAGGGGCGTCTGACGGCGCTTGGTCACGAAGATTGGGTATCGAACCTGCCGGGCGAAGCCTTTGCCGAACCCACCGCTCAGGGCACGCATTTCCTCTATGGCGGCGACAACCGCTACTTCGCGCAGACCCTGGCCCGCGTGCACCGCCCCTGCGCCGGGTCGGTCCGCGCCCCGGGCGAGGCGGTGGGCATGATCGCGCTGGAATGCGCCATGGACGAACTGGCCGAAACCTCCGGCATCGACCCCATCGACCTGCGCCTGCGCAACCTGCCGGAAACGCACCCCGAAAACGGCCTGCCCTATTCCGAACGCGGGCTTGAGGACTGCTTGCGTGAAGGCGCTGCGAAGTTCGGATGGGACGCTCGCACGCCTGCCGGGACGCGTCTGGACGGAGACTGGTGGATCGGTATGGGCGTAGCCTCTGCCGTGCGCGTCAATGCGCTGATGAACTCCACAGCGCGGGTCACGCTGAACCCCGATGGCACCGCGCTTTGCGAAACCGACATGACCGACATCGGCACCGGCAGCTACGCGATCCTGACGCAGATCGTGGGCGAGATGCTGGGGCTCGATCCCGGCCAGGTCGAGGTGAGGCTGGGCGACAGCGACCTGCCGAAATCCTCTGGCTCCGGCGGGTCCTGGGGCGCGCAATCCTGCGGCTCGGCGGTTTTTCTCGCGGCTCAGGAAATCCGCAAGCAACTGGCCGAAAAGCTGGATGTCGCGGCAGACGACCCGACTTTCAAGGACGGCACCGTGACTTGCGACAACGTGCAGCACGACATTGGCGATCTGATCGAAACGCCACTGACCTGCGAAGGCACTCTGAATCCGGGCGACACCGCCGATGCGTTTTCCATCGCGGGCTATGGCGCGCATTTCGCCGAGGTCGGCGTGCATCGCGACACCGGCGAGGTGCGGGTGCGCCGGATGCTCGGCGTCTTTTCCATCGGCCGTGTGCTGAACGAAAAGACCGCCAGCAGCCAGTGCCACGGCGGCATGATCTGGGGGATAGGCTCTGCCCTGACCGAAGAGATCATGCACGATCCGTCGGACGGGCGGATCGTCAACCACAACCTTGCCGAATATCACCTGCCCGTCAGCCTCGACGTGCCGGATCTGGATGTCGTGCTGCTGGAAGACACCCGCGACGACGAGGCCAACCCGATCCAGGCCAAGGGGATCGGAGAGCTGGGCATCGCCGGCGCCGCCGGGGCCATCGGCAACGCCATCTACAACGCTTGCGGCGTCCGCGTCCGGGATTTCCCGGCCACCCCCGACAAGATCTTTCCGCATCTGCCGGAAACCGACTGAATCAAGGAGACACGTCATGTCCGACAAACCGAAACTCACCTCCACTTCGGGTGCGCCCTACCCGAGCAACGCCCATTCCAAGACCGCCGGCACCCGCGGTCCGCTGCTGATGGAGGATCACCAGCTACTGGAAAAGCTGGCGCACCAGAACCGCGAGCGCATCCCGGAACGCGTGGTCCATGCCAAGGGCTGGGGCCTGCAGGGACATTTCACCGTGACCCACGACATCACGAAATACACCCGCGCCAAGCTCTTTTCCGAGATCGGCAAGCGCACCGAGGTGCTGTCGCGCTGGTCCACGGTCGCAGGCGAGCGCGGTGCCGCGGATGCCGAACGCGACGTGCGGGGCTTTTCGCTGAAGTTCTACACCGAGGAAGGCAACTGGGACATGGTGGGCAATAATACCCCCATCTTCTTTGTCCGTGACGCCTTCAAGTTTCCGGATTTCATCCGCACCCAGAAACGCCACCCAAAGACGAACCTGCGCTCGCCCGAGGCGATGTTCGACTTCTGGGCCGGGCAGCCGGAATCCGTTCATCAGGTGACGATCCTGATGTCCGACCGCGGCATTCCCAAGAACCCCGCTCATATGAACGGCTATGGTAGCCACACGTTTTCGATGTGGAACGACGATGGAGAGCGGTTCTGGGTCAAGTTCCACTTCATCACCCAGCAGGGGCACGAGACCTATTCCGACGAAGAGGCGATGCAGATCATCGGCAACACCCGCGAAAGCTATCAGGAAGACCTCTGGCACATGGTGACCAACGGCAATCCGCCGAAGTGGACGCTGAAAATCCAGGTCATGCCCGAAGCCGAGGCGGAACAGGTGCCCTACAATCCCTTCGACCTGACCAAGGTCTGGCCGCACGGCGACTACCCGCTGATCGAGGTGGGCGAACTGGTGATGGACACCATCCCGGAAAACTATTTCCAGATGGTCGAGAATGCCGCCTTCAACCCCAGCAACGTCGTGCCGGGCATCGGCTTCAGCCCCGACAAGATGCTGCAGGCGCGGATCTTCTCCTATCCCGACGCGCACCGCTATCGGCTCGGCACGCATTACGAGGCGCTGCCCGCCAACGCGCCCAAGGTCGCGAATGTGCAGCACTATCACAAGGACGGTGCGATGCGCTTCTTCACCAACGATTTCGGCAATCCCAACGCCTATTACGAGCCGAACCAATACGACGGGCCGGTGGCAGACGAGAGCACCCAGGAACCGCCGCTGCGGATCGACCCCGAGGCCGTCGCCGCGCGCTTCGATCAGGACCAGGGCGATGCGGATTACGAACAGCCGCGGGCGCTCTATGCCGAGGTGCTGTCGGAGGACGAGCGCGACCGGCTGCACAAGAACATGGCGGGCGGCATGGCGCCGATCTCGGAGCCTGTGAAGGAACGCTGGCTGGCGGTGCTCAAGCGCGTGCATCCCGATTACGAGGCGGGCGTGCGCCGGGCGCTTGAGACCGGCGATCACGGCGACCCGGCGCTGCCGGTCACCGACGACACACCGGTCGAAGCTGCGGAGTGACGACGAGGCGAAGACCAAGCGCCTCAACTTAAAAGAAAAGCTAACCGGCCCCGTCCGCAGAACCTGCGGCGGGGCCGGTCTTTTTCAGCTCAGACGAACCGGTTCACGAGGTTCTCGAGCCGCTCCTGCCGACCCGAGCGCGGCTGCGGGTCGATGCCGCCCTCCTCGACCTTGGCGGCGATGCTGGCGAGATCGCTGGTCAGCAGCGCCTGCGCCTCGGGCGTGTCCCAACCGGCATAGCGTTCGGCCCGCGCCCGCTCCAGCCCGCCGTCCTGCAGCATCGCCGCGGCGGCCTTGAGTCCGCGGGCGCAGATGTCCATGGCGCCGGCATGAGCGGCGATCAGGTCCTCGGGGTCCAGCGACTGGCGCCGCAGCTTGGCGTCGAAGTTGGTGCCGCCGGTTTCGAAGCCGCCGGCTTTCAGCACCTCGTAATAGGCCAGCGCCACTTCGGGCACGTTGTTCGGGAACTGGTCTGTGTCCCAGCCCGACTGGTAGTCGTTGCGGTTCATGTCGATGGAGCCGAGGATGCCCAGCTCGCGCGCCAGCGCCAGCTCGTGTTCGAAGCTGTGACCGGCCAGAATTGCATGGCCCTGCTCGATGTTCACCTTCACCTCCTTCTCGAGTCCGAAGCGCTGCAGGAAGCCGTAGACCGTGGCGACATCGTAGTCGTACTGGTGCTTGGTGGGCTCCTGCGGCTTGGGTTCGATCAGGATCTGGCCCTTGAAGCCGATCTTGTGCTTGTAGTCCACGACCATCGACAGCATCCGGCCCATCTGCTCCATCTCGCGGCCCAGATCGGTGTTGAGCAGGGTCTCGTATCCTTCGCGCCCGCCCCAGAGCACGTAGTTCTCGCCGTTCAGCCGGTGGGTGGCGTCAAGGCAGGTCTTGATCGTCGCCGCGGACCAGGCGAACACGTCCGGGTCGGGGTTGGTCGAGGCACCCGACATGAAGCGGCGGTGCGAAAAGAGGTTCGCCGTACCCCAGAGCAGCCGGGTCTTCGACGTCTCCATCTTCTGCTCGAAGAGATCGATGATCTCGTCAAAATTGCGCTTGCTCTCTGCAAAACTGGCGCCTTCAGGGCGGATGTCATGGTCGTGCCAGCAGAAGAACGGCACGTTGAGAATCTCGAACATCTCGAAAGCGACCTCGGCCTTGAGCCGCGCCGCCGCCATGTCGTCGCCGAACCACGGGCGGTCGAAGGTCTGGCCGCCGAACGGGTCGCCGCCGGGCCAGGCGAAGCTGTGCCAGTAGGCCACGGCAAAGCGCAGGTGATCCTCCAGCCGCTTGCCCATGACCTCTTCGTCCGGGTCGTAGTGGCGGAAGGCCAGGCCTTCGGCGTCGGGGTCGAAACGCAGCGGGTCGATGCCCTTGAAAAAGTCGCTCATGGGGAAGTCTCTCCTTTCTGGGATGTGTCGGACGCGGGCAGGTTGTCCGCGAGGTAGATGGTCGGAAGGATCGGATCGGTGCGGGCCAGTTCGCGCTTGTCGGCCAGAAGGCGCAGCCCTTCGACGACCCGCGCCACCGCGTCTTCGGGGCGTTGGTCGATGACGATGTCGATCAGCCCGCGTTCGAGCGCGCGGCGGGAATGCGGCACCAGTTCGTGCAGAACGACGATGGGTCGCGGGCGGTCCCTGGGCAGGCTTTCCAGCACCTTGATGAGGCCCGCGTTGCCGGCGCCGGCGCTGTAGATCGCGGTGATGCCGGGATCGGCCTGGAGAGCGGCGGCGACGCGCTTGGCCACGCGGCCCTTGCGGTCGCGGCCTTCGATCACGGGCGCGACCGCGATCCGCGGCCGGATCACCGCGCGCAGCCCCGCCACGCGGTCGGCATGGTCGCGGGCGCTCAGCGCGCCGACCACCGGCAGAACCCGGCCCGGCTGCCCGCCATGGGCCAGCACGATCAGCCGCCCGGCGGTGCGCCCGGCGACGGTGTTGTCGATCCCGACATAGCCGTTGCTGTCCGCCCCCGGCACGTCCGACACCAGCGTCAGGACGGGGATGCCTCGCGCCCGCAGGTCGGCGATGGCCGCCAGGACACGCGGGTCGTCGCTACCCACGAGCGCCAGACCGTCGACCCCGTCGCCACCCAACGCTTCCAGGCGCGCGCACAAGGCGGGCGCATCGAAGGCCTCGACCGTCTCGACGGTAAGGCCCACGCGGTCGGGGCGCAGCCGGTCGGCGGCGGCCTCGAGCAGTCCGCACATCCGCTTGAAGAAGGCATTGTCGCCGCCCGGCAGTACTGCGACAAAACGATAATGTCGTTGCTGCGACAGGTTCGCGGCGGCGAGGTTGCGGACGTAGCCCAGCTCTTCGATGGCCGCGCGCACCCGGCTGGCGGATTTCTCGGCCACCCCGCCGCGGGCGTTCACGACGCGGTCGGCGGTCGCATAGCTGACCCCGGCGCGCTGCGCCACGTCTGACAATGTCGGTAACGGACGGTCCATCGCCTCCCCCTCTGCCACGAGGGGTACAGCAATTTTGATAGACGTCAATCAAAATAATGATAGACGTCTATCTTTATCATGTTCGGAGGCCATTAATTCGCGAGGTAGTCCTCTAGAACCGCGACGCAGCCCTTGTCCCAGATCGCCGTCAGCGCCGCGGAAAAGGCATCGGCAAAGGCCGCGTTCTCGGCCAGCGCACCGTAATACTGCGCCTGCCCAAGCCAGACCAACGGCGCCGCACGCGCCGCCAGGGCGGCCTCTTGCAGGCTGTCCCAGTAGGGATCGTTTGGCGCGATGGTGCTGCCGTCTTCGCGGGTGCCCGCGCACATGCGCGCCCAGAACGCCTCGACCAGCGCCAGCCCCGCGACCGGCGTGCCCGCGGCCACCGCCTCGCGCACCGTGGGCAACACGAACCCCGGATGCCGGGAGGACCCGTCGAAGGCGACCCGCCGCGTGGTGTCGCGGATCTCGGGATTGGCGAACCGGTCGGAAATCAGCGCGATGTAATCCTGCGGCGTCATTCCCGGCACCGGCGTCACATGCGGCGCCACCTCGGTGCCCAGCACCTTGCGGAAGAACGGCCCGATCTGCGGATGCGCCATGCAGCCGTGGATGGTCTCGACCGACAGAACCTCGCCCACATTGGCCAGCACCTGATGGCCGGCGTTCAGAAGCCTCAGCTTCATGGATTCGTAGGTATGCACGTCGTCGGTGATCGTGACGCCCGCCTCTTCCCAGGGTGGACGACCGGCGCAGAACGCGTCCTCGATCACCCATTGGCGGAAATTCTCGTGGGTGACGGGCGCCGCATCGTCGACCCCCAGCGCCTCTGCGCGGGCGATCTCGGACGGGCCGGTGGCGGGGACAATGCAATCGACCATGGAGTTGGGAAAGCTCACGTTGCTGTCGATCCAGTCGGCGAGCTCCGCATCCGACAGCCGCGCCAGTTCGACCACGGTCGACCGGACGATATGCCCGTTGCCCTGCAGGTTGTCGCAGCTCAGCACGGTGAACGGCCCGGTCCCCGCGTCGCGGCGCAAACGCAGGGCGGCGACGATGGCGCCGAAGGCCGTCGCCGGCGCGTCCGGGCTGGCAGCATCGGCACGAATGTCCGGATGGCCCGCGGCAAAGCTGCCGTCCGAAGGGTCGCGGTAATAGCCGCCTTCGGTCACGGTCAGGCCGACGATGCGGATCGCCGGGTCGGCCATGGCCCGGATCAGCGCCGCGTTGTCGGGCTCGATCGGCAGAAAGTCGATCATCGGCCCCGTCACCTCGGCGCTGATGCCCTTCGGATCAAGCTCGATCAGCGTGGTCAGGCAATCCTGCGCCAGCAGCTTGTCGCGCATCGCCGCATCCGGTGCACGCACCCCGGCGCCGACGATGGCCCAGTCCAGCGCCCGACCCTGCTGCATCAGCCGGTGCAGATACCACGCCTGGTGCGCGCGGTGGAAATTGCCCAGCCCGATATGCACGATCCCGGCGGTGAGCGCCGCGCGGTCGTAGCGCGGACCCTCGATGCCCTCGGGCAGGTTCGTCAGAGCGGCGTTGTTGAGTTTCATCGCCCCAGCCTTTCTGTATTGGCGCCCGGCGCCGTCAGCTCATCCACTGGCCGCCGTCGACGTTGTAGGTTTGCGCGACGATGTAGCGGGCCTCGTCGGTGGCGAGGAAGATCGCCATGCCGGTCAGATCCTCGGCCACGCCCATGCGCCCGAAGGGCACGGCCTCGCCCACTTCGCGTTTCTTCTGGCCCGGCGCCTTGCCTTCATACTTGGCAAAGAAGGCGTCGACCCCGTCCCAGTGTTCGCCGTCGACCACTCCGGGCGCGATGGCGTTCACGTTGATGCCATGCTGGATCAGGTTCAGCCCTGCCGACTGCGTCAGGCTGATGACCGCGGCCTTGGTGGCGCAGTAGACCGCCACCAGCGACTCGCCGCGCCGGCCCGCCTGGCTGGCCATGTTGATGATCCGGCCCTTCACGCCCTTGACGATCATGTGTTTCGCCACAGCCTGCATCGTGAAGAGCGTGCCGCCGACATTGATGTCCATGACGCGGGCATAATCTGCTCGGGTGATCTCGACGATGGGAGCCGCGGTGAACAGCGCGGCGTTGTTCACCAGGATGTCGATCTGGCCGAACTCTGCCACCGTCGCCGCCACCGCGGCGTCGATGCTGGCCTGGTCGGTTACGTCCATTTGTACCGCCAGCGCGCCGATCTCCTCCGCCGTGGCGCGGGCGCGGTCCATGTCGATATCGCCGATGGCGACGCGCGCGCCTTCGGCGATGTAGGCCTCTGCAAAGGCGCGGCCGATGCCGCGCGCCGCGCCGGTGATCAGCGCGGTCTTGCCGTTCAGTCGTCTCATGCGATGCGCAGGCCTTTTTCATCGAAGCGGTGGATCGAATCCTCGCGCGGCGCCAGGTACACGGTGTCGCCGTGGCGGAAGCCGACCTCGCCGTCGGCGCGGACGGTGATGGTCTCGGCAAGGCCGGTGTCATGGATGTGGAAGAAGGTGTCGGACCCCAGGTGCTCGGACACGCCCACCCGCCCGGTCCACTGGCCGTCGCTGTCGGAAATGGCGATGTGCTCGGGGCGCACGCCGATGGTCTTGCAGTCGTGCTTGGCCGCCTCGGCGCCATCGATGAGGTTCATCTTGGGCGAGCCGATGAAGCCCGCGACGAAGACGTTGCGCGGCGCGCGGTACAGCTCCAGGGGGCTGCCCACCTGCTCGACGTAGCCCGCGCGCAGCACGACGATCTTGTCGGCCATGGTCATCGCCTCGACCTGGTCGTGGGTGACGTAGATCATCGTGGTCTTGAGCTTGGCGTGCAGTTCCGAGATCTCCATCCGCATGCCCACCCGCAGCGCCGCGTCGAGGTTCGACAGCGGTTCGTCGAAGAGGAAGGCCGCCGGTTCGCGGACAATGGCGCGGCCGATGGCGACGCGCTGGCGCTGGCCGCCGGACAGCTGCCCCGGACGGCGCTCGAGGTAATCGGTGAGGTTCAGCGCCTTGGCGGCTGCGTCGATGCGGCGCTTCTGCTCGTCCCCGGGGATGCCCGCCATGCGCATCGGAAAGGCGATGTTCTTGCGCACCGACATGTGCGGATAAAGCGCGTAGGACTGGAACACCATCGCCAGGCCCCGCTTGGCGGGCGGGATGTCGGTGGCGTCGTTGCCGTCGATGCGGATCTGGCCGTCGGTCACGTCCTCGAGCCCGGCGATGAGCCGCAGCAGCGTGGACTTGCCGCAGCCCGAGGGGCCGACGAAGACAGTGAACTCTCCGTCCTCGATGGTCAGGTCCAGCGGCGGGATGACTTCGACATCGCCGAAGCGTTTGACCACCTTGTCGAGCGTGATGCGTCCCATTGGAGTCTCCTTGTCGATGCCCTGGCGCTAACGCGGCTGACGGGCGGTCTCTGTCGATGCCCTATCGCGTTCGCTGCTTGAGGGCGGTCTGTGTCTGTACCACTTGCGGGCGGTCTTCGAGTGTCCCGCCGCCGGGGCGGCGGGCACTGTTCACTTCACGGCGCCGAAGGTCAGGCCGCGGACGAGCTGCTTCTGGCTGAACCAGCCAAGGATCAGGATCGGCGCGATGGCCATGGTCGAGGCGGCGCTGAGCTTGGCGTAGAACAGCCCTTCGGGGCTGGAGTAGCTGGCGATGAAGGCCGTAAGCGGTGCGGCCTTGGCGGCGGTCAGGTTAAGCGTCCAGAACGCCTCGTTCCAGGCCAGGATGACGTTCAGAAGCAGCGTCGAGGCGATGCCGGGAATGGCCATCGGCGTCAGCACGTAAAGGATCTCTTCCTTGAGCGTGGCCCCGTCCATCCGCGCCGCTTCGAGAATTTCGCCGGGGATTTCCTTGAAGTAGGTATACAGCATCCAGACGATGATCGGCAGGTTGACCAGCATCAGCACGATCGTCAGACCGATGCGGGTGTCGAGCAGGCCCATCTGGATGAAGATCAGGTACATCGGGTACAGAACACCGACCGCCGGCAGCATCTTGGTCGAGAGCATCCAGAGCAGGATGTCCTTGGTCCGGCGGCCGGGCACGAAGGCCATGGCCCAGGCCGCCGGCACCGCGACGATGATGCCGAGGATGGTCGACCCGCCGGCGATGATGATCGAGTTCCACAGGAACCGCATGTAGTCCGAGCGTTCCTGCACCACCGAGTAATTCTCGAGCGTCCAGTCGAAGAACAGGAACACCGGCGGATCGGCGATGGCGGTGGCTTCGGTCTTGAAGCTGGTGAGCATCGTCCAGAGGATCGGGAAGAAGATCAGCAGACCGACGCTCCAGGCAGCCAGGGTGGTGATCGCTTTGCGGCGGGGTGAGGCAGCACGGGCCATGATGATCCCTCCTCAGGCGTCGAGGTTCTTGCCGACGATCCGCATCAGGAAGATCGCGACGATGTTGGCGAGGATGATGGCATAGACGCCACCGGCGGAGCCGAGCCCGACGTTCTGGCTTTCCAGCACGCGCTGGAAGATCAGGTAGGTCAGCGTGCGGGTGCCGAAGGACCCTTGGGTGGTCACGAAGATTTCGGCGAAGATCGACAGCAGGAAAATCGTCTGGATCAGCAGGACCACGGTGATCGCACGGCTGAGGTGCGGCAGGATGATGAACCAGAAGCGTTTCAACGGCGGCGCACCGTCCATTTCGGAGGCCTCGAGCTGTTCGCTGTCCAGCGACTGGATCGCGGTCAGCAGGATCAGCGTGGCAAAGGGCAGCCACTGCCAGGACACGATCAGCACGATCGAGAACAGCGGCGCCTCGGACAGCCAGACCACCGGGTCGGCGCCGAAGAATTTCCAGAGGTGGGCGAAGAGGCCGTTCACGGGATCCATGAACATGTTCTTCCAGACCAGCGCCGACACGGTCGGCATGACGAAAAACGGCGCGATGACGAGGATCCGGACGATCCCCTGCCCCCAGAAAGGCTGATCCAGCAGCATCGCCAGCAGGACGCCAAAGCAGATGGTGATGGTCAGCACCCCGCCGACGATCACCAGCGTCGCCTGGACGCTGGGCCAGAAGGCCGAGGAGCTGACGAAGCGGATGTAGTTTTCGAAGCCGACCCAGCCGAGGTCGCCGCCGCGCAGCGGCAGGTACTGCTTGAAAGAGAACAGAAGGGTCATCGCCAGCGGCACCAGCATCCAGCCCAGGAGCAGGATCACTGCGGGCGCCATCATGATGCGGGCGGCGGATCGGGAATGCTGTGTGGCCATGGTCGACGCTCCTTCACGGGCGCGAGGCACGGCCCGCGCGGCATGTCAGTGGGAAAAGCGGATCACAAGGTCCGGGGGCAGAACCTGCCCGCCCCCGGGCCCCGGGAGGAGAGAGTTAGTAGCCTGCGGCTTCCATCTCGTCGGCGACAAGCGTCTGCGCCTTGGACAGCGCCTCTTCAGGCGACTGCTGTCCTGCGACCATGGCCGAGAATTCCTGGCCCGCAGAGGTGCCGATGCCCGCCCATTCCGGGATCGCGACATACTGCACGCCCACGTAGGGCACAGGATCGACCGTCGGCTCGTTCGGGTTCGCCGCCTGGATCGAGTCCAGCGTCATCTGCGCGAACGGCGCCTCTTCGAGATAGGTCTCGTTCTCGTAGAGCGACGTGCGGCTGCCCGGGGGCACGTTGGCCCAGCCTTCGTTCTCGGCCACCAGCGCGAGGTAGTCCTTGGATGTCGCCCAGGCGATAAAGGTCTTGGCCGCGTCGGTCGCGTCAGAGCCCGCCGGCACGGCCAGCGCCCAGGCCCAGAGCCAGTTCGCGCGCTTGCCCTTGCCCGCATCCGGCGCCAGCGCAAAGCCGACGCTGTCGGCCACGGTGGAATCGTTGGGGTTGGTCACGAAGGACGCAGCCACGGTGGCGTCGATCCACATGCCGCACTTGCCTTGCTGGAACAGCGCCAGGTTCTCGTTGAAGCCGTTGTTGGACGCACCCGGCGGGCCATAGTTCTGGATCAGGTCGTTGTAGAAGGTGACCGCCTCGGCCCATTCCGGGCTGTCGAGTTGCGGTTCCCAATCCTCGTTGAACCAGCGCGCGCCGAAGGAGTTGGCGACGGTGGTGATGAAGGCCATGTTCTCGCCCCACCCGGCCTTGCCGCGCAGACAGACGCCGTAGATCTCGTTGTCCTTGTCGGTCATCGCTTCGGCAGCTTCTGCGATGAATTCCCAGGTCGGCGCCTCGGGCATTTCCAGCCCGGCCTGTTCCATCAGGTCGGTGCGGTACATGACCATCGAGGATTCGCCGTAGAACGGCGCCGCATAGAGCTGGTCCTCGTAGCTCAGACCGGCACGCATGGCGGGCAGGATGTCGTCGGTATCGTAGTCGTCGCCCAGGTTGTCGAGCGGCTCGAGCCAGCCCTGTGCGGCCCAGATCGGGGTTTCGTACATGCCGATGGTCATGACGTCGAACTGACCGCCGTTGGCGGCGATGTCCTGGGTGACGCGCTGGCGCAGGACGTTCTCTTCCAGCGTGACCCATTCAAGCTGGATATCGGGGTTCTGCGAGGTGAAATCCTCGGCCAGGCCCTGCATGCGGATCATGTCGCCGTTGTTGACGGTGGCGATTGTGATGGTCTCGGCCATCGCGCCGGTGGCGGTCAGCAGCGCAAGCGCCGTCGCCGCACGAAGTGCGTTCATGGGGTACATCCGGTCTCCTCCCTGAGTTGTACGAGTCAGTGATCGCAGAAAGGTAACGCGCCGTCAATAAAATTTTTACGCGCGATAATTTTTGAATGTCAGGCCGACGCCCGCAGCACCAGACGCGGGGTCACGAGCGTCTCTTTCCGCTGTCCAAGACTGCCCCCCGATTCGATCAGTTCGAAAAGCGATTCGACCGCGCGGCGCGACACCACCTCGTAGTCATGGGCCGCCGTGGTCAGCGCCGGACAGGTGTAGCGCGCGTAAGGATGATCGTCATGCGACGCGACCCGCAGGCCGTTCTCCACCCCGTGCCCGACGCGCACACCGCGCTCGTAGCAGGCCGCGAGAAAGCCGATGGCCAGGCGGTCGTTGGAGCACAGCACCGTGCGCGTCGGCAGCAGCCCTTTGTCGAGCACCGACAGCCCTCCGAGGTACCCCACCCGCTCGAAATCCCAGCCCTGCCCTTCGACCCGGATCAGGTGCGGCTCCAACCCCAGCTGCTCCATCTTGGCAAGGTAGGCATCGTGCCGCTTGAAGGCGTTGGGGTTGGCCGGCTCGGTCATCTCGAAGAAGCAGGGCGATTCGCCGGTGCGGGTCAGGTAATCCACCGTCTGCGAGACGAAACTCACGTTGTCCGAGCCGACAAAGGCCTCGCCCACCCCGTCGATATTGCTGTCGAAAAGGATCGTCGGCACGTCCTTGCAGAATTTCTCGATCTCCGAGCGGTCGGAATTGCGCCGCCCGAGCGGCGCCATCAGCACCCCGGCCGGCTTCAGCGCCCGCAGCGAATCGAGGATGTCGTTTTCGAAGGCCTGCTTGCCATGCGCGCTGAACAGCGTCGGCTGAAACCCCGCGAGAATGCACCTCTCCTGCAGGTTGCGCGCGATCTCGGCAAAGAACGGGTCGGCGAGGTAGGGCACCACGATGCCGATATTCTTGGTCAGTTTGCGATTCTGGTTCATCGCGAACATGTTCGGCCGGTAATCGTATTTCTCCAGCGCCGCCTCGATCCGGTTTCGGGTACTGGGCCGCACGCTGTCGGGATCGTTGAAGTATTTCGACACCGTCGGACGCGAGATGCCGCTGGCGGCGGCGAACTCTTCCATGTTGCGGAATTTCGGTTGTTTCATCGTCCGGGGTCCGGGTCAGTGCGTTTGGCGCGCAGACTAGCGCGCACTTTACGCGCGCAAAAGTTCTTTTCGAAAATTTTACCTTTATTAACGATCAGAAATTTTCCGGCAGGTCACGGAGTCAGACGACCTCGCCCGCGCTCAACCGATCGAGGAAGGCGTCCGCCTCTTTCAGAACCGTTTTTCGACGATCCTCGTCCATCCGGTCCCAGGTGCGGTACATCTGCGCCATGCGCGGATTGTTCTCGAAACTCTCGCGATGCCGCGTCAGGAAATCCCAGTAGAGCAGGTTGAACGGGCAGGCCCCCTCCCCTGTCTTCTTCGTTACCGAGTAGTGACAGGATTTGCAGTAATCCGACATGCGGTTGATGTAGGCGCCGCTCGACACGTAGGGTTTCGACGCGATCACGCCGCCATCGGCGAACTGGCTCATGCCCACGGTGTTGGGCGCCTCGACCCATTCGAAGGCATCGACATAGACGCGCAGGTACCAATCGTGCACCTCCGACGGATTGACCCCGGCCAACAGCGCAAAATTGCCGGTGATCATCAGCCGCTGGATGTGGTGGGCATAGGCCTCGTCCCGCGTCTGCTCCACCGCCTTGGACAGGCAGAGCATGTGCGTCTCGCCGCCCCAGTAGAGCCACGGCAGCTTGCGCTGGTGATTGAGCCCGTTGCGCCGCGGATAGTCCGGCCCTTCGTGGAAATAGATGCCGCGCACGTATTCGCGCCAGCCGATGATCTGACGGATGAAGCCTTCGACCGCGTTGATCGGCGCATGCCCGTCGCGATAGGCCGCCTCGGCGGCCTCGCAGACCTCCATCGGCGACAGCAGCCCGATGTTGAGATAGGGCGAGATCAGCGCGTGGTAGAGAAAACGGTTGTCGCGCAGCATCGCATCCTGAAAGTCCCCGAACTTGGGCAGTGCGTGCTTGATGAAATGCGCCAGCGCCCGCCGCGCCTGGCCCTCGTCGGTGGCGAAGTGAAACGGCCTGAGCGTGCCGAAACTGTCGCCGAACCGCGCCTCCACGAGGTCCAGCACCGCCTCGACGGTCTTGTCGGGGGTGAACTGCATCGGCCCGCCGAAATCGACCTCGTCCGGCGCGGGCTTGCGGTTGTCGTGGTCGAAATTCCACTGCCCGCCCTCGGGTTTGTCGCCATCCATAAGGAACCCGGTCTTGCGCCGCATCTCGCGGTAGAAATACTCCATCCGCAGCGCCTTGCGGCCCTTGGCCCAGTCCTCGAATTCCTCCAATGACGCGATGAAACGGTCGTCGCCCAGCATCCGCAGCTTGAGAGGAATGTCCTCCAGCGCCGCGATCAGCCGCCACTCGCCGGGCCGCGTAGCCAGTACTTCCTCTGCCCCGGTCTCCTCGGCCCGCCGCAACAGTTCTCCGGGGATCGACCCGGCATTCCCGGTGTCGTCGAGCTCGCTGTAGCGCACGTCCCAGCCGTCGTCGCGCAGCCGCGCGGCGAATTTCCGCATGGCGGCAAAGATCAGCGCGATCTTCTTGGGGTGATGCTCGACATACTCGGCCTCGGCCGCGACCTCGGCCATGACCACGACGTCGCTGCCCTTGTCCGCCGCCTGAAACGCCGACAGATCCTCGGACAGCTGATCGCCCAGCACCAGAACCAAACGGGTCACCAAGGCACCTCCTCGCCCTGCCAGTCGAAGAATTTTCCGGTGTCTTCCGGCCCCAGCCCATCGATCACCCGCACCAGGTTCGCTGCCGCCTCCGCCGCCGTCACAGTCGGGTTGTGATCCTGGTAGCCTTCGGTGAACCGCGTCTCCACCGTGCCGGGATGCAGCGCCGCAACGCAGAGCTGCTTGTGTGTGCGGGACAATTCGACCGCGGCGCCGTGCAGCACCTGGTTCACCGCCGCCTTGGCGGTGCGGTAGGAATACCAGCCGCCCAGCCGGTTGTCGCCGATACTGCCAACCCGCGCCGAGAGCGCCGCAAAGACCGCGGGCTCCCGCCGCGGCAACAGCCGCACACAGTGCTTCAGCACCAGCGCCGGCCCCACCGCGTTGAGCGTGAACTGGTCGACCATCGCCTTGGCCGTCAGCGCCTTCAGCGCCTTTTCCGGCTGCGCGCCGTCGATGACCAGCGCGCCGGTCGCGACGAAGACCAGGTCGAACGGCCCCTCGAGCGCCCCCAGGTGCCGCGCGACAGAAGCCTCGTCGGTCACGTCCAGACCGTCGCCCGACCGAGACAGCCCCGTGACAAAGACGCCCCGCGCCTCCAGTGCCTCCGCAACCGCGGATCCGATGCCGCCGCTGCGGCCGATGATCAATGCCCTGTCCATGCCCCGGACCTAGCCGCCGCCCCTCCCGGTTCAAGCGCCCTGTTCCGCCGCCCTCACCAGGCGCCTAGGTCCTCCCTTCTTCGGTTTCGAAAATACCTCGGAGGTTTGGAGGCAGAGCCTCCATATGCGCGGCACGCGCATCCCGCAACGCCGCCTCCATCTACCGCAATTCCCGCTTTTCATTTGCCCGCAGCCTCCCTAAACTGCGTCGCATGATGACACCGGCCCATATCGCATTTGCAAACCGCGCCCCCGGCGCGGCGCTGCTGCGTGGCCTGCTTCTCCTAATCCGCCTCTGAGCGTGCCGTCACGGCGCGACCGCTCAGAGGAGGCTTCGTCCGCGCCGGACCACCAGGAGAAGATCGAGAGAGAATATCAGACATGACCGTATCCGACACATCCCCCGCGAATGACCGTGTGGTGATTTTCGACACCACCTTGCGCGACGGCGAACAATCCCCCGGCGCCACCATGACCCATGCCGAAAAGCTCGAGATCGCAGAGCTGCTCGACGACATGGGCGTCGACATCATCGAGGCCGGCTTTCCCATCGCCTCCGAAGGCGACTTCCGCGCCGTCAGCGAAATCGCCCAGCGGTCCAAGGACGCGGTGATCTGCGGCCTGGCCCGCGCGCAGTACGCCGATATCGACCGCTGCTGGGAGGCGGTGAAACACGCGAAACAGCCGCGCATCCACACCTTCATCGGCACCTCGCCGCTGCACCGCGCGATCCCGAACCTCACCCAGGACGAAATGGCCGAGCGCATCCACGACACGGTCACCCACGCCCGCAACCTCTGCGACAATGTGCAGTGGTCGCCGATGGACGCCACGCGCACCGAGTGGGACTACCTCGCCCGCGTCGTCGAGATCGCGATCAAGGCGGGCGCCACCACGATCAACATCCCCGACACGGTGGGCTACACCGCGCCGGTGGAAAGCGCCGACCTGATCCGCAGGCTCATCGCCGAGGTGCCGGGCGCCGAGGAGGTGATCTTCGCCACCCATTGCCACAACGATCTGGGCATGGCGACGGCCAATAGCCTCGCCGCCGTGGCGGGCGGCGCACGACAGATCGAATGCACGATCAACGGCCTTGGCGAACGCGCCGGCAACACCGCGCTCGAAGAGGTGGTGATGGCGCTCAAGGTCCGGTCGGACATCATGCCCTGGCACACCCGGGTCGACACGAAGAAGATCATGCACATCTCGCGCCGCGTGGCGACCGTGTCCGGCTTCGCCGTGCAGTTCAACAAGGCCATCGTCGGCAAGAACGCCTTCGCGCACGAGAGTGGCATCCACCAGGATGGCATGCTCAAGAACGCCGAGACCTTCGAGATCATGCGTCCCGAGGACGTGGGCCTTTCGGCGACCAACCTCGTCATGGGCAAGCATTCGGGCCGCGCCGCCCTGCGCGACAAGCTGCGCCAGATGGGTGTCGAGGTGGGGGACAACCAGCTCAAGGACATCTTCGTGCGGTTCAAGGAACTCGCCGACCGCAAGAAAGAGGTCTACGACGACGACATCCTCGCCCTGGTGACCGCGACGACCGAGGGCGCGGCCGACCGGCTGCAGATCGTCAACCTGCGCGTTGTCTGCGGCACCGGCGGCCCCGCCGAGGCGCAGCTCGAGATGGAGATCGACGGCAAGGAAGTCTCGGCCAGTGCGCAGGGCGACGGCCCTGTGGACGCCAGCTTCAAGGCGGTGCGCGAACTGCATCCCAACGCCGCGCGCCTGCAGCTCTACCAGGTCAACGCCGTGACCGAGGGCACGGACGCCCAGGCCACGGTCTCGGTCCGGCTCGAAGAGGACGGCATGATTGCCACCGGCCAGTCGGCGGACACCGACACGGTGGTGGCCTCGGCCAAGGCCTACGTCAACGCGCTCAACCGCCTGCTGGTCCGCCGCGACAAGGTCGGCAAGGACGTCAAGGAAATCAGCTACAAGGATGTCAGCTGAGACGGATCGACCGGCCCGCCGCATGCTGCGGGCCGGTTCGTTTCGCGACATCGCTCCGGCGTCAGGCCGGCAGCCTGACCCGCCCGTGACATGTCGCAGGTCCGGGTTTTCCTCACCGGCCCGCATCGTTGTCCAAGCGCCGCCAGAGTATCCGCGGCGGCACCGGTGGACAGGGTTGCCCCGCCGTCAGGCGCTTCGTGCCTCCGGTCAGACCGTCTTCGGCTCCAGCTCCACCGACCAAAGCTCCACATCGGCGCTGTCCATCAGCCGCACCGTCATCACGCCGGTATCGGCGGCAATGTCGACCTTGCCGAAGAATTGCAGCCCGTCGCTCGGCGGCAGATTGGCCTGTCCCGCCTCGGGATGCTTGGCAAAGCGCACCTCGGGGCCGAAAGTGTTGTCATAGTCCGACGGGCCGAACGTCCCGGCGTGCAACGGGCCCGAGACGAATTCCCAGAACGGTTCGAACTCCTGGAACACCGCACGGTCGGGGGAGTAGTGATGCGCCGCGGTATAATGCACATCCGCCGTCAGCCACACCGTGTTGGCGATGCCGGCCGCCTTGATGAACGACAGAACGGCCGCGATGTCCTGCTCGCGCCCCAGCACCGGGCCGTCGCCGTTGGCGCCGTTCTCCATCGCCGCGTCGCCGTCGCGCACCATCATCCCGATGGGCATGTCGGAGGCGATGACCTTCCACGTTGCGGTCGAGGCGATCATCTCGCGCTTGAGCCAGGCCAGCTGGTCGGGCCCGAGGAACGGCGTGCCGCCTTCTTCGGTATTGGCGGTGTTGTCGCCGCGATAGCTGCGCATGTCGATCACGAAGATATCCAGAAGCGGTCCGTAGGAGACCTTGCGATAGACCCGCATCGGCTCGGCCAGGGTCTGGCGCGTCGGCATCATCTCGTGAAACGCCCGCGCGGCCCGGGCCGACAGGGTCTGCATCGACTTCACCGTGTAGCGGTCGTCGGCGGCCAGCACCTCGTTGGGGTACCAGTTGTTCGTCACCTCGTGGTCGTCCCACTGCGAGATCATCGGCACAGCGGCATTGAAGGCCTGCACGTTGCGGTCCGTGTAGTTGTAGAGGTGTTGGCCGCGAAATTCGTCCAGCGTCTCGGCCACCTTGGTCTTGGCCGGGGTCACGAGGTTTTTCCAGATCGTCCCGTCCGCCAGTTCGACCTCTTCCTTGAGCGGGCCGTCGGCATAGACCGTATCGCCCGAATGCAGGAAGAAGTCCGGGCGGTGGCTCAGCATCGTGGCATAGGTGGTCATGCCGCCGCGATCCTCGTCGATGCCCCAGCCCTGCCCCGCGGTGTCCCCCGACCAGACAAAGCTCACGTCCCGGTTACCCATAGGAGCGGTCCTGAACTTGCCCAGGACCGGCTCGGACAGAGTGTTGTCGGCAAGATCGCTCATGGTCACGCGGTAGAAGACGTCCTGATCGCTGGGCAGGCCGGTCAACGCCAGCTTGCCGGTGAAATCGGTCGGCGTGCCCACGGCAAGGCCCGGCACTGTGCGCGGGTCGGACAGGCTCTCGGTGGTGGACCATTCCACCTTCATGCGCGCCTCGCGGTCGGCGCGCGCCCAGATGACCGCGCCGTCATGGGCGACATCGCCCGACATCACGCCGTGGGTGATCAGCGGGCGCGATTGCGCGCGGCTGAGCGCCGGGACGCAAAGCGCGGCGCCCAGCGCGGCACCCCCCAGCAGAGTCTGACGGCGGGAAAAGGAAATGCGCGGCATGTGGAACTCCCTAATGGCTGTTTCGCCGGGGAGCTTCTGCAGGGAAGGTAACAACCTGTGGTCGCCGGGACGACAGAACCGTGAAGATTTGGTGATGACTGCAGGCCCGCGCGGTTCCGGTCATATGCGACAGGCGGCCCGACGTCTCGATGCGGCAGCGACAGCCCCGCCCTTTCGGGAAGATCCAGCTATTCGCCCAGCGCGATCCCCTCGCGCCGCGGGTCGGCGCCGCCGCGCAGGCCGTCCGGTGTCACTGCAATGGCGTGCAGGCCGGAGTTGAGGTCGCGCAGGTTCACTTCGTAGCCCAGCGCCTCGAGATCCGGGGCGAGCGTTTCCAGAGGCGTGCCCATTTCCAGGTCGAAGGCGCCGAAGCGGTTGACCGCGTGGCCGATGCTCACCGCCTGCTGCACTTCGAGGCCCCAGTCGACGTAGGAGATGATCGCCTTGGTCACGTAGCCGATGATGCGGCTGCCGCCAGGGCTGCCCACGACCAGCACGGGCGCCCCGTCGCGGCGCAGGATCGTCGGCGCCATGGAGGAGCGCGGGCGCTTGCCCGGCTCCACCCGGTTGGCGATGGGCACGCCGTCCGCATGGCTGCGGAAGGAGAAATCCGTCAGTTCGTTGTTCAGCAGGAAGCCGCTCACCATCAGCCGCGAACCGAAAGCGTTCTCGATCGTGGTCGTCATCGACAGCGCGTTGCCGAAGCTGTCGACGATGGAGATATGCGAGGTCGAGGGGAACTCGATGCTCTCGTCCTCGGCCCAGTTCATCGCGTGGTCGAATTCGGGATCGCCGGCGCTGACTTCGGGCAGCGCATCGTCGCCCTGCAAAAGCTCCGCCCGCTGCGCAAGGTAGCCTTCGGCCACCAGCCCGGTGACCGGAACGGGAACGAAATCGCTGTCGGCCATGTAGCGGCCCCGGTCGGCAAAGGCCAATCGCGAGGCATCGCCGATGAGCCGCCAGGCTTCGGCATCGGCCACACCCGGCATCTCGAACCGGTCGAGCATACCGAGGATCTGCCCCACGGTCAGCGCGCCAGAGGATGGCGGGCCCATGCCGCAGGCCTCGTATCCGCGATACGGCACGCAGACGGCGGGGCGTTCCTTGACCTCGTAGATGGCGAAGTCGGCGGGGGCCAGCACGCCCGGGTTGCCCTCGGCGCCGCGCACCCGGTCGACGATGGCCGTGGCGATGTCGGAGGTATAGAAGAC
>Ga0114903_1000270_pt1 | contig 34352 bp, 36 predicted proteins | sample MalvirDeepMed_s2_FD_87289 | JGI IMG/M metagenome (GOLD analysis project Ga0114903, IMG submission 87289) | Marine viral communities from the Global Malaspina Expedition - Malaspina viral metaG DeepMed_s2 | ecosystem: Environmental > Aquatic > Marine > Oceanic | place: Mediterranean Sea...
CATCGCGGGCGAGCCCAGCCCCCCTGCCCCCACGACCAGGACAGAGGACTGCTTCAGCTTCTTCTGCCCCAGTCCCCCGATCTCGCGCAAGACGACATGCCGGGCATACCGGTCGAGCTCGCCCGGCGCGAACTGTCCCGGCGCGACCTCGGTTGGGCGATTCTCGGGGCGGACGTTCCGGCGCAGGCGCTTCAGAACCAGCGAATAGCCGAACACCAGAAGTCCTAGCCCCCCTAGAACCAACCACTCGCCTACGGATCCACCCAAAGGGGATTGCCCCGGCAGAAGCACCGCCAAAGCCATGACAATGACGTAAAGAAGCCCCAGGGCCAGCAACCTGGCTTGGCTGGGCCAACCAAGCCAGCGCCCGCCGAACCAGATCGCGGCCGCCAGGATCAGGGCAAGCGCCATCAGGTGGACCCGGTCGACCCGAATCCGCCCGTGCCGCGGGGCGTGGGCGGCAGAGCGTCCGCAAACGAAAAGACCGCTCGGGTCACGGGGGCGAACACCGCCTGGGCGATCCGGTCACCGTGGGCGATCCGGACCGGTTCGCTGCCGAGGTTGATCAGCAATACGCCAACTTCCCCCCGATAGTCCGCATCCACCGTTCCGGGGCTGTTGACGAGGGTCAGGCCCGCCTTCAGCGCCAGCCCCGAGCGAGGGCGCACCTGCATCTCCCACCCCTCCGGCAGCGCCATGGCAAGGCCCGTGGGGATCAGCGCGCGATCCATCGGCTGCAGCTCGACGCCCTCGCGGCGATGGGCGGGGAAGTTCGCGCGCAGGTCCGCCCCCGCGGCGCCGGCAGTGGCGTAGTTCGGCAGTGGAACGTCGGGATCGCTTTCGGGCAACCGCTGGACGACAACTTTCATCGCAGCGTCTCCGCAATCCGGGCAATCAGTCTTTCGGCCACGACATCCTTTCCGGCGCGGGGCCAGTCCTCGGTCCCGGTTTCGGTGACCAGAGTGACGGCGTTCTCGGTCCCGCCCATGATCCCGGTGCCGTCCGAGACATCGTTGGCGACGATCCAATCGCATCCCTTGCGGCGCCGCTTGGTGATCGCGTTGGCCACCACGTCATCCGTTTCGGCCGCGAACCCGATGACCAGCCCGGGCCGGTCCGCCCGGGTCGAGACGCACGCCAGGATGTCCGGGTTCTCGGCGAACTCGAGCTGCGGCAGTCCGCCCGCGGTCTTCTTCATCTTCGAGGCCGCCGCGTTCGAAACCCGCCAGTCGGCAACCGCGGCGGCGAAGATGGCAACGTCGGCGGGCAAGGCCTGCGTGACGGTCTCGTGCATCTGGCGCGCCGTCTCGACACGATGGATGGTGCAACCCTCGGGCAGGGGCGCATCGGCGGGGCCGGTCACGAAAGTGACGCGTGCCCCGGCGCGTCGGGCCGCCCGCGCAATGGCCGTTCCCTGCGCCCCGGACGATCGGTTGGCGATATAGCGGACCGGGTCGATGGGCTCGTGGGTCGGACCGGATGTGATCAGGACATGCCGCCCCGTCAGGGGGCCCGCGGTCAGCCGTGAAGTGATTTCGGCAAGTATGGCCGCCGGTTCCGACATCCGCCCGGGCCCATGCTCACCGCAGGCCATATCGCCGACATCCGGGCCAACCGTTCCGATCCCGTCTTGCCTCAGCAGGTCAAGATTGCGCTGCGTCGCGGGGTGCTGCCACATCCGGACGTTCATCGCCGGGGCGATCAGGACGGGCGTGTCGGTCGCCAGAAGCAGGGTCGAGGCCAGGTCGTCGGCGTGACCGCCCGCCATCTTCGCCATCAGGTCGGCGGTTGCGGGGGCCATGACGATCAGGTCGGCCACGCGGGACAGTTGGATGTGCCCCATTTCGGCCTCGTCTGTCAGGTCCCACAGGTCGGTATACACCTTCTCCCCCGCCAGGGACGCGACAGAAAGTGGGGTGACGAACTCGGCCCCCGCGCGCGTTAGGACGGGCGTGATCGATGCCCCGGCACGCCGCAACTGGCGGATTAGGTCAAGCGTCTTGTAGGCCGCGATACCACCACCGACGATCAGAAGGATGCGTTTTCCAGTCAACATGCGGCGGACCCTAGGCCGATGACCCGGCGGCGGCAACGCCCGGCGTCAGCGGAAAGCGTCGCAGGGATCGCCGGCGCGATCAGCCGGGGGATCGGTCCGGATCAGAACGTCGAATGGCGCCTCGTCCCATCCGCCCGAACTCTGCCCGATGGAAATCACGTGAAGGCCCGGCCGCGCCATTCGCAGAAGGGCCGGTACGCCGCGATCCGTTCGCGCATGTCCGTTCCCGGTGATAACCGCAACCGGGCCGCCAGAAGCCTCCAATGCCTTCAAGGTCGCTTCGGCCAAGGCGGCATCCCTGAGGCGCTGTGCCGCAACCATGCCGGGCAGAGCCTCGGCGGGAAGCATGTTGCAATGCGCCTCGGCCTGTTCGGCTTCGCGGGCCATCTGCTCGTCCGTGGGCAAGGGAATGGACAGGCCGAACGGATCGTCACCGCCTGCGGAATTGGCGCGGCCGCTGTCGACCGCGCGGGAAAGATCGTCGCGCGACAGTTCAGCCCCGAGGATCAGGGCCCCTTCGGCCGCGGCGAAAACGGGGGCGTAGATCCCGAAATCCGGCCATCCACGGTCTTCCCACTGCAAGGCATCGCCCAACGCGCCGGGATCGTCCCCGGCCCGGGCTGTTGCGACCGGCCCGAGTTCGGGCGGCAGCATCTCGAACACGACCGCGCCCGGGTTCATCCTTGCGATCCAGTCTGCCTGGTTCAGATGGTGTTGGGGGGCGTCGTGTTCCTCGCCCATGACGACGACCGGAGCATCCAGCGGTACGTCCTGCGCAATAGAAGGCGTCGCCCCGAGGGAAAGGGCGACGCCGACCGAGAAGGCAATGAGAGGCTCACGCCGTCAGGAGAGGAAATTCCGAACCTCGGAACACTGGGTCTCAAGCGACTTGCGCATCTTGCCGAAGGCCGCAGCCTCGAGCTGGCGAACACGCTCCTTCGAAAGGCCGAGTTCCGTGCCGAGGCTTTCCAGCGTCCGGGGCTGATCGCGCAGCTTACGCTCGCGGACGATGAAACGTTCGCGGTCGTTCAATTGCTGCATCGCCTCGACCAGCCAGATGCGCAGGGTATCGACGTCCTTGGCATGGCTTACGGTTTCGTCCGCCTGCGCGGCATCGTCCTCCAGCGCGTCGATCCACTGACGCCCTTCGTCTTCGGTCGACTGGGTCGCGTTAAGGGAGAAATCGGAACCCGCAAGCCGGCCTTCCATCATCTCTACATCATGCAGTGGGACGCCGACCTCCGTGGCGATCATCTGCCGCATCGTCTGACGGTCCAGACGTTCGCCCGATGCGGCCGCCTCCCGCTCGAGCCTCGCCTGTACGCGACGCATGTTGAAGAACAGCGACTTTTGCGACGAGGTCGATCCGGTTCGGACCATCGACCAGTTGCGCATCACATAGTCTTGGATCGACGCCTTGATCCACCATACCGCATATGTGGAAAACCGCACACCGCGATCGGGATCGAACTTGTCGGCCGCCTTCATGAGGCCCAACCCGGCCTCCTGAATGAGGTCGTTCATGGGGGCGCCGTAACGTTTGAACTTCGCCGCCATCGAGATCGCCAACCTCATGTAGGCCGTGATCAGGCGGTGAAGGGCAGCCTCATCGCGCTCGTCGCGCCAAGCGTAGGCGAGCTTCAGTTCGGTTTCGGCATCCAGTAATTCGGCCTGCATCGCCCGACGCGACAGGGTCTGGTCTGAGAATCCATCGAAAGCCACGTGTCTACTCCCACGATTTCTTTTGTCAGCGCGCTTGCTCGGACGTTCAGGCAACTGGTAACTCGCGCGTTCCGAAGCCTAAGCCGCGGCGATCCGGGAAAGTTCCCGGGCGACGTTGCTAAATGCGCAATTCGGTCTAGGGATCGGCCGCGGTGATCGTCATATGCACCTTCCTTGATTGGACTTGGGGGCGCTTTCAGCCTTAGCTGTGAGCCATGGAAAATATTCTGCATCTGGCGGATCCCGGCTTTTCGTCCTGGTCCATGCGCGTATGGCTGATCCTGTCTCGCACAGGCATTCCGCACCGCGTGGAGTGGCACAGGGTCTACGGGGATCCCCCGTTGGCGGCACAGATCGGCCAGCCCCCGGCACGGACGGTTCCGGTGCTGGTCACCGACGGCGTCGCAATCCGCGACAGCCTTGCCATCGCGGAAGAGGTTGCCTCGCGCTATCCCGATGCCGACGTCTGGCCCGCCGATCCCGCGCGACGTGCCCTTGCCCGGTCGCTGGCCGCGGAGATGCATTCGGGCTTCGCAGCGCTGCGCGGCGACTGTCCGATGTGCCTCAGGACGGCATATTGCGACGTTCCGGTGGGCGATGGGGTTCTGGCCGATCTTCGGCGCCTCGAAGACATCTGGTCCGACGCCCTCGATCGATCGGGTGGGCCCTGGCTGGCCGGGGCTTGGTCGGCGGCTGATGCGTTCTATGCACCCGTGGCCGCACGAATTGCCGGATACGGCCTGCCGCTGACGCGCGCTGCAAGCGTTGCTTACGTTAATAGCCACCTCACGGAGCCTTCGTTCCGCGAATGGCGCCGGATGGGCCTACAGATCGGCGAGGATCTGCACTACGGGGTTTATTCCAGGCCGTTTCCCCGCGTCGCGTGGCCGGACAGCATTAATCGGGCGTAAACCACCATTGGCGTAGCTGTGGCGGATGACCGCCCGCAGCTATACCGTAGCCTTCGAAGGCATTGAGACCCGCGAGGTCGAGGTTCAGTGCGCGGCAACCTTGGGGATACCGGGCTTTGCCATCGTCGGCCTGCCTGACAAGGCCGTCAGCGAGGCGCGCGACCGGGTGCGCACGGCCTTGATGGCGCTATCCATCGCGCTGCCGTCGAAGCGGATCGTGGTGAACCTGTCCCCGGCCGGACTGCCGAAGGAGGGGTCTCATTTCGACCTGCCCATCGCCCTGGCGTTGCTGGCGGCCATCGACATTCTACCGCGCGAGGCGGTCGAACGGGTGGTATCGCTGGGCGAACTGTCGTTGGACGGAAGCCTTCTGCCGGTGGTCGGGGCCCTGCCCACCGCCCTGCACGCCGCCGAGACCCACCGGACCCTTCTATGCCCCCGAGGCTGTGGCCCGGAAGCTGCCTGGGTCGGCGCGGCCGAGGTCTTGGCCCCGGAGACCTTGGGGCAGGCAATCGCGCATTTCAACGGACAACGGCCAATCTCTCCGGCCGAACCGGGCGAGATCGAAGCGCGGCGCGAGACGCCGGACCTGATAGACGTCCGGGGGCAGGAACGGGCCAAACGGGCGCTGGAGATTGCGGCGGCCGGGCGGCATCACCTGATCTATGTCGGCCCGCCCGGCGCGGGCAAGTCAATGCTGGCCCGACGCTTGCCGGGTTTGCTTCCACCGCTCAGCCCTCGTGAGGCGCTGGATACGTCGATGATCCATTCGCTGGCCGGCCTGATCGACGAAGGCGGCCTGACTCGCGAGCGTCCCTTCCAGGAACCGCACCACACCGCGTCGATGCCCGCCATCGTCGGCGGAGGCAAGGGCGCGAAACCCGGCCAGATCAGTCTGGCCCACAACGGTGTCCTGTTCATGGACGAGTTTCCAGAATTCGCCCGCCCCGTCCTGGAAACCCTGCGCCAACCGATCGAGACCGGCGAAGTCGTGATCGCCCGCGCCAATGCGCATGTCCGCTATCCCTGTCGTTTTCTTCTGGTGGCGGCCGCAAACCCGTGCCGGTGCGGGTACATGACAGACCCCGCCCGTGCCTGTCCCCGCGCCCCGACCTGCGGGGAAGACTACATGAACCGGATTTCGGGGCCGCTGATGGATCGCTTCGACCTACGGGTCGAGGTACCCCCGGTCAGTTTCACGGATCTGGACTTGCCGCCCACCGGTGAACCAACGGCCCTCGTCGCGGCACGGGTTGCCGAGGCGCGGCGCGCGCAAGCCGCTCGGTTCGAGGGACACGAGGCAGTCACGGTCAACGCCGACATGCATGGCAGCCTTCTGGACGAGGTCGGCAAGCCGGATGCCGAGGGCAAAGGACTGCTGCTGAAAGCCGCCGAGCGGTTCGGCCTGACCGCGCGCGGCTATCACCGCGTTCTACGCGTCGCGCGTACGATCGCCGACCTGGACGGATCGCCCGACCTGCGCGCGCCCCATATCTCCGAAGCTTTGTCCTTCCGGCTGACAACCCGCGTCTGACACGGCCCTTCGGTACTTGGTGAAACGCTTTCGGTCTAATCATCGAGCGCCAAAATTCCCAGACGCCCGCGAACACCAATACGATTGCGCCAACGATCCGCAACAATGTTGATTCGGGAAACCGCATCAGTGAACCGCACTCGAAGGCCAGCCCGAACAGAAGGGCTGTCATCATTAGAAAGTCGGTGGCTGGCCAAACGGACCCTTCGAGAACCCGCCGTCAGACCACGCAGGCAGCAACACCCCCCACCGCGCCGTAGGGCGGGGACCGACCGAACGGCAACTGCGGATCGATGGTTCTGCGTTCTACTCGGCGGCCTCCTGATACGCTTCAACAGGTGGGCAGGTGCAGATTAGATTGCGGTCGCCATAGGCATTGTCGACCCGGTTGACCGGCGGCCAGTACTTGTCGACCCGGAAGGCGCCGGCTGGAAAGCACCCGGCTTCGCGCGTGTAGGGTCGATCCCAATCGCCGACCAGATCCTCGACCGTGTGCGGCGCGCGCTTGAGGGGATTGGCCTCGCGGTCCGATCGGCCCTCTTCGATGGCGCGGATCTCCTCGCGGATCGCCAGCATCGCGTCACAGAACCGGTCGAGCTCGGCCTTGGTTTCGCTTTCCGTCGGTTCGACCATCAATGTCCCCGCGACAGGCCAGCTCATCGTTGGGGCGTGAAACCCGTTATCGACCAAGCGCTTGGCAATATCGTCCACCGTGACGCCCGCGGATTTGTCGAAGGGGCGTACGTCGATGATGCATTCATGCGCGACGCGCCCCTCGGTCCCGCGATAGAGGATCTTGTACGCGCCATCGAGCCTTGCGGCGATGTAGTTCGCGTTCAGAATCGCGGCCTTGGTGGCCTGCGTCAGCCCCTCGCCCCCCATCAAGCGGCAATAGGCCCACGAGATCGGCAGGATCGATGCCGATCCAAATCGCGTGCCTGAAACCGCCCCCTGCCCGTCCCCCGGAAGATACGGCGCAAGATGCGCCTTCACCCCGATGGGCCCCATCCCGGGGCCGCCCCCGCCATGGGGGATGCAGAAGGTCTTGTGCAGGTTCAGGTGGCTGACATCCGCGCCGATTTCACCCGGCTTCACCAGACCCACCATCGCATTGAGGTTCGCCCCGTCCAGATAGACCTGCCCGCCATGGGCATGGGTGATCTCGCAGACCTCGCGTACCGTTTCCTCGAACACACCGTGGGTCGACGGATAGGTGATCATGCAGGCGGCCAAAGCTCCGCCCGCCTTCTCGGCCTTCGCGCGGAAATCGTCGACGTCGATATCCCCGCGGTCAGTGCACTTCACAACCACGACCTTCATCCCCGCCATCTGGGCTGAGGCGGGGTTGGTGCCGTGTGCGTTCACCGGGATCAGGCAGACATCCCGCCCGGTCTCCCCTTGGGCGGCGTGCCAGGCACGGATGGTCAGAAGGCCCGCATACTCACCTTGCGCGCCGGAATTGGGCTGCATCGACATCGCGTCGTATCCCGTGATCCGGCAAAGACGGTCCGACAGATCGTCGATCAGCGCGCGATACCCCTTGGTCTGCTCGTCCGGGGCGAACGGATGGATATCGGCGAAATCGGGCCACGTGATCGCCGCCATCTCGGCCGCGGCGTTCAGCTTCATAGTGCAGGACCCCAGCGGGATCATCGCACGGTCCAGCGCAAGATCCCGGTCCGCAAGGCGGCGCATATAGCGCATCATCTCGGTCTCGGCCCGGTTCATGTGGAAGACGGGATGCTGAAGATAGTCGGACGTCCGGGCGAGCGCATCGGGCAACCGGAACCCCTGGTCATCACGTATCGAAGCAACGCCGAACGCCTCCAGAAGCCGGATCAGCGTTTCGTCCCGCGTCGTCTCGTCCAGTGCGATGCCGATCCGGGTGTTCCCTACGGGGCGCAGGTTGATCCGTCGATCCGCGGCGGCGCGAAGGATCACGTCTCGCAGGGCGCCGCATTCCACGGTGATCGTGTCGAAGAAATGATCCGGACCCACGTCATAACCAGCCTGCGACAGCGCATCCGCCACCCGTACGGCCTTCTGATGAATACGCTGGGCAATGGCCTTCAGCCCTTCGGGGCCGTGGAACACAGCATAGAAGCCCGCCATGACGGCCAGAAGCGCCTGCGCGGTACAAACGTTCGAGGTCGCCTTCTCGCGCCTGATGTGCTGCTCGCGGGTCTGCAGCGATAAACGGTAGGCTTGGTTGCCCCGCGCATCGACCGAAACACCGACGATCCGGCCGGGCATCGCGCGTTTCATGGCATCCCGGCAGGCCATGTAGGCCGCGTGCGGACCGCCAAACCCCATGGGCACGCCGAACCGCTGGGTTGAACCGACGGCAATATCCGCCCCCATGGCGCCGGGCTCTTTCAAAAGCGTCAGGGCGAGCGGGTCGGCGATCACGATGCCCAAGGCGCTTTCTGCGTGAAGATGGGCAATGGCGTCGGCAAAATCGCGTACCGCGCCGTATGTGCCGGGATACTGGAAGACGGCGGCGAAAACCTCCGTGCAGTCCAGATCGTCAGGGTCTCCCACAATCACGTCGATCCCCAGCGGGGCGCAGCGCGTGCGGATCACGTCGATGTTCTGAGGATGGCAACCCTCGTCGACGAACACGGCTGACTTTTTCGACTTCGAGACTCGCTGCGCCATGGTCACGGCTTCGGCCGCGGCCGTCGCCTCGTCCAGAAGGGAGGCATTGGCGACCTCAAGTCCCGTCAGATCGCAGATCATGGTTTGAAAGTTCAGCAGCGCCTCCAGACGGCCCTGGCTGATCTCTGGCTGGTACGGCGTATAGGCCGTGTACCAGGCAGGGTTTTCCAAGATATTTCGCTGGATCGCCGGCGGCGTGACGGTCCCATGATAGCCGGCGCCGATCATCGAAGACATCACAGTGTTCCGCCCTGCGATCTGCCGAAGTTCCCACAAAAGCTCGCGCTCGGTCAGCGGCGCGCCTAGATCTAGGGGGGCGTTCTGTCGGATACCGCGTGGCACCGTCTGATCTATCAAGGCATCCAGGTCCGACACATCGAGGGTCGCAAGCATCTCGGCCATCTCGGCCGGCGACGGGCCGATATGGCGACGGTTCGCGAAATCGTAGGGGTCGTACTCTGTCGGTTTAAACGGCATAACGTCTCCTTCGAGGGTGTCATGCCCCTCACCCTTGTGAAAATATCCAATGCCGAACGCCTACCATCAGGGCGTGACGGCTGGCCGCCCGGGATCAGATGAACTTCTTGTACGCGGCCTCGTCCATGAACTCGTCGAGCGCGGACATATCCTCGACCCGCATCTTAAAGAACCAGCCGGCCCCCAGTGGATCCTCGTTCACGAGCCCTGGATTTTCTTCCAGCGCCGGATTGACCTCGAGGATCTCGCCATCGACGGGGGCCAGGATTTCGGACGCTGCCTTGACGCTCTCGATGACGACGCATTCGTCTTCTTTGGCGACGGTCTTCCCCTCTTCGGGAAGCTCGACAAACACGATATCTCCCAATTGTTCGGCAGCGTGGTCGGTGATGCCCACGGTGACGACGTTGTCCTCGTCGTCCTCGGGGCGAATCCATTCGTGTTCTTCAGTGAATTTCATCGGCGGAAAGCTCCTAGCGTTTGTATGTGGCCGGGCGGAACGGAAGGCCGACCACCTGAACCGGCAGCCTGCGTCCGCGCAGTGCGCCTTGCAGTGTGGTGCCCGGCCCCGCGTGGTCAATATCGACATATCCCATGGCGATCGGATGCTCGACGGATGGGCCAAAACCGCCGCTGGTGATGCGTCCCAAGGCACGCTCGTCATCGAACAGTTCGACCCCGGCGCGCATCGGGGCCCGCCCTTCCGGCGTCAGGCCGACCCGCAATCGCGTGGGGCCTTCGGCGATCTCGCGTAGAATGCGGTCTGCGCCGGGAAATCCGCCTTCACGCGCCCCGCCCGAGCGGCGGGCTTTTTGAATGGACCAAAGCAGGTTCGCCTCCACCGGTGAGGTATGGGCATCGATGTCCTGACCGTAGAGGCACAATCCCGCCTCTAGCCGAAGGGAATCCCGTGCGCCCAGACCCACCGGGGTCATCCCCTCGACCGCCAGAAGCGCACGAGCGAAAGCTTCGGCCATCGCAACGGGAACCGAGACTTCGAACCCGTCCTCGCCGGTATAGCCCGAACGCGAGACCCATAGGTCCCCATGCGGGCTGTCCACCGTGGCGACATCCATGAAGGACATGTCCGCGACCCCGGGGGCCACAGCCTCCAGCGCGGCTTCGGCGGCGGGACCTTGGATCGCCAGAAGCGCGCGGTCGATCATCACGACCTTGCACCCGGGCATGCCCTTCTGAAGGTGGGCAAGATCGGCGTGCTTGCACGCCGCGTTCACCACAAGGAACAAGTCCCCCGCGCGCCTGGAGATCATGAGATCGTCCAGGATGCCGCCGTTGTCCGCCAAGAGAAGTCCGTAGCGTTGGCGGCCGGGCTTCAATCCTATCACGTCCTGCGGCATCAGCGCCTCTAGCGCACTGGCTGCCGCGTCAGGACCGTCCGGGTGCGTGACGACGATCTGTCCCATATGGGACACGTCGAACAAGCCGGCCGTCGTGCGGCAGGCGACGTGTTCCTTCATGACGCCCAAGGGGTACTGAACCGGCAGTTCATAGCCGGCGAAGGGCACCATCTTGCCACCCAGCTCGACATGCAGGTCGTATAGCGGCGTGCGCTCAAGATCGGTCATCGGCCCCTCCGGCATTCGCGGCGCCCCATGGCCCGCATCCTGCCCCCTCTGTCCCTTGCGCCTGAGATCGCTATCCCTTCGGCGCCCCGACATGGTCGGGGACTCTCCAGAGTTCCTGTCGCGCGAAGGTCCTTTGGCCTGAGAGTTTACCGGGGCGGTTGCTCCTTCGGCACCGACGGCGAACCGCCGGATTCTCCCTTCGCACTTCTCCTAGCTGCCACAGCACGTTGCCTTTGACAACGCCCTTGCAATAATCCGCGTTTGGCCCGACCTAGGCCAGCATGTCCGATCCCTTCTTCTTCGGCTACGGCAGCCTCGTGAACCGCCGCACCCATGCCTATACTCCGGCCCACCCCGCGACGTTGCAGGGTTGGCGGCGCACCTGGCGTGCCACCGCGCTACGCCCCGCGGCCTTCCTGACGGCCCGGCCTTCCCCCGATTCCGAGATCGACGGCCTGATTGCACCCGTTCCGGGCGGGGATTGGGCCGCGCTCGACCAGCGCGAAGCGGGTTACGATCGGGTGCCTGCTCCTCAGGTGCGCCATCCACTGACACGGCCGCACGATATTGCGGTCTATTCCATTCCGCCGCGCCCAGATGATGGCGACGGCAGCCCGATCCTGCTGAGCTATCTGGACGTCGTGGTTCAAGGCTTTCTGACCGAGTTCGGGGCCAGTGGGGTGCACCGCTTCTTCGAGACGACGGACAACTGGGATTTGCCCGTCGCCGACGACCGGGCCGCGCCCCTGTACCCCCGCGCGCAGAAGACATCGCCGGAAGAGCTGCGCCTGACGGATGACTGGCTGGCCCGGCTGGATTGCCGGATCATCCATGCCTCGGAAACAGGGTTGGGACAGGACGCCGCCCCCTGACGATCTATCGCAGGGGGCGCTGGAACAGCGGCAGGACCTGCGCCATCTCGGGCCCGCGCGACATCCCGGTCACGGCAAGCCGCAGCGGCATGAACAGGTCCTTGCCCTTGCGTCCCGTCTTCTCCTTCACAGCCCCCGTCCAAGCGGACCAGCTGGTGTGATCGTAGGGATGGGGCGGCAGAAGATGCATGGCCTCGTCGATGAAGGCCTTGTCGGCATCCGCGACCTCGACCGGTCCCGGGCCGTCGCGGAACAATGCCCACCATCCGGAGATGTCGCCCATGCCTGCGATGTTCTCACGCACGACCTCCCAGAACTGGGGGGCGATATCATCGGGAACACCGGCACTGCGAATCTCGTCCGACACGGCCTCGTACGGCTTGGCGGCCAGCACCCGGGCGGTCAGGGGGCGCAAGTCGCGTTCGTCGAATTTCGTGGGAGCCGAGCCGAAGGCCGAGATATCGAACCCTTCAACAAGTTCATCAAGGCTCCCCCGAAGCTCCACCGGGTCGGATGAGCCAAGACGAGCCATCAGGCTGAGAAGCGCCATCGGTTCAATGCCTTGCGCCCGCAGATCGCGCAGTGACAGGGTACCCAGGCGCTTCGACAGCGCCTCACCCTGGGGGCCGGTCAGAAGGGAATGATGCGCAAAATCTGGGTGCCCCCGGCCCAGTGCCCGCATGATCTGGATCTGCGTGGCCGTATTGGTGACGTGGTCGGATCCCCGCACCACATGTGTCACGCCCATCTCGGTATCGTCGACGACAGAGGCAAGGGTATAAAGGACCTGCCCATCTCCGCGGATCAGCACCGGGTCGGACACGCTGGCCGCGTCGATGGAGACGGGGCCGAGGATGCCGTCCTCCCATTCGATCCGCTCGTGATCCAGCTTGAAGCGCCAGACCCCATCGCCGCGTTCGGCGCGCAGGCGCTCCTTCTCGGCCTCGTCGAGGCCAAGGGCCGCGCGGTCATACACAGGCGGGCGGCCCATGTTGAGCTGCTTCTTGCGCTTGAGGTCCAGCTCGGTCGGGGTCTCGAACGCCTCGTAGAACCGCCCTTCGGCGCGCAGCGTGTCAGCCGCTTCGGCGTAGCGATCCAGACGCTCGGACTGACGCTCGACCCGGTCCCAGGTCAGGCCCAGCCATTCCAGATCCTCTTGAATCGCATCGACATATTCCTGCTTCGACCGTTGCGGGTCGGTGTCGTCGAGGCGGAGGATAAAGGTCCCCCCGGACTTCTGCGCGATCAGCCAGTTGAAGAGGGCTGTGCGCAGGTTGCCGATGTGGAGGTAGCCGGTGGGCGAGGGGGCGAAGCGGGTGACGGTCATGATGCGGGCCTTCGTGGATTGCGGATCAAGTCGCATGTCGGGGCGCAGTTGTCGAGTGGTTCGAAATTCCCCCATGCCGCCAATGGTTTGCGCGTTGCGCACTTGCCGCGGGACGGGCCGCAACCATATGACCCGAATGGATTTTTCGAACATGTCCGCACCCGATCTGGGGGATATCGAGGCCTTGGCGAAGGCAGCGCGGGAGGGGCTTCCGCCAGACTTCAAGCGCCCGGCCATGGAGGTTGCGCTGCGGGTCGAGGATTTCGCCCCCGACGACATGCTCGACGAGATGGAGATCGAGGATCCGTTCTCGCTCACCGGGTTGTACGAAGGGATCCCGTTGATCGAGAAATCGTCGGCTCATCAACCGCTTAGGCTCGACACGATCTGGCTGTTCCGGCGCCCGATCCTGGACGAATGGATCGAGCGGGGGGACGTCTCGCTGGGGGATCTGGTGGGGCATGTCTATGTGCACGAACTGGCCCATCACTTCGGCTGGTCGGACCGGGACATCGCGACCATCGACGAATGGTGGACCTGAAAACCCGTCCCGCATCCGCCGGACATCCGTCCCGCATCCGCCGTCCTTGCGTCGCGCACGCGCCGGACATGCGCCGGGCGCACGCCGGACAGGCGTCGGGCATCTGTCGGGACAGGGGGCCGCGCGGCGGGGTCAGCCGATCTTAACGGGTCCGCCGCACTCTGCCCCGGCCTTGAAGCCGACCCGAGGGCCCGCGCCGATGACCCCTGAAGACCTGAAAAAGATGCTGCCCCGCCCGCCTGCCCCCGACCTGCAGGCCGAGGCGGCGACCGACCACATGGAGAAACTGCTGGCCGAGATCGACGGGCTGGTCGCCGACATGGCCGCCCGGCAAAAACGGCGCACGGCGATCCCCGACGGGTGGGAGATGGTGCCGCTGGAACGCCGCCCCGCCAAGGAGAAGATCACGCTGCGGCTGGACCGGGACGTGCTGGATTACTTTCGCGAAACCGGACAGGGCTGGCAGACGCGGCTGAACGCGGTGCTGCGCCTGTTCATGCATCACAGGACCGGCACGGAGGACGAATAGCAGCGGCGCGGGGAAACGGGACGGCCCGTCGCGGCGTTGGGTCCCCGACCCTTCACCCATCCACCGGAGACATCAGATGTTCCGTTTGCTGACCTCGAAACCCGTCCTGATCCTGGGCGGCATCATGCTGTATCGCTGGCTGTCCGAACGCGAGGACGACCGCACCGCCTATGCCCCCGGCGAAGGCGGCCCCGCCACCGACCCCGCCCAGTTCCGCGGCGCTGGCCCTGCGTCGATGCGCGAACGCCAGAAAAGCTGGGACCGCGTGGACGAGGCGATGGACGAAACCTTCCCCGCCAGCGACCCGCCGGCCTATTGAGGGGAACGCATGGGGCGTTGCCGGTGTTGGTCGCAAAGATGTGACCAGTAAACGGAGAAACCCCATGCGTATGACCCTTATCGCCTTCGCCGCCCTTCTGGGCCTGACAGCTTGTGAAACCGCCGGCGGCTTCGGCCAGGACGTCGAGAACACCGGCGAGTTCATCGAGGGCTCGGCCCAAGAAGTTCAAAATGATTTGTAACGCCATCAGGGGGGCATTCGCCCCCCGATACCGCCTATACAGCCACGCAGCGTAGCTTAAATACTCTCATACACGCGGTAGGCCTTCCTTACCTCACCAGTCAAAGCGCTCATCGTTTTTGAGAAACGCCTGAATACTAGCGAAATCAATACTTTTGACGCCCAGCCGCTCTTTAACCTTGGCAGCTTTGTCGCGAACCGCGTTCATTACGCCTTCAAATTCGTGCTTCTGACTCAAGTTCAAACTGGCCGATACGACAGTTCCTTCAACAGCGCACTCGTAATCGGATACGCCCCCTCGGTTTACAAGAAGGCCGTTAGATCCAGAAGCAACAAAGAAATGCCCCATAGCACCAAATAATTGATGGGAAAAGAACAATCCATATCCTGAATTATCCCATTCAGACCGCTGACTAGCCTTCTTTTTTTTCGCTCGCCAAGCCTTGGAGGAGACGCCAGGCATAAGACTAAAATATAAAGCTTCACGGTCACTTAAGGGCCTATGGTGCTTACTCTCATTTAAAGATTCCAGCATACCGATCCCCCTATCTACTATACAGATCTCGACTCTTCCCTTGCTCGGCCAATACTGCGCACAGAATGCAACGTTATCGACCTCCGCGTGCTCAAAACAATTACGAAATATCTCGCGAAACGCTCGGGTAACAAAATAATGAAGCGGACCTTCCCCCTCTCGTGAAACGATCCGAGCGATATCGGAGCACCTATGTTCGATGGCCTCGCCAAGCTCGACGAAATTGTCTGCGCTGTATTCCGATAGCTCTGCCCTGCTCATTCCGCTTATTGGGATATATGTATACCCGCCGAACGCACCCCTAGGATAAGGCTTATCCTTGATATTCAAGGCCTCCGAAAAACCGAGATTGTTGGCGTATGAATGTCGCCCAAGACCTCGATATACTAGAGTTTCTTCCGGATTTTTGCGTCCACGCGCTCTGCACGCCTTAGCAAGCATTAGCATTGCAGTGGGAGAGAAAAACCTTTCCGGACCGGTGTCAATTACCAACCGATCCTTGCTAGGAAACTCTATAAGACGCTTCGAAAATTCTGAGATGCCCCTGAAACTACAATTATGGGGAAATCGAATATCTGGTTCCGAGCTACTCAAGGCGATATATTCCTGAGTTCTCCGCGACAACGCATGTTCCACTTCCCCAGCCCAATCAAGCCACCATCCCGCGCGGGACCGTCCGGTCACCCTGCCCCGCCAGAAGCCCCTCGACCGAGATATCCTCGTCCAGCGCGTCCCAGTGCAGGCCGAACGGGCCGATCTCAACCGATTGGCGCTCCGCCGGGGAGGCCGACAGCAGGCGGGGGAACCATGCGAGGGGGACGCCGAGCGTGCGGCCGTCCGAGAGGGCGACCCACATCGAGTCGTCGTCGAAGCGGACGCCTTCAACCGAAATGTTCATGCCATGCCTCCTCGATCCGTGTGGCGTTATCTTCGACCAGACGGGCCAGTCTGCGCAAGGTTTTCGCGTCGAATCCTGCGGATCGGGCGAGTTCGGGAGGATGGCCGAGCCAGAACTTTGCCTCGGCGCGGCCTTGCATGACGTGGATGTGCACCGGTTCGCGCGGGTCGCCCTCGTTCGAGTAGAAGAAGAAGCGAAAGCCGTCGAGGCGGAAGACGGTGGGCATCAGGGGTGGTGGTGAGGGTGGGTTTTACCCACCCTACGAGTCCATCTTCAGCGCGTTGATGAACGCTTCCTGCGGGATCTCCACTTTGCCGAACTGGCGCATCTTCTTCTTGCCGGCCTTCTGCTTCTCCAAAAGCTTCTTCTTCCGGGTCGCGTCGCCGCCGTAGCATTTGGCCGTCACGTCCTTGCGCATGGCCGACAGGGTCTCGCGCGCGATGACGCGGCCGCCGATGGCGGCCTGGATCGGGATCTTGAACATGTGGCGCGGGATCAGCTCTTTCAGCTTTTCGCACATCGCGCGGCCCCGCCCCTCGGCCCGGTCGCGGTGGACCATCATCGACAGGGCGTCCACAGGCTCGTCATTGACCAGCACCTGCATCTTGACCAGCGCATCCTCGCGGTAGCCGATCATCTGGTAGTCGAAGCTGGCATAGCCCTTGGTCACCGATTTCAGCCGGTCGTAGAAGTCGAATACGACCTCGTTCAGGGGCAGGTCATAGACGACCATCGCGCGGGTGCCGGCATAGGTCAGGTCCATCTGGATGCCGCGCCGGTCCTGGCACAGCTTGAGTACGTCGCCGAGATAGTCGTCGGGGACCAGGATGGTGGCCTTGATCCGCGGTTCCTCGATATGGCTGACAAGGGTCATGTCGGGCATGTCGGCGGGGTTGTGCAGTTCCTCCATCGTGCCGTCCTTCATGTGGACGTTGTAGATGACCGAGGGCGCGGTGGTGATCAGGTCGATGTCATACTCGCGCTCCAGCCGGTCGCGGATCACCTCGAGGTGCAGCAGCCCCAGGAACCCGCAGCGGAAGCCGAAGCCGAGGGCGGCCGAGGTCTCCATCTCATATGTGAAGGAGGCGTCGTTCAGGGCGAGCTTTTCGATGGCGTCGCGCATGTCGTCGAAATCGTTGGTATCGACGGGAAAGAGGCCGCAGAAGACCACCGGCACGGACGGCTTGAAACCCGGCAGCGCCTGGGCGCATTGCTTCTTTTCGTGGGTGATCGTGTCGCCGACGCGGGTGTCGCGGACCTGCTTGATCGAGGCGTTGAGATAGCCGATCTCGCCCGGGCCAAGCTCGTCCACGGCCGTCATGGCGGGGCGGTAGATGCCCACGTCGTCCACGTCGTAGGTGCCGCCGGTCTTCATCATGCGGATGCGGTCGCCCTTCTTCAGGACGCCGTCGATTATGCGCACGATGACGATGACGCCAAGGTACTGGTCGTATTTCGAATCGACCAGCATCGCTTTGAGGGGCGCGTCGCGGTTCCCTTCGGTGGGCGCGGGCAGGCGCTGGACGATGGCTTCCAGCACGTCGGGGATGCCGAGGCCGGTCTTGGCGCTGATCTGCACGGCGTCGTGGGCTTCGATCCCGATGACGTCCTCGATCTGGGTCTTCACGCGGTCCACGTCGGCGGCGGGAAGATCGACCTTGTTGAGGACCGGCACGATCTCGTGGTCGGCCTCCATCGCCGTGTAGACATTGGCGAGCGTCTGCGCCTCGACCCCCTGGGAAGCGTCGACGACCAGCAGAGAGCCTTCGACCGCCTGCATCGAGCGGCTGACCTCGTAGGCGAAGTCGACATGGCCCGGCGTGTCGATGAGGTTCAGGATATAGGTGTAGCCGTCCTTGGCGGGATAGTCGATCCGCACCGTGTTGGCCTTGATGGTGATGCCGCGCTCGCGCTCGATATCCATCGCGTCGAGAAGCTGGTCCTTCATGTCGCGCTCGGCGACGGTACCGGTGAGCTGGATCAGCCGGTCTGCGAGGGTCGACTTCCCGTGGTCGATATGGGCGACGATGGAGAAGTTGCGGATATATTTGAGCTCGGTCATGTCAGGGATATGCGGCGGTTTCGGGCGCTTGTCGAGGGGATGGAGGGTCGCGGGCGCCTTATTGAGAGGTGCCGCCGCCAGATACCCGTCGCGTCAGATGAAGCGTCGCCCGCCATCCACCGGGATCCGTTGGCCGGTGATGAAGTCCGCCCTTTGGGAGGCCAGAAACGCCACGGCTCCGGCGATATCCTCGGGTCGTGCCATGCGTCCCAACGGAACACCATCGCGATAGCGGTCGAGATCGGCGTCGGACACGTCGGCATGGCGTTCCACCGGCGTGAAACCGGGTTCCACGAGGTTCACGGTGATGCCGTCCCGCCCCAACTCATTGGCCCAGGATCGCGTCATTCCGACCATCGCGCTTTTCGCGGCCGCATAATGACCGGATCCTTCGGGGCCAGTATGCGCTGCCTCGGACCCGATGTTGATGATCCGTCCGCTGCCGCGCGACCGCCAGTCCGGAAGACAGGCCTGAAGCAGGGCAAGCGGTGCGCGGACGAAGAAGCCAAGTTGCTGTTCGTAATCCCCCCAGTCCTGCTCTGAAATGGGCTTGATCGGCTGGGGGCCGGTCGCGTTGTTCACCACCAGATCGACGGGGCCGAGCATGTCGGCGATGTGCGTCAGGCCGCTCGCGATCTGGTCCGGATCCGTTACGTCGAATTGCGCGGCGCATGCCTGTGCCCCTGTGGATCGGATGGCTTTCACGACTTCGGCGGCGCTTTCCTCGTCACTGCGATAGTTCACCGCCACGGCCCACCCGTCCCCCGCCAAGGTGCGCGCGATGACGGCACCTAAGCCCCGGGATGCGCCGGTGACGAGAGCGATTTTCATGGCAAGCCTCCGCGTCAGCCCCGTCGCCCGGTCAGCGCCCGGACAAGGGCCAGTACGATGACCGCGCCGATGGCCCCTGCGACCACGACCACCAGCAATCCCCCGGCGGCCAGGATGCCGACGCCCAGCGCGGCCAGGACGAAGGGCGTGGCCACGGCGGCGACAACGCCGATGACAATATAGAGGGGCATGTTGCGCCCGGCGATCTTGCCCGCGATCCATCCGGCCGCCAGTCCGACCAGGGCCAGAAACACAAGGATCACCACGCCGACCCCTTCCAGAAAACCTTCCATGTCCCTCTTCCTTTCGTTTGCCCATGGCACGATGCGGCCATGGCCGCTGGTGACCAATCAGGTCACAAGGCGCAAGATGGCCCGGGGTGCGGAATGGGCAAGCGATCGTGTGAGCGGTCCGCCTTTCCGTGCCCCCCGGCGCTGACAAACGCGAAACGGCGCCCGGCGGCGCCGTTTTCAAGTGTCGAGATGGCCGAAACGGTTCAGCCCTTGTTGGTCGCGTCTTTCTGGAAGCTGGAGGTGCCGCCCGATCCGGCGGGCCTGCCGAAGCCGGTTTCACGCGGCGTGATGGGGATTGACGCGACGGTCGTCATCTCGGTCGCTGTGCTGGCGACCGTGCTCTGGGCGCGGTCTATGGCGGACGATGCGACCTCGGGCGTGTCACGGGCCACCTCTTCCCCCGTGTCTGCGGTGGTCTGGGAAACCTCGGCGCCGGCCGAGCGGGAGACATCCATCAGCGCCTGCGCGGTGTGCGACGCAAGCTCCATCTGGCGCTGGTAGAAGTCGCCATAGGCGCGGCTGTAGTCGGTGGCGTCGTCGTGGAACGCGGTGAGGTCGCGCAGATTGCCGAACATTACTTGCGCGCTGTCGGCCATGATGTCGGTCGCGCGCATGGCGGCATCGAGCGTGGTCGACACCATGCCTTGCTGCATCTCGCTGACCTGGCGCAAAGATTCCGTGCAGGCACGCTGCTTGGGAAGCGCAGGCGCCTCGGTAGGGGTAGGGAACATGGGAAAAACTCCGGGGAGGTGCGGCACTGGTACTACCTGGCGAAAGGCAGTCGGGGGCGCCGGTTCCGCACCGCACCATGATTATGAATCCACCGGGCATATCCTGCCGGTGGCCCAGTTCAGCGGAACACCGTCCGGGTCCCCTGTTGGTCGCCCATCGCCTTCAGCATTTCGCGCCCCTCGTCCGTGGGCAGGCCGTCCTCGTCCAGCCAGCCGCGATTGCGGGCGGTCTTCTCTGGCGGGGTGTCGGGGCTGCCCATATGGGTTGCCATCTGGAGAATGCGGGCACGGTCGCTGGTATCGTCGGTCATGGCTTTACCTCTATGTCCCGACTGACCCTAGGGCAGATGCGGGCCGCGAACAGGTCTCACAGGTGCTACGCGTGCGCGCAGGCAGCGGTCGGGGTCGGCCCCGGGGAAGGCAACGGCCGCGAGGCTTTTTGGCGGCGACCGCCACGGGCCGATCGGGGATCGGCGCGGCCCCGCGCTGGCGGGGAACGTTAGGTGTCAGCCGCTGTGCAGGAAATGCATCACGTCGCCGTCCTTGACCTCGTAGGACTTGCCCTCGACGCGCATCTTGCCGGCTTCTTTCGCGCCCGCCTCGCCGCCCAGCGCGACATAGTCGTCGAAGGCCGTGGTCTCGGCGCGGATGAAGCCGCGTTCGAAATCGCCGTGGATAACACCGGCGGCCTGGGGGGCCAGCGTGCCGCGCTTGACGGTCCAGGCGCGGGCCTCCTTGGGGCCGACGGTGAAATAGGTCATCAGGCCCAGCAGGTCGTAGCCCGCCTTGATCAGGCGGTCGAGGCCGGCTTCTTCCAGCCCAAGCTCGGACAGGAACTCGGCGGCTTCCTCGGCGTCGAGCTGGGCGATCTCCTCCTCGATCTGGGCGGAGATGACGACCATGCCCGCGTTCTGCTCGGCCGCCATTTCGCGGACACGCTCGGACTGGGCGTTGCCGGTGGCGGCCTCGTCCTCGGCCACGTTGCAGACATAGAGGATGGGCTTCGTGGTCAGAAGCTGAAGCATGCGCCAGGCCTTCTGGTCGTCCTCGGACACGTCCACGGTGCGGGCGGGCAGGCCCTGTTCCAGAACGGCCTGCGCCTCTTTCAGAAGACGCTCCTGCTGGACGGCCTCCTTGTCGCCGCCGCGAACTTTGCGGGTCAGGTTCTGCAAGCGGCGTTCGATGGAGTCGAGGTCCGACAGCATCAGCTCGGTCTCGATGGTCTGGGCGTCGGCCACGGGATCGACGCGGCCGTCGACATGGGTGACGTCCGGATCCTCGAAACAGCGCAGCACGTGGGCGATGGCGTCGCATTCGCGGATGTTGGCCAGAAACTGGTTGCCCAGCCCCTCGCCCTGGCTCGCGCCCTTCACCAGGCCCGCGATGTCCACGAAGGTCATACGCGTCGGCACGATCGCCTTGGATTTCGCGATCCCCGCCAGCGCGTCAAGGCGCGTGTCGGGCACGGCGACCTCGCCCACATTGGGTTCGATCGTACAGAAGGGGAAGTTGGCGGCCTGCGCGGCGGCGGTGCGGGTCAGCGCGTTGAAGAGGGTGGACTTGCCCACGTTCGGCAGGCCCACGATGCCCATCTTGAAGCCCATATCGTCATATCCGTCTGGTTGGGGGTCCGGTCCGGCGCGTCTTAAGTCTGTGGCACGCAGGAAACAAGGCGCAGTCCTGATAGGCGCTGCCCCTGTTTCGCGAACGGCGACCGGGATATGGGCGAAAAGAGTTGAGACAACGCTGGTGATGTCAATGAAGCACGTCGTTCTATCCGTGGTGGCCGCGATCGGCCTTTCCTGTGGCACGGCAGGGGCCGCCGAATTCACCTTGGGCGTGGGGGCCGTGGAATACCGCGACGATATCGGCGACATCCAGATCTCGATCGAGGCGCGCAGCGAGCCCGTGGCCTTCGTTCTGGGCAGCGACATCGCCCCTCAGGTGGGGCTGACGGTGGACACGGCCGGGGCGGCCTATGTCGGCGTCGGCGCCGCCGCAACCAACTGGCTGAGCACGTTCTGGTTCATCGAGGGCAGCCTGATGGCGGGCTATTACAGCGCCAATGGCGACCGCACCGATCTGGGCAGCGATGTCGAGTTCCGCTCCCTTCTGGGGATCGGACGAGAATTCGGACAGTTCGGCCGGGTGTCGCTTGCGGTCTCGCACATATCGCACGCGGGGATCGAAGAGAACAACCCCGGCGCGAACATGCTGTCGCTGCGGCTGACGCGCGGCTTCTAGACCCCGCGCCGATCCGCGTGCGCCTGATAGATCAGGATCCACGCCAATATGATGAACATCGGGTGTGTCAGACCGCCTGAGATCAGGATCGCCGGGACCCAGATCAGGAAGACGATGATCGACAGGAAGACGCGGCCGATCAGAAGGATCGACAGCGGCGGCAGGAAAAGGGCAAGTACGTAGTTCATGCCGGAAATGTGGTGTCCCGAGGGGCATTGCACAAGACCGTCCGGTTCGTCAGAAACGGGAGGCGGCGGGGGACGCGGACAGCCCCGACATCAGGGTAAGGGAGCGGCGCATTGGGACGGATAGCGGATCGGTTCGCGAAACTGGACACCGAGGGGCGCAAGGCCTTCGTCGCCTACATCATGGGGGGCGATCCGGATTATGACCGCTCGCTTCAGCTGATGAAGGGCCTGCCGGGTGCAGGCGTGGACATCGTCGAACTGGGAATGCCCTTCACCGACCCGATGGCGGACGGCCCGACGATCCAGCTGGCCGGGCAGCGGTCGCTGGAAGGCGGTCAGACGCTTCAGAAGACGCTGGATATGGTCCGCGCCTTCCGCGAGGACGACGCAGAGACCCCGATCGTCCTGATGGGCTATTACAACCCGATCTATTCGCGCGGGGTCGAGCGATTCCTGGACGACGCCGTCGAGGCCGGGATCGACGGGCTGATCGTCGTGGACCTGCCACCCGAGGAAGATGACGAGCTTTGCGTCCCCGCCGGGCGCAAGGGGGTCGACTTCATCCGCCTGGCCACGCCGACCACCGACGACGCCCGCCTGCCGACCGTGCTGAAGAACACCAGCGGCTTCGTCTACTACGTCAGCGTCACCGGTATCACCGGCGCCGCGGCGGCCGTGGCGGGCGATGTCGGCCCCGAGGTCAAGCGCATCCGCGACGCGGGCGGCCTGCCGGTCGTCGTGGGCTTCGGCATCCGCACCCCCGAGGCCGCCGAGCAGATCGCGTCGGTCGCGGATGGTTGCGTCGTCGGATCGGCCATCGTGGCGGAAAACGCCAGTGGGCGGCCCGTCGACGAAGTGCTGAAATTCGTGCAATCGCTGGCCGACGGCGCGCATCGCGCCTGAGCCGACGCCGGGGTGCCTATCCTGTGAGCGGACCGTGAAACCAGACGGCCCCGCGGGCCCCGGACCGCTTGGCACCCTGGCCCTCTTGCGGCTAGAACCGACAGGCGCCCGATCCCAGCCCAAACGGACCCGTGAAGTGAGCCTTCGCAGCCTGACCTACGGCATCGCGCTGACCCTGATGATCGGTTGGCTTCTGTGGATCGGCCAGCCGATCCTGGTGCCCGTGATCGCCGCCTTGATCTCGGTCTATGTCCTGTCCGCCGCAGCGGAAGGCATGACCCGGGTGCCGCTGTTGCGTCACTTTCCGGCCATGGCGCGGCGCGGGCTGGTCCTGCTGGCCTTCACCGTAGGGGTCGTGGGCCTGTTCGTCCTGATCATCGGCAACCTGACGGACGTCGTCACCGCCCTGCCCCGCTACGAGTCCAATCTGGACGCGCTGGTCACGCGCGGGGCCGCGATCCTGGGGATCGAGGACGAGCCGACATGGGAGACGGTGCGTCTCGCGACCTTCGACCAGATCGACATGCGGTCCTGGATCACGCCGCTTCTGTTCTCGCTCCAGGGGTTCGGGGCGGGGTTGTTCGTCGTTGTGCTATACGCCGCGTTCTTCATGGCCGAGCGGGGCACGCTGTCGCGCAAGCTGGTGATTGCGACGGGGGGCGAGGAAAACAGCGAGCGGGCTTTGTTGTTGCTGCAACGCATCAACGAGCGGATCGGCGGATACCTGTTCGTCAAGACGGTGCTGAACATCGTGCTGGGGGCGCTGTCCTATATCCTGATGCTGCTTATCGGGATCGAGTTCGCGCTGTTCTGGGCGGTGCTGATCGGGTTCTTCAACTACATCCCCTATTTCGGCTCGATCATCGGGGTGATTTTCCCGGTCCTGCTGAGCCTTGCGCAATTCGGGTCCTTCGTGATCGCCGGCGGCGTGATGCTGGCCTTGAGCGCCGCGCAGATCGTCATCGGCGCCTGGCTGGAGCCGCGGCTGATGGGCCGGGCCTTCAACCTGTCGCCCTTCGTGGTGCTTCTGGCCCTGTCGTTCTGGAGCACGTTGTGGGGGCTGGCGGGGGCCATCCTGGCAGTACCGATGACCGCCAGCCTGGTGCTGGTCCTGGCCGAGATCAACAGCACCCGGCCGCTGGCGGTGATGCTGTCGACCAGCGGGAAGGTGTGACGGTCCGCGTGACAGGGCGGCCCGGCCGTCTATGTGGCGCGACATGACAGATCGGAAAACCCAGATCGTGGTGGTCGGCGGCGGCGCGGCAGGGCTTGCGCTGGTGCGCAAGCTGGCGGCGAAGCACGATCGCGCCACGCATGACATCATATTGGTCGAAAAGAACCGCACCCATGTCTGGAAGCCCCTGCTGCACGAGGTTGCGGCGGGGTCCATGGACGCGAATTCCGACGAGGTCGGCTATGGCGGTCACGCGGCGCGCTGGGGCTACCGGTTCTTCAACGCCGCACTGGAACGGATCGACCGCGACCGGCGGGTGATCGTGACGGCGCCGCTTCTGGACGAGGCGGGCGAGGTCGTCGTGGACCGTCACGAGATCCGCTATGACTGGCTGGTCTTGGCGATGGGCGGCGTGTCGGACGATTTCGGCATCCCCGGAGTGCGCGATCACGCGATGTTCCTGGAATCGCGGCAGCAGGCGGATCTGTTCCGCCGCAAGATGCTGAACGCCTGCCTGCGGGCCAACGACCGCAAGCCCGAGGGCGCAGAGGCGCGCGTCTCGGTCTGCATCGTTGGCGGCGGGGCCACGGGGGTCGAGCTGTCGGCCGAACTGGTGAACGCCGCGAAGGCGCTGCGGTCCTACGGGCTGGAACGGTTCGACGAGGACACGCTTCAGATTACGCTGCTGGAGGCCGGACCGAAGCTACTGCCCGCCCTGCCCGAGGATGTCTCGGACAAGGTGAAAGGACGCCTTGCCGAGCTGGGCGTGGACGTGCGCACCGGCGCGATGGTGACGCGGGTCGGGCCGCGCGCGGTCGAGGTGAAGGACGGCCCCACGATCGAGGCGGATCTGATCCTGTGGGCGACCGGCGTGCGCGGCGATCACGCGCTGTCGAAGATCACCGACCTCGAGCTGTCGAAGCGTGGCCAGATCGTGGTGGAACCGACGCTGCGCTCCAAGAACGATCCCCGCATCTTCGCCATCGGCGATTGCGCACATTGCGTCCTGCCGGGAGAGGAGCGGCCGGTCCCGCCCCGCGCGCAATCCGCCGGGCAGATGGCCGATCACATGGTTGGCCAGCTGGATCGCGCGCAGAAGGGGCAGCCCCTGCGCGATTTCGTCTATCGCGACCGCGGGGCGTTGGTATCCTTGTCGCGGTTTGCCACGCATGGATCGCTGATGGGCAACCTGATCGGCGGCAAGATGCAGATCGAGGGGCGCGTCGCGCGGTTGGCCTATCAATCGCTGTACCGGCTGCATCTTCTGGCGGTGCACGGCCCGTGGCGCGGCACCGTGCGGATCGCGGTGAACGCCATCAACCGCGTGACCCGGCCAGCGCTGAAGCTGCACTAGCCCAGCGTCACGTCGAGGATCATCATCAGGATCAGCCCGAACAGCAGGCCCGTGGTGGCCGAGTTCTGGTTGCCGCGGGTATGCGTCTCGGGGATGATCTCGTGGCTGATGACGTACAGCATCGCGCCCGCCGCGAAGGTCAGTGCCCAGGGCAACGCGATCTCCGACGCGGTGGCGGCCAAGACGCCGATGGCGCCGCCCACAGGCTCGACCAAGCCGGTGGCCAGCGCGATCAGGAACGATGTCCCCCGTCCGTAGCCATTCGACAGAAGCGCCACCGCGACGGCCAGCCCCTCGGGCGCGTTCTGAAGGCCGATGCCGATGGCCAAAGTGACGCCGTTCGACACCTCTTCACCCCCGAACCCCACGCCGACGGCCAGTCCTTCAGGAAGGTTGTGGATCGTGATCGCGATGATGAACAGCCAGATCTTGGCCAGCTTGGCCGCACTTGGCCCGCCTTCGCGCCCGGTTTCGAAATGCTGATGGGGCAAGGCGCTGTTGAGGACCGCCACGAACCCCGCCCCCATCGCCACCCCGCCGCCCGCGACGAAGGCGGCCGCCGTGTCCCCGTAAAGTGGGCCGGCCGCCTCGATCCCCGGCAGGATCAGCGAGAAGAACGAGGCCGACAGCATGACCCCCGCCGCGAAGCCCAGGAAGATGTCGGACAGGCGGGGCGAGACGTTGCGGCCCAGAAGAACCGGAAGCGCGCCGGCCCCGGTCATGAGCCCCGCGGCAAGGCTGCCGAGAATGCCGAGTAGGACGATGTTCATGGGCGTTCCTCTGCCAGCCGCGTCGGCCAAGGCCTAGCCCGCCCGTGCGACGCGGCAACCGGAATGGACGGCATAGATCCGCGCTGCTACACCACCGGGACCGGAGGAATACCATGCCAGTCATTACCGAAATCGAGGATCTGAAGCGGCTCTACAAGCGGCGGGTCCCGAAGATGTTCTACGATTATACCGAAAGCGGATCGTGGACCGAGCAGACCTTCCGCGAGAACAGCAGCGATTTCGACCTGATCCGCCTGCGTCAGCGCGTGGCCGTGGACATGGACGGGCGGACGACCGCCTCGACCATGGCGGGCCATGACGTGTCGATGCCGGTGGCGCTGGCCCCCGTGGGCATGACGGGGATGCAGCATGCCGATGGCGAGATCCTGGCCGCGCAGGCCGCCGAAGCGTTCGGCGTGCCCTACACCCTGTCGACCATGTCGATCTGTTCGATCGAGGACGTGGCCGAACACACCAGCCGGCCGTTCTGGTTCCAACTCTACGTGATGCGCGACCAGGACTACCTTGAACGGGTAATCCAGCGCGCGAAGGACGCCGGCTGCTCGGCCCTGGTGCTGACGCTGGACCTTCAGATCCTGGGTCAGCGGCACAAGGACCTGAAGAACGGCCTGTCAGCCCCGCCGAAACTGACGATGGGCACCGTGGCCGACCTGTCATGGCGGTGGGCCTGGGGGATGGGCATGCTGCGCACCAAGCGGCGCGCCTTCGGAAACATCGTCGGGCACGTGAAAGGGGTCGAGAACGCCGGATCCCTGATGGCCTGGACGGCCGAGCAGTTCGACCCCCGCCTCGATTGGGAGAAAGTTCGCAAAATCAAGGAAATGTGGGGCGGCAATCTGATCCTGAAGGGCATCCTCGACGCCGAGGATGCGCGCCGTGCAGCCGATGTGGGGTGCGACGCGATCATCGTGTCGAACCATGGCGGACGGCAACTGGACGGCGCACTGAGCTCGATCCGGGTTCTGCCCGACATCGTGGAAGCGGTGGGCGACCGCGTGGAAATCCACCTCGACAGCGGGATCCGGTCGGGACAGGACGTCCTGAAGGCCCTCGCCATGGGGGCGCGCGGTGTCCATGTCGGTCGCGCCTATATCTACGGGCTGGGCGCGATGGGAAAGTCTGGCGTGACCCGCGCGCTGGAGATCATCCACCGCGAACTGGATATTTCGATGGCGCTGTGCGGATACCGGGACGTGAAGGACCTGGACCGAACCGCGCTTCTGACGGGGCCGGAGTTCGACCGATATCGCACCCGGTCCGAGGTCAGCCCCGCGACCGGGTGATGGCGACGTCGCCGCCCGGCCGAAGCCTGACCCGCCGGGCCGTCTTTGCCCCGAACGGCTGCACAGCGATGCTGTTGGGTGATCGCGCTTGCACCCGCATGGAACCCGACTAGGGTCCGGGGCCACCCGTCATCCCCCCCGGAGGTTTTCCATGGCCAAATCCGCGCCGGCCGCATCCGTAACCGATCAGTCGTTGTTCGACATGCGCTGGCAGAGGGCCGAGCGTGACCTGATGACCTCGCTGACCCGGCTCTATGGCGGGGCGATGAAGCCCACCACCCTGCGCCGCCGGGTGCGTGAGCTTCTGGCCGAGAAATGGTCGGCGCGCCCGGCCGATTTGCGCAGCCTAGACATGGCGCGCGACATCACACCCGACTGGTTCCAGAGCCAGGAGATGGCAGGGTACGTCTTCTATGTCGACCGCTTCGCGGGTGACATGAAGGGCGTCGCGGACCGTATTCCTTACCTGCAGTCGCTGGGGATCAAATACGCGCATTTCATGCCCTGCCTGAAGCCCCGCCCCGGCGACTCGGATGGTGGGTATGCGGTCATGGATTACGGCAAGATCGACCCGAAGCTGGGTACAATGGGCGATTTCAAGAAGCTAGCGAAGAAGCTGCGCAAGGCCGGGATCAGCCCCTGCATCGACATGGTGCTGAACCACACCGCGCGGGAACACGATTGGGCCGCGCGCGCCCGCAAGGGCGATGCGTTCTACCAAAAGCTCTATCGCCTCTACGACGACGCCACCATCCCGCTGCAATACGAGAAGACGTTGCTGGAGGTGTTCCCGAACCAAGCGCCGGGCAACTTCACCTGGGACGACGATCTGGGCAAATGGGTCTGGACCACGTTCAACACCTTCCAGTGGGACCTGAACTGGGAAAACCCCGAGGTCTTCCTGGCGATCCTCGGCATCATCCTCGATCTGGCCAATGCCGGGGCCGAGGTGCTGCGGCTGGATGCGGTGGCCTTCATGTGGAAACGCATGGGTACGATCTGCCAGAACGAGCCCGAGGTGCATGACATCCTTCAGGCGATCAACCAGGCCGCATCGGTCGCGGCGCCTGCAGTGATCTTCAAGGCCGAGGCGATCGTCGGCCCGCATCAGTTGGTCCCCTATCTGGGCGAGGGGCGGCATTCGGGCAAGGTGTCGAACCTTGCCTACCACAACTCGCTGATGGTGCAGTACTGGTCGGCATTGGCCAGCGGGCAGACGGATCTGATGACCCACACCCTGACCGCGCATTTCCCCGACAGCTTCAAGGGCGCCGAATGGGCGACCTATATCCGCTGCCACGACGATATCGGTTGGGCCATCACCGAAGACGACGCCGAGGCGGCGGGTATCACCGGCCCCGGGCACCGCAAGTTCCTGGGCGATTTCTATGCCGGCCGGTTCGGGGGCAGCTTCGCCCGCGGTGCCGATTTCCAGGTAAACGAGAAGACGGGCGATGCGCGGACGAACGGGACAACCGCGTCGCTGGCGGGGCTTGAGGCGGCGATGCTGGACGGCGACCCCGCAGCGATCCGCATGGCCGAACAGCGCATCCTTCTGGGCCACGCGTTGATGGCGGGCTACGGGGGGCTGCCGCTTCTGTACATGGGCGACGAGGTGGGGTTGCTGAACGACTGGAGCTTCCTCGACGATCCCGACCGCGCGGGCGACGGGCGCTGGATGCAGCGCCCCGAGATGGACTGGTCGCTGGCCGAGGCCGCGCCCGAGGCCGACACCCCCGCGGGCCGGATCTGGCGCGGCACGAAGCACATCCTGGCCGTCCGGACCGAGATCGAGGCGCTGCGGGGCGATGTCCCGACGAAGGTCATGCACACCGGGCACGACAAGCTGTTCTGCGTCCGCCGTCCGGGTACGGAAGGGACGCTGACAGGGGTCTACAACTTCACCGGTGAGGATCAGCAGATCGAGGCGGATCGCCTTGGACTCGACATCGGCGCCCTGCCCCTCGACATGCTGACGGGGATGCTGCCCGAACGCGCCGCCGACCGCATCGTCGTGCCCTCCTATGGAGCGCTATGGCTGCACGAGGCGCTTTGGTAGCTGTTACATCCCTGATGTGAAATCCGTGATAGCATGGTTGGATAGCATCGAGGAGGTCCCGCCATGCCGTTCACCCTGCGACTCGCCACGTTCAATATCGAGAACCTGTTCACCCGGTTCGATTTCGACGCCTTCCTCGCCGGGCCGGACAGTCGCGAGGCGCGGTATCTGCCGCCGATCGTACAGTTCCTCGGGCAATACGGTGACGGTGACCTCAGCCGGTTCGACACGTTCCGCAGGCTGGTCGAAAGCGCCTCGGTCGCGCAGGACGACGACAAGCGCCAGCATACCGCGCTGAGCCTTGCGGCCACGGACGCCCATGCGATCGCGCTGCAGGAGGTCGACGGCGTCCACGCGCTGTCGCGCTTCCTGCAGGCCTATTATGCCAAGCTGGGCGAGCCCGCCTATCGCCACCAGGTGCTGCACGAAGCGAACGATCCGCGCGGGATCGACGTGGCGATGATCGCGCGCGACGACTGGCCGTTCTACAGCCGCAGCCATCAGGACCTGACCCCGGCGTGGCTGGATGATACCGAAAGCGGCCGCGACCTGCTGGAACGTTACCCGCGGGCAAGGGACCGGGCGGGCCAGTTGCGGAACCAGCGGATTTTTCGCCGCGACTGTCTGGAAGTGCAGTTCGACCGCGGCCCCGTGACGGTGTTCAACTGCCATTTCAAGTCGATGGGCGGGGGGCGTGAAAAGACCATGGGGATGCGTCAGCTCGAAGCCGCGACCGTGCGCGAGATCATCACCCGTAAATTCGACCATCCGGCCACGGCGTTGTGGTGCGTGGCCGGGGACCTCAACGATTACACCCAGCTGATCAAGGTCTTCGCCGATGGCACGGAAGAGGTGCGCCCGCAGGACGAGTCGGGCGTCGATCCCTTGCTGGAGGACGGTTTCGGGATCAACTTGCTGGAAACGTTGCCCGAGACGGACCGCTGGACGCATTACTACGCGTGGGATCGGCAAAAGACACAGCTGGATTACCTCATCGCATCGCCTGCCCTGGCCCGAAAAATGGTGGGTTCGCCCCGCATCATTCGGGGCGGCATGCCCTACCGTGTGCCCAATACCGACGATCTGGCGCGATGGCCCCGGATCGGGTGGGACCGTCCGAAGGCGTCCGACCACTGCCCCGTCATCGCCGAATTCCGTATCTGAGGGCTGTGACGCTGGGTCTTTACAGGCCGCCCGGCCCTGTCCTATACGCCCGCATCCCCGTGTCGACACCCTTGGAGGCGGCGGGGCATCTGCAATTTTAGGAGTTACCGATATGGCTGGCGAAACGCCCGACATCATCGCCATGGAACGCACGGGGACCGGCAAGGGGGCCGCCCGTCAAGCCCGGCGCGAGAACCTCGTGCCCGGCATCGTCTATGGCGGCGGATCCGATCCGCTCCCCATCAATCTGCCCTACAACGCGCTGATCAAGAAGCTGAAGGCGGGCCGCTTCCTTGCGACCCTCTTCAATCTGAAGGTCGAAGGTCACGACGACGTCCGCGTCATCTGCCGCAGCGTCCAGCGCGACGTGGTCAAGGACCTTCCGGTCCATGTCGACTTCATGCGCCTGCGCCGCAACAGCCGCGTGTCGCTGTACATCCCCGTGGAAGTGGTGGGCGAAGAAGACTGCCCCGGCCTGCGTTCGGGCGGTGTGCTGACCATGGTCCGCTCGGAAGTCGAACTTCGCTGCACCGCCGGCGACATCCCCGAGAAGATCACCGTTTCGATCGCCGGGAAGGAGATTGGGGACACGATCCACATCTCCGAAGTCGACCTGCCCGAGGGCACGCGCCCGACCATCGACCGCGATTTCGTGATCGCCAACATCCAGGCGCCGTCGGGTCTTGCCAGCCAGCAAGAAGACGATGACGAGGATGTCGCGGCGGACGAGGTCCCCGCGATCGAGATGGAAGCCGGCCCGGACGACGACGCCGACAGCTGATCCTGACGACCGGTGGGTTCGCCCGCGGAAGCGACCGAAAGCCACATGCGGCGCAGGAACCATTCCTGCGCCGTTTTACTTTCCGATCATCGTGCTATCGTACCGTGCCCGCGGAACGTCGTTCCGGACGATCAAAACAATTGCAGGATCCAATGTCAGACGGCTCTGAACACGCTCAGGATGAGGATCAGGCGTCGTGGTACGACGACAGCCCCCAACGCTTTCGCGAAACCAATCCGACCACGCATTTTCAGGGGTCGTCCGGCGTGCTGTTTGAGCAGGCCATGGCGCAGACCCGCATGGCCATTTCCCTGGCCGATCCCAATGTCGAGGACATGCCGCTGGTCTTCGTGAACAACGCGTTCGTCAATCTGACCGGCTACCGCGAGGAAGAACTTCTGGGGCGGAATTGCCGGTTCCTGCAGGGGCCGGAAACAGACATGCGCGTCGTGCGCAAGGTGCGCGAGGCCTTGGCCCGCGAGGACGTTATCGTCGTCGAGCTTCTGAACTATCGCAAGGACGGCAGCACGTTCTGGAACGCGCTGCACCTGGGGCCGATCTATAACGAGGCCGGCGACCTCATCTACTATTTCGGCAGCCAGTGGAATGTCAGCGACGTCCACGCCGCGCGCGCCGATGAGAAGCATGCCCGCATCATGGCGCGTGAGCTGAGCCATCGGATGAAGAACATGTTCTCGGTCATCGGGGGGCTGGTGACGGTCGCCGGGCGGACCCGCGGCATCCAGAACGAGGCCGCCGAAATCAATGACCGCATTCGCGCCTTGGGTCGCGCGTTCGAGACGACGTTGGACGACGTTGCCGTCGGCTCGGTCAACCTGACGGATGCAATCCGTGCGGTTCTGGCCCCCTACGACCCCGAGGGCAATCGGATCGCGTTCGAAGGGGAAGACCTGCGGGTGGATCCCAACCTGATTTCGACCATGGGCCTGACCCTGCACGAGCTTGCGGTAAACGCCACGAAATACGGGGCCCTGGGGCCGGACGGTGGTAAGGTGACCATCACATGGGAAAAGACCCGGCAACACGAACTGGATATCGACTGGATCGAAAGAGGCGGACCGAGCGTTACGAAACCCGATAGCTTGGGGTCCGGCCTGGGAATCACCGAAACGCTTCTGGGCACCATCGGGGGACAGATCACCCCGAACTGGGATCCCAATGGACTTCGGGTTCATCTTCGGATCCCGCGCGCGAGCAAAGAAAATGTATGACATGAGTTCAAACGAACCGACGCGCGTTCTCGTGCTTGAGGACGAGCCTATGATCCTGATGGAACTGGCCTTCGCAGTCGAAGACCGTGGGGGACAGCCGATTTCCACGCACTCGGTCGAGCAGGCCATGGAGGCCATTTCGAGCACGCCCCCGCACGCGGCGATCCTGGACGTCAATCTCGGGCGTGGCACGACCTGCGAAAGCGTGGCGAAATCGTTGCAGGAGGCCGGCATTCCCTTCATCCTGCACTCGGGCGACCTGATCCGGCAGGGCGAGCTGATCGCCCGCATCGGGGCCGAGGTCATCGCCAAGCCCGCCTCGAGCGACACGGTCGCGGATCGTGCGCTGGCATTGGCACGGAGCCGTGCCACCAACTAATCGGTCCGGTGCCGAACGCACGGAGGGAAGACATGCGGCTGTTCGTGGGATTGGGCAATCCGGGGGCCAAATACGCCCGCCACCGCCACAACATCGGCTTCATGGCGATCGAGGCTATCGCAGCGGACCACGGCTTCCCCCCGTTCCGCGCAAAGTTCCAAGGCATGCTGAGCGAAGGGCGACTGGGCGGCGATCGTGTCGCCCTGCTGATGCCGACCACCTTCATGAACAATTCCGGCCAATCCGTGGGCGAGGCGGCCCGCTTCTTCAAGCTGGAGCCCGCGGACGTGGTGGTGTTCCACGACGAGATCGACCTCGCCCCGGGCAAGCTGAAATGCAAGACCGGCGGTGGGCATGCGGGGCACAATGGCCTGCGCTCGATCCATCAGCATCTGGGGCCGGAATATGCGCGCGTCCGGATGGGCGTGGGACACCCGGGCCACAAGGATCGCGTGCCGGGATATGTCCTGCACGATTTTCCCAAGGCCGACGACACGTGGCTGGACGATATGCTGCGCGGGTGCGCCGATGGGGCGCCGGACCTTGCGGATGGCGACACGGGACGCTTCATGAATGCCGTGGCGCAGCGCCTCAATCCACCGCGCCCCTCGACCGGCAGTCAGCGCCCCAAACCGGCAGAGCCGATGCCCCGCCCCGGGGCCGACGCGCCGTCCGCGCCCACCAAGGACAGCGATGCGCGCTCCCCCCTGCAAAAGC
>Ga0114903_1000275_pt1 | contig 34004 bp, 35 predicted proteins | sample MalvirDeepMed_s2_FD_87289 | JGI IMG/M metagenome (GOLD analysis project Ga0114903, IMG submission 87289) | Marine viral communities from the Global Malaspina Expedition - Malaspina viral metaG DeepMed_s2 | ecosystem: Environmental > Aquatic > Marine > Oceanic | place: Mediterranean Sea...
CGGCAGGTCGTCGCCCGCCTGCCCCGCTATGCCTGGCGCGGGATGCGGTCGGTTTTCGGCGGCGGTCAGAACAGCGCCTCGCGCGCGCCATAGAGATGCCCGAATTCCGCGTCTTAATGAGTTGTAAGGATTTGGGCCCCAGAGTGGCGGCAAGCTGAGGAGACAGTCATGGCATTGGTCGGCTTGATGATGGGCAGTGTGCTTGGTTTCTTCGGTGCAGCTGCCGGCTGGATGATCTGGGACCTCTCCGCCTTGACGGCGCTGGCCTTTTACCTTTTCACAAGCCTTGCCATGGGCCTGGCGATGGTCCTGTTCGGTGCGATCCGCCGAGAGGACGAGAGCGCTGATGCGGCGGCCGTAAAAGCGGTCTGATCGGCAGCCACCCACGACCCGCCCGCCATGTCCGCACAGGGCGTCACAGCATGACGTGGATCACCAGCAGGTTCGGGACGATGAACAGGGCCGCGATGCACAGAAGCTTTGCCAGATGCGACAGCGTCCGCAGACCGGAACTTCCGTTCAGCGTGTCGCCATAGGCCATGGCGGCGAACATCAGCGCGCCGGCCTGCCCCTCTTCGACCCTCTGTAGCTTGCGAATCCGCGCCGATGCTGCGGCGTAGCGGGCCTCAAGTGTCGCCTGATCCGGTTGTCCCGACGTGGTTTTTCCTGTTTGTGCCATACCGAAATTCCTTCTTTTCGCTGAACATGGCACGGGTCCTTGGCGAAGCAAGGTCTCTGCGACAACAATGCCGCGCTGCCCGCAAAATTCGCGGAGGACGGACAGAAAACCGCGCAAAACAAGGCTCAAACAACTTTCGCTTGCAACGACTCGGGTCAGGCCACATAAAAAATGCTGCGACGTTACCACTATCGACCCACTGCTCCTTCACGGCTCAGCTACTCGATCTGTCACTGACCGAGCCGACCTGCCGCAATTCCGCGGGCAGTTGAAGATGAGGAGCAAGACGATGGCAACTGGCACCGTCAAATGGTTCAACACCACCAAAGGATACGGCTTTATCGCGCCCGATGGCGGCAGCAAGGACGTGTTCGTGCATATCTCTGCGGTCGAGCGGTCGGGTCTGACCGGCCTTGCAGACAATCAGAAAGTCACTTTCGACATCGAGCCGGGCCGCGATGGTCGCGAAGCGGCGGTGAACATCGCGCTGGCCTGAGCCGGCACGACAGCACATGTCACGGGCGCCCCGCGGCGCCCGTTTTCGTTTCTAGTCCTGCGCTTCGGCGATCAGTTCCTCGACCCGCGGTCCCAGCGCCGCGACGATCCGCGCGACCCCTTCGGCATTGGGATGAATCCCGTCCGGCTGCATAAACGCCCGCGCCGCCGCCGGGCCGTCGCCCTCTGCCGTCAGCGCGCCAAAGAACGCCTCTTCGTACAGCGTGCCGTATTGTTCCGCGAGATCTGGATAGATCGCATCGAAATCCTGCTGATACTCCGGGCCGTAGTTGCCCGGCGCCTTCATGCCCACCAACAGGATCTCGAGATCGCGCGCCTGCCCAGCCTGCAGGATGCCGTCGATATTTCCGCGGGCATTGGCCGGATCGATCCCACGCAAGAGGTCATTGCCGCCCAGCGTGACGATCATCGCATCCGTGTCGTCGCTCAGCGCCCAGTCGACCCGTGACAATCCGCCCGCCGTGGTGTCGCCGGACACACCGGCATTGACCACCGTCACATCGTGGCCGCGTTCCGTCAGCCAGTTTTGAAGCTGCGGCACGAAGCCCTCGCCCTGCGGCAGGCCGTATCCGGCGGTGAGGCTGTCGCCCAGGGCCACGATCTCCAGCGTCTCGGCCTCTGCCGCGACAGAGGGAAGCGCGGCCAATGCCAAGGCCAAAGCCTTGCTCCGCCACCGGGCGGCCCCATATGACATCAAACTCCTCATCGAACAGGCCCTTTCCATGTCAGATACCGTACTTGCCCTAAAAGATGTGACTTTGCGCCTCAGGGGCAATGCCGGGATGGTGGAAATCCTGCATGACATCACGTTGGACGTCGCGCAGGGCGAAACGCTCAGCCTTGTCGGGCCGTCGGGATCGGGCAAATCGTCGCTGCTGATGATCATGGGCGGGCTGGAACGCGCCACGTCCGGGTCGGTGATGTCGCTGGGCCAGGACCTCACGGCGCTGAACGAAGACGGGCTGGCGCGGTTCCGCCGCGACAACATGGGCGTGGTGTTCCAGTCCTTCCACCTGATCCCGACCATGACAGCGCTGGAAAACGTGGCCACCCCGCTTGAACTTGCGGGCCATGCCGACGCCTTCGACCGCGCCGAAGCCGAGCTCGAGGCCGTGGGTCTCGCGCATCGCGCGGGGCACTATCCGGCGCAGATGTCGGGCGGCGAACAGCAGCGCGTGGCGCTGGCCCGCGCCGCGGCACCCCGGCCCAAGCTGCTGTTGGCGGATGAACCCACCGGCAACCTCGACGGCGAGAGCGGGCAGGCGATCATCGACCTGCTCTTCGGGCTGCGCGACCGGCACGGGGCGACGCTGGTACTCGTCACCCATGCCAACAGCCTGGCGCAGAAATGCGACCGGGTGATCCGCCTCACCGATGGCCGCATCGCCGATCAGCAATTGCGGGCCGCCGAATGAGCCTGTCCGTTTCGGCCCGGTTCGCCCGCCGCGAATTGCGCGGCGGCCTGCGCGGCTTCCGCATCTTTCTTGCCTGTCTCGCGCTCGGCGTCGCCGCCATCGCCGGTGTCGGGTCGGTCCGTTCCGCCATCCAGGCGGGGCTTGCGGACCAGGGCGCGGTGCTGCTGGGCGGCGATGCGCAGGCGGAATTCACCTATCGTTTTGCCGACGAGGACGAGCGCGCCTGGCTCGAAACCGTCTCGACGGCCGTGTCCGAGGTCACCGATTTCCGCTCGATGGTCGTGGTCGACCCCGATGGCGCCGCCGAACGCGCGCTCACGCAGGTGAAATCCGTGGACGACGCCTACCCGCTCACCGGCAGCGTGACGCTGGAGCCCGAGATGCCGCTGGCCGAGGCTCTGGCGGGCGACGGCGCGGTGATGGCGCCGATCCTCGCCAACCGGCTGGGTCTCGCCCCCGGCGACAGCTTCCGCCTCGGCAGCAAGGATTTCACCCTTTCGGCGCTGCTGACGGTGGAGCCGGACAACGCCGGCGGCGGCTTCGACCTTGGCCCGCGCACGATGGTGCGCACCGGTGCCCTGCAGGGCACCGGCCTTCTGGAACCCGGCAGCCTGTTCGAGACCGAATACCGCATGACCCTGCCGCCCGGCACCGACCTCGACACGCTCGAGGACGAGGCCGAGGACCGCTTCCGCGACACCGGCCTGCGCTGGCGCGACGCGCGCAACGGTGCGCCGGGCGTGGCCCGGTTCGTCGAACGGCTGGGCGCCTTCCTGGTGCTGGTGGGTCTCTCTGGCCTTGCGGTGGGCGGCATCGGCGTCTCGGCGGCGGTGCGGTCGTACCTGACGCGCAAGACCTCGGTCATCGCGACGCTGCGGACACTCGGCGCCAGCCGCGCGACGATTTTCCAGACCTATTTCATCCAGATCGGCGTATTGAGCTTACTGGGCATCGCGCTGGGCCTGATCCTCGGCGCGGCGATCCCGTTGCTTTTCGCGCCGATGATCACCGCGTCGCTGCCGATCCCGGCGATCTTCGCGCTGCATCCCGGACCGCTGGTCGAGGCGGCGATCTACGGCGTCCTGACGGCGCTGCTCTTCACCCTCTGGCCGCTTGCCCGCACCGAGGACGTGCGCGCCGCCACGCTTTTCCGCGACGCGATGGAGGGCGCGCGCGCCCTGCCCGCGCCGCGCTACCTGCTGGGCACCGCACTGCTGGCGGTGCTGCTGATCGGCACGGCGATGGTCTTCTCCGGCGATCCGTGGCTCACCAGCTGGACCGCGGGCGGCATCCTGGGGTCGCTTGTCATCCTCAGCCTTGCGGCCCTCGGCATCCGCTGGCTCGCCCGCCGCGCCACACCCGCGGCCCGGGGACGGCCGATCCTGCGATGGGCGCTCGGGGCCATCGGCGGTCCGCGCGAAGGCGCGTCATCGGTGGTGCTGTCGCTTGGGCTGGGCCTTGCGGTGCTGGCCGCCGTCGGCCAGATCGACGGCAACCTGCGCAACGCCATCAGCCGCGATCTGCCCGAGGTGGCGCCGTCCTATTTCTTCGTCGACATCCAACGCGACCAGATGCCGGGCTACCTCGACCGGCTGGAAAACGACCCGGCCGTCAGCCGCATCGACAGCGCCCCGATGCTGCGCGGGGTCATCACCCAGATCAACGGCGTCTCTGCCACCGAGGTCGCGGGCGAGCATTGGGTCATTCGCGGCGACCGCGGCATCACCTATGCCGCGACACCGGGCGAGAACACCACGATCACCGCCGGTGAGTTCTGGCCCGAAGACTATGACGGCCCGCCGCAGATCAGCTTTGCCCAGGAAGAGGCCGACGAGATCGGGCTGAAGCTCGGCGACGAGATCACCGTCAACATTCTGGGCCGCGACATCACCGCGACGATCACCAGCTTCCGCGAGGTGGATTTCTCGACCGCCGGGATCGGCTTCGTGATGACGATGAACCCCGGCGCCCTGCAGGGCGCGCCGCACACCTTCATCTCGACCGTCTACGCGGAGCCCGAGGCCGAGGCGCAGATCCTGCGCGATCTCGCGCAGGAGTTCCCCAACATCACCGCGATCCGCGTGGCCGATGCCATCGACCGCGTATCCGAACTGCTCGAAGGCATCGCCGGCGCGGTGCGCTGGGGGGCGGCGGCGACGCTGCTCACCGGCTTCCTGGTGCTGATCGGCGCCGCTGCGGCGGGCGAACAGTCGCGCACCTTCGAGGCGGCGGTGCTCAAGACCCTGGGCGCCAGCCGCGCCCGCATCCTGCGCAGTTTCGCCCTGCGCGCGGCGCTGCTGGGCGCGGCGGCCGGTGTCGTGGCGCTGGCGGCGGGCATCCTGGGCGGCTGGGCGGTCAGCGCCTTCATCATGGACACGACCTATGCCGTCGTCTGGCCCTCCGCCCTCGGGATCATCGTCGGCGGCGTGCTGGCGACCTTGCTGGCTGGGCTCGCCTTTGCCTGGCGGCCGATCTCGGCACGTCCGGCGCAGGTACTGCGGGCCCGCGAATAGGCCCGCGGCTGTTGCGCCCCGGCGTATCCGGTGGCAAACCCAGCGCAACCCGCACAACCCGGAGCATTCGCGATGACCGACAGCCTGCCCATGCCCATCTCCGCACCGCTCACGCCCGCACAGCGCAGCCAGCTTCTGAACCTCGTGCGCCGCGCCGCCCGCGCCGAGATCATGCCGCGCTTCCGGGCGCTGTCCGCCGATGACATCGCGCAGAAGACCGGCCCGCAGGACCTGGTGACCGAAGCCGACCGCCGCGCCGAGGCGATGATCGCCCGCGGCCTGGTGCAGATGTTTCCCAACGCGCTGATCGTCGGTGAAGAGGACGCGTCCCAGAACGCCGATATCATCGCCAAGCTCGCCGAGGCCGAGATGGCCTTCACCATCGACCCCGTGGACGGCACCTGGAACTACGCCAACGGCCTCACGCAGTTCGGGGTGATCCTGTCGGTCACCCGCTTCGGCGTGCCGGTCTTCGGCCTGCTCTACGATCCGGTGATGGACGACGCGGTCGTGGCCGACGAGGTCGGCCCCGCGCAGATGCTTCAGCCCCGCCGCGCACCCCGCACCCTGAGCGCCTCGACGGGCGGCGAGGTCTCGGAACTAGTGGGCTTCGCCGGACTGTACCACCTGCCCGAGGCCAAGCGCGTTGCGATGGCCAGCACCTTCCCGAAGTTCAGCCGCGCCATGTCGCTGCGCTGCGCCTGCCACGAATTCCGGATGCTGGCTCAGGGCCACGTGGACTTCGTGCTCAGCGCCGGGCTGACCCCATGGGACCATGCCGCCGGCGCGCTGATCGCCCGGCGCGCGGGCTGTCATGTGGCGATGCTGGACGGGTCGGATTACCGCGCCGACACGCGCGACGGCTACCTGCTGGCGGCGGCGAACCTCGCCACTTGGAACCGGCTGCGGGATCTGTGGAGCTTCCTGTCCGAGTGAACACAGGCACGCCGGGTCTATCCGCCGCGCCTCTTTCGCACCACCATCAGGCACCACGCGGCGCCGTTTTCCTCGAGGGAAACGGACCGAAATTCTCGAGAATTTCGGTCCCCGGCCCCGGCCTGTTTACTCCGCCGCCTCCGCGTAGTCCGACATCGGCGGGCAGGTGCACACGAGGTTCCGGTCGCCATAGGCGTTATCCACCCGATTGACCGGCGGCCAGTACTTGTCCATCCGGAACGCCCCGGGGGGAAAGCAGCCCTGTTCGCGGCTGTAGGGCCGGTCCCAGTCGCTCACCAGGTCCTCGACCGTGTGGGGCGCATTCTTCAGCGGGTTGTTGTCGCGATCCATCTCTCCATCCTCGATGGCGCGAATCTCCGCGCGGATGGCCAGCATCGCGTCGCAGAACCGGTCGAGCTCTGCCTTGGTCTCGCTTTCCGTCGGCTCCACCATCAGCGTGCCCGCCACCGGCCAGCTCATCGTCGGCGCGTGGAACCCGCAGTCGATCAGGCGCTTGGCTATGTCTTCCACGGTGATGCCCGCCGATTTCTCGAAGGGGCGCGTGTCGATGATGCATTCATGCGCGACCCGGCCCGCGTTACCCTTGTAAAGGATGTCGTAGGCGCCCTGCAGCCGCGCCGCGATGTAGTTGGCGTTGAGGATCGCCACCCGCGTTGCCTGCGTGAGCCCCTCGCCGCTCATCATCAGGCAATAGGCCCAGCTGATCGGCAGCAGCGACGGCGACCCGAAGGGCGCCGCCGACACCGACCCCACACCCGGTTCAAGCGGGTGCGAGGGCAGATGCGGCACGAGGTGCTGTTTCACCCCGATCGGCCCCATGCCCGGCCCGCCGCCGCCATGCGGGATGCAGAAGGTCTTGTGCAGGTTCAGGTGGCTCACGTCGCCGCCGAGATCGCCGGGGCGCGAGAGCCCGACCATGGCGTTCATGTTGGCCCCGTCGATATAGACCTGCCCGCCGTGCCTGTGCACGATCTCGCAGACCTCCTGCACCGTCTCTTCGAACACGCCGTGGGTCGAGGGATAGGTGATCATGCAGCCGGCGAGGTTCTCCGCATGCTCTTCGGCCTTGGCGCGGAAATCCTCGAGGTCGATGTCGCCGCGCGCGTCGTCCTTGATCGGCACCACCTTCCAGCCGACCATCTGCGCGCTCGCCGGGTTGGTGCCATGCGCGTTCATCGGGATGAGGCAGACGTTGCGGTGCCCCTGACCTTTCGCCTTGTGCCAGTCGGCGATCGTCAGCAGACCCGCATATTCCCCCTGCGCACCGGAATTGGGCTGCATGGAGATCGCGTCGTAGCCGGTGATCTCGCAAAGCTTTTTCGACAGGTCGGCGATCAGCTCGGCATAGCCCTTGGTCTGGTCCTTCGGCGCATAGGGATGCATATGCGCGAATTCGCGCCAGCTCACCGGCATCATCTCGGCGGCGGAGTTGAGTTTCATCGTGCAGGATCCCAGCGGGATCATCGCCCGGTCGAGCGCCAGGTCGCGATCCGCCAGCCGCCGCATGTAGCGCATCATCTCGGTCTCGGCCCGGTTCATGTGAAAGACGTCATGCTCCAGGTAGCCGCTCTTGCGGCACAATGCGTCGGGCAGCCGGTACTCGGCGCTCAGGTCGTCGTCCTTGCGCCAGAGGCCAAAGGCCCGCCAGACCGATTCGATGGTCTCGGGCCGGGTGCTTTCGTCGACGGTGATCCCCACCTTCGTCTTGCCGACCCGGCGCAGGTTCACGCCCTGCTGCACGGCGGCCTGCAACACCCCGCGCTGCAAGAGCCCCACGTCCACGGTGATCGTGTCGAAAAATTCCCTGGGCTCCACCTTGAAGCCCGCCGCCTCGAGGCCGCGCGCCAGCCGCGCGGTCTTGCGGTGGATGCGCTGCGCGATGGCGCGCAGGCCCTCGGGCCCGTGAAACACCGCGTAGAACCCGGCCATCACCGCCAGCAGGGCCTGCGCCGTGCAGACGTTGCTGGTGGCCTTTTCGCGCCGGATATGCTGCTCGCGGGTCTGCAGCGCCAGCCGGTAGGCGCGGTTGCCATGGCTGTCGATAGAGACGCCGACGATCCGCCCCGGCATCGCGCGCTTGTAGGCATCCCGCGTGGCCATGTAGGCCGCGTGCGGGCCCCCGAACCCCATCGGCACGCCGAAGCGCTGGGTCGAGCCCACGGCGATGTCCGCGCCCATGGCGCCGGGCTCCTTCAGCAGGCAGAGCGCCATCGGATCGGCGCTCATCACCGCGATGGCCTTGTGCTCGTGCAACGCCGCGATCAGGTCGGTGAAATCGCGCAAATGCCCGTAGGTGCCGGGATACTGGAAGATCGCGCCAAAGACCTTGGACGCGTCCAAATCGTCCGGACTCCCCACGATCACCTCGATCCCCAGCGGCGCCGCGCGGGTCCGCATGACCGAAATGTTCTGCGGATGGCAGTTCTCGTCGACGAAGAAGGCCTTCGCCTTCGACTTCGCCACCCGCTGCGCCATGGTCATCGCCTCGGCACAGGCCGTGGCCTCATCGAGCAGGGACGCATTGGCGATCTCGAGCCCGGTGAGGTCGCTCACCATGGTCTGGTAGTTCAGCAGCGCCTCGAGCCGCCCCTGGCTGATCTCGGGCTGATAGGGCGTGTAGGCGGTGTACCAGGCCGGATTCTCGAAAATGTTGCGCTGAATCGCCGGCGGCGTCACCGTGCCGTGATAGCCCATGCCAATGAGCGAACTCAGCACCTGGTTCTTCTGCGCCGTCTCGCGCATGTGGTGCATCAGGAGCCGCTCGGAAAGCGGCTTGCCGAACTCGAGCGGCTCCGCCTGCCGGATCGCCTCCGGCACGGTCTCGTCGATCAGCGCCCCAAGGTCCGCCACCCCCAGCACATCGCACATCTGCGCCATCTCCGACGGAGACGGGCCGATATGACGCCGGTTGGCGAAATCGTAAGGCAGGTAATCGGTGGGTTCGTAGGTCATGTCTTACCTCGTCATCTGGAACAGGCCACGCCGCCAGCGTGTGCGACCGCAGCTCGGGGCGCCGCCCCCGTCTTCATCTTGCCAATAAACCTCCGGGGGGCCCGGGGGGCTGGCCCCCCGGTGTTCCGGCGGTCCGGGGGGCTGGCCCCCCGGTGTTCCGGCCGCCCCGTGGGATTGCCTCCCGGGATGCCACGCGCCCCGGAGGTCAGTCCCACCGCATCAGCGGTCAGGGAGCAGAACCCTGGTGACCGGCGCGCTCCGGCCTCAGCCGATGAACGCCTTGTAGGCCGCTTCATCCATGTAGTCGTCCATCACCGACAGGTCCTCGACCTTGACCTTGAAGAACCACGACTCGCCCTCGGGGTCGTCGTTGACCTTGCCCGGCTCGTCGACCAGCGCCTCGTTGACCTCGACCACCTCGCCGTCGATTGGGGCCAGGATGTCCGACGCGGCCTTCACGCTTTCGATCACCACGACCTCTTCGTCCTTGGTGACGGTGGTGCCGACCTCGGGCAGTTCCACGAACACCACGTCGCCCAGCTGTTCGGCGGCGTGTTCGGTGATCCCGACCACGACCACGTCACCATCCTCGACGCGCAGCCATTCATGTTCTTCGGTGAATTTCATGCTTGTCTCCCGTTGCATGTTCATCGTTTGAAACCGGCGGGCACGAAGGGCAGGTCCGCCACCGCCACCGGCAGCCGCTTGCCCCGTACCTCGCCATAAAGCACCGTGCCCGGCGAGGCCGAGGCCGCCGACACGTAGCCCATCGCCACCGGCGCGCCGACCGTGGGGCCGAACCCGCCCGAGGTCACGCGGCCCACCGGGTCGCCGCCGGCCGCCTGCGCGAATATCTCGATCCCTTCACGCATCGGCGCGCGGCCTTCGGGGCGCAGGCCGACGCGTTTCCAGGCGACGCCTTCGGCCATCTGCCAGGCGACGTGATCGGCGCCGGGATAGCCGCCCGCGCGGGCGCCGCCGGGGCGCCGGACCTTCTGGATCGCCCAGGTGAGACCCGCCTCGACCGGCGAGCTCTCGGAATCGATGTCGTGACCATAAAGGCACAGCCCCGCCTCCAGCCGCAGGCTGTCGCGGGCGCCGAGGCCGATGGCCTCCACGTCCGGATGCGCCAGCAGCGCGCGGGCCAGCGTCTCGGCCGCGGCCTCGGGCACGGAGATCTCGAACCCGTCCTCGCCGGTATAGCCCGACCGCGAGACCCAGCATTCCGCGCCCGCCAACTCCAGCGTTGCCACGTCCATGAAGCGCATCTCGCGCACCGCGTCGTTCAGACCGGCCAGCACGTCCTCGGCGGCCGGCCCCTGCAGCGCCAGCAAGGCGCGGCTGTCGAGGGACTTGACCACCACATCCGGCTCCAACCCCGCGCGCAGGCGCGCGACATCGGCCTCCTTGCAGGCGGCGTTGACCACGAGGAACAGGTGATCGCCGCGGTTGGCGATCATCAGGTCGTCCTCGATCCCGCCCGCATTGTTGGTGAAAAAGCCGTAGCGCTGACGGTTCTCGGCCAGTCCCACCACATCGACCGGCACCAGCCGTTCAAGCGCTTCCGCCGCATCGGCGCGGCGCGAGCGCAGCACCACCTGGCCCATGTGGCTCACGTCGAACAGCCCGGCCTTGGCGCGGGTGTGCTGATGTTCCTTCATCACCCCGAGCGGATAGCTGACCGGCATTTCGTAGCCGGCGAATTCGACCATCTTGGCGCCAAGCTCGACATGCAGGTCGTAGAGCGGCGTGCGCAGTGGGCCGCCGTCGTCTTCCGCCGCGGCAGGGTGATGATGATGGTGTTCGCCCGGACCGTGCGCGACGCCGCAGGCGCAGACATCCTCGCGCACGGCGTATTGCTCCAGATCGTCCTTGCGGTCGGTTCCGTCTGTTTCGGCCATGTATCCCCCGTGCGGCGCACCGGGTCCAGTCCGCCCGGCTTCAGTCAGCGTGCGCGGGGCGCACCTTGCGTCCCGCATCCAACGCCCCCTCTGTCCCGTCGCCTGAGATCGTTATCCCTTCGGCGGATGCGGGCAAGCCGCATCTCTCTCCAGAGTCCATGTGCCGCGACGGTCCCTTGGGCCTGAGAGTTTCCGGGGCGGTTGCTCCTTCGGCACCGGCAAAGCCGGTTCTCCCATCGCGTTGGCCTGACGCTAGATCAGTTGCGCAGCAGAGACAAGCACCTCGCCGCAATCCCGCTCGGGCTCTGCGCCGCCTGACAGGAGCTTCAGCAGCGGCGCATTGCCGCTGACCAATTCCTCGACCGTGACCGGGTCGAGCGTGGCATAGAACGCCTCTGCCGCCTTCGACAGCACAGCGCGCAAGCGGCAGTCGGCGGACAGCGGGCAGGCATTGCCGGAATCGGCAAAGCATTCGGCCAGCGGAACCGGCCCTTCGACGGCGCGGAACACCGCTCCGACCGAGATGCCGGAGGCGGGCCCCGCCAGGCTCAACCCGCCGTGCCGTCCCCGCCGGGTGTTGAGAAAACCCAGCTGCGCCAGCTGGTTGATGATCTGCGCCACATGGTTGCCCGACGCGTTGCAGGCGGTGGCAATCTCGGATTTGGTGACCAGCTTGTCGGCGTGAACGGCGCAATACATCAGCACGCGCATGGCAATATCGGTGCGTTTGGTTACGCGCATGACGATCGTCCCCCGGATGATTTCCGAGCCCTTCTAGGGCATGCGGGCAAATGCGTATTTGACTTACATCAACCGGCTGCTCCTTATGACCGCATGCAGACCGCTTACTTTTTCGGCTACGGGTCGCTGGTGAACCGCCATACCCACATCTACGCCCCCGCCCACCACGCCACAGTGCAAGGCTGGCGCCGCGCATGGCGTGTCGCCGCCGACCGGCAGGTGGCCTTCCTGACGGTGATCCGCGACGAGGACTGCGCCATCGACGGGCTGATCGCGCCGGTTCCGGATGGCGACTGGGCGGCGCTGGATCTGCGCGAGGCGGCCTATGACCGGCTGCCCGCCGGCCCGGACCTGGCGCAGTCCGCCGTTCCAGGCGCCGATGTCGCGATCTACGCGATCCCGCCGGACCGGCTGCACGCACCGGACGCGGACCACCCGGTGCTGCTGAGCTACATCGACGTGGTGCTGCAGGGCTACCTTCAGGAATACGGGCAGGACGGCGCCGAGCGGTTCCTCGACACCACCACCGGCTGGGAAGCGCCGATCCTCAACGACCGCGACGCCCCGCGCTATCCGCGCGCGCAAAGCCTGTCGCCCGATGAACATGCCTTCGTCGACGACGCGCTGGCGCGGCTCGGCTGCCGGACCTACGCCTGATGGTGTCGAAAGCGCTCATGCTGTTTCTGCGCCTGGCGCGCCGCCTGGGCGTGCGAGTGGTGCTGATGACGGTGCTGGCACTGATCGCCGTCTTCGTGGCCCCGGCGCTCGACCCGCTCATTCCCGACAGCTTCAAGGACCGCTTCGACCGCGACGCGGTGCTGCCGATCCTGAACATCCTCGCCTCCACGATGCTGGCCGCCACGACCTTTTCGCTCGGGGTGATGGTGCAGGCCTTCCAGTCCGCCGCCGGACAGGCGACGCCGCGCGCCTACCGCATCCTGATGCAGGACGGCACGACGCAGACGGTGCTGGCGACCTTCGTCAGCACCTTCCTCTTTTCGCTCACCGCCATCGTCATGTTCCGCGCCGAATTCTACGGCGACGCGGCGGCGGTGGTGATCTTCGCGCTCACGGTGCTGAGCATCGCGCTGGTGATCATCGCGATCCTGCGCTGGATCGACCACCTGAGCCAGCTCGGCAGCATGGATCACACCCTGCGCATGGTCGAGAACGCCGCGCGCGACTGCCTGAAAACGGTTGCCGAGGCGCCCTGCCTGGGCGCAAACGATCTGGCACGACACGACGGCCCGCCGCCCGATTCGGTGGCGATCCTCGCGAACCGCTCGGGCTACGTGCAATTCGTCAACATGCCCGCCCTGCACGATGCGCTCGAGCGCTGCGACGCGCGGCTCTGGATCACCGCGCCTCCGGGCAGCTACGCTTTAACGGGCGGGGTGCTGGGATATCTTTCCGGCGCGGACACGCGGCTGGTCGAAGAGGCAGCGGACCATTTCACCCTCGAACGGGAACGCACGCTGGAACAGGACGCCCGATTTGGCATGATCGTCCTTTCGGAGATCGCAGCCCGCGCCCTGTCTCCGGGCGTCAACGACCCGGGCACCGCCATCGACGTGATCCAGCGACTCAAGAACCTGCTTTGGAACCATGCCCACGAAGACCGGCCGCAAACCCGCGATATCCTCTACCCCCGCGCCTATGCGCCGCGGGTGACGGCGGCGGCGCTCGTGCAGGACGGATTCGACGTGATCATCCGCGATGGCGCCGGCCGGCCGGAGGTGATCGGCACGATCATCAAGGCGCTGAACGATCTGGCCGGCAGCGACTGGCCGCCCCTGGCCGAGGCTGCGCGCGACACGCTGGACTATGCCCGTGAACATGCAGAGGCCGCCCTGACGCTTCAGGCCGACCGCGACGCGGTCAGGGAGCTGATCCGGCGCTAGCCCTGCGCCAGGGCGCGCGCCCGCACCACCTGCATCAGCGGCATGACATCGGCCATCTCCGGCCCGCGCTGCTGGCCAGTGACGGCAAGGCGCAGCGGCATGAAGAGCCCCTTGCCCTTGCGCCCGGTCTTGTCCTTCACCGCGCCCGTCCAGTTAGACCAGGTGTCGGCGTCATAGGGGCCTTCGGGCAGCAGGGCCATCGCCTCGGCGACGAAGTCCCGGTCCTCGTCGGCCACGACCGGCTCTGCCCCGTCGCGGAACATCTGCCACCAGCCCTCGAGGTCCGCCCGGGTTGTGATGTTCTCGCGGGTGACGCGCCAGAACAGCGCCGCCTTGTCCTCGGGCACGCCCAGTGCGGCGATGTCCTCGGCCACCGCCTCCAGCGGCAGTTGGTGCAGCTTGCGCGCGGTCAGCGGGAAAAGATCGTTCACGTCGAACTTCGTGGGCGCCGAGCCGAATTGCGCCAGATCGAAGCCGTCGGCGATCTCGTCGAGGCTCATCCGCAGCTCCACCGGCTGCGACGAGCCCAGCCGCGCCATCAGGCTCAGCAGCGCCTCGGGCTCGATGCCCTGCGCGCGCAGGTCCTTGAGCGCAAGCGACCCCAGCCGCTTCGACAGGCCTTCGCCCTGCGGCCCGGTCAGCAGGCTGTGGTGGGCAAAGGCCGGCGGCGTGCCGCCCAGCGCCTGGATGATCTGGATCTGCGTCGCGGTGTTGGTGACGTGATCCGACCCGCGCACCACGTGGGTCACGCCCATTTCCGTGTCATCGACCACCGACGCCATGGTATAAAGGTTCTGCCCGTCCGCCTTGATCAGCACCGGGTCCGACAGGCTGGCCGCGTCGATCGACAGGTCGCCCAGGATGCCATCGGTCCATTCGATACGCTGTTGGTCCAGCTTGAAGCGCCAGACGCCCGGCCCGCGTTCCTCGCGCAGCTTCGCCTTGTCGCCCTCGGACAGTGCCAGCGCGGCGCGGTCATAGACCGGCGGACGGCCCATGTTGAGCTGCTTCTTGCGCTTGAGGTCGAGCTCGGTCGGCGTCTCGAACGCCTCGTAGAGCCGCCCCATGTCGCGCAGTTTGTCCGCGGCCTCGGCATAGCGGTCAAGCCGTTCGGATTGCCGTTCCACCCGGTCCCAGGTCAGGCCCAGCCATTCCAGGTCGCGCTTGATCTGGTCCACGTATTCCTGCTTCGACCGCACAGGGTCGGTGTCGTCGATGCGCAGGATGAACTGCCCCCCGGCCTTGCGGGCGATCAGGTAGTTGAAAAGCGCGGTGCGCAGGTTACCCACGTGGATGTATCCGGTGGGCGACGGGGCGAAACGGGTGGTGGTCATCGGGCTGTCTCCTGTTGGCGGATGCCTTTTCACAGGTCGCGGCTTTTGTCCATATCCGCGGGCCAGAGCCGCCACGCCGCGCAAAGGCCCAGCGCCGCCAGCGCGCTCAGCAGCGCCAGCGCCGCCCCCATGCCCAGCCGGTCCCCGGCCCAGCCCGCCAGCGGGTAGGTGATGAGCCAGCAGGCATGGCTGAGCGCGAATTGCGCCGCGAAGAGCGCCGGCCGGTCCGCCGGTCCGGACGACCGCCGCAGCAGCCGTCCCGATGGCGTCAGAACCCCCGCATAACAGGCGCCCAGGCCGGCCCAGAGCAGCAGGAACACCGGCCAGGCCGGCAGCCCCGCCACGGCCAGCCAGATCGCCAGCGCCACGGTGAGTGCGGTCTGGCAGACCCCGGCCACGATCATCACGGGGCGGTCGCCGCACCGCTCCAGCACCCGCGGCAGCGCCAGCGCCGCCGTCATCGACCCCGCCCCGTAAGCGGCCATAGCCAGGGCCAGCGCCGCGTCGCCGCGGCCGAACCCGGCGCGCACCAGCACCACCGTGTTGACCAGCACGAAGGCCCCTGCCGCCGCCGCGCCCAGCGTCAGCGCCAGCAACCCGCGCAGCCGCGGCGTCGCGAGGTAGATGCGGATGCCGCGCGACACCCGCTCACGAAACGGCGCCGCATCCGCGCCGCCCGGCTCCGGCAGCACCGTCGCGAGCACCAGCGCCGCCGAGGCGGCGAATCCCAGCGCCGTCCCCCAGAAGAGCGCCGGATAGGCCGCAACGCCCAGAAGCGCCGCCGCCAGCATCGGGCTGGTGAGGTTCTCGAGGTCATAGGCCAGCCGCGACAGCGACAGCGCCCGCGTGTAGTCGCCCTCGTCCGGCAGGATGTCCGGCAGCACCGCCTGGTAGGCCGGCGTGAAGGTGGCCGAGGCGCTCTGCAGCACGAAGATCAGCACATAGACCTGCCAAAGCGCGTCCACGAAGGGCAGGCAGAGCGCCACGGCGACCCGCACGACATCCGCCCCCACCAGCACCGCGCGGCGCGGCAGGCGCACCGCCCAGGCCTGCGCCAGCGGCGACAGCCCCACGTAGGCCACCATCTTGATCGTGTAGACGAGGCCCAGCACCGCGCCCGCCCGCGCCCCCGCGAGGTCATAAGCCAGAAGCCCCAGCGCCACGGTCAGCAGACCGGTGCCGGACAGGGCCACGACCTGCGCCGCGAAAAGCTTCACGTAGACGGGGTTGCTGAGCAGCGCCTTCATGGGCCAAACCTACGCCAAGCCCCGTCCCGGTCAACGAGCCAAACCATGCGCGCCTTCATCGCCCTGCCCCTGCCGTCCTCGGATGCCGCCGTGATCGAGGCGGCGCAGGACCGGCTGCCGGTCGGGCGCTGCACCGATCCCGAGACGCTGCACCTGACGCTGGCCTTCCTGGGCGAGCAACCGATCCCGGTGCTCGAAGACCTGCACGAGATCCTGTCGGCACTGCACGCCCCGGCCTTCGACCTCACCCTGTCGGGCTTCATCAGCCTCGGCGGCGACGGCGGTCACGCGCTGGCGCTGGAAGCCGAGGCCAGCCCCGCGCTCAGCGACCTGCACGCCCGGATCAAGAGCCGGTGCGCCGGGCTCGGCCTCGACCTGCCGCGCCGCCGCTTCCGCCCGCATGTGACGCTGGCGCGCCTGCCCGGAAGCCAATCGCCCGAGGACAGGGCCCGGCTCGCCGCCTTCCTCGCGCGGGAAAACCTGTTGCGGCTCGACGGCATCCACATCGACCGCTTCGGGCTTTACGGCTCCACCCTGCACCGCGACGGCGCCCGCCACGAACTGCTCGAAACCTATCCGCTGGGCGCCGCCCCCCCTGCTTCTCCGGTTTGAAAATACCTCGGGGGGAGGCCCCTTCGGGCCGGCGGGGGCAGCGCCCCCGACGCGCGGCACGCGCGTCACCCCCCCAACCAGCCGCGCGGCACGCGCGTCCTGACACCGCCAAAATCACGCTGCACGCAGACCAGACCCTCAGGGATGCCGCCACCAAGCCGATTGAACCTCCGCCACGGACACGCCATATCCCGCAGATGCCCGATCCCGATCTCGATCACTTCCACCGTATCGCCCGCCAGACGCTGGACGACCTGCCCGAGGCCTTTGCCCGCGGCGCGGCGGATCTGGTGCTGCAAGTGGTGGATTGGCCCGACGACCGGATGCTGCGGGAGCTCGACATCGACGATCCGCTCGACCTCACCGGGCTCTACGACGGCATCCCGATGACCGAGAAATCGACCTTCGATCCCGCGCCCTTTCCCGACACGGTCTGGCTGTTCCGCGAACCGATCCTGCAGGAATGGCGCGACCGCGGCGACGTGGAACTGGACGCGCTGATCGCCCATGTGACCATCCACGAGGTGGCGCATCACTTCGGCTGGTCCGACGACGACATCGCCACCATCGACCAGTGGTGGCTCTAGCCCCTATCCGGCAGCCAGGATCGCCTCCATCCGTTCCACGAACCGCTTGGGCGACAGTTCGGACTCGGCGGTGGCGCGGGCGGCGGCGGACATGGCGCGGCGCGTTCCGGCATCGTGCAGGAGCGGCTCCAGGCCCCCCCGCAGCGCGGTCGGGTCCTGCATGTCGACAATCACCCCGTCGGTGCCGCCGGTCAGGTAGCCGGCACTCCCTGACTGCGCCGAGATCACCGGAATGGTGCCGAAGGCCATGCCTTCGACCGGGGCAAAGCCCAAGGGCTCGTCGACCGACGGCAATACGCAGATCGCATGATCGGCAAAGAGCCGGGGCATCTCCGCATAGGGCACCTCGGCCCGCATCTCGATCCAGTCGCGGGCATCGACGGCCTGTTGCAGCGTGTCGTGGTAGCTGGCGCCGTCGGCGAAATTGACACGGTTGAGCGATCCGACCAGCGTCAGCCGCGCTACCTCACCGCCACCCAGCGCCTCCAGCGCCTCGATCAGCGGCAAATGGTTCTTGCGCGGACTGCCCAGCTTGCCGACGCAGAGCACGGGAACCGGCGTCTGCCGCAGCACCGCGTCGGTCACGGCGACATCGGCCCAGCGCGTCACCGGCCAGGGCAGGAAATGCGCCGCCCCGTGCCGTTCCGCGCGGTCGCCGGGTGTCCGTACCGGTGTCACCCGCTGCCCTGGCAGCCCGCGCCACCAGTGCAGCAGCCGCTGCTTCGCAGTCGGCGCACCGTCCAGCGTCAGCAGGTCGTAGCGCATCGCCCGCAGGCCCTGTTGCCGGGCGACCTTCGCCGCCTGACGCGACAGGTCGGCCGCGGTGCGGATGAACAGCAGATCGGGCTTGAGCCGCTGCAAGGTCTCTTTCATCGCCCCCGGTTCCGGCGTGGTGCCCAGCAGGATCGGGGTCAGGCGGCTGTGATCCTCGCCGCTGCCCGCTCCGGTCGCCAGCACGCTGACCGCATGGCCCGCGTCCAGCAAGGCGGCGGTGGCGTGAAAGAGGTTGGTGTGGAACCGCGGCACCACAAAGGCGATATGGGCCATGGCCTACCCCGACGGATCGCGGAAACGGTTGACGATGGGATAGCGCCGGTCGAGCCAGAACGCCCGTTTGCTCAGCCGCGCGCCGGGGGCCGACTGGAAGCGCTTGTATTCGCTGATATACAGCAGATGCTCGACCTTCTTGGCATCGGCGCGGTCATAGCCCGCCGCCACGCAATCCTCGATGCTGCCATCGTCGTCGACGAGGATCTGCAGGATGCCGTCGAGCACCGGGTAATCGGGCAGCGAATCACTGTCCTTCTGGTCGGCGCGCAGCTCCGCCGAAGGCGGTTTGGAGATCACCCGCTCGGGCATCACCGGACCGACTGGCCCCTTCATCCAGTCGCGGAAATGCGCGTTGCGCCAGCGGCAGATCTCGAAGACGCGGGTCTTGTAGAGATCCTTGATCGGATTGTAGCCGCCCGCCATGTCGCCGTAGATCGTGGCATAGCCCACCGCCACCTCGGACTTGTTGCCTGTGGTGAGCAGCATCTCTCCGAACTTGTTGCTGAGCGCCATGAGCAGCAGCCCGCGCAGGCGAGACTGGATGTTCTCTTCGGTCAGGTCCTCGTCGCGGCCCTCGAACAGCGGCGCAAGCGTCGCGGCGATCGCGGCGCGGCTTTCGGAAATGGGAACGTAGTCGTAGTGACAGCCCAGCATCTCGGCCACGGCCTTGGCATCCTCGAGCGAATGTTCGGAGGTGTATTCCGAGGGCAGCATCACGCAGCGCACGTTTTCCGACCCGAGCGCATCCACCGCGATGGCCGCGACGATGGCGCTGTCGACCCCGCCCGACAGGCCCAGCAGCACCTTGCCGAAACCGGTCTTGGCGCAATAATCGCGCAGCGCCGTGACCATGACGCGGTAGTCCTGCTCCATCGCGTCGGGATGCGGGGTAACGGTGCCCGGTACCGCGCGCCAGCCGTCGGCCCCGCGTTCCATGTCCACATGCGCCACCATTTCGTCGAAGACCGGCAGCTGCACCGCCATCTGCCCGCCGGGGTTGAGCACGAAGGATCCGCCGTCGAAGACTTGGTCGTCCTGCCCGCCCACCATGTTGAGGTAGAGGAGCGGCAGGCCGGTCTCGACCACCCGGGCCACCATGTGGTTGAGCCGCGTCTCGTACTTGCCGCGGTGGTAGGGCGATCCGTTGGGCACCAGCAGGAATTCGGCACCGGTCTCGGCCAGGGTTTCGGCGACATCCTCGTACCAGGCGTCTTCGCAGACCGGGCTGCCGATGCGGGTGTTGCCGACCGCATATGGCCCGCCCAGCGGCCCCGAATCGAAGACCCGCACCTCGTCGAAGACGTCATCGTTGGGCAGGTGGTGCTTCAGCACGGTCGAGACGATCTGCCCAGCCCGGCAGATGACATAGGCGTTGTAGAGCTCCGTGCCCTCGACCCAGGGCCCGCCGATGGCCAGCGCCGGACCGTCGGCGCAGTCCGCCGCCAGCGCCCGCAGCTGGCGGATCGCCTCGGTGTGGAAGGCGGGCTTCATCACCAGGTCCTGGGTGTTGTAGCCGGTGATGAACATCTCGGGCAGCGCCACGAGGTCGGCGCCCGCCTCGCGGCCCTCTTCCCAGGCAGCGCGCGCCTGCGCGGCATTGCCCGCAAGATCGCCCACCACGGGATTGAGCTGCGCCAGTGTCACCCGGAAGCGGTCCGCCATGCCAAAGCTGCCTTTCATCACGTTTCCGCCACCACATAGCAGAACCTCGCCCGAGGGGAAGCACCCGGGACCGCATCGCCCCGGTTAAGCATTGCCCCTGCCCCGCCGCTCCTTTACCTTTTACGACAAAGGCCGGCGGGCATCCCGATGCCTCCGGTCGCAGGCACAAAGCGCCCAATCTCTATAGCAGGCAGATCACGCATGACATTCGGCAGCAGACTGACGCTTTCCCTGGCCCTCGCGGCGCTCGCCGCCCCGGCGCTGGCGCAGGACGGCGAGGTGGTGACAAAGCAGTACGATGACGGCGGCGTCTACGAGGGCACCTTCGAGAACGGCCTGCAGGACGGCACCGGCACCTACCGGCTGCCCAACGGCTACGAATACACCGGCGACTGGGTGGCCGGCGAAATCCGCGGCGAGGGCGTGGCGCGGTTTCCCAACGGCTCGGTCTACGAGGGCCAGTTCGCCAAGGGCAAGCCCGAAGGCGTGGGCAAGATCGTCTTTGCCGACGGCGGCACCTACGAGGGTACCTGGCTCGACGGCAAGATCACCGGACAGGGGGTCGCGATCTACGCCAACGGCGTGCGCTACGAAGGCAGCTTCCGCAACGCCCTGCACCACGGCCGCGGCACGATGATCTCTCCGGGCGGCTACACCTACGAAGGCGATTGGGTGAACGGCGTCAAGGAAGGCTCGGGCACTATCACCTATCCCGACGGGTCGGTCTACGAAGGCCGCGTCGCCGACGGCGCGCGCGAGGGCCAAGGCACGCTCACCATGCCCGACGGGCTGATCTACGAGGGCATGTGGCAGGACGGCCAGATCGACGGGGTCGGCAAGCTCACGCAGCCCAACGGCGACATCTACGAAGGCGAGCTCGTGGCAGGCCGTCGCGAAGGCCAGGGCAAGGTCACCTATGCCAACGGCGACATTTACGAAGGCCAGTTCGAGGGCGACCAGCGGCAGGGCCAGGGCACCTTCATCGGCTCGGACGGCTACCGGTATTCCGGCACCTGGGTCGCCGGCCAGATCGAGGGCGAAGGCCAGGTGCAATATCCCGACGGGTCGGTCTACGTGGGCGAGTTCCGCGGCGATCTGGCCAACGGCCAGGGCAAGATCACCTATCCCGACGGGTCGACCTACGAAGGCACCTGGGTCGACGGCGTGATCGAGGGCGAAGGCACCGCCACCTATTCCAACGGCATCACCTACGAGGGCGGCTTCTCCAACGCCCGCAACAACGGCTACGGCGTGATGACCTATGCCGACGGCTACCGCTACGAAGGCGAATGGCAGGATGGCCAGCGCCACGGCCAGGGCACAGCCACCTATCCCGACGGCACGGTCTACACCGGCCAGTTCGTCGACGGCCAGCGCCACGGCACGGGCGAGATCACCATGGCCGACGGTTTCACGTACAAGGGCGAATGGAAGAACGGCGAAATCGACGGCCAGGGCGTCGCCACCTACACCAACGGCGACGTCTACGAAGGCACGTTCCGCGACGGCAAGCGCGAAGGCACCGGCACCATGCGCTACGCCACCGGCGAAGAGGCCACCGGCGACTGGATCAACGGCGCGCTGAAAAGCGACGGCTGATCCCGGGGACGACGGGCATGGTGGGTTGCAAACCCACCCTACGGCATCGCTCCGGCCCCGCGTAGGGTGGGTTTGCAACCCACCGCCCCTTGCCATCCGCGCGCCCGCCTCCATAGTGCAACCTATGGCGAAACCCTCCAAACCTCGCAACCTGACCGAGCTGCGTGCCAGCGTGGCGGCGGTGCGCCTGAAAGGCCCGGCGACCAGCCAGACCGACCGCGCCCGCAAGCTGCTGCTGGTCTATCTCGACGCGGCGGACAGCCATGCCGTGCCCTTTGCCGAACTGGTGAAATCCCTGCGCTCCGGTCTGCCCGCGCTGCGCATCGCCGGGGCGGAGCTGGCGCGCCAGGCCAGCGATCCGGCCGGCCCTTTCGCCGGGATCGACTGCGCCGCAGGCTGCGCCTTCTGCTGCATCCTGAGCGGCACCGACGGCGGCACCATCACCGCCGCCGAAGCCGAACAGCTGCACGCCGCCCTCGCCCCGCAAAGGGGGAAAAACACCGGCGCCGCCTGGCACCCGCAGGCCTGCGCCGCGCTCGATCCCGCCACCCGCCAGTGCCGCGCCTACGACGCGCGCCCGCTGATCTGCCGCAGCTACATCTCGACCGACGTGACGGCCTGCGAGCGGATCGCCGAAGGCACCCCCGCCGCAGGCGCGGGCGTGGTCGGGGCGCAGGGGCTGGCGCTGGCCGTGCATGCGCTGATCCGCGCGGCGCTGGAGGGCGTGAGCCAGGTGCCGACCTATGCGCTGGCCCGCATCACCGCCGGCGCCATGGCGGGCGAGGACGCCGCCACGACCCTGCGCGCCGCCCGCCAGCCGCCGCGCGCCCTTGACGACGAACGACGGCGCTTCGGCGCCTGACCGCGGCCCGCCTGCGGCGTATGACCGCTGCGCCTGTCCGGCCGGGCGATCTTTCCTATCTCTGGGGCATCGAACTTTTTTGCTGGCGGTTGCGCAGAGGTGAATGATGACGGTCCTGACGAGACTTCTTATTGTCGCGCCGATCTGCATGATCGGCACCGGCGCCGCGGCCCACGTCAACTGGTTCGTCGACACCGACGCAGAGCCGCTACCCAACATCGCCCCGACCGACCCGCTGTTCCTGGGCTGGACCGCGCTGGCGCTGGGGATGATCGCCTTTTCCGTCTGGCTCGACGGGCGCTTGCCGACCTTGCGCGTGGCGCCGTCGAAGCTCCGTCATGATTTCATGGAGATCCTGCGGGTCTTCACCGGCATGAGCTTCCTTCTGACCGCCTACGAAGGTGCGTTGGTCGCGCCGCACAAGGTGGTCGAAGGCGTAATCGGACTTGCGCTGGTGGTGCTGCAGGCTGTCATCGGCGTCATGCTGATCGCCAACCGCTGGATTTTCGCCGCGGCACTGCTGATGCTGGTCCTGCACGTCGCCGTGGCGCTGACCTTCGGCCTGCTGCCGGCGCTGGAATACGCGATCCTCGTCGGCATCGCCTTCTTCCTGTTGCTGAACGCAATCGAAGACCCGGACTGGCGCGACCGGCTCAAGCCCTATTCGGTGGATGCCCTACGCATCTGGACCGGGATTTCGCTGGTCGCACTGGCCGTGGGGGAAAAACTCGCGCCCTCGGCCCTGGGGCAGGTGTTCCTCGCGCAATACGACTGGAATTTCCTGCAAGCGATGGGGCTGAGTTTCTTCGACGACCGGGTTTTCGTCTTGTCGGCGGGCATGGTCGAGGCGGTGATCGGCATCGTTTTGATCCTCGGCACCACAGTCCGGCTCGCGGTGCTGGCCCTGTCGGTGATGATGGCGCTGTCGAACGTCGTCTTCATCCTGCAGGGCAACAACGAGGCGGCGCTGGTGGAATTCATCGGTCACATGCCGATCATCGGCGTGGCGCTGCTGCTGATGTTGCTGGGATATGGCCAACGGCTGAAAATCACCCATGCCTTTTCGGCGTGGCGCCATAGGTCACGGGAAGGAAGGCAACCAATCGCCGGGGCCCCGACCGCCGGGCAGACCCTGAACCCGATCCGAAAAGAGACCGCGCATGACCGAGTCTGAGGCCATCGAAACCGAAGCCATTGATCCTTCGATGAACCGCGCCGGGGACGACTCCGAAGCGCCGAAGAAGCGCGTGCGGACGCGCCGCGGCGACCGCTCTGCCCGCCGCGCGCACCAAAGCCATTGCGAGGACATGCTCAATTGACCCAACCGATCCTCATCATCGGCGCAACCTCGGGCATTGGTGCCTGCGCCGTCGCCGAGGCCGCCTCGCGCGGCCTGCCAGTGCGCGCCTTCGCCCGCAGCGCCCAAACCCTGGACAGGACCGACCTGGTGGAGCCCGTCGCCGGAGATGCGCGGTCGGCCGAGGATATCGGCGCGGCCCTGACCGGCGCGCGCGCGGTGATCTACGCTCTGGGCATCAAGGAACGGCTGGCGATGCTCTGGGAAGAAGAGACGCTGTTTTCCGACACGACGCGCGTGCTGCTCGACGCGATGCAGGCCGGCGACACCAGGCGCCTCGTCGCCGTCACCGGGTTCGGCGCCGGCCGGTCGCGCAGCGCCATGAGCACGCTGGAACGCATCGGCCACCGCGCCATCCTCGGCAAGCCCTACGCCGACAAGGACCGGCAGGAAGCGATGATCGTGGACAGCCCGCTCGACTGGACCATCGTCCGGCCCGTGATCCTTACCAAGGGGTCGCGGTCCGGCAAGCTCAAGGTTCTGCGCGATCCGGCAAGATGGCGCAACGGGCTGGTGTCGCGCCGCGACGTGGCCCGTTACCTTGTCGATGCGGTCGAGAACGGTCTCGATATCCGCGCCGATGTCGTGCTGGCCCGTTGACGGCGCGGCCGGACCTGACCTGCCTGCCATGACCAACCGTAACGGCCCCCATCCCATGTCACAGCTTCCGCCCGAAAACGTCCAGGACTACCCCCGCCCGCCCGCGCTGGAGCCGGTACCGCAACGCCTGCGCCTGATCCTTGGCGGCGCGACGGTTGCCGAGACATCGCGGGCATTGCGGGTGATCGAGACGCATCACGCGCCGACATATTACATCCCGCCCGAGCATGTCGCGGCGACGCTGATCCCCGCACGCGGGTCGAGCTTTTGCGAATGGAAAGGCGTCGCCGCCTATTTCGACGTGGAGGCCGGCGGCCGGACGGCGCCGCGCGCGGCTTGGTGCTATCCGGCCCCGACCGGGGCGTTCCGGGCGCTCGCGGGCTACCTGGCCTTCTACGCCAGCGCCATGGACGCCTGTTTCGTCGGCGCCGAAAAGGTCATCCCGCAACCGGGCGACTTTTACGGCGGCTGGGTGACCGCCAACCTGCAAGGCCGTATCAAGGGCGCACCGGGGACAGAAGGATGGTAAGGACGATGCCGAAAATCGCCGTCATCGGTGCCGGAATGGCGGGGCTCACCTGCGCGCGCGCCCTCGGGGACCACGGGCTGCGCCCGGTGATCTTCGACAAGGGCCGCGGCCTTGGCGGCCGCATGGCGACGCGGCGGGCCGAGGGCGGGTTCCAGTTCGACCACGGCGCGCAATACCTGACGGCACGAAGCCGCGGCTTTGCAGAGATGCTCGCGGGGGCGGAGGCGGCGGGCGCGCTGGCGCTTTGGCCTGAACCGCGCGAACGACCGGCCTATGTCGGCATCCCCGGCATGACCGGCCTCGCCAAGCACATGGGCGAAGAGCTGGATATCCGCAAGGCGACCCGGATACAGAGAATCGTCCCGGAGGACGGGCATTGGCGGCTGGACTGGCAGGACGGGTCCGAGCGGTTCGATCGCCTTGTGATCACCGCCCCGGCCCCGCAGACCGCCGCATTGCTGCCCGAGGACCATGACTTTGCAGAGGCCTTGCACTCGGTCGGAATGGACCCCTGCCTGACCCTGATGGTCGGCCTTCCCACGGGGGCCGATCTGCCCTTCGTGACCCGCCGCGCACCGGAGGAAGACATTTCCTGGATCGCCTGCGACAGCGCCAAGCCGGGGCGACCGGACGGCCCTTGCGTGGTGGCGCAGGCCGGTCGCGGCTGGAGTCTGCGTCACCTCGAACTGGAGCTCGACGCCATCGCGGAGCGGATGCTGCCCCTGGTGCGCGAGATCATCGGCAAAGGTGCGACCGTCGATCCGCCTTACCTGTCGGCGCATCGCTGGCGTTACGGTTTGGTGACGTCGCCCCTGGGCCAGCCCTACCTGCGCGACGGCGCCAAAACGCTGTTCGCGGGGGGCGACTGGTGCCTGGGCGCCAAGGCAGAAGATGCCTGGACCAGCGGGCGCGCCATCGCGGATGCGCTGATCGACGGTCTTTGACACCGGGCTGGTCTGGTGCGACCTGCGGGCGTCCAGCAAGCCGCGTCATGCAGTCGTTGCATACCGTCTATGGTTAGGCGTTTCGAAAATCCTTCATATCTGAGGGTCAACGGAAACGAAACGATTGACGAAAGACGGACCCATGACCACGCAATACACGCTCCAATCACCGAACCGGGCCGAGGTTCAGGACATCCTGAAAGAGGCGCATCGGCTGCGCAGCGCTTACATCACCCGGTCGATCAAGGCCGGCCTGACGCGGCTGCGCACCCTGTTCGGGACGACATCCCACGTGGGAAACGCAACCGCGTGACCCGCGCCGCCGCTTGAGGCACCCGACAAAAGAAAACCCTGCCCGACCGCATTCGCGCTTTCGGACAGGGTCTGACTGGATCCGTCTCCCGAGCAACGAAGAGTCCCGCCGATCTGGCCGCAAGGGCGCCAGCGCCTCGGTCGATCCGCAGGATCTTTCCGTCGAGCCGCCCGTGACGACCCGCCCGGAGATCAGGACATGCCCAGCGCTTCCTTGTACATCTCCAACACCGCTTCTTCCTCGGCGATATCGTCGGGTTCGCGCTTGCGCAGGGCGATGACCTTGCGCATCACCTTGGTGTCGTAGCCACGTGCCTTGGCCTCGGCCATGACCTCTTTCTGCTGGTCGGCGAGGTCCTTCTTTTCCTGGTCAAGCCGTTCGATTCGCTCGATAAACTGGCGCAGCTCGTCGGCGGTCACGCGATAGCTGTCGGGGGTCTGCTGGTCGTCCATCTGTCTCTCCTGCCGGGGGGTGCCCTGTCCTAGCGCCGGGCCGGGATGCCATCAAGGGGTTGCGGCACGGCAGGCGATGAATTACCGCCCACGACACCAATGCGGGAGGCGCTCATGGACATTCTGATATGGCTGGGGGCCGGGCTGTCGGCCCTGGGACTGCTGGGGCTCATCTGGTGCATCATCCGCGTCGCCCGGGCCCGACGCGCCAAGCTGACCGACGCCGAACTGCGCGCCGTGGTGCAGAAAACCGTGCCGCTGAACATGGGCGCGCTGATGCTGTCGGTGCTGGGCCTGATGGTGGTGATCGTCGGGATCTTTCTGGGCTGAGCCGCCCTCAGCCGTTGAGCGAGGCAAAGCGCCGGCCGTTCTTGACAAGCTCGCGCAGAAGCGGCTGCGGCGTCCAGAATTCCGCATCCGGCGCGCCGGCGCGTTCCAGCGCGCGCTGCACCGAAAACAGACCCGCCGCATCGGCAGCCTGCATCGGTCCGCCGCGCCAGCGCGGGAAGTCGTGCGCCAGCATCATCGCCACGTCCACATCCGCCGGACGCCGCACCCAGCCTTCTGCCAGCATCCGCGCGCCTTCGTTGGCCAGGGCGCCGACGATCAGCAGCGCCATGTCCTCGGGCTTGCGATTAGCGGTCCGCGGGCGGACGGCGTCGATCAGCGCGTCGGCGTCCGGCGTTGGCTGCGGCGGGCCATCCGCCGCCGGATAGGCGTAGAACCCGCCACCTGTCTTGCGGCCTGCGCGGCCCGCCTCCAGCAGCAGCGCCGACCAGTTGTGCGCGCCGCCGGGCCGCGGCCGCGCCGCGAACTCGGCAAGGCCCAGCGCATCGCGCGTCTCGAACGGGGGACGCGTCCAGCCCCAGACGCGGAGCGCCGCGTCGATGGCCGCGGGCGACTGGCCGATGTCGACAAGCCCGTCCGCCGCGCGGTGCAGCGCCGCCGCCATGCGCCCCGCGATGCTGTCGCCCGTGGACACCACCCGCACCGCGACCTTGTTCATCGCCTGCGCCAGCGCCAGCCCTGCGGCGATCTGCGCGGGCGAAATGCCCGGGCCTTCGACCACCTCGACCAGCCGCGCGGAATAGACCGGCAGGGCGAATCGCAGGCCCAGCTCGTCCACCCGTTCCGGCATGGCCACGGCGCGCGGCACGCCCTCGGGCGCTGGCACGTTGCCCTGTCCGCGCGCCGCGTGCAGGATGATGTCGGCCCCCGTCGTCATCTGCGCGCTGTCGCCAAGCGTCAGGCCCGCCAGCAACGCGTCGGCCTTGTCCTGTCCGATAGCGCCGCGCGCCACGCTGTGCTGGAACAGCGAACGCACCTGCGCCGCCCCGTCCTCGCGCGGCAGCGCCTCGCGCGTGCCCCATTGCACCCTGAGCCCCGCCTGAAGCGCCGCGGCGGCGATCTGTATCGCCAGCGACCCGCCGCCCAGCACGCAGACCTTTCTGATCTCCGGAGCCGCGACGTCCTGCGGGGCAAAACGCGTGGCAGCGGTGCGTTCGGCCACGTAGGCGTGTCGCAGAGCACGGGACACGTCTGATGCGACCAGATCCTCGAAAGCCGCGGCTTCCCGGGCACGTCCGGCGTCGAAGGGCAGCAGCATCGCCGCCTCGACAAGATCGACGATTTCCGACGCAGCCGGCTCGCGCAGCCCCTCGATCCGCTCCCGTGCCTCGGCCACCTGCGCCTGGTAGGCGGCGGGATAGGCAAAACCGGCCCGAACGTCGCGGGTCGGACGCGGACCCTGCCCCGCGGCTCGCAACGCGTGGCAGAAGGCCAGCGCCGCCTCGGCCAGGTCGCCCTCGACCACCTTGTCAAAGAACGCTTCCGCCGGAGCCTGCCGCACCGGGCAGGGACGCGCCGAGAGCATCATGTCGAGCGTGGCACCGGCCCCGGCGAGGCGCGGTGCGCGCTGAGAACCGCCGTCATGCGGGGCGAGGCCCAGCCGCGCTTCGGGAAACCCGACCTGCGCCGCCGCGTGCGCGACGCGGTAATGCGCCGCCAGGGTCAGTTCGAACCCGCCGCCCAGAGACAGCCCGTGAACGGCCGCCACCACCGGCTTGGCCGCGGCCTCCACCGCGTCGCAGAGCGTCGCAAGCGTCGGCGCAGCCTCGGGCCGGTCGAGGTCGCCCACGTCGGCGCCGGTGGGAAAGCTGCGGCCGCGGCCGATCAGCACGACCTCCTGCACCTCGGCATCGGCCTCGGCGCGGCGGAGGCCCGACAGCAGCCCCGCGCGCATTGCCTGCGACAGCGCGTTGACCGGCGGATTGGACACGGCCAGGTAGGCCACACCGTCCTGCACAGAATAGAACACGGCTTCGGACATCGGCCCGCCCCCTCGATCCGGCCCCGCGAGGGGACCATGCTCACACGCGCTTTTGCGCGCATTTGCAGGGCATTAGAGGCCAAAGCCGCAGGTGACGCAAGGCTGCCGCGCCGGCGGTCAGACCGGCAGGTTGTCGAACAGCGCCTCGAGTTCTTCATCGACCGGCATCCGCGCCGGGCGCTTGGTGCGCGCAACCGTGACGCGAGCGGGCGTCCGCAGCCGCTGCACAAGGCGGCCCAGTTCCGCGGCCGCTTCGGCGCGGGTCCGCGGATCGCTGTGCACGATGTCGGATTCGAGCGCCGCGATGCGGGCGCTGAGGCTCTTGTCGGTCATGGTGTGATCCTCCCAGATCTTCGGGCCGCGGCATGGCTCGTACCGCGGTGTGCCCCGGCTCACTCAACTGCCGGATGGTAAAGAATTCATGAAACAACTTGGACATTCTGCCCGATTCGATGCAGCCGCGCATTGATCCAAGACAACCGCAGGCGGCTCTTGCCACACATTCAAAACTCATTATATGTATGCGGAAACCACGCGGGAGCACGGGCCAGATGGAAACGGACTGGATCATGGGCCTTTTGGGCGGCCTGCTGATCGGACTTGGCGGGGCGGTGTTCCTGCTGGTGAACGGACGCATCATGGGCGCCAGCGGCCTGATCGGCGGTCTGGTCGACGGGTCGGGCAAGAGCAATGCGCTGGAACGCCTGAGTTTCCTTCTTGGCGTGGCAACCCTGCCGGTGCTGCTCTGGCCGCTTATCGGCCCGATCGACACGCATATCACCCCAAACCTCGCGGTGCTGGCCGCCGCGGGTCTGCTGGTGGGGGTCGGCACCCGGCTCGCCAATGGCTGCACCTCCGGCCACGGGGTCTGCGGCATCTCGCGGCTGAGCCTGCGCGGCATCGTCGCCACGGCGTTCTACATCGGCGCGGGTGGCCTGACGGTTGTCCTGTTCCGCCACTTGCTGGGAGTGATCTGACATGCGCAACCTTTTTGCCCTTCTCGCGGGCGGCTTGTTCGGCGCCGGGCTGATGATCTCGGGCATGACCGACACGGCCAAGGTGCAGGGCTGGCTCGACGTCTTCGGCGACTGGGACCCGACGCTGGCCTTCGTCATGGGCGGCGCGATCCTGCCCATGGCTCTGGCCTGGGCGCTGACCCGTCGCCGCGCGGCACCGGCCCTGGGCGGCGCCTTCCCGCCGCCGCCCGAGCCGAAGCTGGGGCACAACCTTGTGCTGGGCTCGGTCCTCTTCGGCATGGGCTGGGGGCTGGCCGGGCTTTGCCCCGGCCCCGCCATCGCCGCGCTCAGCTACGGCGGCCCAGGGCTCTACATCTTTGTCGCGGCAATGTTGCTGGGCATGGGGGCCGCGCCGCGGCTGCGGAGCCGTCTGGACAGAGCCCTGCAGGCAGAGTAATTCCGGGGCATGGACATCCGCCAGATCACCCCCCGCTACCACGTCGCGCCGCAAATCTCGGTCGAGGACATTCCCGCGCTCGCCGAGGCGGGGATCACCCGGGTGATCTGCAACCGCCCCGACGGAGAGGTGCCGCGGTCGCACCAGGCCGACAGCATCGGCGCGGCGGTGCGCGAAGCGGGGCTGGAATTCGAGGTGCTGCCGCTCACCCACCAGACCATGACGCCCGAGAACGTGGCGAAACAGGCGGCGCTGGTCGATGCCGCAAGCGGCCCGGTGCTGGCCTATTGCGCCTCGGGCACCCGCTGTTCGGTGATCTGGGCGCTGGGACAGGTCGGCACGCAAAGCACCGACGAGATCCTGCGCACGGTGGCGCAGGCGGGCTACGACCTCGAAGGATTGCGCCCGACGCTGGACGCCCTGGCGCGCCAGGTCTGACACCGGCTAGCTGTCCTCGAAGTCGAAATCGAAATCCATCTCCGGCAGGTCCGAGAAATCCTCGACGATTTCCGTGCCCTGTGAGCTGTCGTCCGGTTCCGGTGCCATGGCGGGTTCGGGCGCTTCGGCAGGCTCTGGCGCTTCGATCTGCGGCATCGCGGGCCAGTCCGCTTTCTGACCTGGCTCTGTATCACCAGCGGCAGCAGGCGTGTCTGCCACCGTGGCGGCGCGCCCGCTGCGCGGCCAGGTCAGCCGGATCGCGCGCATCCCGTCGACCTGCCCCAGCCGGCCCCGTGCCATGCGATGCCCGCCCCCCGCCATCAGTTCCATCCCCGCCAGGCAGTCGGCGGGAAGCTCCAGCAGGTCGCCGGGGGCGAAGCCGCTGATCCGGGAAATCGGCAGGCGGATGCGGCACAGCACAGCCTCGATCTGCGCGGGCACCAGCAGCAGCCTGTCCTCGTGGCGACCCGGCGTATCGGGCGCGGGCGCCGCTTCGGCATCGGCAGGCGCCTTTTCCGGCAGGATGATCTGCAATTCCCCCTGCCGCGCGCCATTGGCAAGGTCGATGCCGACGCGGAACGCGCGGTAGTTGGGCGCGTCGAGCAGCAGACCGGCGGTGCGCCCATCCTCGACCATCGCGCCAAAGCGATAGCCCCGCAGTTCCGCCAAAAGAGGATGCCCTTCCAGGTTGCCTTCGAACCGCGCCAGCCCGCCGTCGATCAGCGGCGCCATCATCGCGGCGTCCGTGGGGGTCAGCGGGCGATCCTCGATGGGCACGCGGGTCACCTGCGAAATCGTCTGCACCTCGATCAGCCCGGTCATCAGCTGCCGGTCCACCGAAACGAGGCCGATCCCGCCGCCCGGCCCGTCAAGCAGAATCAGCAGAGTTCCCGGCACCAAAAGCTCAAGGCAGCCGTCCTGGTCGAGGATTTCCTGACTGACGCCCTGAGTGACCAACGGCAGATCCCAGAGCACGTCGGCGGTGCGCGCCAACGCCCGGCGCAGCGCCTTGGCCGGCGACATCGCCCGCGCCTCGAACGCCCGGCGCGAAGCGCTGGCCTTCTGGCCCAGAACATCCCCAATTGCCGGATCGCCCATGTGGTCAAACTGCCCCTTCTGGCCCCTTTGCCGGGGGTTATGGGCAAATTTGGTTACCAACCGCTTTAACGCACGGGAATTATTGCGCCGCGAGCGCCATGCCCTGTGGCACGATCACGCGGAACGCCGCGCCTTTCTGGCCGGTCAGATAGGTGATCGCCCCGCCCAGGCGGGTCACGATCTGACGGCTGATGGCCAGGCCCAGGCCCGCGCCACCGGCCTGCCCGTCGCTGACCCGGGCGAATTTCTCGAAGATCACGTCGCGCGCCTCGACCGACACGCCCGACCCGTTGTCGATGAAGTCGATGACCAGCGACTCCGCGGTCTGCACCACGCGAATATCCAACTCGGGCTGCGCCGCGTCGCAATACTTGTCGGCATTCGAAATGAGGTTGATGAAGACCTGGCTCAGCCGGTCGAGATCGGTGTTGAGCACGAGGGTTTCCGCCTTGCGGTCCCGGTTGATCTGCAACCGCGGCCCGTCGGTATACGCGAGCGCCGCCGCCTCGGCCCGGTCCAGCACGTCGCACAGCAGCCCCTGCCGCAGGTTCAGACTGACCTGGCCGTTCTCCAGCACGCTGAGGTCGAGCAGGTCGTCGAGCAGCCGGGTCAGGCGAATCGCCTCGTCCTGGATGATGGTGGCGTATTTTGCCTGGTCCTCGGGGCCAAGCGCGGTGCCGTCGCGCAGGATCTCGGAAAACGCGCGGATCGAGGTCATCGGCGTCCGCAGCTCGTGGCTGATCTGGCTCAGGAACGCGTCCTTCTGCACCGACAGCCGCGTCAGCTTGGCATTGGCCTCGCGCAGCTGGCGGGCGGTGCGGCTGAGTTCGGCGGACTGCGCCTCGAGACGCGAGGAATATTCCATCATCTGCGCGGTCTCGTCGGCCACGGCCATGAGGTCCTCGACCGACACCGACATGCCGCCGACGATCTGGCCGACCATGGCATGGGCGGTGGCCGCCCCCACCGATCCCGCAAGTTCCCGCTCCAGCGCCTCGAGGAAATCGGGGCTGGTCTCGGGCAGCGCGCCGGGATGGCCCTGCCGCTCTGCCTCGCGAGCAAAGAGCGCCTGCGCCTCGCGTGCGCCCAGGATGCGCTGCGCCATGATCATCAGGTCCTCGCTTTGCACGACCCCGCCGGACCAGCTGCTGGCGGCGCCGGAATGCTGGAAGATGTTGACGAATTGCGCGCCTTGCAGACGCTCCAGCGGCGACGGGAAACTCACGAGAGAGGCGAGGAAAAACGCGCCGAGATTGAAGGCCATGCTCCAGAACAGCGTGTGCAGGACCGGGTCCATGCCCTCGATCCCGAAGAGCGCGTAAGGCCGCAGCCAGCCGAGGCCGAAGAGACCGTTCTGCATCAACGCGTCCGGCAGGATCATGCCGGAACCGAAGCTGGGCAGGAAAAGCGTGTAGAGCCAGATACCGAAACCCGCGGTCAGCCCGGCAAAGGCCCCCACCCGCGTCGCGCCGCGCCAGAAGATGCCGCCCAGCATCGCCGGCAGCACCTGCGCGAGCCCGGCAAAGGACACCAGCCCGATAGTGGCCAGCGCCGTGCCGCCGCCCGACACGGCGTAATAGACGTAGCCCAGCCCCACCACGCCCGCGATTGACAGCCGCCGCGACACCAGCACGACGTGCCGCACGTCGCCCGAGACACTGGCGCCGCCGCCGGTGAAGCGCAGCCAGATCGGCATGACGATGTGGTTCGACACCATCGTGGACAGCGCGATGGCCGCGACGATCACCATCGACGTGGCCGAGCTGAAGCCGCCGAGGAAGGACAAGAGCGCCAGCCCCTCCTGCCCCTGGCTGAGCGGCACGGTCAGCACGAACAGGTCCGGGTTCGACCCGGCGGGCATGAGGTCGAGGCCGACCACCGCGATCGGCACCACGAAGAGGCTCATCAGCATGAGGTAGAGCGGAAAGGCCCAGCTGGCGGTGCGCAGGTGGGTTTCGTCGTCGCTTTCCACCACCAGAACCTGGAACATCCGAGGCAGGCAG
>Ga0114903_1000276_pt1 | contig 33957 bp, 33 predicted proteins | sample MalvirDeepMed_s2_FD_87289 | JGI IMG/M metagenome (GOLD analysis project Ga0114903, IMG submission 87289) | Marine viral communities from the Global Malaspina Expedition - Malaspina viral metaG DeepMed_s2 | ecosystem: Environmental > Aquatic > Marine > Oceanic | place: Mediterranean Sea...
CCCTCGCCGATGCCGGTGGCGCCGCCGGTGACCAGGGCCTTGCGGCCGGTCAGGTCGAACGGGTTGGCCATCGCTCAGTACCGGTTCGCGATGGGCAGCTCTTCCGCCGGGAAGAGGCTGATGACCTCGCAGCCCTTTTCGGTCACGACGACCTCTTCCTCGATCCGTGCCGCCGAATATCCGTCCGCGGCGGGGCAGTAGGTTTCCAGCGCAAAGACCATGCCGGTCTGGATCTCCATCGGGTGGTCGAGGCTGATCGCGCGGGAAATGATCGGCCGTTCGTGCAGTGCCAGCCCCAGACCGTGGCCGAATTGCAGGCCAAAGGCCGCATCCTCGTTCGGAAACCCGAGCGACTCGGCGGTCGGCCAGACCTCGGCCACCTTGTCGGTGGTGACACCCGGTTTGATCATCGCGATGGAGGCGTCGATCCATTCGCGCGCCTTCACGTAGGCGTCGTTTTGCGCGGGCGTCGCGCGGCCAACGTTGAACGTGCGGTAATAACAGGTTCGATAGCCTTGATAGGATTGCAGAATATCAAAGAACGCCTGGTCGCCGGGGCGGATCAGCCGATCGGTGAAATTGTGCGGATGCGGGTTGCAGCGCTCGCCGGAGATGGCGTTGATCGCCTCCACATCGTCGCTGCCCATCTCGTAGAGCATCTTGTTGGACAGGGCGACGATGTCGTTCTCGCGCACGCCCGGTTTCAGCTCTTCGTAGATCATGTGGTAGACGCCATCGACCATCGACGCCGCCTGCGTGAGCAGCTGGATCTCGTCCCAGTTCTTGATCTCGCGCGCCGCCAGCATGATCTGCTGACCGTCGACCACGTTGATGCCCTCGGCCAGAAGGGCGTGGAACATCGCGGTTTCGGCATAATCGACGCCCACCGGCATGTCCTGCATCCCGGCATCCTTGATCAGCTGCGCGATCATCTTGGCGTATTTGGTCATCAGGCCGAAATCGGGCGGGATGGTGCCGCGCATGCCGACCACGCCGGCAAGGCAATGGTCGGGCTCGAGCCAGTCGGAATGGCGCTTGTGGTGCATCGCCGCCGAACCGAAATCCCAGACGTAGGGGCTGTCATCGCCGGTCAGCAGACAGAAGCGGCACATCTTGTCCCGCTCCCATTCGCCGATCTTGGTGGCGGTGACGTAGCGGATGTTGTTCACGTCGAAAAGCAGCAGCGACCCGGCCTTGGAATTCTGCAGAGACTGCCGGGTGCGGGCCAGACGGTAGCGGCGCAGGCGGTCATGGTCGATGCGGCGTTCGAAATCGACCGACATGTGGCCCCAGGCGGGCAGGCGCTCGCGCCATTCCCAGTTCGGTTCGAGGTCTTGCGGTGTGAGCATGTTCGGCATCAGGGCGCGGGACATGAAAGGCTCCTTTCGGATACGCGGGCGCGCATCCATTCTGTTGCAAAATCAGGGGGTTGTTCGGGTTACTTCGTGACCCAGCCGCCGTCGATGGAAATCATCTGGCCGGTCATGTAGTCGCTGTCGTCGCTGGCCAGGAACGATGCGGTGCCGACCACGTCCTTTGGGTAGGACACACGCTTGATCACCAGGTTGTTCTCGACGATGTCGTCGTAGGCCTGGCCCGCGCGCTCCTTGAACCCGATCTCGACCAGGTCCTTGTCGAGCTGTTCCCAGAGCGGGGTGACCACGACGCCCGGCGCATAGCCGTTCACGGTGATGTTGTGCTCGGCCAGCCCCAGCGCCCCGCATTCGGTGAGCGCGAGACAGCCGTATTTCGAGGTGCAATAGACTGTGACATCCACCAGCGGCTTGCGCGAGGCGATGGAGCCGACGTTGATCAGCTTGTAGGGCTTGTCCTGCGGGCCCTGTTTGATCATCTGGCGGGCGACCTCCTGCATGCCGAGCCACATCGCCTTGGTGTTCACGTTCATGATCATGTCCCAGTTGTCTTCATCGATATCCATGAAGAACCGGGGCTTGTTGAGGCCGGCGTTGAAGAGGCCCACGTTGATGGAACCGAAGGCCTCGACCGTGGCGGCGACGGCGGCGGCGTTGTCGGCGCGGCTGGTCACATCCATCTTGACCGCGACGGCCTTGCCGTTTCCGGCGGCGTTGATCGCGTCGGCGACCTTCTGCGCCTCGTCGCCATCGAGATCGCCCAGACACACGTTTGCGCCCTGCGCCGCAAAGGCTTCGGCGTTGGCGGCGCCCATGCCGCGGGCGGCACCGGTGATCAGGATGTTCTTGCCCTTCAGGCGTTCGGTGTCCATGTGTCTCTCCTCCTCGGGACGTCAGGTCTTTGGTCGGGGCGTGATCAGCGCGTCGGCGCGATCCTGGGCCCGGCGCAGGGCGTCGCGCGGGTTCTGGATGCCGCGCAGCATGTCGTGGAATTCCTCGCCGCAGATCTGGATGATCCCGGCGATCTCGGGCACCGGCGGGCGGGGCCAGAATTGCAGTTCGTCGCGCCAGGACATGCCGTCCACGGCCTCGAAGATCGGCGAGGCGCGGCGCACATCCGGATCGGCGGCGACGGAGTAGCGGGCGTTGGTCCGGCTGCCGTTCTGCACGAAAAGCTTCTGCGCCTCAGGCGAGGTAAAGAGCGTCAGTGCCTCGGCGGCGGCGGGCAGGCGTTCCGGCGCGAGGTTCGACGGGATGCCGAGCGCATAGCCGCCGATCGGCGCGACCGCGGTGGCGCCCGGCCCGACCGGATGCGGCAGATAGCCGGTCTGTCCGTAGGCGGGCGAGGTCTCGTCGAGCTCGAAATAGGGGGCCAGCAGCGTGTAGCCGTAGGCCATGGCGATCTTGCCCTGGGCATAGGGCCGCACGCGCTCGTACCAGGACATCGACAGGATGTCGGGCGGCGAATAGCTCAGCAATTCGCGCAGGAATTCCGCTGCCTGCAGGCCCGCGTCGGTGTCGATCGTGACGCGGTAGTCGCGGTCGGCCAGACGGTCGGTATCAAAGCCGCCGGCCACTTCGGGCAGGTTCAGGATCGGCTGGCCGAAATCGGCCATGGTCATCAGTACCGTGTGCCCCAGCGCCGTGCCGCGTGCGGCGTTCCAGCCGATGCCGTAGAGCCCGCGCTGCGGTTGGTGCAGCGTGCGCGCGGCCTGCAGCAGCGCGTCTGTCGTCGCGGGCGGCTCCAGCCCCGCAGCGGCAAGAAGGTCGCGGCGGTAGAACAGCAGTTCCGGCGTGGTCTGGGCGGGCACGGCGAAGGCGCGGCCACCCCAATGCGTCGCCTTCCAGCCGGCGGTGTGGAAATCCGCCGGATCGAGTGCCGTGACGTCAAAGGCATCCTCCAGCGGCATCAGCACGCCCCTGTCGGCAAATTCGCCGATCCAGGGCAGGTCGACTGCGATGACGTCGTAGCGGCTCGTGGGCCGGTCGGCATTGCGCAGCGCCTCGTCGCGCAGGCGGTCGATGGAAAAGGCGCGCTGGCTGATCTGGGTGCCGATGGACTGTTCGAACTGGCGCTTGAGATTCTCCATGACCATGAAGGTGGGGTCGCCATGGACCAGCACCCGGATGCCGCCCGACACGCGCAACGGTTCGGACCGGATCGGCAGGGGCGGGATCGACTGCGCCGCGGCGTAGCTGCCGCCGAAGTAATAGTCCTGCGGGTTGGTGGCAGACCCCAGACCGCCGAAATGCCCCTCGGCGATGCGCTGCACGCGGCCCGACAGCTGCACCCATTGCGACAGCAGCTTGTCGCTTGGATGCAGGGAAAAGCTCTTGCGGGTCTTGGTGCGCGGGCGCTGGTCGATGAGCCCGGCCTTCATCATGTCCTTCATGCGCCGGTTGGCGGTGGCGTAGGGCACGCCACTGGCGCCGATCAGAGAGGTGGGGGTGACTGTGCGCGCCTCGAAATGGCCCTGAAGCAGGTGCAGCGCCATGCGCAGATGCGCATCGGTCGAGGCCAGTTCGATCGTGTCCTCGACCTCGCCGCACAGGTCCTCCAGAAAGGACAGAACCGTCAGCATCTCGGCATGGACGCTTTGCGAAACGGAAACGCCGTGCTTATGTCCTGCCATCGCGTTCACGCTGGTATCGATCCTTTCCGATAAAGCCTGCACCGAACCTTCGGTGTATTTGGTCGATTTGGATGACATCGATCCGCTCATCTCGTCCGCCTTCAAATTGTTCAGAATGACGATCAGATCGTACCGGGAAGACATCCAGTTTGGATAAAATAATCTCCAAAATGGATTTTATTGCCGGTCTCACGGCGTGGCGCCTTGGGCAGTATGCGGCAAGAGCCACTCTCGGGGGTGATCCGGGAGCAGGCCGTTGAACGACCAAGACAAGAGACGTCAACCGGGAGGAGACCCAAATGACACTTCGCACCATCCTTGCCGCATCGAGCGCGGCACTGGCGCTGACAGGCATGGCCCAGGCCGCCGAGCACGGCCCGTTCAAGATCGGCATCACGCAGAACAACGTCGGCGTGGACAGCTACCAGACCACCTACGAGCAGGCTTTCATCGCCGCCGCCGAAGAGAACGACATGGTCGAGTCGGTGGTCCTGGATGCCGGCGGCGACGTCGCCCGCCAGATCGCCCAGGTCGAGGATCTGATCCAGCAGGACGTCGATGCAATCATCATCTGGCCGACCAACGGCGAAGCGGTGATCCCCGCCGTGCGCAAGGCGCACCAGGCCGATATACCGGTCATCGTCACCAACTCCAATATCGCCGAGCAAGGCTTTGATTTCGTGGCCTCTTTCTCGGGTCCCGACAACATCACACAGGGTGCCCGGTCGGCCGAGATCATGTGCGACAAGTTCAAGGACATGGGCATCGAAGCCGAAGCCCGCGTTGTGCAGATCAGTGGCCAGCCCGGCTACACCACCGCCATCGAGCGCGCCAAGGGGTTCGAGGATCGTCTGCCCGAGGTCTGCCCGGACGTCACGCTGGTCGAAACCCAGCCCGGCGACTGGAACCGCGAGAAATCCCAGCAGGTGATGGAAGCCTTCCTGGTCAAGTACGATGACATCGACGGCGTCTATGCCGGTGACGACAACATGGGCGTGGGTGCGCTGAACGCCGCCAAGGCCGCGGGCCGCGAGGACATCATCTTTGTCGGCGCCACCAATTTCTCGGTCGGATACGAGGCGATGGAGGCGGGCGACTACTGGGGCTCGATCTACCAGTCGCCGGTCGATGACGCCGAAGCGGCTCTGCAAACCGCGATCGACGTGCTGAACGGCGAAGACGTGCCGTTCCTCAACTACTTCGACACGCCGAAGATCACCCAGGACAACATGAGCGAGTTCACCAAGCCGGTGTTCTAAACTCCTCCCGGGTGCGGGGCGCGCGGATACCTCGCGTCCCGCAGTCTTTCGACGAGTTCGACGGTTTCAGAGACAGGGAGGCGCGTCATGGGACGTGTGACGGGACGGGTCTGCATCGTGACGGGTGCGGCGCGCGGTATCGGCCGGGCCATCGGCGAAGCGCTTCTGGACGAGGGCGCCAAGGTCTGTTTCGCCGATATCGACGGGGATGGCGCGGCCGGCGTGGCCGAGCAGAACCGCAGTCGCCTGAACGGGCAGGCGGGCAACGTCACCTCGGCCCAAGTCGACGTCGCCAACCGTGACGCGGTGCGCGCGATGATCGCCCACACGGTCGAAACCTTCGGGCGGCTCGATGTGAAGTTCAACAATGCCGGTGTTAATCGTCCGATGAACTTCATGAACGTGACCGAGGACAACTGGAATTTCATCATGGGCGTCAATGGTCTGGGCTGCCTGATCGGCATGCAGGAGGCGGCGCGCCAAATGATCGCGCAGGGCGGCGGTGGCAAGATCATCAACACCGCCTCGATCGCCAGCCGCCAGGGGTTCGACAACGTAGCACCTTATTGCGCCTCGAAATTCGCCGTCGTGTCGCTGACCCAGTCGGGTGCCCGCGATCTGGCCAAGCACGACATCACCGTGACCGGCTTTGCCCCCGGCGTCGTCGCCACGGAGATGTGGGAACAGGTCGACCGCGATCTGATGGACATCGGCGCGGCCAGCCGTCCGGGGCAGGCGATGGAAGAGTTCTCCGCCGAGATCCTGCGCGGCCGGGTGGCCAAGCCGAAGGACATCACCGGCACGACGACCTTCCTCGCCTCCGAGGACAGCGATTACATGACCGGGCAGATCGTTATGATCGACGGCGGCATGACACTGGTCTGACATGGCCGCGACGATATCTGACCGTTGACCGCCAGCGACCTTGGGGAGGGGATCATGGCAACACTGACAAAGCAGAAAATCGGCAGCGTTCTGGCAAAGCAGGGCATCCTGGTCGCCTTTGCGCTGTTCATCATCGCCTTCACCTTCGCCAATCCGAAATTCCTGTCGGTGGACAACTTGTTCAGCGTTATACGATCTTCCGCGATCCTTGGCGTCATGGCGCTGGGGGTGACCTTCGTGGTTATCAGCGGCAATCTCGACCTCTCCGTGGGGTCGATGATGTCCTTCTCGACCATCGTGGTGCTGGATCTGCACGACAAGATCGGTCCGTTCCTCGCGATCCCGGCGATGTTCGCCATGACGCTCTGCCTCGGCGCTTTCATCGGCTTCCTCGTGGGGTATCTGAAACTCAATTCGTTGATCGTGACGCTGGGGATGCTGTCGGCCATCCACGGTCTGACGCTGACCTATTCCGGCGGCAAGAACATGGACATCGCCGACAAGGAAGGCACTTGGTTCAGCGTCTTCGGCCAGGGCACGGCCTTGGGTATCCCGGTGCCGATCCTGATCTTCCTCGGCCTTGCCGCGGTTCTGGGCCTCGTGCTGGCGCGCACGCCCTTCGGGCGCAAGGTCTATGCGGTGGGCGGCAACGGCACGGCGGCGACCTTCTCGGGCATTCGGCGCGCGCGGACGGTGTTCCTGTGCTACGTCATGTCGTCGGCCTGTGTGGCGGTGGCGGGGCTGATCCAGGCCAGCCGGAGCCTTGGGTCGCAGAACACCGTGGGGCAGGGTCTGGAGCTTGAGGTGCTGGCGGCGGTCATCCTGGGCGGCGCGTCGCTGATGGGCGGGTCGGGCACGATCTTCAAGACTGTCATCGGCGTGCTGATCCTGGGGTTCATCCAGAACGGCCTGCTGCTGCTCGGGTTGCAGTTCTACGTCCAGTTCGTCGTGACCTGGGTAATCATCATCCTTGCGGTCTGGCTCGATATCGCGGCCAAGCGCGGCAAGCTCTGGTCACCGATCGCGTAATCCGCCCGCCAGCAGCGAAGCGGTAGGGCAAGCAATCAGCCCTCAAGCGGCGAAGCGGTAGGGCAAGCAATCAGCCCTCAAGCAGCGAAGCGGTAGGGCATTAGAAGAGGAAAAGGTCATGCAACCTGGTGCACTTTCCGACGCTCTGAAAAAAGGCGCGATCTGGGGCTTCATCGTGCTCGAGCTGATCTTCTTCAGCGTCGCGGGCGAATACCTGTCGCTCTCCGACAACGCCTTCATGGATTACGAGAACATGCTGCTGCTGCTCAAGCAGTCGGCCCCCATCGGCATCATCGCCATGGGCATGACCATCGTGATGATCAACGGCAACATCGACCTCAGCGTGGGCGCGACCTATGCCATCGCCGCGATCATCCTGCTGGACAGCATGACCTGGCCGATCTTTGCAGGCCTGGGCGACTGGGTGATCCCGGTGGCCTGGCTGCTGGCGCTGCTGGCGGGCACGATGCTGGGCGCGCTGAACGGCATCATCGTCTGGAAAACTGGCGTCGATGCCTTCATCGTCACGCTGGGCTCGATGCTGGGCTTTCGCGGCATCGTCTTCATGTTCAACGGTGAAAACCCCACGAGCCACCTCAACTGGACGCTGGTGGATTTTGCGGAGGCGCAGTTCCTGGGCCTGCACACGGCCACCTGGTTTCTGGCCATCGTCACGCTGGTGCTGTGGTACGTGATGACCCGCACGGTGCACGGGCGCAACGCCTATGCCATCGGCGACAACCGCGAGGCGGCGGTCAACGCGGGCATCCGCGTCGGTCCGCACATGATGATCAACTTCGCGATCATCGGCTTCCTGGCGGCGCTTTCGGCGGTGGTCTTCTACTCGGAATCGGGGTCGGTGAACCCCAACGATGGGCAGCTTTACGAGCTTTGGGTCATCACTGCCGTCGTGCTGGGCGGCACCAAGATCACCGGCGGCGCGGGCAGCGTCATCGGCACCCTGGGCGGCGTCATCGCCATCCAGCTGCTGCGCAAGGGTCTGGGTCATATCGGCGCCGACACCTCGACGGTGAACCTGGTGATCGGCCTCATCCTGATCGCGGTGCTGGTGCTCGACCGTCAGCTGAACGTCAAAGGCAAAGAGGAGCTCAAGGTATGACCGATCCGGTTCTGCGTCTCGAAGGCATCGTCAAGACCTTTCCCGGCGTGCGCGCGCTCGACGGCGTGTCCCTGTCGGTCATGCCCGGCGAAGTCCACGCCCTGATGGGCGAAAACGGGGCGGGCAAATCCACGCTGATGAAGGTGCTGGGCGGCATCCACCAGCCGAACGAAGGCCGCATCCTGATGGGCGAAAAACCTGTGGTCATGGCCGGCCCGCTCGAAGCCAAGGCCAAGGGCATCGTCTTTATCCACCAGGAACTGAGCCTCGCCGAGGAACTCACGGTGGCCGAGAACATCTACCTGGGCGAGCTGCCGAAAAAGAGTTTCGGCCGGGTCGACTGGGCGACGCTGTTCTCCAAGACCGATGCGATCCTGAAAAAGCTCAACGTGGGGTTCGGCGCCAAGACCCGGGTCGGATCGCTGTCCATCGCCAACCAGCAGATGGTCGAGATCGCCCGCGCGCTGACCGTGGATGCCAAGGCGGTGATCTTCGACGAGCCCACCGCGTCGCTGACGGATGCGGAAAAGGTGGTGCTTTTCGACGTGATATCCGATCTGCAAAAGAGCGGGGTCGGGATCGTCTATATCTCCCACCGGATGGAGGAAATCTTCAAGATCACCGACCGCATCACCGTGCTGCGCGACGGTCAGTACCAGGGCACGGTCGAAACCCGCGAGACCGACGAGGAAAAGGTCACGCAGATGATGATCGGGCGCAAACTCGACCTCAGCCGCAATGCGTCGCATCACGAGCTGGGCGACGTGGCGCTCGAAGTGCGGGGGCTGAGTTGCGGCAAGCTCTACGACGACATCAGCTTTGACATCCGCCGCGGCGAGGTGGTCGGCTTCTACGGCCTTGTCGGCGCCGGCCGCACCGAGATCGCCGAGACGCTCTTTGGCCTGCGCGATCCGTCGAAGGGCAAGATCCTTCTCGACGGCGAGGAGGTGCGCTTGAACTCGCCTTCGGACGCCATCGCCCGCGGCATCAGCCTGGTGCCCGAGGACCGCAAGGGGCAGGGGCTGGTGCTGGGCATGAACTGCCGGGACAACATGACCCTGCCGCAGGTCGACGACCTCAAGGCCGGGCCGTTCGTGGCCGAGGGCGCCGAGGTGGCGATCTTCGATCTCTACCGCGACAAGCTGGACATCCGCACGCCGGGCTGGAAACAGAAGGTCGGCAACCTGTCGGGCGGCAACCAGCAGAAGATCGTCATCGGCAAGTGGCTGTCTATGAAGCCCAGCGTGCTGATCGTGGACGAACCGACCCGCGGCATCGACGTGGGCAGCAAGTCCGAGATCCACAAACTGCTGCGCGAGCTGGCGGCGCAGGGCTATGCGGTCATGGTCATCAGCTCGGAAATGCCCGAGGTTCTGCATGTCTCGGACCGGATCGTCGCCATGTATTCCGGCCGGATCATGCGGACCTTCACGTCCGAGGAAGTGACCGAGGACAGCCTCATCCAGGCGATTTCCGGCATCGGCGGCGACAAGGCCGCCTGACCCCCATCCCAACACTGGAGACACCATGAAACTGCTTCGCTATGGCCCCCCGGGTGCCGAGAAACCCGGGATACTGGACAGCGCGGGCCGGGTGCGCGACCTGTCGGGCAGAGTCGAGGACATCGCGGGCGCGGCGTTGCATCCCGACTCGCTGCAAACCCTGCGCGGGCTGGATATCGAAGCTTTGCCGCTGGTCGAGGGCACGCCGCAGGACGACCTGCGCCTCGGGCCCTGCGTCGGCCGCGTCGGCAAGTTCGTCTGCATCGGCCTCAACTACTCCGACCACGCGGCGGAAGCCGGGATGCCGGTGCCGCCGGAGCCGGTGATCTTCAACAAGTGGACCTCTGCCATCTGCGGGCCCAACGACCCGATCCAGGTGCCGCGCGGCAGCACCAAGACCGACTGGGAGGTCGAGCTGGGCGTCGTGATCGGCACGGGCGGCAGCTATATCGACGAGGGCGACGCCATGGCGCATGTGGCAGGCCTCTGCGTCATCAACGACGTGTCCGAGCGGGAATTCCAGCTCGACCGCGCCGGAACCTGGGACAAGGGCAAGGGCTGCGACACCTTCGGCCCGACCGGGCCGTGGCTGGTGACCATGGACGAGATCGCGGATATCGACGACCTCGAGATGTGGCTCGACGTCGATGGTGAGCGGATGCAGTCCGGCAATACCTCGACCCTGATCTACAAGGTGCCGCATCTGGTATCCTACTGCAGCCGCTTCATGAGCCTGCAAGCGGGTGATGTGATCTCGACCGGCACGCCGCCGGGCGTCGGCATGGGCTTCAAGCCGCCGCGTTACCTGCATGGCGGTGAGGTGGTTTCGCTGGGGATCGCCGGGCTGGGCGAGCAGCGGGCGTCCGTGCTGCCGGCGCCGGCGTGAGCGTTACGGAACCGTTTTCAGAAGATCGGGCAGGGCGCGGTCCAGCGCCTGCCAGCCGCTTGGGCGCCAGCCAAGGGCGCGCAAACGGTCGCAGCGCATTTCGCTGACCGGCGCGTCGCTGGCCTCTGGCAGGGCGGACGTGCCGCCCGTGAGCGCCGCAACCCGCGCCAACAGGTCGCGGCGGTCCAGCAAGATGTCCGAGGCATTGAAGGCACCGGTTTCGGTGCTTTGCAGCAGCAGGCGCACGGCACAGGCCAGGTCCGCGCCGTGCACTTCCGTACCGCGCCGGGGCTGGATCGGTCTGCCCGCGCGGAAATCCGCGAACAATTCTTCCCATTTATGGCCTTTGCCCGCGCCGTAGACGCCCGTGGCCCGGATCGACGCCGCGGTAAAGGCATTGTCGCAAAGGGCCTCAAGTGCCTGTTCCGCCTGCCATTTCACCGCGCCATAAAGGGTGTCGGGGCGCGGCGCCAAATCCTCGGTCAGCGCGGTTCCCGGCGGGTAATCGCCATAGACCGCGCGGGTGCTGAGAAAGATCACCCGTCCCACACCCGCCGCTTTTGCCGCCTCGAACAGCGCCAGAGACCCGTCGAGGTTGGCGCGCGTGAACCCCTCGGGATCGTCGCCTTCGCCGCCGCGATAGCGCCCCGGCACATGGGCGAAGGCGCTATGCACCAGCGCGTCGCAGCCCGAGAGATCGGGCCGGTCGCCCAGCCGGTACTCCGGACGTGACAGCGGCACCACCGTGTCGCCAGCCGCGCGAAGGCCGTCCGCGATGAACCGCCCCACGAGCCCGGTCGCACCGGTCAGCGCGACCTTCATGCCGGGCCGGGCAGGGCCGCCGTGTCGGGCACCGGCCCGTCGCCCGCATAGGCCCGCCACAGGTCGATGAGCGGGCGCAGCCGGTCGGCCTTGGCGTGATCCTGCCAGGGTTTCTCGTACTGGAAGTGCAGCACCTTGATCTGCTCCCACGACCAGAGGTCGGGCAGGTTGAACCAGACGTATTGCAGCATGTTCATCGTCACCGGCAGCCCGTGCCAGTCGGGAAAGTAGTCCTGCAGGAAGGTCTGATCGGTGCGTCGCCAGAACGCTTCGGGCGCGTCGAGCCGCGCCAGCATCGCGTCGAAGGTTTCGGGATCGGGCCGGGCGGTGAAGACGCCGGAATTCATGCGGTGAAAATCCGCGACGGATTCGTACACATTGGGCGCGGCGCAGAACTCGGGGTAATCGAACAGCCTGTCGATGTTGCGCAGGACCAGCGTGTCGGCGTCGAGAAACACCACTCGTTCATAGGGCAACTGCCAGAGCCGCAGCTTGGCGAAATTGTCGAGCGGCGTGTGAAACCCCGGCTTTTCACCCTTGGTGAAAGGCGCCGCATCGTGCAGCGCCTTGCGACCATGGCGGGCGTTGAACCCGTCGGAGGTAGGCAGCAGTTCGACAGGCACCAGCCGCGCGCCGAGGACGGTCAGCGGCGCCAGCGCCTCTGGCGGGACGCCGCCGGTGTGCATGACGACCATGTCGGCCCCGGTGCCGCTCAGCACCAGCGAGCGCACCAGTGCCCTCGCTCCTAAAGAGAAATCGGCATTTGTCACCAGGGTGACGTAGGCGCGGTCGCTCATGACACGGATTTGAGCCGCGGATCCTCGGGGTCGGCCTCGACCTCTGCGGCCAGCTCGCGGGTCCAGGCGCTGACCGCCGGCACACGGCTGCGGTCGATGCGGTGGGCGAACTTGCGCGCCACCTCGACCACCTCGTCGAGCAGCCCCGCCTCCAGCGTCGTGGGGTTCAGCCCCAGCGCCAGGAACTGGTCGTTCTTGACGATCAGATCGTTCTCGGCGGCTTCCTTGCGGGGGTTGGGCAGCCAGGCGATCTTGGCCCCGGTGAGGCCCGCCACCATCTCTGCGAGATCCCGCACCCGGTGGGTTTCGGTCATCTGGTTGAAAATTTTCACCCGCTCGCCCGCGGCAGGCGCATCCCCCAGCGCCAGTTCGATGCAGCGCACCGAATCCTGGATGTGGATAAAGGCGCGGGTCTGTCCGCCGGTGCCGTGCACGGTCAGCGGATAGCCGATCGCCGCCTGGATCAGGAACCGGTTCAGCACCGTGCCATAGTCGCCGTCATAGTCGAACCGGTTGATCAGCTGCGGGTCGCGCCGGGTCTGGTCGGTATGGGTGCCCCAGACGATGCCCTGGTGCAGGTCGGTGATCCGCAGCCCGTCGTTCTGCGCGTAAAACTGAAACAGGATCTGATCGAGGCTCTTGGTCATGTGGTAGACCGATCCGGGCCGCGTGGGATAGAGGATCTCCTGTCCCTTCTTGCCGTCCGGCGTGTCGATCTCGACGTCGAGGTAGCCTTCGGGGATCGGCGCGCCGACGGAGGAATAGCCATAGACGCCCATGGTCCCGAGGTGCACCAGATGCGCGTCGATGCCCGTCTCGACCATCGCTGTGAGCAAATTGTGCGTCGCGTTGACGTTGTTGTTGACGGTGTAGACCTTGTGGCGGTCGGATTTCATCGAATAGGGCGCGGCACGCTGTTCGGCGAAATGAATGATCGCATCGGGCTTTTCCGCCTCGAGCCATTGCTTCAGGCGCTGATACTCGCCCGCGAGGTCCAGCAGGTGAAAGCGGATCGTGCGCCCGGTTTCGCGTTTCCAGATGCGGCAGCGTTCCTGGATGCTGTCCATCGGCGTCAATGACTGCACGCCAAGTTCGGTGTCGATCCAGCGCCGCGACAGGTTGTCGATGATGTGGACCTCGTGGCCGGCATTGGACAGGTGCAGAGAGGTGGGCCAACCGCAGAACCCGTCGCCTCCGAGAACGGCAATTTTCATGGGATGTCTCCTTCGGGTCCGGGGCGCAGGGCGCCGATAGTGCCAAGTCCCGCGAGAGGCAAGGCCGGGTGCGATCTGTCACGATCTCATAAAAGTTTTATGTCATTTGATGTCCAAGGACAGGGGGAAGAACGGAATTTTCCGCGGGATCGGCGCCCGCTTGCCGGTCTCGGGCGTCACCTCTGCAGGGTGATCCTTACCGAGATCCATTTGGCTTTAACCCTTTTTTTACCTTGAATCCCCAACCCTGATCGCGCCGGACCGGGGTTTATTGCCCTCGGGGCGGCTGAACCGGAACAGCAAGGACACCCCGATATGACCAACCTGACGCGCGCCGCTTTCGTGATGCTCCCACTTTGGCTCGCGGGCTGCGAAATGCGCGCGGCACAGCTCGACCCGGTGGTGGCGTCTTTCAACGAGGCCAGCGTCGGCATCCAGCTCAACGGCAATGCGATGGATTTCTCCAGCGCCGAGGCCCGAGCCGGTGCCCTGGCCCGCGCCGATGCCAAGGCAGCCGAGATATGCAGCCGCGGGCCCAATCGGCGCGCGGAATTCGCCAGCACCCGCAACCTGCCGACCGGCGATTACAGCTACGTCCAGGAACGGCTTTATCTCTGCCTGCGCTAGGCGCGCGGGGCTCAGCTGCGGCGCAGCCGGATCACCACGTCGACGCTGGTGATCTGCGCGCCCTCGGGCGCGTCCGGCAGGCGCAGTATTTCAAGCTGGTCTGACGGCGCATCGGTCAGCGTGCCGTCGTCTTCCCAGAAGAAATGCGGATGGTCATGGGTGTTGGTGTCGAAATAGCTTTTCGATCCGTCCACCGTCACTTCCTGCATGAGGCCTGCATCGCAGAACGCCCGCAGCGTATTGTAGACCGTGGCCAGCGACACCTTTTCGCCGCGCGTCTTGGCGGCGGCAAAGAGGCTTTCGGCGGTGACGTGGCGGTTCTGCCCGTCGCCCACCAGCAGCGCCGCAAGGCTCAGCCGCTGACGCGTCGGACGCAGTCCGGCCGTGTCGAGCCAGTCAGTTCCGCGTTGCTTGGCCTCAGGTGTCATTGTCACATCATCCTTGGGTCTTTGCATATATATAGAGGCGACAGGGCCGGGATTTCAAACAAAATTGCCGCGCTGCAGACATGGCGGCGGGCGCGGCAGGCTTGCGCGTCGCGCGCGCACGGTGATAGAGGGGCGTGATTGCCACGACAGGAGGGAGAGGCGCCGCCATGGCCGACTATCCAAGCCGTTTCGACAAGGACGACCTGCTGAAATGCGCCCGCGGAGAGCTCTTCGGTCCCGGCAATGCGCAATTGCCCGAACCGCCGATGCTGATGATGGACAGGATCACCGACATCTCGGGCGACGGCGGCGCGCACGGCAAGGGCCACGTGGTGGCTGAATTCGACATCACGCCGGACCTGTGGTTCTTCGACTGCCATTTTCCCGGCAACCCGATCATGCCCGGCTGCCTGGGCCTTGACGGTCTGTGGCAGCTCACCGGCTTCAACCTGGGCTGGCGCGGCTGGCAGGGGCGGGGCTATGCGCTGGGTGTCGGCGAGGTGAAGCTGACCGGCATGGTGCGCCCGGACCGCAAGATGCTGACCTACAAGGTGGATTTCACCAAGGCCGTACAGACCCGCCGGCTGACCATGGGCGTCGCCGACGGCATCGTCGAGGCCGATGGCGAGGTGATCTACCAGGTCAAGGACATGAAGGTCGCGTTGAGCGAAAGCTGAGGCGGCGCTGCCGCGATGAGCGACCTCTACGCGCCGGCGTTCTTCTCGAAGCTGGAAGAGCAAGCTGCAGGCAGCGACTGGACCGCCCGATATCACCATGTCGCGCAGCAGATCGGGGATTGGGTTGTGGCCGCCGGACCCGATATCGGACAGCCGGGACGGATCGGGTTCTACGCAAAACCCGCCGTCTGGGACACGATCCTGCGGTCCGTCATGCAGATCACGGACATCGTCCCGACCGACCCGGCCTTTCACTTCACCCGCTCCTTCACCTGCCCGGTCCCGGTCCTGCGCTCTGTCGAAATCGACCCTGGTCTAACGGATGCGGACGCCGCCGCAGCCCTCATCCAGTTCGCCGAGACCTGTGCGGCCAGGCGAGAGATCTGGGCCTACACGTCCTTTGACGCGACGCTTCCGCAGGACGTTTCGAACGGCGAATACCTGATGACGCAGGTGATCGACCGGCTGCACCGGAGGCAGTGGACCGCGGCGCGCGAGATCTGCCGCGGCGTCGTTTCGGGCCAGACCTATGCCGGTTACGTGCTGGCCTCCGTGGACAGGCAGGCTGCGCCGGATGACGAAAACCGCAGACCGTCGCTGAGCTTTTTCCATCTCGCGCTGCTCTGGATGGACCGGCAGCCGTCGTTCTGGTCTCGGCTCCTGCGGCGCTGAGCGGCGGGCCTTGCGCCAATGCGGTTGCGTCTCGGGCCCGTGCTGCCCTACACAGGCAGCAACCAAAGCGAAGGAGGCCGCATGCGCCGCGTCGTCGTCACTGGGCTGGGGATCGTCTCCAGCATCGGGAACACCGCCGAAGAGGTTCTGGCCTCTCTGAAGGCCGGAAAATCCGGCATCACCGCCAACGCGGCGATGAAGGAGCATGGCTTTCGCAGCCAGGTCGCCGGCGACGTGAAGCTCGACGTGACCGAGCACGTAGACAAGCGCGCCCTGCGTTTCATGGGGCCGGGGGCGGCCTATGGCTATATCGCCATGACCCAGGCCATCGCCGATGCGGGGCTGGCGGACAGCGACATCTCGAACCCGCGCACCGGGCTCGTGGCGGGGTCGGGCGGGCCGTCGACCAGCGCCATGCTGGCGGCGCACCAGACCGTTCTGGAAAAGGGCAGCCCGAAGCGAATCGGACCCTTCGCCGTGCCGAAATGCATGTCCTCGACGATCTCGGCGAACCTCTCGACCGCGTTCAAGATCAAGGGCATCAACTATTCCATCACCTCTGCCTGCTCGACCTCGCTGCACTGCATCGGCAACGCGGCGGAGCAGATCATGCTGGGCAAGCAGGACGTGATGTTCGCGGGCGGCGCGGAGGAGCTGGACTGGACGCTGTCGTGCCTCTTCGACGCCATGGGCGCGATGAGCGCCAAGTACAACGACACGCCGGAACGCGCCTCGCGCGCCTTCGATGCCGACCGCGACGGCTTTGTCATCGGCGGCGGCGGCGGCATCCTCGTGCTGGAAGAGTTGGAGCACGCCAAGGCCCGTGGTGCCAAGATCTACGCCGAGGTCACGGGCTACGCCGCCACCTCGGACGGCCACGACATGGTGGCACCGTCGGGCGAGGGCGGCGAGCGCGCGATGCGGCTGGCGCTGCAGTCGCTCAAGGACCGCAAGGTAGGCTACATCAATGCCCACGGCACCTCGACCCCGGTGGGCGACGTCGGAGAGATTGAGGCCGTGCGCCGCGTCTTCGGCGACGGCCAGACCCCGCCGGTGAGTTCCACCAAGTCGATGACAGGCCACAGCCAGGGGGCCACCGGCGCGCAGGAGGCGATCTATTGCCTGCTGATGTTGGAACACGACTTCATCGCGCCGTCCATCAACGTGGAGACGCTGGACCCCGCGCTGAAACCCGCGGAAATCGCCACGGCGCTGGTGGAGAACGCCGGGCTGGACACGGTGATGACGAATTCCTTCGGGTTCGGCGGGACGAACGGGTCGATGCTGTTGAGCAGGTTCCGCGGCTAGGCACATCTGCGGCGATACGTCATGCGCTCTGACCTCTTTCGGAAGAGACCATTTCGTCCGATGGCAACGTGCCCGAACGCATGCAGGTGGGCCCAAGCGGCGTGGCGCATAGTGTGACGTCATCACCGCGCGCGGAGCACGGCGCCCGGACCGATCCGGCGCAGTCATCCGGTGTTGACAAGGCGATGACATCATAGACGCGGAATACGGGGGGCGGCGGACCTATTGCCGTGTCAGAAATCCCTGAAGGCGAGCGCCCCGTTCGTGGCTGCGTTGGCTTCGCGTTCCTTGGTCTGCGCTTCCTGACTGCATGGCGTCGAGGCTTGGGCCGTCGTGAGCGGCCGCGCCTCGGGCTTGCGCGCGCCGGTCGCCAGCCTGAACCGTTTCATCGAGACCCGCAGTTCCCTGGCATGTGCATCGAAGGAATGCGCCGCGGCGGTGCATTCCTCGACCATGGCGGCGTTCTGCTGGGTAACCTTGTCCAGGCTCACCACACCGGCGTTGATGTCGTTGAGCCCCTCCGCCTGCTCGCCGGCGCTGCGGGCGATGTCACCGACGAAGGCCGAGATCTCGTCTACCCGTTCGATGATCTCCATCAGGGCGCTGCCGACCTGGTTGACCATCTCCACCCCTTCGTCGACCTGTTGGGCCGATCCCGATATCAGCGACTTGATATCCCGCGCGGCATCGGACGACCGCTGCGCGAGGGCGCGGACTTCGGTCGCGACGACGGCGAACCCCTTGCCGGCCTCTCCGGCGCGGGCGGCCTCGACACCGGCGTTGAGCGACAGGAGGTTCGTCTGGAAGGCGATGTCGTCGATCACGCTGATGATCTGGGTGATTTCCTCGGACCGTTTTTCGATGCTCGACATGGCAGAGACGGCGGAACCGACGAGGTCCCCGGACGAGCGGGCCTTCTTCTTCGTTTCCGATACGTATTGCTCGACCTGCGACGCGCCGTCCGCCGCCGATTTCACCGTGCAGGTGATCTCTTCCAGGGCGGCGGCGGTCTGTTCCAGGGTGGCGGCCTGGGATTCGGTGCGCCGGGCCAGGTCGTTGGTCGCTTCGGTGATCTCGAACGCGCCGTTGGACAGGTCCTCGGCACGTTCGGCCACCGCGGCGATGGTTTCGGACAGCTCTTTCAGCGCCGCGTTGAAATCCAGCCGCAGTTGGTCGTATTCGGCCGGGAAATCCGCGCCGATCTGGGTGGACAGATCGCGGTCGGCCAGTTTCGCCAGCAGATCCCGCAGCTTGCTCACGACCTCTGCCTGCGTGGCCTGCGCCTTTGCGGTCGTGGCCTGGGCCATTTCGGCATCCGCGAGTGCCTCGGCCACCCGGGACTGGTCGGCCGCGGACTGCTGCACCTGGTTCTGCCGCAGCCAGACCGTGTAGATCAGCGCCACCGCCTCCGCGACCAGGACAACGCCGTGGATCGCCGCGCGTTCGAGGTTCAGGACCAGGTCCGCAGGCGGGTATATGAGGCTCGGTACGGCGATGCTGAGCCCGAGGTGCTGTACCGCGACGAGTCCCGTGCCAAGCAGAAGCGCCCGGATGTCCACAAGCGTGACCGCACCGGCAAGGGCGGCGAAGTAGAGCATGTGGCTGTCCAGCTGCCAGGGATGACCGGTGAGCGACGCCGTGATCAGCATTACCGCGCCCATCAAGGCGGTCGTCACCCCAAGCCGGGCGGTCAAACCCTGACCTTTCGCGACGATCAGCGCCAGAAGCGCCAGCGAAAGGCTCGCACCGCCGTAGAGCCACACGGGCATGTCCCGCATCAGTGCGATCAGCGGCGGTATCGCCGTCAGCGCAAGGGTCCAGAACAGAATGATCTTCTGGCCTTTGGCGCGGGCGGCGGCGATCACATCCGTGGTCATGTCGGGCTTCCTTGTGAAATGGGGGCGCCAAAAACGCCGCATAGTCGGGCCAGTGCCGTCCCGTCGACGACCGCCCAGGCCCCCAGCGCGCGCAGACGACTGTCGAATGCGGCACGATCCTCGGCGTAGGCGAGCGCGCCCATGGGCGCGTCCCGCGGTCCGACAAGGGCGCCGCCCGCGCGCCGTACGAGGGCCGGGCCATCCGTCCACGGTGCAAAAATCACCATGCGGAGGGGCGCATCGGTCGGTCGCATGCCGGACAGGCCCAGCAAGGGCGGGGCGGAAAGGCTCAAGAGGATCAGAACGACAAGTGCGGTTTTTGACATGGTCTTCGCCCTAAAGCACGGATGTTAACACCGTGTAATCGTGCCCCCGATCTTCCATGAAAATTTGGCACAACGGCCCGCGGATGCAGTGCGCGAGGCCCTTTTCCGGCGAGGCCGTATCACCGCACGACACGTCCCCGGGCGAAGGCCGTGGCGAAAATGACCGCAGCGCCGGTGGCTCGTGCCGCCACCAGCTTGACCTCTCGGCCCGTTCGGGTCAGGACTGCGTTTACACGTGGAGGGCGGTGATGACGATTTCTTTGCAGGGCAAGCGCGGGCTCATCATGGGCGTGGCCAACGAGCGCTCCATCGCCTGGGGCATCGCCAAGGCCTGTGCCGAGGCGGGGGCGGAGCTGGCCTTTACCTACCAGGGCGAGGCTTTCGGCAAGCGGCTCGAGCCCCTGGCGCAGAGTGTCGGCAGCGATTTCATGGTCGACGTGGACGTGAGCGACGATGCCTCTCTGGATGCCGCCTTTGACGCACTCGGGCAGCGCTGGCCGACGCTCGATTTCCTCGTCCATGCCATCGCCTTTTCCGACAAGTCGGAATTGCAGGGGCGGATCCTCAACACCTCGCGCGCCAACTTCAAGAATTCGCTCGATATTTCCGCCTACAGCTTCATCGACGTGGCCCGGCGGGCGCATCCGATGATGGTCGAGAACGGCGGCACGCTGCTGACGCTGACCTACATGGGCTCGACCCGCGTCACCCCCAACTACAACGTCATGGGCGTGGCCAAGGCGGCGCTCGAGGCGTCGGTGCGGTATCTGGCTAACGACCTCGGCCCCGAGGGCATCCGCGTCAATGCCATCAGCCCCGGCCCGATGAAGACCCTCGCGGGCGCGGCCATCGGCGGGGCGCGCAAGACCTACAAGCACACCGACATGAACGCGCCGCTGCGGTCGAACGCGACGCTCGATGCGGTGGGCGGCACGGCGGTCTGGCTCTGCTCGGACGCGGGCGCCTTCACCACCGGCGAGGTCGTGCGGGTGGACGGCGGGTTCCATGTGCTGGGCATGCCGCAATACGAAAATCTCTGAACGGCGCGAATTCTTGGAACGGCCCGGGGTCCGGCGGGTTTCCCTGTCAACAGACAGGAGCGACCATGACCCATACCCTCACGCTGCAAGCCATCAAACCGGTCACCCACGACACCTATCACCTGACGTTCGACAAGCCCGAGGGTTTCGAGTTCACGCCCGGGCAGGCGACCGAGATGAGGCTTGACCGGGACGGGTGGCGCGACGAAGGCCGGCCGTTCACCTTTGCCAGCCTCCCGGACGAGCCGACTTTGGATTTTGTCATCAAGACCTACCCCGACCATGACGGCGTCACGGAGCAGATCCCCTCTCTCGAGCCCGGCGACACGGTCACGATCAAGGATGTCTGGGGCGCTATCCAGTACAAGGGCGACGGCGTATTCATCGCGGGCGGCGCAGGGGTCACGCCCTTCATCGCGATCCTGCGCGACAAGCTGGCCCGCGACGGCGCGCTGGACGGCAACACGCTGGTCTATTCGAACACGGCCGAACGCGACATCATCCTGCGCGACACCTTTGAAGGCATGCCGGGTCTGACCTGCCATTGGACGGTGACGGATCAGGAAAACAGCCCGCTGGCGCATGGCAAGATCGACCACTCGATGCTTGAGCAATATGTCGATCCAGATGCCACCATATGTTATATCTGCGGACCGGATCCGATGATCGACGCGGTCCGCGACACCCTGCGCGACATGGGGGTGGCCGAGGACCGGATCGTGACCGAAGACGGTCACTGACCGCTCAGAACCACTGGCCCGGTTCCATCAGCCCGAGATCCAGCAACTGCCGCGAATGCCATTCGAACATCGTGGAATTGTGCCAGCGGAACGTCTGGATGTCGAAGGTCGATCCAGGGTTGCTCTTTAGCGCCTTTGCGGTGCGGAACGACGCGATGGCGCACGTGAGGTTGTTGTGCCACGGGCAGGCGTAGGTGTTGTATTCCTCGTCCGAGAAGGTGTGATCGTCGCGCAGCCGCAAGCCGGGCTTGGCGCGGAAGAGCGCGATCCGGTCGATCTTGCGGCGCACCTGCGGCACGTGTTCCTCGTAGCGCCAGCGCAGGCCGCCGTAGAAATCCAGCTGCCGCTCCTTCGGGTGGTTGTGGTTGGCCGGATCGGGCCGCGCCAGCGCGTAATAGCCCGACCGGTCCATATAGGCCTCGTCCAGCGACACGGCGTTGGGAAAGCGCCCGAGATCGCCCGCGTAAAGGTCGATCACGTAGCTCAGCATCGCGTCGCGTCGTTCTTCGCTATGGAAGGCCAGCAATTCGCCGATCGTGCGCGTTTCGATGAAGGGGAAGAACAGATACTCGGCGTTGTAGCAGTAAAAGAGCCAGAGCCCCGGCGCGGCCTCGTTCACCGCGCCCACGGCCGACTGCAAGGCACCTTCGCGCGTCATCTCGTAATCCACACGCTGCACGGTTTCGCGCAGGTCGGGCGGCAGGGTGAAGACCGCAGGCATGAAGGCCACGACGGCGCGGAAGCCAAGCTGCTGGTGGTGGCGCAGGGTGGTGTCGATCTCGACCTCGTCTTCGCAGAACACCAGCGCCACCGGTCCCTTGGCCAGAACCGCCGCGCCGCGGGTCAGGAAATCCTTGAGGCTGGAATAGTGCATCTTTTGCATCTCGTTGCCGCGGCGGTGGCGCCGCCCCGCGTTTTATCGCAAAATCGGTGAATTCCTCGTGCATTGCAAGACGCCCCGCTTCTGCGCTAAGGGCAGCGCCTGAACCCGTTACCCGGAGGCCCGCCATGACCGCGCCGAAGAAACTTTATATCAAGACCTACGGCTGCCAGATGAACGTCTACGATTCCGAGCGCATGGCCGAGGCGTTGGGGGCGCAGGGCTACGTGCCGACGGACCGGGCCGACGATGCCGACATGATTCTTCTCAACACCTGCCACATCCGCGAGAAGGCCGCCGAAAAGGTCTATTCCGAGCTCGGTCGCTACAAGTCTCTCAAGGCCGACAAGCCCGACCTCAAGATCGGCGTCGCGGGCTGCGTGGCCCAGGCCGAGGGCGAAGAGATCATGCGCCGCCAGCCGCTGGTCGATCTGGTCGTCGGGCCGCAGAGTTACCACCGTCTGCCCGCGCTTGAAGCGAAGACGCGGGCTGGCGAAAAGGCGCTCGACACCGATTTCCCAGAGGACGACAAGTTCGAGGCGCTCAAGCGCCGTCCCAAGGCAGCGCGTGGACCGACCGCCTTTCTGACCGTGCAGGAAGGCTGCGACAAGTTCTGCGCCTTCTGCGTCGTGCCCTATACCCGCGGCGCCGAAGTGAGCCGCCCCGCCGACCGCATCCTGACCGAGGCGCGCGACCTGGTGGAGCGCGGCGTGCGCGAGATCACCCTGCTGGGCCAGAACGTCAACGCCTACCACGGCGCGGGGGCGGGCGGCGATTGGAGCCTCGCGCGGCTGATCTGGGCACTCAATGACATCGACGGGCTGGAGCGCATCCGCTTCACCACCAGCCATCCCAACGACATGACCGACGACCTTTACGAGGCACACGGCACCTGTCCCAAGCTCATGCCCTACCTGCATCTGCCAGTGCAGTCCGGGTCCGACCGCATCCTCAAGCGGATGAACCGCAGCCACACCGCCGAAAGCTACCTGCGCTGCATCGAGAGGCTGCGCGCGGCGCGGCCCGACATCCTGCTTTCGGGTGATTTCATCGTCGGCTTTCCCGAAGAGACCGAGGCGGATTTCCAGGCCACGCTCGACCTGATCGAGGCGGTCGGCTACGGCTATGCCTATACCTTCAAATATTCCACGCGGCCGGGCACCCCGGCGGCAGAGCGCGTGCAGGTGCCCGAGGACGTCAAGGACGACCGGTTGCAGCGCCTGCAGGCGCTTATCACCCGGCAGCAGCGGGCTGCGCAGGATGCGATGGTGGGGCAGGAGGTCGGCGTGCTCTTCGAAAAGCCCGGCCGCTTGGTCGGTCAGATGGTCGGGAAATCCGACCATCTGCACGCGGTGCATGTGACCGCCAAAGGTGTTTCACCCGGCGACCTGCGCCAGGTGAAGATCGTCGAAAGCGGTGCCAATTCGCTGGCAGGCGTTCTGGTCTGAAAACGCCTGCGGCTTGAGCTTAATGCATTCCGCGTGAAATCCGGATCACGTGTCGCTGCCTGACATCAAGGATTTTAACGCGTTCGGTGATGCATCCCGTTTTACGTTGAACGCCCTAGTGGTTCTTGTTCCGGTGCGAGGCCGCGTCGTGGAAAATCCGCTCCATGGTGGCCTTCAGGGCGCCGGGATTGTTGACCAGGCGGTCGTCGCGGCACACCCGCTCGGCGATGGCATGGGCCGTTGCGAAGGTATAGCCGGCGTTCACCAGGCTGTCGACGAAGTTGGAATTCGGACGGTCCCAGATCACGTCCTTCCACGGACCGCGGAAGCAGCTCACTTCGATCACCGTCCGTTCATGGACGTGTGGCCGGTCGAGATGGGGATGATGGTGGGTGTTGTTCGCACCATGCGCCCAGGCGGGGCTGGAGAGCGCCGCCGCGAAGGCCGCGATTACGATGGAAGTTTTCATGAGCAGGCCTCTTGGGCTGAGGGGTTAATCTTTAATGACGAATCACCGGGCGCCGTCTTGGCCAGCATGCACTCCGGCCAGTGATGCCTCAAAATAGCCACAATTCGGCCGCGTTCATAGAAATTTAACCTTTGGGTTCCGGTTTGGGAACAGTCACCCCAAAGACCGGACATTGTCGTCTTTACTGGAACAGTCACAAGGCGTCGTCTTCGGACCCTGTGAATGGCTGCAAAGGCGTCGTCGTCAGGCATTCTTTCACCGTCTGTCCGGCCGGGGGTACGCACCGCCTCTGTACCGTCCGGCTTCGATCCGCGTCGGCCCTTGTTTCGCGGCCATCCTTGCGTCTGCACCAGGTGCCGCATGCCGGTCCAAATAACCGCCATTCCCAGAGGTTTTCGCTTCACACATCGGTTTTGTTTGCTAAGGTGTTGTTTATAGTGAGTTTGCCTGCTTGCGGCACGATTCCGTGTCGCGGGGCTGGGGGAAGAAACAACAAAAGGGACAAAGGCTGTGGCGAATTTCTTTACCAAAGCCATGAGCGCCGTGGCAGTCGCCGCGGTGTTGGCCACCGGAGCGGGACTGGCTGCCACCAGCGCCGCGCAGGCGGACGAGGCGGGCGCATCTGTGCCGTTCATTTCCACGCAGAACACCCGCACCATCCGCGGTGAGCGGTACATTCCCGGCATCTGGGTCGATCCCGATGGCTGCGAGCACTGGGTGATGGACGACGGCGTGGAGGGCTACATGACGCCGCATGTCACGCGCAAGGGCATCCCGGTCTGCCGGCGCTCGAATGTCTGCGGCGTGATGAACACCGACCAGTTCTTCGCCACCGACAAGTTCCACATCTCTCACGCTGGCCGCGCCAAGCTGGCGGAATTCTTCCGCTCCGCCTCGGCCACCGCCTACGTGATCGCGGGCCACACCGACAGCCGCGCGAGCGACGAATACAACATGCGCCTGAGCTACAACCGCGCCAACGCGGTCGCGGCCGTGGGCCGGTCCATCGGCGCCAACATCGTCGATATCCGCGGCTACGGCGAACGCATGCCCGCGGCCTCCAACGCAACCGCGACGGGCATGGCCAAGAACCGCCGCGTCGAAATCATCTGCATCCGCTGAGGGGACCCGGAACATGACATTTGCAAGAACGCTTCTGGTCCTGCCCCTGATCGCCGGTGTGGCGGCCTGTTCGCCGGACATTCCGATCGGCCCGGACAAGAGCCAGGACCGCAACTTCTTCGACCGCGACGATCTCAGCGGCATGCGCGCCGGCATCTGGGTCGACCCGGTCGGCTGCGATCACTGGATCATCGACGACGGGGTCGAGGGCTACCTCTCCGCGCGTCTCGACAAGTACGGCAAGCCGGTCTGCTCGGGCACGGCCCCGCCGACCGTCGCCACCGGCGATTTCAAGCAGGGCTCGACCAGCATCATCGGCGATCCGCTCTGATCTTCGGACATATGGACTTCGGCCATGGCCGCGCAGCTGCCCGCTGCGCGGCCATTTGCCTGTGGCACGGCGCCTGACGCCGGGAACCGCTTGCCATGGCCGGCTGCAAGAGGCAGCATCGAGGCGACTCGCCAGATCGGAGACATGCGTGATAACAGGCATCCAGAGCCCGCCCGCCGCCGAAGCTCTCATCGAATTTCCCGACAACCGCTTGCTGATCGAACTTTGCGGCGAATTTGACCGCAACCTCACCGAAATCGAGACCCGCCTGGGGGTGCAGATCCTGCGCCGCGGAAACCTGCTGGCGGTCTACGGCGAAGACGCCGCGCGGGCCGAGGCGACCGAGGTGTTGCAGTCGCTCTATACCCGCCTCGAACAGGGGCGGCCCGTGGACCAGGGTGACATCGACCGCGAATTCCGCATGAACACCGACACCCCAGGCCCCGATGCGCAGCTCGAGATGTTCCAGGGCGGCAAGGTCGAGATCAAGACCCGCAAGAAGCTGGTGGAACCGCGCACCGACGCGCAAAAGGCCTATGTCCGGTCGCTTTACCAGAACGAGCTGGCCTTCGGCATCGGGCCGGCGGGCACCGGCAAGACCTATCTTGCCGTGGCGGTGGGGGTGAACATGTTCATTACCGGCCAGGTCGACCGCATCATTCTCAGCCGCCCGGCGGTCGAGGCGGGCGAGAAACTGGGCTACCTGCCCGGCGACATGAAGGACAAGGTCGACCCCTACATGCAGCCGCTCTACGACGCGCTGAACGATTTCCTGCCCGGCAAGCAGCTGGCCAAGATGATCGAGGAAAAGACCGTGGAGATCGCACCGCTGGCCTTCATGCGCGGCCGCACGCTCAGCAATGCCTTCGTGGTGCTGGACGAGGCGCAGAACGCCACCTCCATGCAGATGAAGATGTTCCTCACGCGCCTGGGCGAAGGCAGCCGCATGGTCATCACCGGCGACCGGACCCAGATCGACCTGCCGCGCGGCGTGCCCTCCGGCCTTGCCGATGCGGAACGGCTGCTGGGGCAGATCCCCAAGATCAGCTTCAACTACTTCACCGCGAAGGACGTTGTGCGCCATCCGCTGGTCGCCGCGATCATCGAGGCCTATGAAAAGGACGGCGGGGTCTGAGCCCGGACGCCTGCTTCATCTTGCCGATAAACTCCGGGGGTTCGGGGGCAGCGCCCCCGAAAACATGCGATGCTGACCGAAACCATTCTCGAAGAGGACGGCTGGCAGGCGCTGGGGATTGAGACCCTGGTCGAAACCGCCGCCATCATGACGCTCCGGCACCTGGGCCTCGACCCCGGGCGCTTTGAGATCGCCGTGCTCGCCTGCGACGACGACCGCATCGCCGTCCTCAATGCCGATTTCCGCGGCAAGCCGCAGCCCACCAACGTGCTGAGCTGGCCCGCCTTCGACCTGGGCCCGGACCGGCCGGGCGGCGCGCCCGAGGAGGTCCCGCCAGGGACCGAGGAGGCGCCGGAGGCGCTGGGCGATATCGCCATCGCCCTGAACACCTGCCTGCGCGAGGCATCGGCGGCGGGAAAGCGCCCAGAAGAGCACGTGACGCATTTGATCGTTCACGGGGTGTTACATCTGCTGGGATATGACCATATCATTGATGTCGATGCCACGTTGATGGAACGCCACGAGGTTGCCATACTTGGCAAACTGGGTCTGCCTGACCCATATATTGAAATGACCGGGCCGCAGGCCCTCTGAGAGATAGGAACAATGGGCGATACCGACGGCTCGTCTAACGCGGCGCACAGCGCGCAGAAGACGGAAGAACACGAAGACCACCCCGAACAGGGCGGATTTTTCCGCCGCATCGCCGCAGCCTTTGGCGGCTCAGATACGCCCGAAGAAGCCAGCAACGGCCAGTCTTCGGCCCAGGCGCCGCGCCTGACCCACGGGATGATCAACCTGCGCCGCATGCGGGTTGAGGACGTGTCGATCCCGCGCGCCGACATCATCTCGGTGCCCGACACCATTTCAAAGGAAGACCTGGTGAAGATCTTCCGCGAAAGCGGTCTCACCCGGCTGCCGGTCTATTCCGGCACGCTCGACACGCCCGTCGGCATGGCGCATCTCAAGGATTTCGCGCTGATGCACGGGTTCAACGGCTCGGGCGCGCGGTTCAGCCTCAAGAAGATGCTGCGCCCACTGCTCTTCGTGCCGCCCTCGATGCCGATCGGCGTGCTGCTCACCAAGATGCAGACCGAACGGCGCCACATGGCGCTGGTGATCGACGAATACGGCGGGGTCGACGGGCTCGTCACCATCGAGGACTTGATCGAACAGGTCATCGGCGAGATCGAGGACGAGCACGACACCGACGAAGGCACCTTCTGGACCCGCGAGAAATCCGGCTGCTACCTGGCGCAGGCCAAGACCCCGCTCGAGGATTTCGAAGCCGAGATCGGGCTGGAGCTCACCGACGACGACGAGATCGACGGCGAAGAGATCGATACGCTGGGCGGTCTGATCTTCATGCTGGCCGGTCACGTGCCCGCGCGCGGCGAAATGGTGCCGCATCCCTCCGGCGTGGAATTCGAGGTCGTCGACGCCGATCCGCGCCGGATCAAGCGGGTGCGCGTGCGCATGCCCGGCAGCCCCGGCACCGCGGCAGCCGCCGCCTCGGCCAAGCAGCCCGCCGCGCGCACGGACCCCTCTACGACAGCAGAGCATACCGGCTCCGGCCGTGCGTGACATCGTCATCGGGCCTTATGCCCGGCTGCCCCTGGCCATCGGGGCAGGGGTCCTCTTCGCCCTGGGCCAGGCGCCCTTCGACCTCTGGCCCGTGGCGCTCTGCGGGCTGGTGGCGGGTGTCTGGCTGCTCGACCGGCACATGTCGGCGAACAGCGGTGCCGGCATCGGCTGGGGCTTCGGCCTTGGCTACTTCGCCCTGGCGCTCAGCTGGATCTACGAGCCCTTCCAGATCGACGCCGCCGCCACCGGCTGGATGGCGCCCTTTGCCGTCGTCGGTCTGGCGGGCGGACTCGCGTTGTTCTGGGCGCTGGCCTTCTGGGCTACGGCGCGGACGGGCCGGCTTTGGGCGCTGATCCCGTTCTTCGCCGGGGCCGAGCTGATGCGGACCTACGTCCTCACCGGGTTTCCCTGGGCGCTGCTGCCCTATGTGTGGGCGCCTACCGACGCGATCCAGTGGGTCTCGGTCGTCGGTCCGCATGGCCTGAGCCTGCTCACCGCCGGTGTCGCGGTGCTTGTTGTGCAGGCGCTGCGGCGGCGCAATCTGGGGTTCGGGCCCGGTGCCGCGGCGCTCGTGGCCGGTCTGATCGGCGGCGGTGCGCTGATCAAGCCCCCCCCGCAGGACCTTGCCGGCCGTCCCGTGGTGCGGCTCATCCAGCCCAATGCGCCGCAGCAGGAGAAATGGCGCCGCGACAGGATCCCGGTCTTCTTCAACCGCCAGGTGGACCTCACCGCGGCGGAGCCGCCCGCCGATCTGGTCGTCTGGTCCGAAACCGCGCTGCCGATGCTGCTGGCCAATGCCGGCGAGGCGCTGGCGGTGATCCGCGACGCCGCCGGTCCGGTTCCCGTGGTCGTGGGCGTGCAGCGTGAAGAGGCGGGGAATTACTATAATTCCCTGGTGGCGGTGCAGCCGGACACCGAGGTCTATCAGTATTACGACAAGCATCACCTGGTGCCCTTCGGGGAATACATGCCGATGGCCAGTTTCTTTGCACGGTTCAACATCTTCGGCCTCGCGACGCGCGCGCAGGGCGGCTATGCGGCCGGACCGGGACCTGCGCTGCTGGACCTCGGACCGCTTGGCCGGGCGTTGCCGCTGATTTGCTACGAGGCCGTGTTTCCGCAGGATGTGGGCACGGCGCCCGAACGTCCGGACATGCTTTTGCAGATCACCAACGACGCCTGGTTCGGCACCTGGTCGGGGCCGTATCAGCACCTCGCGCAGGCCCGCATCCGCGCGATCGAGCAGGGCCTGCCGATGCTGCGGTCTGCCAACACCGGCGTGTCGGCGGTGATCGACGGCGGTGGACGGGTTCTGGCCTCGCTGCCGCTGGGTGTCGCGGGAAAGCTCGACCACGCCCTGCCGCCGCCGCTGCCGCCGACAATCTATGCGCGCACCGGCGATCTGCCGGCCTTCGCTCTGATCGCCATGCTGGCCGCAGCGGCGGTGATCACGCGCCGGCGGCGCCCGCCGAATACCGATTGACCTAAGCTGCGACGCAGCGTACGCAGTCCGCTATTCAACCCCTGCCACAACGGCTTCCTGGCGTGGCGGGCGAACCCAATGGAGCGTTATCATGTCTCGTAAAGACTATATTTTCACCTCGGAATCCGTTTCCGAGGGCCACCCGGATAAGGTCTGCGACCGGATTTCCGATGCCATTCTCGACGCTTTCCTGTCCGAGGATCCGCTGGCCCGCGTCGCTTGCGAGACGTTTGCCACCACCAACCGCGTGGTGATCGGCGGCGAGGTCGGTCTGTCCGATCAGGCGACGCTCGAAAAGTACATGGCCAAGATACCCGACATCGCCCGCGCCTGTATCCGCGATATCGGCTACGAGCAGGACAAGTTCCATTGGAAGACCTGTGAGATCAGCAACCTGCTGCACGAACAATCCGCCCATATCGCACAGGGCGTGACCGGCGGCGGAAATCGCGACGAAGGCGCCGGCGACCAGGGCATCATGTTCGGCTATGCCACCAACGAAACCGATGCGCTGATGCCGGCACCGATCCTGTTTTCGCATGCCATCCTCAAGCGCCTGGCCGAGGTCCGCAAGGACGGAACCGAACCGCTCCTGCGCCCGGATGCCAAGTCTCAGTTGTCGGTCCGGTACGAGAACGGCAAGCCGGTGGGCGTGTCCCAGATCGTCCTGTCGACCCAGCATGCCGACGAACGCCAGACCAGCGACGACATCCGCGCCATCGTGGAGCCCTACATCCGCGAGATACTGCCCGACGGCTGGATCGACGGCGATACTGAATGGTGGGTGAACCCCACGGGGACCTTCGTCATCGGCGGACCCGACGGCGACGCGGGCCTGACGGGCCGCAAGATCATTGTCGACACCTATGGCGGCGCTGCACCGCATGGCGGCGGCGCCTTCTCGGGCAAGGACCCGACCAAGGTCGACCGCTCGGCGGCCTATGTGGCGCGCTACCTCGCCAAGAACGTCGTGGCGGCAGGCATGGCCGAGCGCTGCACGATCCAGCTTTCCTATGCCATCGGCGTGGCCAAGCCGCTGTCGATCTATGCCGACACCCACGGCACCGGAGAGGTGGACGCCGCTGCCATCGAACGTGCCATTCCCAAGGTCATCGACCTCACCCCGCGCGGCATCCGCACGCACCTCGACCTCAACAAGCCGATCTACGAACGTACCGCGGCCTACGGCCATTTCGGTCGCGCGCCCGAAGAGGACGGCGGCTTCAGCTGGGAACGCACCGACCTGGCCGAGGCGCTGAAGAAGGAAGTCTGAGCCACAGTCTTTCGGACTGGAAGGGGCGGCCAAGTGCCGCCCTTTGCATTTCGCGGTGCAAATGAGCGCAAGGGGCTCGGAGCGCAATGTCCGCTGCGAGCCCATTGCGGAACTTGCCCGCGCGGAATCAAGGCCGAAGGCCGCCGCGCATCGCCGGGCCGCCCCCCGGCACGGCGATATGTCTGCCGCAAGCGCAACGATCTGATCTCTTTCGGATTTGCGGGTATAAAGCACTGCATCTCACACGTTGGATCGCCGCACCGCGGCCCGTCGATGCGCGGCTTGTGCAAGGCCCACTCCGTCCGCAACGCCCGACCTCTGGCGCGGAGGTCTCTCGAAGATTGCTGCGGGAGACTGAATTGGACGCAATTTCATGCCCGCAGGGATCTCGGCCATAATTTGCACCACGAAAGGCCAAGGGCCGGGCCACGGGCCTCCCTTTCCCTTTGCAACTTGCCCCGGGAACTGTCCACAGCGGTGGGCAAAGAAAACGCGCCGCCCGCATGGGACGGCGCGCAAGCTGTTATTCGATGCTTGACGTCACTCGGCCGGAGCGGCCTTGGCATCGGTTCCGAAATCCGGGCGCTCGTAGCCGTAATCCGACATGTCGGTGATATCGCGCCCATGCTGCTGCCAGTCGGCGCGCTCCGCTTCGGATGCCTTGGGCGAGAAGAGGCCGGTCCAGGCGTAGAGGATGCCAATGATCGGCGTCATCCAGCAGGCAAAGGACATCGGGATATAGAGCAGGTTCTCGAGGTTTCCGGCGCCGATGCCCAGCCCAAGCGCTGAAATGACGAAGGCCCCGCCCGCGTTCCACGGGATCATCGGGGACATCAGCGTGCCGCCTTCCTCGATGCCGCGGCTGAGGTTCAGCGTCGAATAGCCCATGCCGCGGTAGACCGGCGAATACATCCGGCCCGGAAGCGCGATCGACAGGTAGGGATCGCCCGCGACCAGGTTGGTGGCGAAGGAGGTCCCGATGGCCGCCGTCTGCACCCCGGCAAAGCTGTGCACCTTGCGCAGGATCGCGGCGATGATCGTCTGCAGGCAGCCGGTCCGTTCCAGCGCGCCGCCGAAGCCGAGCGCGATCAGAATGAGCGATATGGTCCACATCATCGACTGGATGCCGCCGCGGTTGAGCAGGCTGTCGATCTCGCTCACCCCCGTGTCGATGGAGTAGCCGCTGTTGGCGTACTGGAACACGTCATGCAGCCCCGAACCCTGCGACAGGATCGCGGTGAGCCCGCCCAGAACCACCCCGGCAAAGAGCGACGGGATCGGCGGCTGCTTGGCCACGGCCAGCGCGATGACCAACACGGCGGGCAGCAGTAGCCAGGGCGAGATCAGGAAATTGTCCTGCAGCGCCGTGGTGATGGCTTCGATCCGCTCGAAGGTGGCATCGCCGCCCTCGACCATGTTGAATCCGGCCCAGATATAGATTGCCAGCGCGATCAGCATCGCCGGAACCGTCGTCGGCATCATGTTCTGGATGTGGGCAAAGAGGTTCTGCCCTGTGACAGCGGGCGCGAGGTTCGTGGTGTCCGACAGCGGCGAGATCTTGTCGCCGAAGAAGGCCCCCGACACCACCGCCCCGGCGGTCCAGTAGACCGGCACGTCAAAGCCCGCGCCGATGCCCATGAGCGCAAGGCCCACCGTGCCGACCGTGCCCCAGGAGGTGCCAAGGGAGACCGACACGACGGCGCACATGATCATCGCGGCGGCCAGGAAGATCTGCGGCGACAACAGGATCAGCCCGTAATAGATCAGCGTCGGCACGGTGCCGCTGGCGATCCAGACGCCGATGATCATGCCCACGACGATCAGCACCGACACCGAGGGCAGGGCGACGGTGATGACGTGAAACACCCCGTCCTCGAGGCTGGGCCAGTCATGGCCCAGGTAGACGCCGACGAAACCGGTGATCGCAAGGCCGATGGCCAGCGGGATCTGCGGGGTGAAATCGTTGAAGTAGAAAAGTTGCAGCGCCAGCAGAAGCAGCGTCAGAATGACCGGCGTCAGCGCCAGCGCGAGCGATGGCTTGCGCGGAGAAATCTCGTCTTTCGACATGGTTTTTCCTTTATTCAAGGTGACGGATGCGGGTGGGTCGAAAAGGGCCGAGGCCGTGATGTATCCGGCGGTCCTGGCCGGGCTTCGGCGGATGACTTGACCGCGACACGGGAAGTCACAAGAGCCAAGCCTATGTTTCAAAACGGCGTTCCGGCGCGTTCAGGGCCATTTTTCCATCTGGGGCGACGCGGGGCCGTTCACCGAGCCTGCAACGTCATGCCTTCTGGCGCAACAATAAGTTGTCCCGCGCCCGGCGATGCCGGAGCCATACCCGCGTCCGGAACAGGGCTTGCGCCGTTCGGCGGCGCAGCCGCCTTTTCTTTTGCGGCAAAGGGCTACCTTCCGGCAGGCACACCGCAAGACGCCAGCCACATCCCGGGAGGAGACCAGATGATCCGTACCAGTCTAGCCATTGTCGCACTGACCGCGGCCACCGCGGCTCAAGCCGAAATCACCGCCGATTACCACCGCTACACCGTGGGGGACCGAGAATACGAAGGCTACGTCGCCACCAACACCGCGATCACACCCAAGGGCACGGTGCTGATCGTGCACGATTGGGACGGCATGACCGCCTACGAGGAGCGCCGCGCGCAGATGCTGGCGGCGCTTGGCTACACCGCCTTTGCCATCGACGTCTACGGCGCCGACGAGGACCCGCAGAGCGTCGAAGAGAACCGCGCCCTGTCCGGCGCGCTCTACGGCGACCGCGAGGAGTTCCGGGCGCGGCTCATGGGCTCCATCGCCGAGGCGGCGAACATCACCGGTGCCACCGACAACGTGGCGATGATGGGCTACTGCTTCGGCGGGGCGGCGGTGCTCGAAGCGGCGCGCGCCGGGGCCGAATTGAACGGATTCGTCAGCTTTCACGGCGGGCTGGGCACGCCCGAGGGGCAGGACTACTCGGCCGCCAGCGCCCCGGTGATGCTGTTCCATGGCTCCGCCGATCC
>Ga0114903_1000277_pt1 | contig 33935 bp, 36 predicted proteins | sample MalvirDeepMed_s2_FD_87289 | JGI IMG/M metagenome (GOLD analysis project Ga0114903, IMG submission 87289) | Marine viral communities from the Global Malaspina Expedition - Malaspina viral metaG DeepMed_s2 | ecosystem: Environmental > Aquatic > Marine > Oceanic | place: Mediterranean Sea...
CGTGTCAGTCATGGGCAACACCGGCAACCAGAACGCCGGGGCCGAAATCGCGGGCCTGCTGGCCGACAAGCTGGGCGGAACCGAGGATTTCGATATCGCCGTGGTCTACCAGGAAAAGCTCGACCCGACGCTCGGCATCCCCTCGCCCGAGGAATGCGTCACCCAGATCCGCCAGATCATCGGCGATCGAAAGATCACCTTCGAACCGGGCTCGGCGACGCTGGACCTGTCGGCCAAGGACATCCTCGACGAGGTGGCGGAGCTGCTGAAGATCTGCGGCGACATCCCGCTCGAAGTGCAGGGTCACACCGACAGCCAGGGCCGCGAATCGATGAACCAGCAGCTGAGCCAGGACCGCGCCCAGTCGGTGGTCGACGCGCTGCGCGCCCGCCGCGTGCTGACCGCGTCCTACGCCGTGCGCGGCTACGGCGAAGCGCAGCCCATCGCGCCCAACGACACCGAGGAAGGCCGCGAGGCAAATCGCCGGATCGAGTTCAAATTGATCCCGTCAGACCCTGTTCCCGAGGAGGAAACCGCGCTAGAGGCTTCCGACGATCCGGCCGCTGCGCCGGAGGACGACGCCGCAGAGGACGCACCCGTTGAACAGAATTGAGTTTATCGTCGCCACAGCCATCATCCTCTTCGTGGCGTTCTGCATGGGATGGTTCACCAACTGGCTGGTGCACCGGTTCCGCCGCGTCAGCCAGTCCGATGTCGACCAGCTCGACCGGATGGCGCAGGAACTGCACGAGGCCGAGGAAACCCGCGACCAGGCGATCACCTATCTGCAGCAGCGCGAGGCCGAACTGACCAACCAGCTGGCCCAGACCGAGGCCGAACTCTCGGCCGCCATGGAAGGCCTGCGCGACGCCCGCCACGAGGCCGAGGAAATGCGCGCCTACGTGGAGCGGATCAGCGCGAACTGACCTGCCGGGCATGAGATTCCCTGCCAAGGGCTCCGAATCGCCCCAAAATCGCCGCGCCGCTCTGCCACGCGGTTGATCCGGATCATGGTACGCAACGTCCGGCTTTGCGAGGCTGGCCCGTCACTTCTATGATCCGCCACAGGCAGAAAGCGAGGACTCATGGCAGAGCATTCCGATCCGGTGCCGTCGCGTCTGGCGGCCATCGCGCCCGCGCTTCCGTTCTGGCTGTCGCTCGGGCTGGTGCCGCTGGTCTGGCTCGGCGCCGTGCAGGGCGGGTTCTGGGTGCTGCTGCCGATCGTGGCGACCTGGTACCTGTTCTCGGCCCTGGACGCGGCTTTGGGCCTGAACCTCGACAACCTCGATCCGCAGACCGGCGAGGACCAGCTTTTCTGGTACCGCCTCGTCACTCTAATCTGGGTGCCGCTGCAGGCGGTCTCGCTCTTCGGGCTGACCTGGTACGTGAGCCGCGCCGGCCACCTGAACGGCTGGGAAACATTCGGCGTCTTCTTCGGCGTCGGCGTGCTGACCGGCACCGTGGGGATCAACTACAGCCACGAACTGATGCACCAGAAGAACGCGCTGGAACGGTGGCTGGGCGACCTGCTGCTGGCGATGGTGCTCTACAGCCATTTCCGGTCGGAACACCTGCTGGTCCACCACCGCTATGTCGGCACGTCGCGCGACCCGGTGACGGCGCGCTACAACGAAGGCTTCCACCGCTTCTACCCGCGGGTCCTGCGGCAAAGCCTGGTCTCGGCCTTCAAGGCCGAGGCGGCGATGCAGGCGCGCCGGGGCCGGCCCTGGTATCACGCCGGCAATCCGTTCTGGCGCTACGCGGCGCTGCAGGCCGGGATGCTGGCAATCGCCGCGGCCCTGGGCGGCTGGATCGGCGTCGGGCTGTTCCTGCTGCAGGCCGGAGTGGCGATCTGGCAGTTGGAACTGGTGAACTACATCGAACACTACGGGTTGACCCGCAAGCATTTGGGCGAGGGCAAATACGAACATGTCAAGCCGCGGCATTCCTGGAACGCGGCGCAGAAGGCGTCGAACTGGCTGCTGATCAACTTGCAACGGCATTCGGATCATCACTACAAGCCCGACCGTCGGTTTCCGCTGCTGCAGAACTACACCGAGGACGAGGCGCCGCAATTGCCCTACGGCTACCCGGTGATGACCATGGCCGCGATGATCCCGCCGCTCTGGCGCCGGGTGATGAACCCGCGCGTGCGGCAGTGGCGGGCGCGGCATTACCCCGAGATCACCGACTGGACGCCCTACAACCGCGCCAGCCTGCCGCCGCCGCGCTGACTCGCGCAGACGCCCGCACGGGCGGATAAGCTGCTCCTCAAGCCCGCGCGGGCTTTCCCCGCAGCGCCGGCAGCCCGACTCCGGTGCTCTCGAACCCGCCATCCGCGGCCAGCACCTGCCCGGTGACGTAGGACGCCTTGTCGGAGCAGAGGAACGTGATGACCTCGGCCAGTTCCCGCTCCGTGCCGTAGCGGTTGAGCGGGATCGCATCGTGATAAGCGTCGATGATGTCTTGCGTATGCACCGCCATCGCCAGCTTGGTGCGCACCGGTCCCGGGCAGACGCAGTTGGCGCGGAGGCCATATTCCCCCAGCTCCGCCGCCTGTTGTTTCGTCAGCTGGATCACCGCGGCCTTCGAGGTGCCGTAGGCCACCCGCAGGGTCGAGGCGCGCAGCCCGCTGATCGACGCGATGTTGAGGATCGCGCCCCGCGTCTCCTTCAACGCTGGCACCAGCGCCTGCGAACACAGGAACACCCCGTCGAGGTTGGTCGCCATGACCCGCCTCCAGGTTGCGAAGTCGGTCTCCTCGATCGGCCCGAACTCCGCCACGCCGGCATTGTTCACCAGCGCGTCGATCCGCCCGGCCCAGCCGGCCGCCGCCTCGGCCATCGCCGTCACCGCGTCAGGGTCCGACACGTCGCAATGGACGGCCCGCACGCTCTGCCGCTGACCCGCCTCGGCCTCCAGCGCCTCGGCATCCCGGTCGACCATGACCACACGCCAGCCCATCTCGAGGAAAAGATCGGCCGTGGCCAGACCGATCCCCCGCGCCGCTCCGGTCACCACCGCCGTTTTCTGATCCATCTCGTTCCCCTTCGGCCTCAGGGCCGCATCAACTCCGGCACATCCCCGGTCAGGCCTGCCGCCTCGCGGATGAACGCCCGCCGCAGCGCCGGCGTCCCCTGCACCGCCCGCATGCCCAGATCGCGCAGGCCGCGCAACACCGCACTATGGTTGGAAAAGAGCCGCGCGAAGACATCCGTCGCCACCGCCAGCGACGCCGTGTCGAACAGCCGCCATTGCGCATAGCGTTCAAGCACCGCCGCGCTGGCGAAATCCTCGCCATGCCGCCGCGCCTGGTCCAGCACCTCGACCAGCGCCGCCACGTCGCGCAGCCCGGCATTGAGCCCCTGCCCCGCGATCGGGTGCACCGCATGCGCGGCGTCGCCGACCAGCGCCAGCCGCTCCGCCACGAAGGCATCGGCGAGGCTCAGCTCCAGCGGATAGGCAAAGCGCGCGCCGGCAAGGCTGATGTCTCCCAGGAAATCGCCGAACCGTGGCCGCAGTACCTGCAGATAGGCCTCGTCCGGCAACGCGTTGATCTTTTCCGCCAGTTCGGTGCGTTCGCTCCAGACGATGGAGGACCGGTTACCCGCCAGCGGCAGGATCGCCAAGGGCCCCGCGGGCAGAAAGAGCTGATGCGCAATGCCGCGGTGCGGCAGATCGTGGGCGATGGCGCAGACCAGTGCCGTCTGCCCGTAGCCGCGCTGCATCCGTCCGATCCCGGCCCGCGCCCGCGTGCCCGACCGGCGCCCGTCGGCGCCGATAATCAGCCGCCCCCGCAGCACGGCGCCCGAAGCCAGAGTCACCGCCGCGCCGCGCGCCGTCGTCTCCTGCGCCACGACCGTCTCGCCGCGCAGATGGGTGATGCGGTCCGCCGCAGCCATCGCCGACAGAAGACCGCGCCGCAGGTGCCGGTCCTCGACCATGTAGCCCATCGGTCCTTCCTCGATCTCGGCATGGTCGAAATGCAGGCCAAGGAACACCGCCCCGTCACCCACCCGGCCGTCGGCGACCTTGATCTCGAGCATCGGCTGCGCATCGGCCTCCAGCGCCTGCCACAGTCCCAGCCGCGCCAGCATTCGCTGCGACGCCAGCGCCAGCGCATAGGACCGGCCGTCAAAGCCCGGCGCCTCCTGCGCACCCGCGGGCTGGGCATCGACCACGGTCACGGCACAACCCAGCCCCGCCAGCCCCAGCGCCAGCGCCGCCCCGTTCAGCCCGCCGCCCACGACGATGATATCGGTCTCTGTCTCCATGCCCCGCAATATGGCCGGTCGCATCCGATTGTCCATGCGGCGCATGCGCGTCCGGCCCGGCAAAGCCCCTTTCCCTGCCCCTGCTCTTTGCTCTAGCTTCGCCGCACATCAAGAGGGCACCGACATGACCGACTGGACCGTTCAAACCGCCGCCGAACTCGGCCGGGCCATCGCCGCCGGGAAGGTCGATCCGGTGGACCTGACAGAGGCCTTCCTCGACAAGATCAAAGACCACCCCCTGTCCGACCGCATCTACGCCCGCACCACGCCCGACCGCGCCCGGGCCGAGGCGCTTGCCGCCGCCGCCCGAGCCCGCAGCGGCCAGCGCCGCTCGCCGCTCGACGGTGTACCGGTCAGCTGGAAGGATCTCTTCGACAGCGCCGGCGTGGCGACCGAGGCGGGCTCCGCGCTGCTCAGGGACCGCGTGCCCGAAACCGACGCGCCGGTCCTGCGCACCGCCACCGCCCTGGGCCTCGTCTGCCTCGGCAAGACCCACATGTCCGAACTCGCCTTCTCCGGCCTGGGCCTCAACCCGGTGACCGCCACCCCGCCCTGCATCAACGATGCCGACGCGGTGCCCGGCGGCTCCTCCTCGGGCGCCGCCGCCTCCGTCGCCTTCGGCCTCGCGGCGGCCGGGATCGGCTCCGACACCGGCGGGTCGGTGCGCATCCCCGCGGCCTGGAACGATCTCGTCGGGCTCAAGACCACCGCCGGGCGCATTCCGCTTACAGGCACCGTGCCGCTTGCCGCGAAATTCGACACCGTGGGCCCGCTCTGCCGCACGGTCGAGGATGCCGCCCTGCTCCTCGCGGCACTCGAAGGTGGCCGTGCAATCGACACCCGCGCCCCCGCCTCGCTCGAGGGCCGCCGCTTCGCCAACCTGCTGACGGTCGTCCAGGACGACATCCGCCCCGAACCCGCCGCCGCTCATGCCGCGGCCCTTAACCGCCTGCGCGCCGCGGGCGCCAGCGTTGCGGATATCGAGGTGCCCGAGATCACGGGCCCGATGGGCGACTCGGGCGTTCTCTACACCACCGAGGCCTGGGGCACCTGGGGCGAGACCATCGCGGCACAGCCGGACCTGATGTTCGCCCCGATCCGCGAACGCTTCGAAGGCGGCAAGGTGGTTTCGGGCGCCGACTACGTCGCCGCCTGGCGGCGACTCGATCGGGTCCGCGCCGCGTGGGCCGCCGCCACGGCGGGTTTCGATGCGGTGCTTTGCCCCACGGCTCCCAACCTGCCGCCCAAGGTCGACCGGCTGATGACCGAGAACGATTATTACGTGACCGAAAACCTGCTCACGCTGCGCAACACCCGCGTCGGCAACCTCATGGGGCTCGCGGCGATCACCCTGCCCACCGGCACGCCCTCCTGCGGGATGCAACTCCTGGGCCGCCCCATGGGCGAAGAGCCGCTGCTGCGCCTCGCCCTCTCGGTCGCGGTCGCCCTGTCCGCCTGATCCGCGGCACCCGATCCGCCCGCCATCGCGTCCGCCTCCTCCCGGTCACACGAGAGCAGAGAGTGCGGCGCGCCAGTCCACCGCCCAAGGGCCGGAATCCACTGAACGGACCGGGCCGCACGCGCGCCGCAACAAGCGCGACCGTCACCGCATCTCGGTCGCCGCGTCCGCGCAGAAAGACTCGCCGCGTGCCGCGAAATTTCGCGGCCCCCGGCGCGCATTCACGGTCATCCATCAAGCCGCTCCCGCGCATCGCCGTCCCGAGCGAATCCGAGCGGCCCCGTGCTGAAGCATCGAAACCGGCACCCCCTTCATCTTGCCGATAAACCTCCAGAGAGCACGAGAGACAGCGTCTCTCGTATCGCCCGGCACGGGCGATCCGGCAGCGCCTCCGCGCAAGCCCACCGGACGGCCTCTCCGGGATCACGCGCACCAGGCGGTCACCCCGCCACCTTGACACCCGCCGCGCCCCCCCGCATGAAGCGCGCACGAAAACCGCGAAAGGGGCATGCCATGGCGTCCGAGAAAAAGGGCAACGCGATCGTCGAGACGATCAAGACGGTGGTCTATGCCCTGCTGATCGCGGGGATCTTCCGCACGCTCTTCTTCCAGCCTTTCTGGATTCCCTCCGGCTCCATGAAGGACACGCTGCTGATCGGCGATTTCCTCTTCGTCAACAAGATGGCCTACGGCTATTCCTATGCCTCCTGCCCGTCGGTCTACCTGCCGCAGATCGGCATCGACATCGACGCCGCCGACATCTGCGGCTTTCTCGACGGCGACAACACCCGCATCCTGGGCGGCGAGCCGCAGCGCGGCGACGTGGTGGTCTTCCGCCACCCGATCACCGGGCGCGACTTCATCAAGCGCCTGATCGGCCTGCCGGGCGAAACCGTGCAGATGCGGGACGGCGTGCTGCACATCAACGGCGCCGCGGTCGAGCTGACCCCCAACGGCACCTTCGAAGAGACCTCCGAACCCCAGGGCCCGCAAGGTTCGCGCCCGCGCTGCGAAAACGGTCCCGTGGGCGACGGCGGCGTCTGCAAGAAATCGCGCTTCACCGAGACCCTGCCCAACGGCGTGAGCCACGACATTCTCAACATCGCCAATCAGGGATCGGACAACACGCCCGTCTACACGGTGCCCGAAGGGCATTACTTCTTCATGGGCGACAACCGCGACAATTCCGCCGACAGCCGCGTGCCGTCGGTGACCGGCGGCGTCGGCTTCGTGCCATACGAGAACCTCGTGGGCCGCGCCGACCGCGTGGTGTTCTCCTCGGCTGGGGCCTCGATGCTGTTCTTCTGGACCTGGCGCGGCGACCGCTTCTTCGAAAAGATCGAGTGATGCTGCGGGCCTGCGCATCCATGGCCCGCCGATGAAGCTCTCTGCCGACCTCATCGCGCTCCAGGACAGGATCGGCCACCGCTTCGGCCGGCCCGAGCTGATCCTGCGCGCGGTCACCCATGCCTCCATGTCCGGCCCCAACCGCGACGACAACCAGCGGCTGGAATTCCTCGGCGACCGGGTGCTGGGCCTGGTGATGGCCGAGGCACTGCTCGCCGCCGATCGCAAGGCCGCCGAAGGCCAGCTCGCGCCGCGCTTCAACGCGCTGGTGCGCAAGGAAACCTGTGCCGAGGTGGCCCGCCAGATCGACCTTGGGGCGGCACTGAAACTCGGACGGTCCGAGATGCTGTCCGGCGGCCGCCGGAAAGAGGCGCTGCTGGGCGACGCGATGGAGGCGGTGATCGCCGCGATCTACCTCGACGCGGGTTTCGACGCCGCCAAGACGGTGATCCTGAAGCTTTGGGGCAAGCGCATCCACACCGTCGAGGACGACAGTCGCGACGCCAAGACATCGTTGCAGGAATGGGCCCAGGCGCGCGGCCAGACCCCGCCCAGCTATAGCGAAACCGCCCGTACCGGCCCCGATCACGCGCCGGTCTTCACCATCCGCGCAGAGCTTGCCGACGGCACCGGCGCCGAGGCCACGGCGGGATCGAAACGCGCCGCCGAACAGGCCGCGGCACGGGCGCTGCTCGACCGGGTGACGGACCGTGACGGATAACCTGCGCGGCAGCGCCTTCATGGTGCTGGCGATGATCGGCTTCGGGATCGAGGACGCCTTTTTCAAAGCCGCCACCAATTCCGGCGGCACCAGTCCCGGCATGGGCACGCTGCAATACGGGCTGATGGCCATGCTGATCTACGCCGCCCTGCTGCGCGCCCGCGGTACGCCGCTCTGGCACCCGGCCTTTTTGCAGACCCGCCTGCTGATCCGCACCGGGTTCGAGCTTTGCGGGCGCATCTTCTTCGCCCTCAGCCTCGCCTACACGCCGCTCGCCACCACCACCGCGATCCTGCAGGCCGCGCCGCTGGTGGTCACGCTGGGTGCGGCGCTCGTCCTGCGCGAAAAGGTCGGGCCGCGGCGCTGGATCGCGATGACCATCGGCTTTGCCGGCGTGCTGCTGATTCTGCGGCCCTCGGCGGACGGACTCGAGGCCAACGCGATCTTCGCGATTCTCGGCATGATCGGTTTCGCCGGGCGCGACCTCGCCACCCGCACCAGCCCGCCGCAGGTCCACGCGCACCAACTGGGCATCCTCGGCTTCGCGGTCGTCACCGCCGCGGGCCTCGCCATCCTGGCTTTCGAGCCGCAGCCCCTCGCCCTGCCCACCGCCAGCGCCGCGTTCAAGATCACCGGCACCGCGATCTGCGGCGTGCTGGGCTACTCGGCGCTGACCCTGGCGATGCGCACCGGCGAGGTTTCGGTCGTGGCGCCCTTCCGCTACAGCCGGCTGCTGGTGGCGCTTGTCCTCGCGGTGCTGCTCTTTGGGGAAACGCCCGACGCGCTGACCCTGCTGGGCGCCGCGATCATCGTCGCCAGCGGCACCTACACGCTTCTGCGCCGCCCAGGCCCGCGGCCGCAATAGCCACCCGGTCGAAAACCGACACGATCCTGTCGCCCATGGGCGGTGGAAACACCGGCGAGTCGGCTACGGCCCGAACCACCACGCCGATCCGAAAGTCCTGCCCGATGTCCGAATTCCGCCCGCTCCAAGCCGAGCCCGACCAGACCCAGCGGCTGCAGGATACGCCGAACTGGATCTACCTGCTGCGCGAATTCGAAACCCTCTACCGCCACGGGTCGGCCGGCGGCAGCAAGGCGATCCGCAGCCACCGCAAGCGGGTGCGCGAAACCCTGTCCTCGGTGATCGACGCCAACCCGGCGCTCACCATGCGCGCGCCCGAGGCCAAGCCGGTGACCGCGCATCTCGACCGCGCGCTCGACATCGGATCGCGGGGGGCGCTCTGCGGCCTGTCCCGCGCGCTGGAGCGTGTGGCGCACCTGCTGACCTGGGAATACGGCTACGAAAAAGTGCCCAAGGCCCTGGCCCGCAAATACGCCTATTGCGAAGTGCTGGGTCCCAAGGGCCCGGTGATGGCCGAACGGCTGATCCTCGGGTTCGTGCTCTTCGCGCCCAACACCACCTATCCGCAGCACAGCCACAAGGAAATCGAGGAAAGCTACATCTCCCTCGCCGGCGCCTGGTCGGAAAACGATGCCGCCGTCTACGCGCCCGGCTCCCTGATCCTCAACCGGTCGGAACACGAACACCGCATCACCACCGGCCAGGTCGACCCCTGCCTGCTGGCCTATGCCTGGGTCGGCAATACCGACCGCCTCGCCGCCCCGGGGATGAAGCTCAGCTACCGACGGGCACCTGCCTCGCGAGGATGACGGCGAATCGCCAGCTAAGTTTCGACTGGTCTTCTCCCGTCAGGGACGGCAAGGTCGGCCTTTGTTTCTACCGACACCCCGGATAGGCCAGTCCACCAACAGTAGTCACGGCATGCTAGCGAGACATTTGTCGACATCCCTCAAATTCAAACCCGCGCTGCACCGGGACACCCGCGCCTCCGGACTGTCCTGGGTAGACATTTGCGCCGATGCAATCACGGCCTATAGGGCACACAAGGTAGCCGGCGAAGTGCCAGATAGCAGCGTCTGGAACGTGCACAGCAGCAGGGCGCAATCCGCCTTCTTTAAACTTCTGGAGACCGGTTCGCCGGAGCAACTTGCCGAGTACGTGTCGCTGCTGCACGAACGACCGCTTCTACACGGCTACGATCAGCATCACGGGATCACGCGCAAGCTGGATTAAGAACCCGAACGTCATCAGGTTTATGCCACCAAGATCCTGCTGGGGTTGTTCCAACTCGGGTCCGCACTTGGCTGCCTACGGCATTTCAAACCCGAACAGTCTGACAACTTCGATTACCTGAAGACGGACCAGACCGATGAGATCGCTCAGGACTGCGCGACGGCCCTCGGCATCGAGGGGGCTTTTCCGCAAAGCGGCCCCGGTCTCTATGGCCTGTCCACCGCACGCGGTATACTCAGCCAACGCCACGTCTTAGCCCTGGGATACCTGCGCGAAATCCGCAATACACTGGAATTCTCCGGCCGCCGGTACGACCAGGTCGTGGAAATCGGCGGCGGATTGGGTCGCACCGCCTTTCACGCCGCGCGTGACCTGGGCCTTGCCTATTCGATCATCGACCTGCCCGCCGTCAGCGTGTCGCAATATCTCTTCTTGCGCGGCAACGGCGTCGAGGCCTCGCTCTGGGAAGACACCCCTGCAAAGTCCGGGCAGGTCCGCCTGCTCAATGCATTCGCGGCACACGACCCCGACCACTTCAAGAACTCACTCTTCGTGAATTTCGACAGCTTCGTCGAAATGGCCCGGGAAACGCAGGACGCCTATTTCGACCTGATCCGCACCGCGCGAGGCGACCTGCTGTCGATCAATCATGAATGCAATTCCAGGATGTCGACGCAGGGTGACCCGAAGAACATCGACCTTCTGCGCTTCGCCAACTATGGCTACCGCCCGGGTCCGCGCCATATTTTCTGGGAACGCGAAGGATATATCACCGAGACCTTCGCCCGCATTTCGTGACGATCGTCCCCTTCTTCGGTTTAAAATAACCCTCAGAGAGCACGAGAGACAGCGTCTCTCGTATCCGCGCGCCCCGCGCGGATCGCCCTCCGCGACGACCCTCTGGCCCTTGGCCGCGATTTCGCCTATAGGCGCAGACTTGCAACCGCAGACAGGTTCCCAAGATGCCCACACGCGCCGGATTCGTCGCCCTGATCGGAGAGCCCAACGCGGGCAAGTCCACCCTGACCAACCGCATGGTCGGGGCCAAGGTGTCGATCGTCACCCACAAGGTCCAGACAACCCGCGCCCGCATCCGCGGCGTCGCGATGGCCGGCGAAGCGCAGATCGTCTTCGTCGACACGCCGGGCCTCTTCGCACCCAAGCGCCGGCTCGACCGCGCCATGGTCGCCGCCGCCTGGTCAGGCGCCGCGGATGCCGATGTCGTCGTGCTGCTGATCGAAGCGCACCGTGGCGTCACCGAGGGCGTCAAGAACATTCTCGAAGGATTGGGCGACATCGCCAAGGGCCGCACCGTCGCGCTCGCCATCAACAAGATCGACCGCGTGAAGGCCGAGGCGCTGCTGGCGCTCAGCCAGGAGATGAACGACGCCTTTCCCTTCGTGCGCACCTTCATGATCTCCGCCGAGAAAGGCCATGGCGTCGAGGACCTGCGCGACTGGCTGGCCGGAGAGCTGCCCGAAGGCCCCTGGCTCTATCCCGAGGACCAGATCGCCGACCTGCCGCTGCGCATGATCGCCGCCGAGATGACGCGCGAGAAACTGACCCTGCGGCTGCACCAGGAACTGCCCTACCAGCTGACGGTCGAGACCGAGAACTGGGAGGAACGTCCCGACGGCACCGCCCGCATCGACCAGATGGTCTACGTCGCCCGCGACGGGCACAAGGGCATCCTGCTGGGCCGCAAGGGCGAGACGATCAAGGCCGTCTCGAAAGCCTCGCGCGAAGAGCTCGAGGAGTTTCTGGGCCGCAAGGTCCACCTCTTCCTGCAGGTCAAGGTCCGCGAGAAATGGCTCGAGGAATCAGAGCGCTATTCGGAAATGGGCCTGAACTTCAAGGACGGCAATGCCTGAACCGCGCCTCGCGGCGGGCTTCTGGGTGCAGGCCTACCTGCGCCGCCTGTCGCTTCATGACATCCCCGCCTTCGTCACCGCCCATGGAGACGACACGGCGGGCGCGGTGCTGGTCAAGCTCAACACGCTAAACGGTTCCGCCCGCGCCTTCACGCGGATGTTCGACCTGAGCACCGGCGACCGCGCCTGGACCGAACTTACGGCGGGCGCAGAAGCCGACGTGGACGCCGCGATCGCCCGTCAGCGCGGCTTCGACCCGGATCTCTGGGTCATCGAGGTCGAGGATCGGCAGGGACGGCACCTGCTGGACGAGGACGGTCTGAGCTGATCCACCGGGCCAGCGCCACCATACCCAGCCCGAAAAGCCAGAACACCAGCCCCAGCCCGAGGATCCAGAGCGTCACCATGTCCCAGCCGATCCGGGGCGGGTCGATGAAGAAATAGGGATGACGCCCGTCGATCTCTCCGCGCACCAGCGCGTAGGCGAGGTAAAGCGCCGGCCAGCCCAGCCACCAGACCGCGTGGAGGCGGCGCAGCCCGTCCTTCGGCGCACAGGCCCACCACCACAGGACAAGCGCCGCTGGCACGGCGGTGTGCATCCCCTGGTCAGTCCACCAGCGCAAGCCGGCAAGGTCCCGCGACAGGATGCCGTGATAGACCAGCGCCACGATCCCCATCCACAGCGTCAGCCCCGCCGCCCAGCCCGCCGGGACGCGCCAGCCCGCCGCCACCGCGGTCATCGTCGCGGCGGTCAGGGCATTGGTCAGAATGGTGAAATATCGCCCCGTGCGCCACAACTCCTGCCAGAGCGTCCAGTGCGGCCGCCGGTCGAGGCCGACCTGCACATGCATCACCAGTACCGCCCAGGTCAGCAGGGCGATCATTGCGGCACAGGTTCGGGCAGAGGCGGACATGGCCGCTAGATGGGCCAGCACCGCGCCCGCCGCAACCCTGTCACCGGGCGCGAAACGCCGAGACACTACACAAGCGCGTCAGATCACGCCCAGGGTGTCCAGTCTCCGGGCAGATGCTGGCCCAAGACATTCTCCCGGTGCCATCGAAAGTTCTCCGGATGCGGGGCACGGCCCGCATCGCCGTTTCGGGAGAGCGAGGCTTTCGCGGAGGGCAAAAAAACGATCAGACCCCCGCGCACCGCTCCCGTCTGCCCGGTCACGCAGGCCCCCTACCGATCCGGCCCGATACCGTCTTCGGGGTTCCAGTCCACGCCATAGGCCTCTTTCATGTGGCGCTGGAAATAGTCGCGGAACGGGGCGAAGCCGGTGGCGATCTTGGCCACCTCCTCGCGGCGCAGGACCAGCACCTGGGTGTCCTCCAGCGCCCGCACCGTGCCGGTGCGCTGCATCTTGCCGAAGATCACCCGGTCGCCGAAGATCTCGCCGGGGCCGATGCGGCTGACGCGCTCCTCGCCGGTTTCCGGATCGGCGATGCGCAGCTCCACCGCGCCCGAGATCACCGAGTAGACACCGTCGGACCGGTTGCCCGCCTCGAAGACCCGATCGCCGGCGCGGTAATGCACGTAGCGCGCCCCGCCGGTCTCCTCGGCTCGGATCTGCACGGTGCTGCGGGAAAAGCCGTCGATGAACCAGTTCAGAAGGACGGTGATCCGGGTCCGGAACCCCGGCAGGAACGACAGGTAATAGGCCCGCCACAAGAGCCAGGCCGGATAGCCGCGGAAGGTCATGCCCCAGACCTCGGCCACGCCGCGATGCGCGCCCAGCGACGCCAGCGCGCCTTGCGACGTGTACTCGAACGGCTGCAGCGGGCGGCAGGCGATGGCGGCCTCGATGTTCTGCGCCAGGCACCGCGCCTCGCGCACGGCGAACTGCGCGGTGGGCGGGGCGAAATCGCCGCGCTCGGTGGCGTCCTCCTTCATCGGGATCAGCGCGCAATCGCCCAGGCTCCAGACATTCTCGGCCCCCTGCGCCTGCAGGTGACGGTTGACCGCGATCCGCCCGTGCCGGGTCTCGAGCGGCATCTCCTGAACCACCGGGGATGGCGTGTTGCCGATGGTGGCGACGATGGTGCGGGTGCCGATGATCTCTCCGGTCGTGGTCTCGAGCGACGTTCCGGTGGCGGATTTCACACCGGTGTTCAGCATCACTTCAAAGCCACGATCCTCCAGCGTCCTCTGCGCATAGGTGGCCAGCGTCTCGGGCAGTTCCGCGAGCACCCGGCCCATGAATTCGATGAGGACGATCCGGATCTCGCTGCGCTTGATGTTGGGATAATCGCCCAGTGCGCGGTCGATCATCTCGCCCAGCTCGCCCGCCGTCTCGATCCCGGAGAACCCGGCGCCGACGATGCAGAAGGTCAGCGCCTCGCGCTTGACCTCGGGCAAGGCGGTGATGTCGGCATGCTCCAGCCGTTCCAGCACATGCGCGCGCAGGCGGCGGGCGTCGTCCAGCGTCTTCATCGTCAGCGCGTGGTCGGCCAGCCCCGGGGTGCGCGTGAGGTCCACGCCCTGCCCCAGCGCCACGACGAGGTGATCGTAGGTCACCTCGGTCGGGCGGCGCTGCACGCCCTGGAACACCGTGACCACCTTTCGGTCCGTATCGACAGACGAAATCCGCGCCTTGCGCACCCGCACCCCGCGCAGGAGCTTGCGCAACGGCGACACGGCGTGCATCGCGGTGATCGACCCGGCGCCGACCTCGGGCAGGAGCGGCTGGAAAACGAAGTAGTTGGTGTTGTTGATGATTTCGATCTCGGCGCGGTCGCCCAGACGCTTGCGCAGCTCGCGGGCGGCGAACATGCCGCCAAATCCGCCGCCCAGGATCAGGATTTTCTGTGCCATCGCCGCCGTGCCTTTCGTGTCATTCCGGGCAACGCTAGCGCGGGCGCAGGCCGGTTCCAATGCGCAATAGAGCCAGAGCGGCGATCGGGCTTGCGCCAGACCCGCGCCAAGCCCAGTTTGACGCCATGGACTGGCGCGACACAGGCATCCTTCTGACCACCCGGCGGCATGGCGAAACCTCGGCCATTCTCGACGTGTTCACGGCCGAGCACGGGCGGCATGCGGGCATCCTGCGCGGCGGCACCTCGCGCAGGATCGCGCCCAGCCTGCAACCCGGCGCGCAGCTCGACCTCGCCTGGCGCGCCCGGCTCGAGGATCACCTGGGCACCTATACGGTCGAACCGCAGCGGTCGCGGGCCGCGCAGGCGATGTCCGACCGGCTGGCGCTGGCGGGGCTCAACGCGGTCACGGCGCTGCTGGCCTTCTGCCTGCCCGAACGCGAATCGCATCCCGCGCTCTACGCCCGCACGCACAACCTGCTCGACCTGCTGGACCAGCCCGACCTCTGGCCGCTGGCCTACCTGCGCTGGGAAATGGCGCTGCTCGACGAGATGGGCTTCGGCCTCGACCTTTCCGCCTGCGCCGCGACGGGGGGCAACGATCACCTGGTCTACGTCTCGCCGCGCACCGGCCGCGCGGTGTCGGCCTCGGGGGCCGGCGACTGGGCGCCGCGGCTGCTGCCGCTGCCGCCGGTGATGCTGGGCGAAGGCATGGGCGCCGATCACGAGGTGCTGACGGCGCTCGGCACCACCGGTCACTTCCTGAGCGCGCACCTGGCCGCGTCGCTGGGCGACAGGCCGCTGCCCGCCGCACGCGCCTTGTTCGTGGAGCGTTTCGGCAGACGGGTCGACAGCGCCTAGCGCCGACGCCGGGTTACTCCGCCGCGACCTCTGTCAGCACGATCTCGCGCCCCGCGTCGTTCCAGAGCCGCATGGTCCCGTCCTCGACCTTGACCAGCGCCATCTCGGCCAGCGCCTCGAAATAGGCGGCCTCGGCGGCAAGGTCCGGACAGGCCATCTTGGTCGCGATGATCTCACCTGCTTCGAACCACGGGTAAGGCACCAGCTGCGCGCCGGAATAGCCGTTGCAGGGCGCGCGTCCGGCGATGCGGCCCGGTTCGGGAAAGGACAAGGTGGCGCGGGCGTCGAACCCATCGCCATCGATGCTCTGCACCGCAAAGGTGCGTTCCCCGGCGCCGTAGGAGAACACCGTCTCGTCCGCGCTGCACGCCGCCAGAAGGCCGATTGAAAGAAGCAGGGCAATTCGCATGCAACGGTCCTAGCCCGCCTGCGTTTGTCCCACAAGAGACCTCGACACGAGACCGACCGCGCCATCTTCCCTGCGGCATCATTCCGCGCTAGGTAACCCCCATGATCTGGAACGTGCCCAATGTGCTCACCGCCCTGCGCCTGCTCGCCGCCCCCGGCGTGGCGGTCATGTTCCTGTTCTTCACCCGGCCCTATGCCGACTGGTTCGCGCTCACGCTCTTCGTCGGCGCGGCCATCACAGACTGGTTCGACGGCTACCTGGCGCGCGCCTGGGGCCAGCAAACCAAGATCGGCGCGATGCTCGACCCCATCGCCGACAAGGCGATGGTGGTGATCGCGCTCATGGTGATCGTCGGCTATTCCTCGATGTCGCCCTGGCTGGTGCTGCCCGCGACCTTCATCCTCTTCCGCGAGGTCTTTGTCTCGGGCCTGCGCGAATACCTCGGCGACACCGCCGGGACGCTCAAGGTCACGAACCTCGCGAAGTGGAAGACGACGCTGCAGATGATCGCCATCGCGGTGCTGTTCGCCCAGGGGGTCTTCGAACATTACCTCGGCATGTCGGTCTGGGGCATGGATTCCGCGATGATCGAGTCGATCCTGAACGGCGAGACCGAGGATCTGCACGGGCTGCGCTGGAAAGAGACCGGCATGGTCTGGGCCGGAAACGTCGGGATCGCGCTGCTTTGGATCGCCGCCGCGCTGACGCTGATGACCGGTTGGGACTACCTGACCAAGGCCGCGCCCTACCTGAAGGAGGATCGCTGATGGATGTGCTGTATTTCGCCTGGGTCCGCGAACGCATCGGCCTGCCCCGCGAACGGGTCGAGACCGACGCCGCCACCGTCTCGGATCTCGTGACCGAACTCAGCGCCCGCGAGGACCGCTATGCCGCGGCCTTCGCCGACCTGTCGGCCCTGCGCGTCGCGGTCGACCAGGAACTGACCGATTTCGATGCGCCGCTGGCCGGCGCGCGCGAGGTGGCGTTCTTTCCGCCGATGACCGGAGGCTGAGCCATGCGCGTGGTCGTGCAAGAGGCGCCCTTCGACTTCGGCGCCGAGGCGGAGTGCTTCGCCAGCGCCCGCACCGACATGGGCGCGGTGGTGACCTTCACCGGCGTTGTGCGCGACCTCGCCGGCGACCGGCTCGACGCGATGGAGATCGAACACTATCCCGGCATGACGCAGAAGGCGCTGGAAGCTATCGCGGACGAGGCGATCCGGCGCTGGTCTCTGGGCGATGCGCTGGTCATCCATCGCTTCGGACGGCTCACTCCGGGTGAGCGCATCATGATGGTCGCCACCGCCGCTCCGCATCGCAAGGACGCTTTCGAGGCGGCGGAATTCCTCATGGACTACCTCAAGTCCCGCGCGCCGTTCTGGAAAAAAGAGCACGGTACCGACAGTACCAGCTGGGTCGCCGCAAAGGACGAGGACGAGGCAGCGCTCGATCGCTGGTAAGGCCCCGAACGCACGCTAAGCTTGCGCGACAGCACGCCGCACCCTATCACCTGTGCGGTAACCAGTCAGGTGTGCCATGCCGTTCCGCCCCGTCCAGCCAGAGAAACTGTCCGCCGCGGTGATCCGCCAGATCGAGAAGATGATCCTGCGCGGCATCCTGCGCCCCGGAGAACGTCTGCCAGCCGAACGCGAACTGGCCGAACGTCTCGGCGTATCGCGCCCCTCCTTGCGCGAAGCGGTGGCCGATCTGCAGACCCGCGGCCTGCTGACCAGCCGCGCCGGGGCCGGCATCTACGTGGCCGACGTGCTGGGCTCGGCCTTTTCCGAGGCGCTGGTGACGCTCTTCGCCGAACATGACGAGGCGGTCTTCGACTACCTCAGCTTCCGCCGCGATCTCGAAGGGCTGGCCGCCGACCGGGCGGCGCGGCTGGCGTCGGAAACCGACCTCAAGGTCATCGGCGCGGTCTTCGCGCAGATGGAAGCCGCGCATCAGAAGCGCAACCCGGCAGACGAGGCGCAGCTCGACGCGGAATTCCACCTCTCGATCTTCGAGGCCAGCCACAACGTCATCATGCTGCACATGATGCGCTCGATGTACCAGCTGCTGCGCGAAGGCGTGTTCTACAACCGCTCGGTCATGTTCAAGCAGCGCACCACCCGCTCGGCCCTGCTGGACCAGCACCGGGCGATCAACGACGCGCTGCAGGCCCGCGATCCCGCCGCCGCCCGCGCCGCGGTCGAGGCGCATCTCGACTACGTCGAAATCGCCCTGCGCGCCGAGCGCAAGGCAGATGCCCACGAGGAAATCGCCCGTCAGCGCATGGAGCGGCTCAGCACCCGCGCCTGAGCCCGGTTCAGAACGGCGCCGGTGCGCGGAACTTCATCCCCGCCCCGCCCTCGGGATGGCGCAACCGCAGTTCCTGCGCATGCAGCATCATCCGCGGATACTCCGCCGCGCGGTCGGGCATATAAAGCGGATCGCCCAGGATCGGATGGCCCAGCGCCAGCATGTGCACACGCAGCTGATGGCTGCGCCCGGTCTGCGGCATCAGCATCACCCGGCTTTCGGTCTCGTCCGCCTTCATTACACGCCAGTCGGTGACCGCAGGACGCCCGGTCTCGTGATCGACTTTCTGCAAGGGCCGGTTCGGCCAATCGACGCAGAGCGGCAGGTCCACGGTGCCGGTCTTCGGCACCAGACGCCCCGCGACGCGCGCCATGTAGATCTTCTTCACGCTGCGCTTCTCGAACTGCAGCCCCAGGTGCCGCTGCGCATGCGGGGTGAGCGCAAAGACCATGACACCCGAAGTGTCGCGGTCCAGCCGGTGCACCAGCAGCACCGTCGGGAAGGCCGCCTGCAACCGCGACAGCAGGCAATCCGCCAGATCCGGTCCCTTGCCCGGCACCGACAACAGCCCCGCGGGCTTTTGCACCACCAGAAGCTGCATGTCCTCGTGCAGGACATCGATCGGATCGGCGGGCGGGGTATAGGGCGTGCTCATCCCGCTCTCCTGTCAAATGCCGGGCGCAGGCGCAAGCGCACTTAAAGCCGCTTCACCAACCTCAACCCGCCGGGGGCGCGCAGCACGAAACCCGCCGCCTCGTAGACCGCCACCGCGCGGGCATTCTCTCCCAGGGTGCCAACGCCGACATAGGCGCACCCCAACCGCGCCGCGAGGTCCAGCACCCCGTCGATCAGGGCACGGCCCACACCCTGCCCGCGACAATCCTCCGCGACAAAGAGGTGGTGCAGGTCCATCCCGCGCGACCCGAACTGCGCCTGCGCCAGCGGAAACAGCAGCGCATGGCCCACCAGCCGTCCCGCCTCTTGGGCGACGAGCCCGAAGAGCCAGGGGCGCGGCCCGAACAGATCGCGCTGCAGATCCGACACGCGCACGGTCGCGGTGTCCCCGTGATGCGCCGCCAATCCCCCGATCAAAGCCACCAACTCGTCTAGGTCCCCGGCCCGCACATCCCGCACTACTGCCACAACGCGTCCCCCTTCTTCGGTTCATAATAACCCTCGGAGAGCACGAGAGGCAGAGCCTCTCGTATCGCGCGCCCGCGCGATCCCGTCATCCCTTGGGACGCGCGCCGCCCGGGTCGTACATCGGCTTCAGCGACACCTCTGCCACAACACGGCGGCCCGCCACGTCGATCTCGTAGCCGGAGGCCAGCACATCTTCCGCGCTTTCGCCGGCACAGGGCACATAGCCCAACCCTATGGCGCCGCCCAGGTGATGACCGTAAGCGCCCGAACTCAGGTGCCCGACGATCTGCCCGTCGCGCAGGATCGGCTCGTTGTGATAGAGCAGCGGTTCGGGATCGGTCAGCCGGAATTGCACCAGCCGCCGCGCCAGCCCGGCTTCGCGCTTGGCCAAAACCGCGTCGCGGCCGTTGAAATCGCAGCCCTTGCCCGTCTTGACGGCAAATCCCAACCCCGCCTCGAGTACATGGTCCTCGCAGGTGATGTCATGGCCCATGTGCCGAAACGCCTTTTCCGCGCGCCCGCAATCCATCGCGTGCAGCCCGCAGAGCGTCAGACCGTGATCCTGCCCCGCCTCCCAAAGCGTGTCGAACACATGCGCGGCCATGTCGGCGCTGGCGTAGATCTCCCAGCCCAGTTCGCCCACGTAGGACACCCGGTGCGCGCGCGCGTGGCCCAGACCGATCTCGATCTCCCGCGCGGTGCCGAAGGGAAAGGCGTCGTTCGAGAAGTCGTCCGGGCTGACCGCGCGCAGCAGGTCGCGCGACCGCGGCCCCATCACCGCCAGCACGCCCTCGCCCGCCGTCACGTCGGTGATCACAGCCTGCGCGCCCTCCAGGTGCCGCCGCATCCAAGTCTCGTCCGCCAGCCGAGTCGCCGCCGGCGTGACCACCAGGAACGCGGTCTCGGACAAGCGCGTCACGGTCACGTCGGCCTCGATCCCGCCGCGGGCGTTGAGGAACTGCGTGTAGACGATCCGCCGCGCCGGCACGGCCACGTCGTTGCCGCAGAGGCGGTTGAGGAAAGCCTCGGCCTCGGGCCCCTCGACCCGCAGCTTGCCGAAGGACGACATGTCGTAGATGCCGACCCCGGTGCGCAGCGCGCGCAACTCGTCGCCGACATTGTCGAAGAAGGTCTGCCGCCCCCAGCCATAGTCATAGGCCCGCGCCTGGCCCTCGCGCGCGATCCAGTTGGCGCGCTCCCAGCCCGCCAACTCTCCAAAGACCGCACCCCGCGCGTCAAGCTGCGCATGGAACGGCGACCGCCGCACGCCGCGCGCCGTGGCCTTCTGCCGGTAGGGAAAGTGATCGGCGTAGAGCAGGCCCAGCGTCTCGGTCGCCCGCGCGGCCAGGTAGCGGCGGTTGCTCTGGAACGGCATCATCCGCGCGATGTCCACGTCACCGAGGTCGAAGGGCTTTTCGCCCCCGTCCATCCACTGCGCCAGCGCCATGCCCGCGCCGCCCGCCGATTGGATGCCGATGGAATTGAACCCGGCCGCGACCCAGACATTGTCCCTCTCGGGCGCCTGGCCCAGGTGGTAGGCGTCGTCGGGGGTGAAGCTTTCGGGCCCGTTGAAGAAGGTGTGGATCCCCGCCTCGGTCAGCGCCGGCATCCGCGTCACGGCCATCTCGAGGATCGGTTCGAAATGATCGAAATCCTCTGGCAGCTGGTCATACTCGAAGCTGTCGGGGATGCCCGCCAGGCCCCAGGGCTTGGCCACGGGCTCGAAGGCGCCGAGCATCAGCTTGCCTGCGTCCTCCTTGTAATAGGCAGATTCGTCCGGCACCCGCAGCACCGGCAGCGGTTGCAGCCCCGGGATCGGTTCCGAGACGATGTAGAAATGCTCGCAGGCCTGAAGCGGGACGTTGACGCCCAGCATCCGCCCGACCTCGCGGCCCCACATGCCGGCGCAATTGACAACGTGGTCGCAGGCGATGTGACCGCTGCTGCCGTCCTCGGCCGTCCAGTCCACGCCGGTGATCCGGCGCCCCTCGCGGGTCACGCCGGTGGCGCGCGTGTATTCCGCGATCCGCGCGCCGCGCATGCGCGCGCCCTTGGCGAGCGCACGGGCGATGTTGCCTGGATCGCCCTGACCGTCCTTCGGCAGATAGACACCGCCCCGCACGCCATCGGTGTTGAGATGCGGGTACTTCGCGGCAATGTCGTCGATGCCGATCTCGTCGATCTCGACCCCAAAGGCGCGGGCCATGGCGGCGGAGCGGCGCAGTTCCTCGTGCCGCGCGTCGGTCAGCGCGACGGTGATCGAGCCCACGCGCCTGAAACCTGTGGCGACGCCGGTTTCCTCTTCCAGCGCGCCGTAGAGTTCCTGACTGTATTTCGCGAGCCGCGTCATGTTGGCGGTGGCGCGCAGCTGCGCGATCAGCCCCGCCGCGTGCCAGGTGGTGCCGCTGGTGAGCTGCTTGCGCTCCAGCAGCACGACGTCGGTCCAGCCGAGCTTGGTCAGGTGGTAGGCGACCGAACAGCCGATGATGCCGCCGCCGATGACGACGACGCGGGCCTGGGTGGGAAGGGTCATGGGGTGTCTTTCGAGAGGAATGCCTTCGGGGATGGTCGAGAGCCGGACGCCGGTGGCGTCGGGCCGTTTGGGGGGCCAGCCCCCCAACCCCCCCGAAGTATTTCCGGGCAAGTGAAGGCAGGGTCAGACGAGGTCATGCCCGGCATCCCGCAGGGCGCGGGCGATGGCCGCGATATGGGCGGGGCCGGTTTCGCAGCAGCCGCCGACGATGGTGGCGCCCTGTCCGACCCAGCCCATCACGTGACGGGCGTAGGTCGTGGGGTCCATGTCGCGGCGGGCGTCGAGGGCGGCCACCGTGGGGCGTGTCTTCAGGAAATCCTCGGTGATGCGGGTAAAGGCATTGGCATAGGCGCCGCAGGGCAGATCGGAGCGCATCAGCGCGTCGAGTGCTGCCGGCATCGCCTCGGGCGCCGAGCAGTTGGCCAGCACCGCGGCGGCGCCGTCGCGGGCGATGGCCACCACCTCTGCCACCGGTTCGCCCGACCGCAGGCGGCTGCCGTCGGTGTCGTCGACCGTCACCGCGAGCCAGATCGGCAGGTCCGATTGCCGTCCCGCGGCAAGCGCGGCGCGGGCATGATCCAGCGAGGCGATGGTTTCGAATAGCAGGATGTCGGCGCTGCCTTCCATCATCCGCACAATCTCGGCAAAGGCCGCGACGGCGGTGTCGTGATCGGGCAGCAGGTCGGGCCGGTAGCTGGCGCCGAGCGGTCCGATGGTGCCGGCAACACGGCCCGCGCCGTGGGCGTTGCGGGCGGTCACGGCTTCGGAGAGGGCGGCGGCCTGCAGGTCTTCGAACCGGTGCTCGAGCCCCACCGGTGCCAGCCGGTCGCGATGCACCGCGTAGGTGTTGGCCGAGGCGACGGTCGCGCCCGCCTCGAAATAGTCGCGGTGCAGCTGCGACACGAGGCCCGGATGGTCCAGCATGACCTGCGTGGACCAGAGCGGCGTCGGGCTGTCGCCCGCACGCTTGACCAGTTCCTGTCCCATGCCGCCGTCGAGCAGGGTGATGTCGCTCATGGATAGATCTCCGCGTATTTGGCCTTGTAGAGGGCCAGCATCTCGTCTTCGGTGACCCCGTCATCATAGGGCGGCGTGGAGAGCGGTTTGACCGCCGCGACCTCGATCAGCACAAGGTCGGTGATCCGGTCGGCCAGGTCGCCCCAGACCGCGCGCCAGCCTGAGATGCGGTCGAATCCGGCCTCCCCGCTGCCCACGATCCGCGCCGTACCGCGCACCCGCAGGCCCTTGCGCAGGAAGGGGTCGATGAAATTGACCTCGCAGGCCGGATTGGCACGCAGGTTGGCGACCGTGCCCGGCGAACGGATGTTGCCGAAACCCAGCGTGCCGTCGTCAAGCACGAGGAAGGTGCCCTTGGGTGAGACGCAAGGAAGGCCCTCGGCGTCAACCGTGGCGACGAAGCCCAGCGGAAACCGCGCGATCAGCTGGCGGGCGGCGACGTGCAACCTCATGCGCGCAGCCTTTCGTTCGCCCGATCCCAGAGCGCGCCCGCGGGCTGCACCAAGGCCGGGCATTTCCGCCCGAAGATCTCCACCTCCAGCGCCGTGCCGGGTGTCGCGAGATCCGCGCGCACCATGGCCAGCGCCACCGAGGCACCGACGCGGTAGCCCCAGGCACCGCTGGTGGTTTCGCCCACGAGCTCTCCGTTCTGCCAGATCGAGGACATGTAAGGGGCGTCGCAGTCGCCTGCGTCGATGGTGAGGGTGGCAAATTGCTTTGTCACGCCCCGCTGTTTTTCCACCTCCAGCGCGGCCTTGCCGGCGAAGTCCTTGGACCAGTCGATGAACCGGTCGAGACCGGCTTCGAGCAGGCTGTAGTCAGTGGACAGATCGCCCTTCCACGCGCGATAGCCTTTTTCGATGCGCAGGGCATTGAGCGCGAACATGCCGAAGGGCGTGGCGCCGGCGCCCAGAACCACGTCGTAAAGCGCGGGGCAGTCGGCATTGGCCGCGTGGATTTCCCAGCCCAGTTCCCCGGCAAAGCTGACACGCACTAGCATACAGGGGCGGCCCGCGACGGTGGCCGCCTGATGCGTGAGCCACGGCAGGCCCAAGTCGGCATCGGTGCCCAGCATCTCGAACAGGGCGCGGCTTTGCGGGCCGGTCACGATCAGCGTCGCGATATCGGCGCTGCGGTCGGTGAGCGTGACACCCTCGGGCAGGCCATCCCGCAGCACGTCGCGGTCGTGCCATTGCGCGGTGGCGGCGGTGATGAGGGTAAAGTGCTCGGGCCCGTGCCGCAGGACCGACATCTCCGTCAGGATGCGGCCGCGGGCGTCGGGGAAATAGGCAAGGCTCACGCGGCCCGGTGACGGCAGGCGTCCGGCGGTCAGGCGATCGAGATGCGCCGCCGCCCCCGGCCCCTGAAGGTCGAAACGCGAGAACCCCGGCAGGTCGAGCATGCCGACGCCGTCGCGCACCGCCGCGCATTCCTCGGCCACGCGCGGCTGCCAGGGGCCGGAGCGCGCCCAGGTCTGGCTCGCGGCCTCTGACGTATCGTCGCCCGGTTTCGCGAACCAGTTCGCGCGTTCCCAGCCGTTGTAGGCGCCCATGACGCCGCCCAGCTCGCGCACCTTCGCGTGGTTGGGAGACAGCCGCTTGTCGGCGCCCGCGGGCCAGCGGTGGTGCGGGAAATGCATGGCGTATTCGTGGCCGTAGGTCTCCATCGCCTTTTTGTTGCAATATTCCTGGTCGACGTAGTCGGTGTAGCGGCGCGGATCGACCGCCCACATGTCCCATTCGGTCTGGCCCTCGGTGACCCATTCGGCCAGCACCTTGCCCGCGCCGCCCGACTGGGTGATGCCGAAGGTGAAGACGCAAGCCTCGAAGGCGTTGGGCACGCCGGGCATCGGCCCCAGCAGAGGCAGGCCGTCGGGGGCATAGGGGATGGGGCCGTTGATCACCCGGCCCACCCCGGCGGTGCCGAGGATCGGCACGCGGGCGATGGCGTCCTCGATATACCATTCAAGGCGGTCGAGGTCGTCAGGGTAAAGCTGAAAGCTGAAATCCTCGGGCATCGGATCGTCTCGGCTGATCCAGTGCGCGCGGCAGTTGCGCTCGTAGGGGCCGAGGTTCAGGCCGTGCTTGTCCTGCCGCAGGTAGTAGGAGCTGTCGACGTCGCGCAAGAGCGGCACCTTGCGGCCCTGCTCTTTCGTCCAGGCCTCCAGTTCGGGGATCTCCTCGGTCAGGAAATACTGATGGCTCATCACCGTCATCGGCACCCGGCGCCCCCCGAAAGGCCGGAACCATTCGCCGACGCGCTGCGCGTAATAGCCGGCGGCGTTCACGATCTTTTCGCAGGCGATATCGCCCTTGTCGGTGTGCACGATCCATTCGCTGCCCCTGCGGCTGACACCGGTGGCTGGGCAGAAGCGTTCGATCCTGGCCCCGTGCATCCGTGCGCCCTTGGCCAGGGCCTGCGTCAGCTGCGCCGGGTCGATGTCGCCATCGTCCGGATCCCAGAGCGCGCCTGCCAGATCATGCGTTTCAACGAACGGATAGCGATCCTTGATGTCGCCCACCTGCATCATCTCGAGGTCGAGTCCCTGGTAACGGCCCATGGCGCGGGCGCGTTCGAACTCCATCATCCTCTCGCGCGAATGACCCAGCCGAATCGACCCGGTCACGTGGTAGTTCATCGGGTAATCGACCTCGGCCGCCAGCCCGGCGAAGAGGCGCAGCGAATAGCGCTGCATGTTCATGATCGCCCAGGAGGTCGAAAAGGACGGGCAGTTGCCCGCCGCATGCCAGGTACTGCCCGCGGTCAGCTCGTTCTTTTCCAGCAGGACCACGTCCCATCCGGCCTTGGCGATGTGATAGGCGCAGGACGCCCCCACCGCGCCGCCGCCGATGATGACCACGCGGGCCGTTGTCGGGAAATCCGCCATGTCCGTTCTTCCTCAGTCCAGGACCAGACGCGCCGCGAGGCCGCCGAAGACCGCCGCCGCGATCCGGTTGGTGAAGCGTTGATGCCGCCGGAGCGCGGTGCCGAAAACCCCGGCGAGCGCGCCGTAGGCCGAGGTGATGATAAGGCCGGTGAAGATGAAGATCGCGCCCAGCACCGCCATCTGCGGCGCCACTGGCCCCAGACCGGGATCGGCGAATTGCGGCAGGAAGGCGAGGATGAAGAGCCCGACCTTGGGGTTGAGCAGGTTGGTAACGAAGCCGCGGCGCAAGGCCTGGCCCAGCGACCCGGCGCCGCCGGCATTGCCGGTATCGGGCTTTGCGGTCCAGGCGGCATAGGCCAGCCACAGAAGGTAGGCCGCACCGGCCCAACGTATGACCGTCAGCGCCTCGGGCATGGCGCGAAGGGCGGCGGCGACGCCCAGCACCGCGAGCGTCACGTGAAAGACCGACCCGAGCGCCACCCCCGCCGCCGCCGCGATTCCCGCTTTCGCACCGCCGCGAACGCCGCTGGCGGTGGCGAACATGACATCCGCGCCGGGCGTGAGATTCAGAAGGATGCCCGCCCCGGCAAAGGCCAGAAGCGTCGAAGGCGGCGGGGCAAGGAGTGTCTCGAGCATCGCCTAATCCTTCTGCGGCAGGCCGTCGGCCAGCGTGTAGTAATCGCCCTTCTCTCCGGTGAAGATGTGCTTTTCCAGCTTCAGCCCGGTCGGCCCGTCGAGCGCGCCCAGGGCAAAGCTCAGGGTGTCCTCGTCATGTGCCTGCCAGAACAGGAAGGCGCCGCAGGTCGGGCAAAGGCCGCGCCTGGCCGCGGGTGTGGCCTCGAACCAGCGGACCGGGCCGGAGATCGCGATGGCTTCTGCAGGCGCATAGGCCGAGGACCAGGCGAAACCGGACATCTTGCGGCAGGTGGTGCAGTGGCAGACAGAGACGCCCTGCACCGGGCCGGTGACCGTGAAGGTGATCTGCCCGCAGGCGCAACTGCCGTTCATATGCCTCTCCCCTGTGGAATTGTCGAACCTCCCAGCAGAACGCCGTAGAGGATGAAGCAGGCGGCCATGACGCGGCGCACCACGAGGTTGCCGACCGCGCCCAGCGCCGCGCGGCCCAGCCCCGCGCCCAGCGCCGTGTAGGTGCAGTAGCTGGCGGCCGTGATGCTGAGCGCGGTGGGCACGATCACCCACATCTGCTGCGCGATGGGCACGTCGGGCTGCAAGAATTGCGAAAAGGCGGCGAGGTAGCCGGCGACGGATTTCGGATTGATCGTGGCAATCAGGAAGGCGCGGATGTAGATCGACCCGCCGGGCTGCTCTTCCGCCCGGATGGGCGTCCTCGCCCGCACCCAGTTGCGCAGGCCGGTCCAGATCAGGAATCCCGCGCCGACCAGTTTCGCGATGAAGAACGCCGTGGGGGACGCGGTCAGCAGCGCGGTGATGCCCGCCGCCGACAGGAACAGGAACAGCGTCGCCTGTGTGAGGATGCCGAGCACGCCCCAGAGCGACCGCACGAAACCGAGCGCCATGCCGTTCTGGATGCAGTTCACCGCGTTGGGCCCGGGCGAGGTCACGAAGATCACCCAGAACAGCGCGAATATGCCCCAGGCCTCGATGCTCATCAGTAGACCGGCGGCGCGATGACCCAGATCGCCACGGCGGGCGCTTCGTAGGGATTGATCCAGCGGAACGGCTCGCCGCGGATGCGGAAGCTGTCGCCGGGATGCAGGGTGAAGGCGCTGTCGCCGATCTCGAGGTCGAGCGTGCCGGAGACGAGGTAGCCGACCTCCTGCGTCGGTCGGGTGACCGTTTCGCCGATGCGCGAATGCGGCGCGAAGGTCGAATGCACCATCTCGAACTCATCCGTGAGGTCCGGCGACAGCAGTTCCTCGACCAGCCCCGCCGCCCCCGACCCGATGGGCCGCCGCGCGCCCCGGCGCACGATCCGGCCGACCTCTTCGGCGGGGGCCTGCGCCTGGCCGAAGAGCATCGACACCGACACGTCGAGCGCTGCCGCGATGTGGCGCAGGTCGGTGATCGAAGGTTCGGACAGGTCGCGCTCCACCTGGCTCAGCCAGCCCACGGACCGCCCCAACCGCCGCGCGAGCGCCGCCAGCGTCAGGCGCCGCGCCTTGCGCAGGGTGCGCAGGTCGGCACCAAGGGTGCTGGGGCTGGCGGGGGTGGCGTGCTGCAACGGAACACCTCGTGAAAAAATCGGCCTGTTTTTCACGATGAGGCGAGTCGCATGAAAAGGCCAGCGATTTTTTCATGCGCGCCCTTGGCGCGGCGCGGGCGGCCCCGGCTCAGCCGATGCCGAAAAAGCTCGTCGCGCCGTTCCAGATCAGCCGCAGCGATACAAGGATCAGGATCGCGTCGAGCGCTTTCTTGAAGCCGGTGTCGCTCATCCGGATGAGCAGGACGCGACCGGCCACGGTGCCCAGAAAACCCGCCGCGATCATCGAGAGGGTGAAGATCGCCCAGGGGCCGAAGGCAAAGCCCAACACACCGAAAGCGAGGATCTTCAGCAGGTGTTGCAGGGTCATCAGCGTGGCGTGGGTGGCCACGTGCTCTTGCCGCGGTAGCGACAGCGATTTGCTGAAATTCGCCACGAACACCCCGGTCGCGCCGAAGAACATCGTCAGGAAGCTCGAGAACGCCCCGGTGAAGGACGGCCAGGCCGACAGCCACGCGGGCGGACGCAGCAGCACGCTGTAGATCACGAAGACGCCGACGCCGATCTGAACGAAGGCCGGCGGCAGGTTGACCGCGACCATCCCGCCAAGGCTCACGCCGATCAGCGTGCCGATGGCAAAGCTCAGCACCGGCGGCCAGTGCACATGCGTCACGAGCAGAAGCGCGCGGAAGAGGTTGGACCCCAGCTGGATCGCGCCGTGGACCGGGATCAGGGCGAGCGGCGGCATAAGGCTGGCCATGATCGCCAGAAGCAGCGCGCCGCCGCCGATGCCGAAGGCCACGGTGATGAAGGACGCGCCAAAGCTCGCGGCCAGCAATCCGAAGGTGACAATCGGGTCGAACCCGCCCATCATCGCGCTGAACTGGTCCCAGTTCATGCCCGGACCTTCGGACAAGGACAGAGAATGAAGAACACCTGCGACCTGCACGACGATTTCGGCCCGCAACTTGAAATCGTCCCCTTTGGCCTGCGTGCATACGGCGGGCGTACGGCCTTCTTCGGGCCGGTCGAGACGGTCAAGTGCTTCGAGGACAACAGCCGCATCCGCGAACTGTCACAGACGCCCGGAGAGGACCGCGTGCTGGTGGTCGACGCCGCCGGATCTCTGCGCCACGCGGTGATGGGCGACATGATCGCAGGCAACTTTGCCAAGAATGGCTGGGCCGGCGTGGTGATCTGGGGCGCCGTGCGCGACGTGGCCGAGCTTGCCAAGCTCGACATGGGGATCCTTGCGCTCGGACACATGATGCGCCCGTCGATCCGGCGCGACGGCGGCAGCATCGGTGTGCCGATCCGGCTGGGCGAGGCGCGCGTCGACCCCGGCGCGTTCCTTGTCTCGGACGAGGACGGCACGGTGATCTTTCCGCCCGGCGTCGCGTATCCGACCGCCTGACGTCGGGTCATGCGCCGCTCCAGACCTCGGGGTTCGCCATGTGGATCGGCGCCCTCGCGGCATAGGCGTTGATCTGGTCGTAAATGTCCGAAAACTGCATATCCAGCTCGTCCTCGGTGACGTAGCCGATATGCGGCGTGGCGATGACCGCGGGGTGCTGAACCAGAGGATCATTCGGGTCTGTGAGCGGTTCGACATCGAAGACATCCAGCGCCAGCCGTCCGGGACGGCCCTGCGCCAGCGCCTCTTCCAAGGCGCCCGGCGCGACGAGGCCCGAGCGCGAGGTGTTGATGAAGGTCGCAGAGGGTTTCATCGCCAGCAGGTCCTCGGCGGTGATGATCCCCCGGGTGGCCGGTTTCATCCGCACGTGAATGGACACGACGTCCGACGTTGCGAAAAAGCTCTGGCGGTCCGGCGCCACGGTCTCTCCGGCGGCGGCGGCGCGCTGGCGGCCCTCGTCGGACCCCCACCAGTGCACCGTCATGCCGAAGGCACGCGCGTAGCCCGCGACCTGACCCGCGATCTTGCCATAGCCGTAAAGGCCCAGCCTGCGCCCCGCCAGCGTCTGGCCCGGCGCCAGTTGCCAGGTTCCGGCACGCAGGCTGGCCATCTGCTGCGGGATCTGCCGCGCGCTGGCGAGCATCAGTCCGAATGTCAGCTCGGCCGCGGCGATAGAGGGCTTGCCCGCCGACATGTTGGAGCTGAGCAGCACGCCGCGCGCGGTGCAGGCGGGCACATCCACATGCGGATAAACCGACCGCTGGCTGATCAGCTTCAGCTTGGACAGCCGGTCCAGCAGCACCGCCGTGACGGGCGTGCGTTCGCGGAAGAGCACCAGCGCCTCGGCGTCCCGCAGCCGCTCTGCCAGGATGTCCAGGTCTTCGGTGTGGTCGTTCCAGACGGTGACGTCATGCGCGGCCAGCTTGGCAAAGCTTGGCAGGGCGCGCAGGGTGTCGAACCAGTCGTCGAGGATATGAACCTTCATCGGGACTCCAGCGATGTGGCGGGCATGGGCATGCGCGGTGTGGGCACGAAGGGCGCCGAGGACAGGGCGCGCAGCGCGGCGTCGATCCGGGTCCGGTCCGACAGGAGCCGGTTGAACTGGGCGTCGCAGCCCGAGATCGGTGTCGGATAGGCGGAAATCTCCGCCTGAACGGCCAGCCTCGCGGCGCGAAGGTGGGTTTCGGCCTGCGTCAGATCCGACTCGTAATCAGGACTCATGGCATATCTCCCAAAAGGTATACAATCGCATACCATTCTCGAGCGGTCCGATCAATGCGCCGCTTTCGGCGGATGCGCCCGGCGCATGACCGGCGACAGGATGCGGTCGTCGATCGGCACGTCCCAGACGGCGGTGCCGCCCATCGCGGCCCAGTCTGCCACCAGTCCCGGAACCGCGGCAAGGTCGTCCAGCCTCCGGCCCTCCGCGCCGAAACCGCGCGCGATCGCGGCGAGGTCCGTGCGGCCGAAAAACGCGCCCTCCTCGGGCAGACCCTCGGCGCGCAGCTTGTGGATTTCGGAACCGTAGGCGCCGTCGTTGAGAACCACGATCAGGATGTCCAATTCGTGCCGCAGGACCGTTTCGAGCTCTTGCACATGCATCAACAGGCTGCCGTCGCCGTCGAACAGCACCACGCGGTCGTCGGGACAGGCGGCGGCCACGCCGAGGGCGAAGGACAGGCCGTTGCCGATGGCGCCGAATTCCCGGATCGTCAGGAACCTGTGCTGCGGCCGGCTGGGCATCTGCGCGGCGTAGTAAGAGCAATGCCCCGAGGAATTGACCATCTGCCAGTCAGTTGGCAGCGCGGCCTCGAACGCGGCGACAACGTCGCGCGGGTCGTGCAGGCCGGGCGCCTGCGGCTGCGCGGAGCCGTCGGCGGGGGCGGTGGCGATCCGCTCCGCCAAGGCCGCGCTGCGCCAGCCGCCGCGCCGCGCGACGGCCCCGGCCAGCGCCTCTGCCCCCAGCCGGGCATCGGCGCGCAGATGCGCCTCTGCCGCGATCCGTCCCTGGCTCAGGCTGCGCGGCGCCACGTCCACCTGCAACACGCGGGCGTTGGGCCAGAGCGCCCCGCTATCGGCATTGTGCCGTGCCAGCGAACATCCCACGGCGACGATAAGGTCCGCCTGCCCCAGGCAATTCCGTGCCGTATCCGTCGAAAACCCGCCTGCGATGCCGATGCAGAACGGATCGTCGTGAAAGAGCCCGCGCGCGGGCAGAGTCGTGGCGAGCAGACCCCCGCAGCGTTCGGCCAGCGCGGCGCAAGCCGGTCCGGCGCCCGCCTCGACCGCGCCGAGCCCGGCCATGACGACGACGCGCTCCGCCCCGTCGATCAGAGCCGCCGCACGCGAAAGGTCGTTTGCATGCGGCGGGATCGGGGAGAGGTCGGGCAGCAGGTCACGCGACGGGGCGAGCAGGTCGTCGGACCCCTGCCATGGCTGATTCTGCAGATCGAAGGGTATGCCGACCACCACCGGGCGCCGCTCCTGACGCGCCTGCAGGAAGGCGTCGCGCAGCACGGTCGGCATCCGCTCGGGCCAGTGCGCGGCGTGGTAGGCCGCGCCCGTGGCGGTAACGAAGGGCGCCTGGTCGATGGCCTGGTTGTACCAAGCCTGGCGCAGCGGCGCCTCGCCCGCCAGCACCACCAGTGGGATGCCCGCGCGCACCGCCGCCGGCAGCGCCGTCGTCAGCTGCGTCAGCCCCGGCCCGCAGGTCACGGTGGCAAAGCCGACACCGCCGGTCTTGCGGGCATGGGCCATGGCCGCGGCGACGGCGCAGTGTTCGTGCCGGACGTGGATCATCCGGCAGCCCAGAGCGCCCAGCCGCACGGCGAAATTCATGTTGGCATCGCCCAGAAGCGCAAAGCAGGTGCCGGGGCGTTCCTGCGCCGCCACCTGCGCCAGCCGGTCGTAGCCCCGGATCACACGCCGCCCCAGGCCGAGGCGGGCACCATCACCTCGCCCCGCGCGATCAGCCGCGCGGTGCGGGTGACGCCGGCGGAAACAAAGGTGAAACCCTCCGCTCCGGTCTCGTATTTCACCAGCACATCCAGCGTGCCCATCGGATGTTCCATCGACACCACTGCGGGTGACGGGTCGATCGCGCGCACCATGCCCTCGGCCACGGTGCCCGGCGCCAGCGCACAGGCGGCCAGGCATTGCGATCCGGTGACGGCCACGGTGGGATGGGTGGTCCACGGCATGAAGTAGCGCACGGCGAAATGCGCGTCGCCCTGCGCGGGCGCGATCAGACCCAGCTTGGGCACCACGGATTTGGTCACGTCGCCAAACCCCATCAGCGCCCCGGCCTTGATGCGCAGCGACTCCATGCGGGCGAAAAGCTCAGGCATGGCGTCGAGCGCCTCCTGCGTCTCGTAGCCGCCGATCCCGAGGTCGGCGGCGCGGGCGATCATCATCGGCATGGCCACGTCGACGCAGGATACCTCGATGCCGTCGATCACGTCCCTGGGCTGGCCGGTCGGGAACATCGCGCCGGTGCGCGACCCGACAACTTCCATGAAGTTCAGTGCCACCGGTGCGGCCGTGCCCGGCACGCCGTCAATGGCCAGGTCGCCCTCGTAACGGACCTGCCCGCCCGGGGTCTGCACCTCGGCCTCGACCAGCGCGCCGGTGTTGACGGCGCGGATGCGCACCGGGGTCACGTCGCCCGCAGGCGCGATCAGGCCCATCTCGATCGCCGCAGGGCCGACGCCCACCAGCATGTTGCCACAGGTGGGGCCGTAATCGACCAACTCTTCCTCGACCGCGACCTGGGCGAAGAAATAGTCGATGTCGGCGGCGGGATCTTCGGAACGCGACAGCATCACCACCTTGGTGGTGACGGCGTTGCCCCCGCCCAGCCCGTCGATGTTGCGCGCATTGCCGGCCCCCACGACGCGGATCAGCACCCTGGACAGGGTCTCGCGATCCTCGGGCAGGTCGGCGCGAATGAAATACGGCCCCCGCGAGGTGCCGCCGCGCAGGAAGTGATAGGGAATGGCGGTCTGGGTCATGTGGACTCCGATATCAGGGTGCAAATCGTGTCGGCGAAGGCGCGGGTCCCCAGCGCGCCGCCAAGGTCCGCGGTGCGGGTCGCCGGGTCGGTCAGCGCGCGCGCCAGCGCGTCCTGCAGGCTGGCCGCCGGACCGGCGTGGCCCAGATGGTCCAGCAGCATGGCCGCCGATCCGATCAGCGAGGCCGGGTTGGCTACATCCTGCCCGGCAAGGTCCGGGGCCGAGCCGTGCTGGGCCTGCGCCACCGCATGGGCGTCGCCATGGTTCAGCGATGCGGCCAGGCCCAGCCCGCCGGCCAGTTCGGCGGCTAGATCGGACAGGATGTCGCCGAACATGTTGGTGGCGACCAGCACGTCGAAGGCGCCGGGATCGCGCACCAGCAAGGCCGCAGCGGCATCAACCAGCACCTCGGTCGTCTCGATCTGCGGATAGTCGCGCGCGACGGCGCGGCAGCAGTCGAGAAACAGCCCGTCCGACAGGCGCATGACGTTGGCCTTATGGATCAGCGCGACCCGGCTCCGCCCTTCGCGCGCCGCCAGCGCATATCCCGCGCGGGCGATGTTGCGGCTGTTCTCGGCGGTGATCCGGC
>Ga0114903_1000278_pt1 | contig 33917 bp, 28 predicted proteins | sample MalvirDeepMed_s2_FD_87289 | JGI IMG/M metagenome (GOLD analysis project Ga0114903, IMG submission 87289) | Marine viral communities from the Global Malaspina Expedition - Malaspina viral metaG DeepMed_s2 | ecosystem: Environmental > Aquatic > Marine > Oceanic | place: Mediterranean Sea...
ATACTGGCCCATCACCCCCGATCAGCCCCGCCCTTCGGATACGGCCTATCGCAAGCTGAACGACTATCTGCGCTCCGGCGGGATGATCCTGTTCGACACACGTGATGCGAATATCGCGGGCTTCGGGGCCGCCAGTCCCAACGGGCGCAAGCTACAAGATCTCGCCGCGCCGCTGGACATTCCCCCGCTTGAACCCTTGCCTGCGGATCACGTGCTGACCCGCACGTTCTATCTGCTACAGGACTTCCCCGGACGGCACAGCGGGCGCGATCTGTGGGTAGAGGCATCGCCCCCCGATGCGGAACAGGTAGAGGGGATGCCGTTTCGCAATCTGAATGACGGGGTGAGCCCGGTTGTCATCGGTGGCAATGACTGGGCCGCGGCCTGGGCCGTGTCCTCGAACGGCGCGCCGATGGTACCGATCGGGCGCGGTTTCGCCGGGGAACGTCAGCGCGAGCTGGCCTACCGGTTCGGCGTCAATCTGGTCATGCATGTGCTGACCGGCAACTATAAATCCGATCAGGTGCATGTGCCTGCGCTGCTGGACAGGTTGGGCCAATGACATCGACCATCATCTTCGACCCGCTGATCCCGCTACCGATCTTATGGGGCGTTGCCGCACTGGCGCTGGTGGCCGTTGCCTTGGCGATGCTGCGTGGGTTGCAAGGCTGGGCGCTGCGGGGGGCGGCGATGCTCGTCGTTCTGGCGGCGCTATCTGGCCCCTCCGTGCAGCAGGAAGACCGCGCGCCGCTCACCGATATCGTCGTGATGCTGGAAGACGAAAGCGCCAGCCAATCCCTCGCAGACCGGCCCGCACAAACCGCCGCCGCCGCAGAGACGTTGGCAGCACAGATCACCGCGCGCGAGAACACGGAACTGCGCCGCGTGACCGTGCCCGATGGAGAAGGCGATAGCGGCACGCAGCTGATGACCGCCCTGTCAGAGGTGCTTGCCGAAGAGCCGCGCGCCCGGATCGCAGGCATCCTTGCGCTCAGCGACGGGCGCGTTCACGACGCCGATCTGCCAGTCGATCTGCCCGCACCGATGCATCTGTTGATGACCGGAAAGCAAAGCGATTGGGATCGCCGCCTGTCCGTCCGCAACGCCCCTGCCTTTGCCATCATCGGCGAACCCGTGACCCTGACCCTGCGCATCGACGACCTTGGGGCCGCCCCGCAAAAAGACGCGCTGGCCCCGCTTGAAATTTCGGTCGATGGGGAGCCGCCGCAGACCTTCCGCGTGCCCGTTGGCCAAGATCTGGAACTGCCCGTGACCCTGCCCCACGGCGGGCGCAATGTGATCCGGTTCTCGTTGCCCGAGGCCGAAGGAGAGCTAACCGACCGCAACAATGCCGCGCTGATCCAGATCAACGGGGTGCGCGACCGTCTGCGGGTGCTACTTGTCAGCGGGGAGCCGCATCAGGGCGGGCGTACGTGGCGCAATTTGCTGAAATCCGACAGCTCTGTCGATCTGGTGCATTTCACGATCCTGCGCCCGCCGGAAAAACAGGATGGCGTGCCGGTGGACGAACTTTCGCTGATCGCCTTTCCCACCCGCGAGTTGTTCATGGAAAAGATCGAGGATTTCGATCTGATCATCTTTGACCGCTACAAACGCCGCGGCATCCTGCCGTCGCTCTATCTTGAAAACGTCGCGAATTATGTGCGCGGCGGGGGTGCTGTGCTGGTCGCTGCCGGGGCGGATTTCGCGAGCGCCGACAGCATCTACCGTTCCCCCCTCGGAGAGGTTTTGCCCGCCACGCCGACCGCGCGGGTGATCGAACAACCCTACCGCCCGCTGGTGTCTGAGCTAGGGCACCGCCATCCGGTGACCAGCGGCTTGCCCGAACAGGAAACATGGGGACGCTGGCTGCGGCAGATCGATGTGGCCGATCCCTTGGGCCATGTGGTGATGACCGGCGAAGATGACCGACCGCTGCTGATCCTGAACCGTGTGGAAGAAGGGCGCGTTGCGCTCATGGCGTCTGATCATGCGTGGCTGTGGAACCGTGGCTATGAAGGTGGCGGCCCGCAACTAGAGCTGTTGCGACGGCTGGCCCACTGGATGATGAAAGAACCCGAGCTTGAGGAAGAGGCCCTGACCGCCACAGCCGAAGGCCAGACCATGCGCATCACCCGTCGCACGCTGGGGGACGACATCCCGCCTGTCACCCTGACCAACCCCGATGGCAGCACGGCAGAGATCACGCTTTCGCCAGCCACGCCGGGTGTCTTCGAAGGGGTTTACGAAGGCCCCGAGATTGGCCTTTACCGGCTGGAAAATGGCGACCAAAGCGCGGTGATCGGTTTGGGCCCCGCCGCCCCGCGGGAATTTGTGGAAACGATTGCCAGCGACGAACCCCTCGCCCCCGTCCTTGCGCCCCTGCGCGGTGGTGTCGCGCGGATCGAGGACGGCCTGCCCCGCATCCGCGACATACGTGTCGGGCGCCCTGCAGCCGGACGTGGATGGATCGGTCTGACCCCTCGCAACGCCTACGAAACACGTGACGTGCGGCAGATGCCTATCTTGCCCGCGTGGCTCGTCCTGTTGCTGGGCAGCGCCCTGATCCTTGCAGCATGGCTGCGCGAAGGGCGGCGATAATCTTAAAAACAACGCCACCGCCCGATAAATCACGTAACGCTTAAGCAGTTGTTCACCCCGAGCCCCCCATGATCCCCCCGATAGGAGGGATTCGGAGCTTTGGATGAAACCAGCTGACCAGCTTGCCCATGAACAACGCCGCCGCGCAGAGGTGGAAGCACTGCTTGAACAAACCCAGGCAGAGCTTTGTGCCGCTTACCGCAAGCTGGATGACCACGCGCAAAATGTCTCTGTCGAGATTTCTGAAACACGGGCGGAGGTTGAAAACATCCGCGGCGAAAACAAACGGGTGATGTCCGATCTATGTGCCGCGCGCGAACAGATCGAACTGACCCAACGCCGGCTGTGGCATTCGGTCGAAACCATCCACGACGGCTTTGCCTTTTTCAACAAAGACAATGAAATGATCATGGCCAATCGGTCTTATCTGGCCGTGTTCGACGGTATTGATGACATCTGTCCGGGTGTCAGCTATTCCACCATCCTTCGCGTGCTCACCGACGAAGGAATCGTAAATATCGGGCGCCGCACGCCAGAGGAATGGCGCGCCAAGATGCTTCTGCGATCGCAGCAAAAGGCCCCGGCACCCATCATCATAAAGCTCTGGAATGGCGCATATATCAAGATTGTCGATCAAAGGGGAAAAGGCGGTGATATCGTATCACTCGCTCGCGACATTACCGAAACCGTGGAATACCAACGCAAGCTCGTCGATGCCCGCGCCACGGCCGAGGCAGCCAACAGCGCGAAATCGCTTTTCCTTGCCAAGATGAGCCACGAAATCCGCACACCGATGAACGGGATCGTAGGCATGACGGAGGTGCTTGGCGATACCGCGCTGAACCAAGACCAACGCCTATATGTCGACACCATAAAGACCTCTGGCGAAGCGTTGCTGGTCATCATCAACGACGTTCTGGATTTCTCGCGCATCGAGGCAAACCGACTGAGCATCCACCCCGCCCCCTTTGATCTGGAACGTGTCTTCCAAGAGGTATTGCTGCTTTTACAGCCCCTTGCGGTGCAAAAGGGGCTGGACCTCGCACTGGATTACGACCTGTTTTTGCCGCGCAAGCTGGTCGGGGATGCAGGGCGCATTAGGCAAGTGCTTACCAATCTGGTGGGAAATGCTGTTAAGTTTACGCAAAATGGACATATCCTGATCCGCGCCACGGGGCTGCCCGACGCGGGCGCTGGCAACGTGCTGATCAAAATCTCTATCGAGGATACGGGCATCGGCATCGCGCCGGACATGATTGAACATATCATGGGGGAATTTACCCAAGCCAGCAGTGACCCCAGCCCCAATGCAGAGGGGACGGGACTGGGGCTCGCCATCTGCCAACGTCTGGTACAACTGATGGGGGGCGAGATTTGGGTCACGTCAGAGCATGGGGTTGGGTCGTGCTTCGGCTTCGAACTGCCCCTAAAGGCCCAAGAGGACAGTGCCGCGCCGCCGCTTAAGCCCCCCCCATTCCTGCGCCATGTCCTGATTGTCGAAAGGGAAACGATCTGCCGATCGATCTTGCAGCGCAATCTGGAACATATCGGTGTGCGCGTGACTTCCTGTGGCACCGGTGCAGCGGGGCTGGCCGCGCTGGACGGCAGTATTGATCTGCTGCTTGTCGACGACACGTTGCCCGATATGGACGGGATCGAATTTGCCCGCGCGGTGCGCGTCACCGCCCCCGCGACCCAGGTAATCCTGTACAGTCAGACACCCGACAAAATCCGCGATAGTATGGATGACACGAGCGTGCGCCGGATCATGAAGAACCCGATCAGCGTCACCGAGCTACTGGCCGAGGTGTCAACGATGCAGCCGGTGCCTGTTGGTACCCGTCCGATGCGGGTCTTGGCGGCCGAGGACAATAAGACCAATCGTCTGGTACTTCGAAAGATGCTGCAACGGCTGAACATCGACCTGCAACTTGCCACTAACGGGCAAGAGGCAGTTGCGCTGTTTGAAACCTTCCGGCCCGATCTGGTGTTCATGGACATTTCTATGCCCAAGATGAATGGAAAAGACGCCGCCGCCGCCATTCGCGCGCTGGAAGGCGGGGCAAGCAGTTGCCCGATTGTCGCGCTGACAGCGCATGCCATTCAGGACGAAAAGGAAAGAATACTCGCAGCCGGGCTGGATCATTTCCTCACCAAACCCTTGCGCAAGGCGGAGCTTGTGGCGCTCCTTAACCGTTACTGCCCCAACGCGGCTTTCCCGCTGGAGGGTCAGCTGGTGGGATAGGGCCTTACAAATACAGGTTTTTCCGGCGTCGACAGCTCTTTCTGCCATGCGTACCCGCCGATATCGAAATCCTTGATCGCCTCGGCGTCGGTAAGCCGGTTCTGCACTACGAAACGCGCCATCGCCCCGCGGGCTTTCTTGGCGTAAAAGCTGACAATCTTGGGCCCTTTGCCGTCCGATTTATCTTCCATGAACTGTGGTGTCACAACCGTCGGCACCAGCGCCTTAAGGTCGACCCCGCCGAAATATTCCTGACTGGCACAATTCACCAACACCTTGCTATTGGTCTGTTCCGCCTGTTCGTTCAACGCTTCGGACAGACGCGCGCCCCAATAGTCGTACAGCGATTTGCCCTGCGGCGTTTTCAATCGGCTGCCCATCTCAAGCCGGTAGGCCTGAATTGCATCCAAGGGACGCAGCACACCATAAAGCCCCGACAGAATGCGCAGGTGATCTTGGGCATAGTCCAGTTCATCAGGATCCAGGCTGGTCGCTTCCAGCCCCTGATAGGTGTCACCAGCAAAGGCAAAGGCAGCGGGGCGCACAACATCGGGGGACGGATTTTCTTCGAACGCGGTGAAACGGTCGCGGTTCAGCTTGGCCAGTTTCTCGCTCAGGTGCATCAATGATTGCAGATCACCAATGCTTAGCTCGCGGGCCACCTTGACCAAAGCGACCGCATCTTCCTGCAGGTCGGGCGTCGTCATAGCGACGTCGCGTGGGGTCCAGTCCATTTTCTTGGCGGGAGAGATAACGGTCAGCATGGATTTTCCTTTTTTGGTCGCAGCAAGAGCTAGCCCGCTTGCTGCAAAACGTCCAGAAATGCGGGGCCAAACCTTTCGGCGCGTTTCTCGCCCAAAATGCGTTCGATGGCATCAAGGTTTGGCGCGTGCAGCTGCGCCACTTTTGCCAGCAGCGAGGTCGAGCAGCTCAACGGTTTTTCGCCACCATCCGCCCCACGAGACAAGGTGGTTTGCACTTCGCGGAGTTGATCGAACACCGATCCTGCCGCGCGCCCCGCCAGCTTGCGCCGCGTCGGGTGCATCTCGGCGGCGGCCCCGTTGATCACCTCTAGAAACGCATCGCCAAAATTCTCGAGCTTTTTGGCCCCCATCCCGCCGATACGGGCCATCGCGTCCAGTGTATTCGGGCGTTTCTCGGCCATCTCGATCAGGGTGCGGTCGTTAAAGATGATATAGGCGGGCACTTTGGCGGCTTCTGCCAGCCCGCGTCGTTTCGCCTTGAGCGCAGAGAGCAGCGGCGCATCCTCGTCGCTGACCATCGCCTTGACCGCAGGACGGCGCTGCGATGCGGCGGCGCGGATACTGTCCCGGCGCAGAGAGATCGACGCCTCACCGCGCAGGATTGGCAATGCGGCATCGGTCATGCGCAGCGCACCGTGACGTGCGGCATCGGGGCGCACCAGATCGTGCCCCATCATTTGCCGGAACACCGCCTGCCATTCGCGTTTGTCATATTCCTTGCCCACGCCATAGGTCGGTAAATCGCTGTGCCCGCGTTCACGGATTTTATCGGTTTCATTGCCCAGCAGGATATCGATCAGATGACCTGCGCCAAACCATTCCTCGGTGCGCAGCATCGCCGACAGCGCCTTGCGCACGGCGGTGGTCCCGTCAAACACATCGACAGGCGTATCGCAAAGGTCGCAATTGCCACAGGTGACATCGGTTTCGTCAAAGTATTTCAACAGGTTCGCACGGCGACACGCCAATGCTTCGGCCAACCCCAGCAGCGCGTTCAGCCGTGCATGATCAGCGGCGCGCCGTTCTGGCGGGGCGAGCCCTTCATCGATCTGGCTGCGGCGCAAACGGATATCATCGGGGCCAAACAACGTCAGCGTCTCGGCCGGCGCACCATCGCGACCCGCCCGCCCGATTTCTTGATAGTAGGCTTCGATGGATTTGGGCAGATCGGCGTGGGCCACCCAGCGGATATCCGGCTTGTCGATGCCCATGCCAAAGGCCACTGTCGCCACCACAATCAGCCCGTCTTCCTGCTGGAAACGGCGTTCGGCGGTGCGGCGGTCGTCCGCCTCCATCCCGCCATGATAATGCAGTGCCAGATGTCCGTCGTCGCGCAACGCTTTGGCCAACCCTTCGGTCTTGGCCCGCGTTCCGCAATAGACGATGCCCGACTGCCCCCTACGCCCTGACGCAAAGTTCAGTATCTGCGCGCGCGGCCCGTTTTTGGCCGCAAAGGCCAGATGGATATTGGGCCGGTCGAACCCGCGCAGGAAGGCGCGCGGGGGGACACCGTCGAATAGTTTCTGAACGATCTCGGCTTGGGTTTCCGTGTCCGCCGTTGCGGTGAACGCGGCCAGCGGAACGTCAAGCGTACGACGCAATTCGCCGATGCGCAGGTAATCGGGGCGAAAATCATGGCCCCACTGGCTGACGCAATGCGCCTCGTCCACGGCGATCAGCGATACGCCAACCCGTTTGAGCATGCCCGTAACCGACCCGGCAGCGAGCCGTTCTGGGGCCATGTAGAGCAGCTTGAGCGTTCCGGCCTCAAGCCCTTCCCACACGGCATCGGTTTCCTCGGGCGTATTGCCAGAGGTCAGCGCCCCCGCCCCGACGCCAAGCTCTTGCAGCGCGCGGACCTGATCGCGCATCAGGGCAATCAACGGCGATATCACCACCGTCACCCCGTCGCGCAAAAGAGCAGGCATTTGGAAACAAAGAGATTTACCACCACCCGTGGGCATGATGGCCAACGTGTTTTCGCCGGCGGTAACGGCCTCTACGATCTCTTGTTGGCCGGGGCGGAACCCGTCAAATCCAAAGACATCACGAAGTAGCGTGGCAGCGCCTGACATGAAAAACCCAACTGTATCTAACCTGCAGTTTGCAGAATCTCATAGTCGCGGGCGGGGAACAATCCCTGCCCGTGCGTCCGGCGGGGTCTTTGCCCCAGCAGCCGCCCGATCAGTAGAACAGCGCGGCGTTGTTAATCAGCAGGATACGCAGAACGGCAACGGCGATCAGAACGACCAGCGGTGCCAGATCAAGCCCGCCCATTTGCGGCAGAAAGCTGCGGACCCGCCCGTAAACAGGCTCCAACAAGCGATTCAGCCCATCCCAAACTTGCGCCACCAAAGGTTGACGAAGATTTAAAACCTGAAAATTAATCAGCCAGCTCATGATGACATGCGCGATGATGATGAACCAAACGATGTTCAGCAGAAGCATCAGGATCTGAAACAGGGATGTCATAAGGGGGCCTTTCGTTGCACAGCGCGAAAGTAGGTGCGCTGGCATCAAAGAACAAGAGCGGCAGCGCCTTGGCACCGCCGCTCTTGGTAAAATCGCATCACATCACGCTTGCATCGCGTTGATGACGACAGAAAAATCCAGACTATCGACCTGAAGCATGGACCAATCGGCGAAATGCCGGGTCTCGATCGGCTTTTCATCGAGGATTTTGAAGCCGCTGTGACGACTGTCTTTCTGGATGTTTTCGATCAACTGGCGGATGGCGGCTTCTTCGCCCTCAAGCACCTGACAAAAGTTGCGTCCGTTGTAGGCCAAGGCGCCAGTGACGCCGTGTTTTTCATTCTCGCGCACAGCGACGGTAAATATGTCGGCAACATCCGCCTTAGAGACCGAAGGAACTGCGGTGCTGAAGTACAAAAGCCGGATCATCGACATACGGAGCCTCGTAAAATTATCCAAAACATTCTTAACGTTGGCACCCTGTGTAGGCAAAGAGGATTTGAAAAGCGACCCTTTTGAGATGTCATATGACATACTGATGGGCAATTCACGCTGGCGTTGCGCACAACACCGCTCTTGCGCCGCGTAGGGCTGCTGCACTACCGTCCCTCAAAACAGGAGAAAGCAGTCATGGCAGCCACGTCAGCGCGCAAGAAAATCTGGGGCTGGTACTTCTTTGACTGGGCCAGCCAACCCTATAACACGCTTCTTCTGACGTTTATTTTCGGCCCCTACTTCGCGCAAACAGCAACGGCAAATCTTGTGCATAGCGGCATGGCGCTGGATGCCGCCAAGGCGCAGGCACAGGCCTATTGGGGCTACGGGCTGACGGTTGCGGGGATCATGATCGCGATACTGGCCCCGACACTTGGGGCGGTGGCTGATTCATCGGGCAAGCGGATGCCGTGGATCTGGCTGTTTTCGGGGCTTTATGTGGTGGGATCAGCTGCCCTGTGGTGGACCGCGCCGCAAGATTTCTCGGTCCTGTGGGCGCTCTTCTTCTTTGGCATTGGCCTGATCGGGATGGAATTCGCGACAATTTTCACCAACTCCTATCTGCCAGAGCTGCATCCCGACCCGGGAGAGCGCGGGCGGCTGTCGGGGTCAGGCTGGGCTTTTGGCTATGTCGGCGGTGTTGTGGCGCTGATCGTGATGATCGCGCTGTTTCAGGCGGGCAGCAACGGGCGCACAATGGCGGGGCTAAGCCCGCTCTTCGGGCTGGACCCCACGACCAAAGCCGATACGCGCATCGTCGGGCCACTGACCGCAATCTGGTACGCGGTCTTTATGATCCCCTTCTTTCTTTATGTGCGCGATACGCCGGTGACCGGCGCGGCGCGGTACCGCGTGGGGCAAGGGCTTTCTGATCTGTGGGTCACGCTGAAGAACCTGCCGCGCCACCCGTCGCTGCTGGCCTATTTGGGGTCATCCATGTTTTACCGCGATGCGCTTAACGGAATGTACACATTCGGCGGGATATACGCGCTTGGCGTATTGAACTGGAGCATTATTGATATCGGCGTCTTCGGGATACTTGCCGCGATTTCAGGCGCGGTGTTCTGCTGGGTGGGCGGGCGTGTGGATCGTGCGATTGGGCCGATGCCTGTGATCGTAACATGCTGTCTGATCCTGATTGCAACGGCCGTGCTGATCATCTCGCTGACGCCCAACTCGATCATGGGCATCACGCTGGCCGAAGGATCCTCCGCACCCGACATCGCCTTTTACATCGCCGGTGCGTTGATCGGTGCGGCGGGCGGGGCGCTGCAGGCATCGTCGCGCAATATGCTGACCCGTCAGGGCAACCCCGACCGCATGACAGAGGCGTTTGGCCTTTACGCGCTATCGGGCAAAGCGACCTCGTTTCTGGCCCCTGCGCTGATCGCCATCGCAAGCGACCTATCCGGCAGCCAACGGATCGGGATCGCGCCTGTCGTAGGGCTGTTCATCATCGGCCTGGTTCTGTTAGTCTGGGTGAAACCGAACGGAGATTTCGCGAAATGATCCTGACACGAATCCTCACATGTACCGCGCTGGCCCTCACGCTGGCGGCTTGCGGCGGGTCACCGTCCAAGCCGAATGCGGAAGCGTCCAAAATCCTGCCGACCATCGGGTCGTCGGGGGGCGCGCGCAGCAACATTCAGGCCAAGAAGCTTTTTGGCGCGAAAGCCGACGGGTCACGGCAGTCTTCCGCCGCTTACGGCAGCTATTCAAAGGGCTGCGTCGCGGGGGCACAACAACTGGCGGAAACGGGGCCGACCTGGCAAGCGATGCGCCTGTCGCGCAACCGCAACTGGGGCCACCCGGAGATGATCGATTACATCAAAACGCTCAGCGCGAAGGCCGCGCAGCAACCCGGTTGGGAAGGGCTGTATGTCGGCGATATCAGCCAGCCCCGTGGCGGCCCGATGCTTACAGGGCACGCCAGCCACCAGATGGGTCTGGACGCCGATTTCTGGATGCTTCCGCCCAAGTCGCTGTCGCTCAGCCGGGCAGAGCGTGAAAGTATCTCCTCTATCTCCATGCGTCGGGCCAGCGGTGCCTATGTGAACAGCAGTTGGACCCCGCAGCACCATCAGGTGCTCAAGGCCGCGGCATCTGACCCCCGCGTGGCGCGCATCTTTGTTTTCCCCGGGGCCAAGGTGCAGATGTGTGCCGACGAAAAGGGCGACCGCAGCTGGCTGCGCAAAATCCGCCCTTGGTACGGGCACCACTATCATTTCCACGTTCGGCTGAGCTGCCCCAAAGGGGCGACTGACTGCGTCAACCAAGATCCGCCCCCTGCGGGCGACGGCTGCGCCGATGCGCGTCAGTGGCAGGCGAATATCCTGAACCCGCCCCCACCAAACCCCAATGCGCCCAAGCGCAAGCCAAAGCGCGAACTGCTGCTTGCTGACCTGCCAGCGCAGTGCCAATCCGTGCTGGATTCGAACTAAGCTTGCTACAGATCCTTTTTGCCCTCGGCTTTGCCTCCGCTGCTTTTGCGGCGGGTGCAAATGGCCCTATCGCGCAACATCAACAGTTGACATGGGAGCATGACGCGCCCTGGTTCGGTGGCCTGTCCGGTGTCGAGATGCGCGCGGATGGCAAACAGCTTACCGCGATCAGCGACCGCGGGCGGATCATCGTGGCCGATCTGTCGCGCGACGCGCTTGGCACGCTGACGGGGATGGAGATCATCCATTCCGTCGCGCTGCGCGATAAGAACGGCGCGGTGATGGACAAACCCGAGGCCGACGCCGAAGGTCTGGCGATTGCGCCGGATGGCAGCATCTTTATCAGCTACGAAGGCAATCATCGCATCGCGCGTACCAACCTTGCCGATGGCACCCCGTTGCAGTTCATCGCCCCGCCCGAGGACGCATTGCTGCGCGACAATGCCGGGTTTGAAGCTTTGGCGGTTGATGCAACGGGCGCGCTTTATGCCTTACCCGAGGATAACCGCGGCGATCAGATCCCGCTGTACAAATACCAAGACGGCACGTGGCGCATCGCGGCCTACCTCGAAAATGACAGCCCCTTTGTCCCCGTGGGTGCGGATTTCGACGACGAAGGTCGGTTGTATCTGCTTGAGCGTACGGTCACCCCGCTGGGGTTTCGCACGCGCCTGCGGCGGATCGAACTCTCTGGGGATCAGGCCAGCGCGGTGACGCTGCTGCAAACCCTGCCCGCGCGATACGACAATCTAGAGGCGCTGACCGTTTGGCGCGACGCCATCGGGCGCACGCGGGTGATGATGATATCAGACGATAACTTCCTCTCCGTGCAGGAAACCCAGGTGATCGAGCTGACGATAACGCAATAGCTTGCGCGGGTGCCCCGCCTTCCCTACAACGCATGACGTCTGCGATCCCCGCAGGCCAAGTCGCCGCACCCTTGCAAAAAACGGTTTCAAATATGACACGCACCTACCTTCCCGGCATTCTTGCCATGGCCGCCATCGTTGTGGCCTCCAATATTCTTGTTCAGTTCCTCTTTGGCCAATGGCTGACCTGGGGCGCGTTCACCTATCCGCTGGCGTTTCTGGTCACCGACGTGATGAACCGCGTCTACGGCAAGGATGCCGCGCGCCGTGTCGTGCTGGTAGGCTTTGTCGTCGGGCTGGTCTGTTCGCTGATCGGGACACAGATCATGGGCGAGTTCGGGCCGCTGGTGACCCTGCGCATCGCGATCGGGTCCGGTGTGGCATTCCTCGTGGCGCAATTGGTCGATGTCGCGATCTTCTCTGCGCTGCGCGATGGCACGTGGTGGCGTGCACCTTTGGCCAGCACGCTGGTCAGCAGCACGCTTGATACGCTGCTGTTTTTCTCGATCTCATTTTCCGGTGCCCTGTCGTTCCTGCATCCTGCAACCGATGTGTCCTGGGCGGCCGAAATGTTGCCATTGCTGGGTAGCGGCCCGCTCGCGCCGCTTTGGGTATCGCTGGCCGTTGCAGACTGGTCTGTGAAACTCGGGATTGCGCTTGTTGCCCTGATCCCCTTCCGCATCATCACTGCACAACTTTTGACCCGCGGTTGATAGGCACCCTTTTGTGAACCGTGACGGGTGCAGAAAACGTTTTGCGTTTTCAGATTACTGTGCCAGTCTTCAAGTGAGTTCAACAAATGTAAAGGAGGTGATCCAGTGTCAAGAACGGTATTGGAGCGAGGTGTCGGAACAGCTTGGGAGGTATCCCGTTAGGGCAGCCCCTGACGGTTGAAACAACCCGGGTGGATCGCCGATCTAACCGATCCCACCTCCTTAAACCATTCGATTGGGCCGCTCCGCACCGGGGCGGCCCTTTTCGTATCTGGGCGTTCCCCTTTCCCTTGGGTCTGCGCGATGCGATAGTCGCCATGAAGGAGAGTTTGATGCTGCGGATCACGGACGAGATTGCCATTCAGGACTGGGAGCTGACGGAAAGCTTCATGCGTGCCTCCGGGCCCGGCGGTCAGAATGTGAACAAGGTCTCAAGCGCCGTGGAACTGCGGTTCGAGGCCGCGACCTCCCCTTCTATTCCGACGCCGGTCAAAAACCGTCTGCGCAGACTGGCGGGCCGTCGTTGGACGACCGAGGGCGCGTTGGTGCTGCAATGTGACGAAACCCGAAGTCAGGTCCGCAACCGCGAGATTATCCGCGAGCGCCTGAAGGAACTGATCACCGCCGCGTTGAAGCCGCCCAAAAAGCGTATCCCGACGCGCCCGACGCTCGGTTCGAAGAAACGCCGGCTGAAGGCGAAAAGGACGCGGGGCGAGGTGAAGGCGCTGCGCGGGCGGGTTGATCCGCCGGAATAGCCTGCCGCGGGGCCTGCCCTGCGCCGCCGTTCCATCACTTCTATTGCAGCGCCCCTATCTCGCCGTTTTTTGCCGGTATGCGCCCCCGATCGGCAAATCGCCGCCAGAGGGCCGAATCCGCGCCGGAACGGATCGCCGCGGCCCCGTGTTCCCCTCGCAGACATACAAGCGATGTCTGGTAGTAAATCTAAGGAGAACTCAGATGAAACTTACGACCACAACACTGATCGCGACCCTGATGGCCACCGGCGTTTCCACCGCAGCGATGGCGCAAACCTCTGTTGATGGTGCCGTTGGCGGCGCAGCAGACGTAGGGTCGGGCATCAGCGCTGACGTTGGCGCATCCGGTTCACTATCCACCGATTCCACACTAAATCAAGCCAAGGGTGCCGTGACCGACACCGGCGACACCGCGCAGGAAAACTATGGTCAGCTGATCCAGGAACTGCGCGCCGGTGCCGAAACCGACACGCAGACCCAAGCAGAAATTGACGCGTTCGATGCCGACGCCAAGCTGGACGTCGTAACCGTGTCGGAGCTGAAAGCCTCCAAACAGGGGACCACAACCGCGCTGGACGACGCGCTGGACGCACAGGCCGAGGCCGTTGACGACATGCGCGCCTCTGTTGACGCCAATGCTGACCTGAGCGCAGAGTTGGAAGCCGAAGGCTTCACCTCGGAAGAGGTCGTGGCCGTGCGCGGTAACGGTATGGGCGGTCTGACCCTGATCGTCGACGACCGCGGCTAAGCGATTTGCAGTTATGCCCCGCACCCCACGCAGGCGGCATAAAGCAGAGGGGCCGGTGGGAAACCACTGGCCCCTTTTGCCGTCGGATCAGACGATAACTTTCTGAGCCGCCTGATCGCCGACGCCAAAGACACGTTTGTAACGGTCAATCTCTGACTGCGGGCCCATTGCTTTGTTAGGGTTATCCGACAGTTTCACCGTCGGGCTGCCGTTCGCCTTTACCGCTTTGCACACCAACGAAAACGGGGCGAGCGCGTCGTCAGGCACCAGCCCTCGGAAATCGTTTGTCAGCAAGGTGCCCCAGCCAAAGGAGGCTTTGACCTTGCCCGCGAACTGTTGATGCAGTTCCTTGATCTTGGCGACATCCAGACCGTCGCTGAAAATAACCCGCTTTTCACTGGGGTCTTCACCGCGGGACTTCCACCAGTCGATCGCGGTCTGTGCCGCCACCGCCGGATCACCACTGTCGACGCGGATGCCGGTCCAGCCCGCCAGCCAGTCGGGCGCGTTATCCAGAAAGCCTTTCGTGCCATAAGTATCCGGCAGAATGATACGCAGATTGCCTTCGTGTTCATCGTGCCAGTCTTGCAGAACGTCATAGGGCGCTTGCGCAAGTGCGGCGTCGTCCTTGGCCAATGCAGCATAGACCATCGGCAGTTCATGCGCGTTGGTGCCGATCGCCTCTACCTCTCGGCTCATGGCGATTTTGCAGTTTGACGTACCGGTAAAGGCGTCGCCCAAGCCTTCCTGCATGGCCTGCACGCACCAATCCTGCCACAGGAACGAATGGCGGCGACGGGTGCCGAAATCGGCGATGGACAGATCTGGAATTTCCCGCAGGGCTTCGATCTTTTCCCAGACACGGGTCATGCCGCGCGCATAGAGCACCTGCAGTTCGAACCGGCCCATACGGTCCAGCACGGCGCGGCTGCGCAGCTCCATCAAGACGGCGAGGGCGGGGATCTCCCACAGCATCACCTCGGGCCACGACCCTTCGAATGTCAGCTCGTATTGGTCGCCCTTACGCTCAAGATGATAGGGCGGCAGGCGCAGGCCCTCGAACCACTCCATGAAGTCGGGGCGGAACATCTGGCGCTTGCCGTAAAAAGTATTCCCACGCAGCCAAGTGCTTTCCCCGCGGCTGAGTGACAGCGACCGGATGTGATCTAGCTGTTCGCGCAGCTCGCCTTCGTCAATGAGATCGGCCAGCGGGATATGCTTGGAACGGTTGATCAGGCTGAATGTGACCTGTGTTTCCGGCTTGTTGCGAAAAACCGACTGGCACATCAACAGCTTATAGAAATCCGTATCGATCAGGGACCGCACGATAGGGTCGATCTTCCACTTGTGGTTCCAGACGCGGCTTGCAATGTCGACCATGTTCAAAGCTCCCTTAGGCGGTGTGTTTGTGGCCCATCCATCTTGTACGGGCAAGGGAATTGCCGCTGACACAGTGCAAAACCTGTGGTAATCCACCGACTTAACCCCCTAAGGAGCGCTGCTAGATGCTGGAATGGCCCAATCTCTTGCGAGAGTTGATTACCTTGTTTGTCGTGATCGACCCTATTGGCAGCCTTCCCGTCTTTCTTTTCGCGACAGCCAACGTCCCGCAACACCTGCACAAAAGCTTTGCGCTGCGGGCCGTACTGGTGGCCGGTCTGGTCTTGCTTGGGTTCCTCGTCGGCGGGCAATATCTGCTAGAGAACCTTGGGCTGCGGCTGGGGTCGTTTCAGGTCGCGGGCGGGATTATCCTGTTCCTCTTCGCGCTCAGCATGATTTTCGGCGATCCCAAACCGACACAGGAAATCGAGGCAGCAGAGCGGGATCATCTCGCCGGTGCGGTCTTTCCGCTCGCCATGCCGTCTATCGCCTCTCCGGGGGCGATGCTGGCGATTGTGATCCTGACGGACAACCACACCAACCAGATATCAGACCAGCTGGTCACGGCGGGCCTGCTGGTTGTCGTGCTGCTGTTCACGCTTGTGCTTTTGTTGCTTGCAGGGCGGATCGGTCACCTGATGGGGACCACGGGCGCCAGCGTGATCAGCCGCGTCATGGGGATCATTCTGGCGACCGTCGCGGTGGATGCCACGCTTGGCGGGCTGGATGCGCTGGATATCCTCAACATCGCCCCCGTCGAAGACGCCCCGCTTAGCGCAGAGTAACCCCCGCCGTCGTCATCGCCTCGCGCGCGGCAGAAAGCGACCCGTCCAGGTCAATTGCACGACACAGGTCCAAACGGACCTCGACATCAAAGCCCAGCTTCGCCGCGTCCACGGCGGAAAAGTTAACGCAGAAATCAAGCGCCAGACCGACCATCGTCAGCTTGGTTATGCCGCGTGTCCGCAAATACCCTTCAAGCCCGGTAGGCGTTTTCTGGTCATTTTCGAAGAAGGCAGAATAGCTATCTATGGCGGGGTTGTACCCTTTACGAATGATCATGTCGGCACGGGTTTGATCCAGCCGCGGGTGGAACGCGGCCCCGTTGCTGCCTTGGACACAATGATCCGGCCACAGCACCTGCGCGCCATAGGGCATCTGCGTCACCTCGAACGGCACCTTATCCGCATGGGACGACGCAAAGGAGGAATGGCCCGCCGGATGCCAGTCCTGCGTTAGAACTACCGCATCCGCATGCCCCATCAGCGCGTTGATCCCGTCGACGATGGCGTCGCCGTCTGTCACCGCAAGAGCTCCGCCGGGGCAGAAATCATTTTGCACATCAATCACGATCAGGGAGTGGGTCATATCGGGTTCCTCATGGGTCAGCTTATGCCAAGGGGCATAGCACGGCGGGTGCGGCACGGCACCCCCTTGCCTGAACCGCCGCATGGGCGTATCTCAGCGCGCATGTATACCATTGCCGCCCTCTATCATTTCAGCCGTTTTGACGCGCCTGACGCCCTGCGCCCGCCGTTGATTGCGCTTTGTGCGCAACATGACGTCAAAGGCACGCTGCTTGTCGCTGCCGAAGGCTTCAACGGCACCATCGCCGGGCCCCGTGCGGGGATAGACGCGGTCATCGCGCATATCCGTGCCCTGCCCGGCTGCGCCGATCTTGAGTGGAAGGAAAGCACCGCCACGACGCCGCCCTTCGGCAAGATGAAGGTCCGCCTGAAGCGCGAGATCGTGACCATGGGTCAGCCCGATGTCGATCCGCTGGCCAAGGTCGGGCATTACGTCGATCCCGCCGACTGGAACGATCTGATCGGCCGCGACGATGTTGCCGTGATCGACACGCGCAATGACTATGAGGTCGCGATCGGCACCTTCGACGGGGCCATCGACCCGGAAACCCAGAGCTTTGGCGAATTCCCCGCCTGGTGGGAGGCGAATAAGGACCGGTTCCACAACAAGAAAATCGCGATGTTCTGCACCGGCGGTATCCGGTGTGAGAAATCGACCAACTACCTGATCGGCCAAGGGGTGGAGGACGTGTTCCACCTTAAGGGGGGCATCCTCAAGTACCTTGAAGAAGTCCCCGAAGAGCAAAGCAGCTGGAAAGGCGATTGCTTTGTCTTTGATAACCGGGTCAGCGTTGGTCACGGGTTGAAAGAAGGGCCGCATATGCTGTGCCACGGCTGCCGTCGCCCGATCCTGCCCGAAGATACCGCAAAGCCCGGATACGAGGCCGGCGTTAGCTGCCCGCAGTGTATCAATGAAACCTCTGACGCGGATAAGGCGCGGTTCCGTGAGCGCCAGCGGCAGATGACGCTTGCCAAAGCACGCGGCGAAACCCACCGCAGCTGATCACGCCGTCGGCCCGCCCTGTTCCAAGCGCGGGCCTGTGGTGCAGGTTAAGCCCCGAACCCTTCGCGCCCGATAGAGACATAGGCCGAGAAACCGGCGCGTTTGGCATCTTTGGGGCTGTAGATATTGCGCAGATCTGCCATCGCAGGGGTCGCCATGCGCTTGGCCATCCGCTTGAGGTCCAGCGCGCGGAATTCATTCCACTCCGTCAGAATGACCAGCGCATCCGCATTTTGCGCGGCCTTATAGGCATCCTCCAGCCACGACACGCCCGGCAGCAAGGCTTCGCCCTCGCGTTTGCCCTGCGGATCAACCACACGCACCTTGGCCCCGTTGCCCACCAGCGATGGCACAATCGTCAAGCTGGGAGAGTCGCGCATATCGTCTGTGTTGGGCTTGAACGTTACCCCCAGCACCGCGATGGTCTTGCCGTTTACCGATCCGCCACAGATGTCGACCACCTTGTCGATCATCCGGCGTTTGACCTCGTCGTTCACCTTGATCACGGTTTCGGTCAGCTGCATCGGCACCGAATGATCCTGCCCCATCCGCGCCAAGGCCTGCGTGTCTTTCGGGAAGCAGCTGCCGCCATAGCCCGGGCCCGCGTGCAGGAACTTGGACCCGATCCGGTTATCCAGCCCCATGCCTTTCGACACCATTTTCACATCCGCACCAGTGCGTTCACACAGCGCCGCGATTTCATTGATAAAGGTAATCTTCGTCGCCAAAAACGCGTTGGCGGCGTATTTGATCATCTCTGCGCTTTCCAGATCGGTCGACATGATCGAAAACTCGCGCAGCGAGAGCGGGCGGTAGATGTCCTTCATCACCTGTTCGGCGCGTTCATTCTGCGTGCCTACAACCACGCGGTCGGGGCGCATAAAGTCGTCAATCGCGGCCCCTTCACGCAGGAATTCCGGGTTCGAGGCAACGTCGAATTCGGCCTTGGGATTGGCTTTGGCGACGACCTGTTTAACCTGACGGTTGGTGCCCACTGGCACAGTCGATTTGGTGACGATCACCGCATAACCCGTCAGGACAGAGGCGATCTCTTCTGCGGCGGCCATGACATAGGTCAGATCCGCATGGCCATCCCCGCGCCGGGTCGGCGTCCCAACCGCGATAAACACGGCATCCGCACCATCCACTGCACTGGCAAGGTCACCGGTGAAAGACAGACGCCCCGCTGCAACGTTCTTGGCCATCAAGTCATCAAGACCGGGTTCGTAGATCGGGACGATGCCCTTTTCCAACTTCTCGATTTTAGACGGGTCTTTGTCGACACAGACAACTTCATGTCCGAAATCCGAGAAACAAACACCCGAGACCAAACCGACATAGCCGGTGCCAATCATCGCAATCTTCATGAAACTTTATCCTAAATCAATTTGACAGTCAGCAAGCCAAGCCAGCCGGTGCACCCACATTTAGTGATCTGACAGCGCAAAACCAAGATAGGCAAATGGCATCAGAAGCCGACGCAAGCGCCCCAGTTCGAACTTTCGCAGCGGTTTTTGCATGACCTGGGGGTAGGGCCGGTCGATGGGTTTGCCCATCACCAGATCCGCGACCAGCCCGCCCGAATAGCTGCCCATTGCAACACCATTCCCATGATAACAAAGACTTGCATAGACAGCACCGGGGTCAGGGAGCTTGCCGACAAAGGGCATTTGCGCGCGCGACAGACATACCATACCCGACCATTGGTAGGGTGTCTCAACGTCTTTCCACGCCGGAAAAAACTTTTCAAAATCGCGGCGTACACGCGCAATGGCGCGCGCCTCTGCCGCTTTGCCCGTCACCAAACCGCCGCGCATGCCGAACAACATCCGGCGGTCCGGCATCAGCCTGAAATAATGCAGCAAATTGCGCGTATCTGCGGACATATAATCGCTCTTCCATCCCGCGGCATCAAGCTCTGCCTCGGTCAGGGGGCGGGTCACAAGGACCGTCGACTGCGTGGGCATATAGCGCGCAGACAGCCCCGGCACCAAATCTTCCGAAGAATACCCGTTCGTGGCGACAATCACTTTTTGTGCACGCACCCTGCCGTTGGGCGTTCGAACGTCGTGACCCTGCGCCGCCTGCCGCACCTCAAGCGCAGGCGTATCATGGTAAATCACCGCACCCGCCTTTTCCGCCGCTGCAGCAAGGCCGGTCACGTATTTCCGCGGGTTCAGCGCAAAGCCCGCCGGAATATGCAGCGCACCGTGGAACGGCCCCGAAAGCCCATGCGCCGTGAAATCCGCGGGATCAACAAGCCGCGCCTCTAGCCCATAGTTCTCTCGCACCTCGCGGGCGCGCGTGCGAAAATCGTGCATATCCTTGGGCCGATGCGCCAGCTCAATCTCCCCGTCCGAGTGGCGGTCAACGTCGATCCCATGCCGCGTGATCAACGCGTCAACAAAGTTGATCGCCGCCAGCTCAGCCGCGCGAAAGCGCAACCGATCCTCGCGCCCCGCAAGCTTGTCCAACGCGGCATCACTTAGCCGTCCGCCCCCGAGGCAACAAAAGCCCCCGTTGCGGCCCGACGCGCCCCAGCCGACGTATCGGTTTTCCAGCACGACCGCAGAATATCCAGCCTCCGCAAGGCGCAACGCGGCAGAGAGCCCGGTAAAGCCGCCCCCTACAATCGCCACGTCACAGGATACGTCACCTTCCAACGCAGACCTGTCGGTAGCGGCGCAGGTTTGATCCCACCAACAATCTTCCCTAGGCGCATCTGTATAGGCAAAATCGTTAAATATTCGTTTCATGCCGCCGCTCTTTCATGCCACGGCGCGTTCCGCCGCCTGCACATCGCGTTGCGCCTTGATCGCCTTGCGCTTCGATATCAGTGACGCCGTGATAACCCCGAAAGTCACGATACCGATCATGATGGTGGACAATGCGTTAATCTCGGGCGAGACGCCGAGACGCACCGCGCTCCAGATCTTGATCGGCAGGGTTGTGGAGGACGGGCCCGTGGTAAACGAAGCGATAACAAGGTCGTCCAGCGAGAGCGTGAACGCCAACAGCCACCCCGAAATGACCGCCGGCGCGATGATCGGCAAGGTTACCAAACGGAAGGCGTCGAAAGGCGAGCACCCAAGGTCCAGCGCCGCTTCCTCCAGCGACCGATCAAAAGTCACCAGCCTTGATGACACGACCACTGACACGTAGCACATCGAAAAGGTCGTGTGTGCCAGCACGATGGTCAGCGTCCCCCGGTCCAGCCCGATCCCGATAAACAGAAGCAACAGCGACAGGCCGGTAATCACCTCCGGCATGACCAGCGGCGCGTAGATCATACCCGAGAAGAGCGTACGCCCAGCAAACCGCCCCCCGCGCACAAGAATGTATGCCGCCATCGTCCCCAACACCGTTGCCAGCGTAGAGGATGCCACCGCGACCTTCAGCGTTACCATAGCAGCATTCAGAAATGCCTCATTCTGAAGCAGCTCGCCATACCATTTGGTCGAGAAGCCGGCCCAGACAGTCACCAGTTTCGAACTGTTAAAACTGTAGATGACCAGCAGGATCATCGGCAGATAAAGAAAAGCAAACCCGAGGGTGAGCGACGTAATATTGAACCAGCTTGCGCGTCTCATGACTCCACCTCGGCCTGACGTTGCTGGTTGCGTTGGAACAGAACGATTGGAACGATCAGTATCAGCAGCAGGATCACCGCCACCGCGCTCGCGACGGGCCAGTCGCGGTTGTTAAAGAACTCCTCGAACAAGACCTTGCCGATCATCAACGTCCCTGAACCGCCCAACAAAGACGGGATAACGAATTCGCCCAGCGCGGGGATAAAGACCAGGAAACACCCCGCAATGATCCCGTTGCGAGACAAAGGTATCGTGACCAGCCAGAATGCCTTTAACCGTGAACATCCCAGATCTTCGGCGGCCTCGATCAAGGATTCGTCCAACCGATCCAGCGCGGCATAAATCGGTAGAATCATGAATGGCAGATAAGTGTAAACAATTCCTATATAGACCGCGGTCGTCGTGTTCATGATCGTCAAAGGCGTATCGATGATGCCCAACCACAGCAGGAATTGATTCAAAAGCCCCTCATTACTCAGAATACCGACCCACGCGTAAACGCGGATCAGGAAGCTGGTCCAAAAGGGCAAGATCACCAGCATCATAAGGGTCGGACGCCATTCCTCGGGCGCGCGGGCCATGCCGTAGGCCATGGGGTAGCCCACCAAAACCGCTAAAACTGTAGATATTAACGCAATCTTCAAACTGCTTAGGTAAGCCTTCCAGTAGAGATCGTCCGACGCAAGAAAGGTAAAGTTTTCCAGATCGAATGCCGCGAACATCGCCCAGATCCCGTCCTTCGCCGTCGGGGAGTAAGGAGGAATCGACAAAGCCAGATCAGAGAGAGAAATTTTAAAAACAATGATGAAAGGAATGAGAAACAGCGCGAGCAACCAGGCATAGGGCACCGCGATAAGGAAAAAGCGACGCATATTCATCGCTCCAACAGGACGCCGGCGGTGGCGCTCCATGAAATCCAGACCTTATCCTCCCACGTGATCGTGCGGCGCGACAGCCGACGCGTGTTTGCCGTCTGTGCCTTGATCACTTGACCACCGGCCAGCTGGACATGGTAGGTGCTGAGATTGCCAAGATATGCGATGTCCAGAACGGTGCCCTGAACAGCGTTCTTCATTTCTGTCGGCTTCTCGGTAGAAATGGCGATCTTCTCCGGTCGGATCGCAAGATGAGCTTCCTGTCCATCGCTAAAGGGGCGTTCTGATGCCGCAAGCAAGGGGGCCTCATTCGCGACCCAATCAAGGTGGTACATATCCTCGCCTGCGGGCTTCACCGTGCCGGAGATAATGTTCACGTCACCGATGAAGTCAGCGACGTAGACGGAATTAGGTGCTTCGTAGATACCCCCTGGCGTGGCGACCTGGATGATCTGCCCTTCGTCCATCACAGCCACGCGGCTCGCGACGGTCATCGCTTCCTCTTGGTCGTGGGTAACGATAACAAAGGTGGTCCCTGTGCTTTCCTGGATATCCATCAGTTCAAACTGGGTGTCCTGACGCAGCTTTTTGTCCAGCGCGCCAAGCGGTTCGTCCAGTAGCAAAAGCTTCGGCGCTTTGGCGAGGGACCGCGCAAGCGCGACCCGTTGACGTTGTCCCCCCGAGATTTGGTGGGGTTTGCGTTTGGCAAATTTGGTAAGGCGCGTCAGCTTGAGCATCTCTTCAACGCGTGCGGCGATATCTGCCTTGGACATATCCCCTCGTTTCAACCCAAAGGCGATATTCTCCCAGACAGACAGATGTGGGAACAGGGCATAGGACTGGAACATCATGTTCACCGCCCGCTTGTTCGGCGGGATGCCCGCGATATTCTTACCCGCCAATTCGATCTTGCCCGCGCTTGGGTTTTCAAACCCGGCAAGCATGCGCATCATCGTTGTTTTACCGCAGCCCGAGGGCCCCAGCAGTGCAAAGAACTCGCTTTCATAAATACTCAAAGACAGATCATCGATCGCAACGAAATCGCCAAAACGCTTTGTCACATTCTCGAAGCGGATAAGCGGCTTTTCGTTCGGGTCATCCCACGGGGCGAAAACGGGTTGGCTCACTTTGATCTATCCTTTGCACAGCGTTTACCCCTCCGGGTGGAAGGGTCCGGTTGATCGGGTCAAAACCGGTAAGGCTTTGACCCGATGCGATTTTAGATACCAGATTTGATCTTCGTCCACATACGCGTGATGACACGCTGTACCTTGGGTGAATATGAAGAAATGGTATACAGGTTTTCCAGCGTGGCTTCGTCTGGGTAAATCGCTGTGTCCCCGATCACGTCCTCGGCAAGGAACTCCTGGCTCGCCTTGTTGCCATTCGCATAGTAAACGTAGTTCGATGCGGCGGCCATATTTTTTGCGTCCATCATGAAATTCAAGAACTTATGCGCCCCATCCGGGTTTGGCGCATCCGCTGGAATAGCCATATTGTCGAACCACATCAGCGCCCCTTCCTTTGGCGCGTAATAGGCGATTTCGACACCGTTATCCGCCTCGGCGGCGCGGTCACGCGATTGCAGGATGTCACCCGACCAACCGAAGGCAACGCAGATATCACCGTTGGCCAGTGCGTTAATATACTCCGAGCTGTGGAACTTTTGAACGTGGGGGGCAACCGCCGTCAAAACAGGCTCTGCCTTCGCGATCACGTCGAGGTCCTGGGATTGAGGCTCTTCGCCCAGAAACTTCAGCGCCGCGGGGATCATTTCTGTCGGAGCGTCAAGGAAATGCACGCCACATTCGGCCAGCTTTTCCATATTCTCGGGCTTGAATACGAGGTCAAGCGAATCAACAGGGGCATCTTCGCCCAGCACTTCCTTAACCTTGGTCATGTTCACGCCAAGCCCGGTGGTGCCCCACATATAGTTAACGGCATATTCGTTACCGGGGTCGTATTTCGATACGCGGTCCTCGATCACGTCCCACATGTTGGTGATGTTCGGCAGCTTGTCTTTGTCGAGCTTCTGGAAAACCCCCGCCGTGATCTGGCGTTCAAGGAAGGTACCGGTCGGGACAACCACGTCATAGCCAGACCCGCCTGCAAGCATCTTGGTTTCAAGCACTTCGTTACTGTCAAACACGTCATAGATCAGATCAATGCCGGTTTCTTTTTCAAATTTCTGCAACAGGTCTTCGTCGATGTAGTCGGACCAGTTATAGACCCGCACCTCTTCACCCAAGGCGCTGGTGGCGATCAATGCCGTTGCTGCGATTGAGCTGAGCAAGCTATATTTCATTGTCATCTCCCGTTGTGTAGGCTCAGTTGATCCGAACCTTTCGTCAATTTGATCAAGTTTTGCGTCATGCGACAAGATCATTTATAATTTTACGCAGGTGCATGCCGTGGTTCAAAATGTGGTTGAGTACAATTTAGGCAAATTTGATGAACGTAAATTCCGCTGACCTTGCGTCGCAAAAGCCTTTGGAAAGCCCGGCCAAGGTGCCGGCCCATCAGCATGTCTATGAACGCGTGCGCAAGCTGATCCTGTTCGGCGATCTTGCCCCCGGTCAGGCGGTTACCATTCAAGGCCTCGCAGAAACCCTTGATGCGGGCATGACCCCGGTGCGCGAAGCGCTGCGCCGTTTGATCGCCGAAGGCGCGCTGGTGCATCAGGGCAATCGCCGCGTATCGGTCCCTGTGCTGGACCTCGAAGGGGTTAACGAGCTGGAATTCATGCGAAAAACTCTTGAAGCAGAGCTTGCTCAACGGGCCACAAGCCGCATGACAGAGACTGTTTTAAGCGAACTTGCACAGGTGGATGACGCGCTGAACCACGCGATCGATCGTGGGGATATCGGCGAATACCTGACCCAGAACTACCGCTTTCACACCATCGTCAACACCTGTGCCGAGGCCCCTATTCTGGCCGCGACCGTCGACCGTTTATGGCTGATGTTCGGCCCGTCGCTGCGCGTGGTCTGCGGTCGGTTTGGCACGTCGAACCTGCCAGATAAACATGCCGACTTGCTGGCGGCTTTTCGCGAAGGCGATGCGGCAAAGGCTGCGCAGGCCATGGCAGAGGATGTTTCTCAGGGCATGGTCCAGATTCGCGCCTCTCTTTGATTAAAATCTGATCGGCTGATAGCCGTTTATCATCACCACAGCAGAGCGATTCGATTGACTCTGCATAATTTGATCATATTCTGAGCCAAATCTTCCCTCCCCATTCCCAGAGGTGTTCTTTATGGCCCATATCACCAACCACATGCCCACCGCCGAGCTGCAAGCACTTGACGCCGCGCATCACATGCACCCGTTCACCACCAATGACGAACTTGCCGAGAAGGGCGCGCGGATTATCACCCGTGCCAAGGGCGTCTACCTGACCGACAGTGAGGGGAACGAGATCCTTGACGGGATGGCGGGACTTTGGTGCGTCAACATCGGTTATGGCCGTCAGGAAATGGCCGACGTCGCCGCGCGCCAGATGCTCGAGCTGAACTACTACAACACTTTCTTCATGACCTCGCACGTGCCCGCCATCGCCCTTGCAAAAGAGATCGCGTCACTGGCCCCCGGCGATCTGAACCATGTATTCTTTGCCGGGTCGGGGTCCGAAGCGAATGACACCAACATCCGGATGGTGCGCACCTATTGGGCCATGAAAGGGAAGCCAGAGAAATCCCACATCATCAGCCGCAAGAATGCCTATCACGGGTCGTCGATGGGGTCCGGCTCTCTTGGTGGCATGAGCTATATGCACGAACAGGGTGGCATGCCGATCCCCGGCATTCACCACATCAACCAGCCCGACTGGTGGGTGGAAGGCGGCGACCTCACGCCCGAGGCCTTCGGCCTTGCCCGCGCGCAAGAGCTTGAGGCCAAGATCCTTGAGCTTGGGGCAGATAATGTCGCGGCGTTCATCGGTGAACCCATTCAGGGCGCAGGCGGGGTTATCGTGCCGCCAAGCACCTACTGGCCCGAAATCCAGCGTATTTGTGACAAGTACGACGTATTGATCATCGCGGACGAGGTGATCTGTGGCTTTGGCCGGACAGGCAGCTGGTTCGGGTCCGAGACGATGGGGATCAAGCCGCATATCATGACCATCGCCAAGGGCCTGAGCTCTGGCTACCAGCCGATTGGCGGGTCCATTGTGTGTGACGAGATCGCGCAGACCATCGGGTCTGGGGAGTTCAATCACGGCTATACCTATTCGGGGCACCCCGTTTGCTCGGCCGTGGCACTGGAAAACCTGCGGATTATGCAGGACGAAAACATTCTGGATCACGTGAACAATGTTGCCGCCCCCGCCCTGAAGGAAGGGCTGGCCAAACTGGCAGAGCATCCTTTGGTCGGCACCGTCAACGTCGCGGGTCTTATGGCGTCGCTGCCCCTGTCCCCGCGCAAAGAAACGCGGTCGAAGTTCGCAGGCGATGCAGGAACCGTCGGTTATATGTGTCGTGAACGCTGCTTTGCAAATAATCTGGTGATGCGCCACGTCGGCGATCGGATGATCATCTCGCCACCGCTGGTGATCACCCCAGAAGAGATCAAAGTATTCATGACGCGCGCCACCAAAGCGCTGGATGAAACCTATACCGCGGTCAAAGAAGGCGGCCTGCTCAAGGCAGCCGAAGACCACGCGCAAGACGCTGAATCGCCGCTCGGCTAAGGCGTGACATACATTCGGGACGAGGCGCAAAGGTCGCCCGTCCCGCCGCTGGAAGCCCTGCAAGGACTTGTCTGTTTGCGACATCGGCAGAGGCTGACAAGCGCTCAAAATCGCCGGGTTCGGGGCGAGCCGCTGATGCTTAACCTATGGCAGATATTAACAAATTTCCCTTATTTCAAGCAGGCTGCACAGTAATTCCGCAGGCAAAAGAACTGTTTCTTGTCAAATAACCGTCGATCTTCCCGCAATTGACGCTTTCTGCCCAAAAGTGTCGTTAATTGGTTGCAAAGCGGAAACCAGCCAGTTTTAACTTCCAGTCAACAAGGGCGCTTGAACGTCACAATAAACGGGGAGCCAGCTTTGGCAGATACTTCAGCAACGAATGCGTTCGTAGAATTTGAACGCGTGCAGAAAAGCTATGACGGCGAAAATCTCGTCGTAAAAGACCTCAACCTGTCGATGCCGAAAGGCGAGTTTCTGACAATGCTCGGGCCATCGGGGTCCGGCAAGACCACCTGCCTGATGATGCTGGCAGGTTTCGAAACGGCCACGCATGGCGACATCCGGCTTGATGGTAAATCGATCAACAACATCCCGCCGCACAAACGCGGCATTGGCATGGTGTTCCAGAACTACGCGCTTTTCCCGCATATGACCGTTGCCGAAAACCTCGCCTTCCCGCTTGAGGTGCGCAAGATCGGCAAGTCCGAGCGTGAAGAGAAAGTGAAGATCGCGCTGGACCGTGTTCAGATGGGCGACTTCGGCGGCCGCCGTCCGGCACAGCTTTCCGGTGGTCAGCAGCAACGCGTTGCCTTGGCCCGTGCTTTGGTCTTCGAACCCGAACTGGTGTTGATGGACGAACCGCTGGGGGCGTTGGACAAACAGCTGCGCGAAACATTGCAGTTCGAGATCACGCATCTGGCGCATGAACTGGGCATCACCGTGGTCTACGTGACCCACGACCAGACCGAAGCGCTGACAATGTCCGACCGCGTGGCCGTGTTTGAAAACGGCCGCATCCAGCAGTTGGCCCCGCCCGATCTGCTGTATGAAGAGCCCGAAAACAGCTTTGTTGCGCAGTTCATCGGCGAGAATAACACTCTTGAAGGCGTCGTGACCGAGATCAAGGGCGGCACTTGCCTTGTGCAGTTGGACGGCGGCGGCCTGATCGAGGCAAAGCCGATCAACGTGACCCGCGCCGGCGAACGCACCCGCGTATCGATCCGCCCCGAACGTGTCGAATTCAACAAGGACCGGATGCAGGAAGGGGCACATACCCTGAAAGCCGAAGTGCTTGAATTCGTCTATATGGGCGACATCTTCCGCACCCGCCTGCGGGTTGCCGGGACCGACAACTTTATCATCAAGACACGAAACGCACCCGATCAGGTACGTTTGAAGCCAGGCCAGCAGATCGAGATTGGCTGGTTGGCAGAGGATTGCCGCGCCCTCGACGCATAAGCGTCAGGACGCGGCCGGCCGTCCAACGTTCGACGGCGTCGCACGAGGCTGTGGTTAAGCCCGATATCACACCCTCAAGACCCTAACGGGCATATAATGGGAGACTATCTAATGAAGTTTACGACAACGCTACTCGCATCCTCCGCGATCATTGGCGCTGGCACATTGGCATTCGCCGATGCGCATGCGGACATGGCCAAAGAGATGACGCTTGTTTCCTGGGGTGGCGCTTACCAAGCCAGCCAAGACAAAGCGTATCTGCAGCCCTATCTGGAAATGCACCCTGAACTCTCTGCTGTTTGGGATGAAAGCTCCAACGAAGCCGTGGCAAAGCTGCGCGCGATGAACGAAGCCGGCAACGTGACCTGGGATCTGGTCGACGTGGTTGCCGCTGACGCCATCCGCCTGTGCGACGAAGGTCTGGCGATGGAAATCGACGCGGACGAAATGCTGGCAGAAGCCCCCGACGGGACATCCGCTGAAGACGACTTTGGCGACCTGCTGGTGAGCGACTGCTTTATCCCGCAGATCGTGTATTCGACCACATTCGGGTATCGCACAGACATGGTTGGCGACACGCCCCCAACCAAAATCTGCGACGTCTTCGACACCGAAGCCTACCCAGGCAAGCGCGCGCTTGAAAAGCGCCCCATCAACAACATGGAATGGGCGCTGCTCTGTGACGGCGTTGCAAAGGACGAAGTCTATGACGTTCTGGCAACTCCGGAAGGTCAGGAACAGGCTCTGGCAAAGCTCGACACAATCAAGGACGACGTGATCTGGTGGTCCGCCGGTGCCGACACGCCACAGCTGCTGGCCGATGGTGAAGTCGTCATGGGGTCCACCTACAACGGCCGTCTGTTCAGCGTTATCGAAGAGCAAGACCAGCCCGTTGCAATGCTGTGGGACGCACAGGTGTTCGACCTTGACGGTTGGATCATCCCAGCAGGTCTGCCTGACGACCGTCTGGCGCGCGTCAAAGACTTCGTGAAATTCGCGACAGACACCCAGCGTCTGGCGGATCAATCGCAGTACATCAGCTACGGCCCTGCCCGTTTGTCCTCCGCTCCTATGGTTGGCAAGCACGCAGAACTGGGCATCGACATGGCACCACACATGCCAACCGACCCGGCCAACGCAAAGAACACGTTCCTCTACAACTACGAGTTCTGGGCTGACTACCGCGACGACATCGACGCGAAGTTCCAGGCATGGTTGGCGCAATAATCGCCTGAACCATTCGGAGGAGGCCGTTTTGGCCTCCTCCACCCCTTATTTGTTTTTCCATTTTCCCGACCTTCCAGCGACCTAACCCCATGGGGCCGATATGAGCGATACCGCCGACGCGACGAACGACACACCTGAACAGACCGGCCCGATGCTGGCCGCGGACGGCACACCGCTGAAACGCAGCCTGAACCGTGCGCTCCGTCGTCAGAAGCTCAGCGCGCTTTTGCTGATCGCCCCTCTGCTGATCTTTATCCTGATCACCTTTATCGCGCCGATCGCCGATATGCTGTTCCGCTCTGTCGAGAACCAGATCGTCAGCGACACGCTGCCCCGCACCACGCAGACCCTGTCCAACTGGGACAGCGAAAGCGGTGAAACCCCCGGTGCCCCCGTCTACAAGGCGCTCTACGAAGACCTGTTCATCGCACAGGAACGCAAATTGCACACCCGTCTGGGCTCAAGGCTCAACTACGAGCTGACCGGTGCATCGTCCCTGTTCCGCAAATCCGGCCGCGGCGTGGATGACATTGGCGAAGTGTTTCAGGACCAGTTCGAGGATCTGAACGACTTCTGGAAGAAGGGCGAAAACTGGAACGCTCTGCTTGGCTCCGACGCATGGCTGGCAGAGATTTCCGACTGGAAAAAATCCTCCGGCGACGACCAACCCGCGTTTGAAATGCGCGAAGGCATGGCAGAGCTTCTGCCCGAGACCGCCGAATACTACGAAATTTTCGCCGACTTCGTTCAGAACGACGACGAAGACAACCTGTACAAGGAAGACCCATGGGCGCTGATCTACTCGGCACTCTATGACGACCTGACAGGCCCCACGGCATCGCAAATCGCCAGCTATTCAGGCCCGGCATCAGCCGAACTGACCGAGGCTGCCGCAGCCGCCCCTACATTCGACGCAGTCGATTACAAAACAGCCTTCACCGAGATTGACGACGATTGGGGCAAAACCCCGATCTGGAGCACCATCCGCGCCTACAGCCCCGCGCTGACCAACGGCTATTTCCTGAATGCCGTCGACATGCAGAAAACGGCTGACGGTCCCGAATTCCGCCCCGACAACGAACGCATCTACGGCACGCTGTTCCTGCGCACGCTGTTCATGTCGGTCTGCATCACCCTCAGCTGTATCCTGCTGGGCTATCCGGTGGCGTGGATCCTCGCCAACCTGCCCGCGCGTACCGCGAACCTGCTGATGATCCTCGTGCTGCTGCCCTTCTGGACCTCGCTTCTGGTGCGGACATCGGCGTGGAAGGTCATGCTACAACAACAGGGTGTGATCAACGATACACTGGTGTGGCTGGGCCTGGTGGCCGATGACAGCCGTCTTGCGCTGATCAACAACCAAACCGGCACGATCATCGCGATGACGCACATCCTGCTGCCCTTCATGATCCTGCCGCTCTATTCCGTGATGCAAACAGTACCGCCCAGCTATCTACGTGCGGCAAAGTCGCTGGGGGCCACGAACTGGACAGCCTTCTGGCGCGTGTATTTCCCACAATCGGTGCCCGGCATCGGCGCGGGGTCGATCCTCGTGTTCATCCTATCGATCGGCTATTACATCACGCCGGAAATCGTCGGCGGCACCACGGGGACATTCATCTCCAACCGGATTGCCTACCACATCTCCAGCTCGCTCAACTGGGGCCTCGCGGCCGCGCTTGGGGCGATCCTGCTGGCCGTGGTGCTTGGGCTTTACTGGGCCTACGACAAGATCGTCGGCATCGACAACGTGAAACTGGGAGGCTGATATCATGGTCGCACTCACACCTATCTCCCGCAAACCCGTCGGTTTCTATGTACCGGTTGTCGCCGCAGCAGGCGCCTTTGCCGGGCTCTTTGTCGGCACCGCCCAAGGCAGCGGACTGCTGGGCATCTTGATCGGAGCGCTCTCCATGGGGGCGCTGGCCTTTGTGCTGACGCAGCTGATCAAGAACGAAACCATCGCCCGCTGGACATCTGTCATTCTGCTGGCGGTGATCGGCTTTATTCTGGGCGGCGTACCCATGCTCGTACTGGGAGCCATCTTCGGCTGGTTCTTCGGCTGGTTCAGCTTCTGGCTCTACGAGGGACGCTACCGCGCCAAGGTCGCGCCCTACCTAACCCCGGGTCAGGTGCTTTGGCACTTTGCGTTCCGCATCATTTGCGGCGCGATCCTTGTGTTCCTGATCACACCGATCCTCGTGGTCATGCCACTTAGCTTCAACGCCGAGAACTTCTTTACCTTCACCCCTGAAATGCTGCGTTTCGATCCCGAAGGGTATTCGCTGCGCCACTACAAAGACTTCTTCAGCAGCTCCGCATGGCAAGGTGCCGTCTGGAACTCGATCAAGATCGCCCCGGCCGCGACCCTTCTGTCGGTCAGCTTCGGCACCCTCGCGGCGATTGGCCTGAGCCAGCAGCACGTGCCGTTCCGGCGCGCGATCATGGCCATCCTGATCTCGCCCATGATCGTCCCGCTGATCATCTCGGCGGCGGGCATGTACTTCTTTTACAGCCGCGTCGGCCTGCAGGGCACATATGTCGGCGTTGTTCTGGCCCACGCGGCCTTGGGCATCCCCTTCGTCATCATCACCGTCACCGCGACACTGGTGGGCTTTGACCGCTCTCTCACCCGCGCGGCGGCGAATATGGGGGCCAATCCGGTCACGACCTTCTTCCGCGTGCAAATGCCGTTGATCCTGCCGGGCGTGATCTCGGGCGGTTTGTTCGCCTTCATCACCTCGTTTGATGAAGTCGTCGTGGTGCTCTTTGTCGGCTCTGCCGGTCAGAAAACGCTCCCGTGGCAGATGTTCACCGGCCTGCGCGAACAGATCAGCCCCACGATCCTTGCCGTGGCGACGATCCTCGTGGTCATCTCGATCTGCCTGCTGACCGTGGTCGAACTGCTGCGCCGCCGCTCCGAAAGGCTGCGCGGGATGTCACCCGGCTAAACCGCTTCCAAATGGTTGAAAATCCTCGCCGAAGGCACGCGCCGGACCGAAAGGTCCGGCGCGTTTCATTTACGCCAGATCATTCCGCCGCGGCTGCGCGCAGCGTCTCCAACAGACGGGGGGAGGCATAGCCGTCAGGCACAAGCCCCTGCGACAATTGGAAGTCGCGCACCGCATTGATGGTCAGCGGGCCGATCTTGGCGTCGATCTGGACCGTATCAAACCCCTGCGCCGTCAACTGCGTCTGAAGCTCGATCCGTTCGTCATAGGTCAGCGCGCGGTCTTGCACCGGCCAGCTGGCCTCGATCGGTCCGCCCCCGGCGATACGATCCGCCAGATGCCCCACGCCGATCACATAGGCATCGGCCGAATTATAGCGTTCGATCACCGCGAAATTGGCATAAATCAGAAACGCCGCGCCCTCTGCCCCACCGGGCAAAAGGAGGGACGCAGGGCCGTGATCCCCCAGCGACCCTGTCACAGGGCGCACCCCAAGCGCACGCCATTCCGCTGCCGTTTTCAGGATATCGCGCCCCGCCAGAAGATAGTCGAACCCCTCGGGCAGCCGTACCTCGACGCCCCAAGGCTGCCCCTGGACCCATCCAAAATGCTTGAGATACGCCGCGGTAGAGGCAAGCGCGTCACGTGGATCATCGCTCCAGATATCGCGTTTGCCATCGCCGGTGAAATCCTCGGCATATTGCTGGAAGGACGAGGGCATGAACTGCGTGTGACCCATCGCACCAGCCCAACTGCCCTGCATCCTCGCGGGCGTGGTATCGCCCGCCTGCAAGATCCGCAGCGCGTCCAGCAATTCCCCTTCAAAAAAGGCCCGCCGCCGCCCGTCATAGGCCAATGTCGCGAGCGAGCTGAGCACCGGATCGCTGCCCCTGAAGGTGCCATAGGCACTTTCCAGTCCCCAGATCGCGGTGACGATCTCTTTCTCGACGCCATAGCGCGTTTCGATCTGGGATAGCGCGTCGGCCTGCTCGGCCAGCGCCTTCTTCCCGTTGGTGACCCGTAGATCAGAGGTCGCGGTCTCCAGATAGGCCCAGATTGTTTTGGTGAATTCGGATTGGTTGCGGTCGCGGCGGATGACCTGCGGGTCATAGCGTACGGTCTGCATCGCGCGGTCAAAGACCGCACCGTCGATCCCTGCGGCCAAGGCACGCGCACGGAAGGCTGTCACCCAGTCCTGCAATCCTGCCGCGTTGCCCGGCTTTTGCACAGCCGCGGGCGGGCGCGCAGTACCCTCGGCCCCCGCAGCGATCACACC
>Ga0114903_1000282_pt1 | contig 33540 bp, 33 predicted proteins | sample MalvirDeepMed_s2_FD_87289 | JGI IMG/M metagenome (GOLD analysis project Ga0114903, IMG submission 87289) | Marine viral communities from the Global Malaspina Expedition - Malaspina viral metaG DeepMed_s2 | ecosystem: Environmental > Aquatic > Marine > Oceanic | place: Mediterranean Sea...
ACCCCCGCGCCCCGACGATCTGACGGAGGCAGCCGCCAACGACCCCGAAGGCGACGAACGACCGAGCGACGAGGATGTCGATGACGACGCAGAACAGTCGCCCGCGGAAGGCGCCGGGACGGACTAGACGGCCGTTAAGCGATGGCCCGCGTCGGGACCTGCCGACGCGCAACCGACCAGCCACGCAGCGCGTCGCCGAAGGCAGAATAAAGCTTGCGTGATACGGGATCGTTCGCCGCGTTGTATTCCGGATGCCACTGCACCGACAGGGTGAAGCCCGGAGCGTCCTTGATATAGGCGGCCTCTGGCGTCCCGTCGGGGGCCCATCCGTCTACGACGAAACGCGGACCGGCATCGACAACGCCTTGGCCATGCAACGTGTTCGTCATCACCTCGTCGGCCCCCATCAGACGGTGGAACGGACCGCCTTCGGTGAACCGGACCGAATGACGCAGGGCGAATTTCTCGTCGATCGTGCCGTCGGGCGGCATCCGGTGATTGTCGCGGCCCGGAAGGTCGCGGATCTCGGGGTGAAGGGTCGAACCGAACGCAACCGCCACCTCCTGATAGCCACGGCAGATCGCCAGATAGGGCTGCCCCCGCTCGGTCAGTTCGCGGATCAGAGGAAGCGCGATGCCGTCCCGGCCACGGTCGAACGCGCCATGCGCCTCGGTGGGTGCGTGCCCGTATTCCTCCGGGTGGACGTTCGGCCGCCCGCCCGGAAACAGGAAACCATCACAAACATCGCAAAGTTCGTTGATCGAGACAAAAGCGGGGTCCGCGGGAATGATCATCGGCACCGCCTCGGCCACCTCCGACACGGACTGCGAGATCATGCGACCGGCGCCATGGACTTCGTAAGTCTCGTTGATCAGGTGATGGTTGCCGACGATGCCGACAATGGGACGGGTCATGGAGCGCTCCGGTCTGCGGGACGCCCTGAGTATAAGGATGATCCGTCCTCAGACAACCGCCGCAGTTGCACACATACACTGCAGCGCGGCATCAGGCGGCGCCGGTCAACCCCGCAGCTTCAAGCCCCTGCAGCCCCGCGATCACGTCATTGTCCGACGTGTCGCCGGTGACGCCCAGCGCGCCGATCACCCGGTCACCATCCTTGATCAGGATACCGCCCGGCACCGGAACCACCGCCCCGCCGAACGCGCCGTTCATCGCCGTCATGAAATAATGCTGATCCTCGGCGCGCTTCATCTGCGCCGATCCCGGCATGCCCAGCATCACGGCACCATACGCCTTTCCGTGCGCGATTGCGAAACGTCCAGGCGCCGATCCATCGCTGCGTTCAAATGCAACGATGTGGCCGCCCGCATCCAGCACGATCGCCGTTAGCGGCCTGAACCCCTTCTCGGCCCCCGCATCCAACGCAGCGCGGATCGCCGTTCGCGCCATCTCCAGCGTCACTTCCATTCCCTCATCCCTTCATCCTTGAAAAAATACCCCGGGGGGCGGCCATCAGGCCGGCGGGGGGCAGCGCCCCCCGTCCTTCAACTTGCCTTCTTTTCCAGCCGGCGGCGATGCAGCACGGGTTCGGTATAGCCCGAGGGTTGCGCCCTCCCCTCGAAAACCAGATCGCAAGCCGCCTTGAACGCGGGCCCGTCGAACCCGGGCGCCATCGCCACGTAATTCGGGTCGTCCGCATTCTGGCGGTCCACGACCGCCGCCATCTTCTTCATCGTGTCCATCACCTGGTCTTCCGAGACCACGCCATGGTGCAGCCAGTTCGCCAGCGCCTGAGAACTGATGCGGCAGGTTGCGCGATCCTCCATCAGGCCCACGTCATGGATGTCAGGCACCTTCGAGCATCCGACACCGTGGTCGACCCAGCGCACCACGTAGCCGAGGATCCCCTGCGCGTTGTTCTCGATCTCGGCCGTGATCTCGTCCTCGGACCAGTTCGCGCGGCTGACCGGGATCGTAAGAAGATCGTTCAGGTCGGTGCGGGGGCCGCTCCGGGCAATCTCATCCTGCACCTTGGCCACGTTCACCTCGTGGTAATGCAGCGCATGCAGCGTTGCGGCGGTGGGCGACGGGACCCAGGCGCAGTTCGCCCCGGCCTTGGGGTGGCCCACCTTCTGGTCCAGCATGTCGGCCATCCGGTCGGGCATCGCCCACATGCCCTTGCCGATCTGGGCCTTGCCGCGCAGGCCGCAGGCCAGACCGACATCGACATTGCGATCCTCGTACGCGGTGATCCAGGCGGTCTTCTTCATCTCGCCCTTGCGCACCATGGGCCCCGCTTCCATCGAGGTATGGATCTCGTCCCCGGTCCGGTCGAGGAAGCCCGTGTTGATGAAGGCGACCCGCCCCTTGGCGGCGCGGATGCATTCCTTGAGGTTGATGCTGGTCCGCCGTTCTTCATCCATGATCCCGATCTTCACGGTGTTGGCGGGCAGGCCCAGCATCCCCTCGACCCGTGCGAAGATCCGGTCGGCGAAGGCGACTTCATCGGGGCCGTGCATCTTCGGCTTGACCACATAGATCGACCCGGTTTCGGAATTGCCCCCGTCTCGCTTCAGGTCGTGCATCCCGCACAGGACGGTCAGGACGGCATCCATCGACCCTTCGAATACTTCGTTCCCCTCGCGGTCGAGGATCGCGGGATTGGTCATCAGGTGCCCGACATTGCGCACCAGCATCAGCGACCGCCCCTTCAGCCGCAGCGTGCCACCGTCCGGCGCCTGGTAGTCGCGATCCGGCGCCAGCTCTCGCGTGAACGTCTTCCCGCCTTTCGTCACCTCTTCGGTCAGGGTGCCGTCCATCAGGCCCAGCCAGTTGCGGTAGGCCAGAACCTTGTCTTCGGCATCCACCGCGGCGATGGAATCCTCGCAATCCATGATCGCCGAGACGGCGCTTTCAAGCTGGATATCTGCGATCCCCGCGGCATCGGTGGCACCAATCCGGTGGGACCGGTCGATCACGATCTCGGCGTGCAGGCCATTGTTTTCCAGAACGATATGGGTCGGGGCATCCTTCGGCCCGCGGAAACCGACGAACGCCTCTTTCCGCTCCAGCGGCAGCGTATGCTCGACCCCCGGCGTGCGGCCCGTTGGGGCCATCTCGGTGTTCTTGCGCATCTCGTCGGTGTTGCGCCAATCCTGATCGTTCAGGAACACGCCTTCCAGCCCTTCTTCGGCAATCTGATAGCCCGCAAGCTGCGTATGACTACCCGAGACCAGAGGGAAGAACCGGTCGAGATAGGATTTGGCCGTCGCCACCACCCGCGCGCCGCGCTGGGTGTCGTACTCGGCCCCCTCGGGCAGGTCCCCCATCGCGTCCGTGCCGTAGAGCGCGTCGTAGAGCGAGCCCCAGCGCGCGTTCGCGGCATTCAGCGCGTACCTGGCGTTCATGATGGGTACCACAAGCTGCGGGCCCGCGACGCTGGCGAACTCAGGGTCCGTCTGCGGCGTCTCGATCTGAAAATCGGGCCCCTCTTCCACGAGGTACCCGATCTCGGACAGGAAGGCGCGGTAGCCGCCGATATCATCAACGGCCCCGGGATGGTCGCGATGCCAAGTGTCGATCTTGGCCTGCAACGTCTCGCGGATCTCCAGTAAACGCCGGTTCTCGGGGCTCATATCATGGATCAGATCGCTGAAATCGGACCAGAATTTGTCTGCCTCGAGGTCGAGCCCGTTCAGCGCCTCGGAATTGACGAACTCCGCCATTGCGGCAGCCACCTGAAGCCCATGTTTCTCGACCCGGTCGACCATGCGTCACCCCCCATTCGATTTCCCGGCGCGGCAGCGCGCGCTGCAATACTTCACGTCGTCCCAGACGTCGCGCCACTTCTTGCGCCATGTGAAGGGGCGGCCGCAAGTCCTGCAGATCTTGGTATCCAGATCGGCCTTGCGAACCTGACGCGCCATTTACTGGCTTGTCGTCTCCTCGGCGGGCACGCCGCCGTCTTCGGCGCCAACAGGCTGCTGGTCGCCAGGCTCGTTGCCGCTGAAGCTGAGATAGATCAGCAGACCTGCCAGAAGCACGACGGCCCAGACGACGGACCAGACCATCCCCATCAGGGGAAACTTGTGGCGGCGCTCCTGCTTCTTGACGTTAGTATTGGGTGCGGACATGACGTTTCCTTTCGCCTTCGGGGGCCGACCCGTTGAAGATACGGATCGTTTGGCGTTCAACGTAGGGGCGGGCAGTTTGTTCGCCACGACAGCCAGAGGATTTCCATGAAAGACGCCGCCCCCCGCGCCATCCGCCTGTCCGAATACCAGAATCCGGCCTTCCTGGTCCAGGACGTGTCGCTGACGTTCCGGCTGGATCCCCATGCCACACGGGTATTTTCGCGCATTTCCTTTCGTCGGAACCCCGAAGGCCCGGGCGGCCCCCTGCGGTTGGATGGTGAAGGACTGCGTCTGATCCGCGCGGCCATCGATGGAACCGAGGTTCAGCCGAAAATCCTGCCTGCGGGACTGGAGATCGACGCCCCCGACGCCTTCACGTGGGAGGCCGAGGTCCAGATCGACCCCAAGGCCAACACCGCGCTGGAAGGGCTCTACATGTCGAACGGCATGTACTGCACCCAGTGCGAGGCCGAGGGCTTTCGCAAGATCACTTACTATCCCGACCGCCCCGACGTGATGGCCCCCTTCGAGGTCCGGATCGAATCGGAACTGCCGGTCCTTCTGTCGAACGGCGACCCGGTCGAACGGGGCGACGGCTACGCCGTGTGGCGCGACCCGTGGAAGAAGCCCGCCTATCTGTTCGCACTGGTCGCGGGCGATCTGGTCGCCCATTCCAACGGCTTCACCACAATGGAAGGGCGCGAGGTCGCGCTGAACATCTGGGTCCGCCCCGGCGACGAGGACCGCTGCGCCTATGCGATGGACAGCCTCAAGCGGTCGATGCGCTGGGACGAGGACGCGTATGGCCGCGCCTATGACCTCGACGTGTTCAACATCGTCGCGGTGGACGACTTCAACATGGGCGCGATGGAGAACAAGGGCCTGAACATCTTCAACGCCCGCTATGTCCTCGCCTCGCCCGAGACGGCGACCGATGCCGACTACGCCCGGATCGAGGCCATCGTCGCGCACGAGTATTTCCACAACTGGACCGGCAACCGCATCACCTGCCGCGACTGGTTCCAGCTGTGCCTGAAGGAAGGGCTGACCGTTTTCCGCGACCAGACATTCTCCGGCGACGAACGGTCCCACGCGGTCAAGCGGATCGAGGATGTGCAGATGCTGCGCGCCCGCCAGTTCCGCGAGGATGCGGGGCCGCTGGCCCATCCCGTCCGCCCGACCAGCTATATCGAGATCAACAATTTCTACACCGCGACCGTCTATGAAAAGGGCGCCGAGATCATCGGGATGCTGCGCCGCCTGATCGGCGAGGACGCCTATCGCGAAGGGTGCGACCTGTATTTCGATCGCCATGACGGGCAGGCCTGCACGATCGAGGATTGGCTGAAGGTGTTCGAGGACGCGACCGGCCGCGATCTGGCGCAATTCGCCCGGTGGTATGCCCAGGCCGGCACGCCCCGCGTCACGGCCGAGACCCGGATCGAAGGCGGCACGCTGATCCTCGACCTCGCGCAATCCCTTCCCGCCACGCCGGGTCAGCCCGAAAAGGCCCCGCAGGTCATTCCGCTGGCCATCGGCGCCATCGCACGCGACGGGACCGAGGTCCTGCCCACCGCGGTTGTCGAGTTGACCGAGACTGCGCAGACCTTCCGGTTCGAGGTCGGCACCGACGATGCCGTCGCCTCGATCAACCGCGGCTTCTCGGCCCCCGTGATCCTGGACCAGACACTGTCCGCCGCCGATCGCGCGCTTCTGCTGGCCCACGACACCGATCCCTTTAACAAGTGGGAGGCAGGGCGCGCCCTGGCCCGGACCGCCCTCGTGGACATGATCGTGCAATCCGGTGCGCCGGATCGGCATTTCGTCGACGCCCTCGGCCCCGTCATCTCGGACAACGCGCAGGATCCGGCGTTCCGCGCATTGGCTCTCGCCCTGCCGTCCGACGACGATCTGGCCCAGGCGCTGACCGACAGCAACGCAACGCCCGACCCCGACGCCATCGACGCGGCCCGAACAAGGATGCAGACCGCTGTTGCCACGGCGCATGAAGGCGCGCTGGACGCAGTCTATGACGCCATGAAGGTGAGCGGCCCCTACAACCCCGATGCCACGGATGCCGGACGCCGCGCCCTGCGAAACGCCGCATTGTCGCTGCTGACCCATGTCGACGGCGGCGACCGGGCCCGCGCGCAGTTCGCGGCCGCCGACAACATGACCGATTGCCTTGCGGCCCTGTCCGCCCTCATCCGCACGGGCCAGGCCGAGACCGAGCTGCAGGCGTTCCACGACCGTTGGCAGAACGACCGGCTGGTCATGGACAAGTGGTTCGCCCTTCAGATCGCGGGCGCCCCGGGCGAGACGGGCCTTGCCGTCGCCCAACGCCTGGTCGAACACCCGGCCTTCGACTGGAAAAACCCGAACCGGTTCCGGTCGGTCATCGGGGCGCTGGGGATGAACCACGCCAGCTTCCACGCCCGATCCGGTGGGGGCTACGCGCTTGTGGCCGATTGGCTGATCCGCCTCGACCCGTTGAACCCGCAAACCACGGCGCGGATGACGACGTTGTTCGAAACCTGGCATCGCTACGACGTAGATCGGCAGGATCAGGCCAAAGCGGCCCTGCGCCGGATTCAGTCGACCGAAGGCTTGTCGCGCGACACCTCAGAGATGGTCAGCCGTATCCTGGGGGAATGAAGGATCGGCCCTGCGCGCCGCTGCCGCAGTCCGGGAACGAAGTGCAGGTCCATCCGTTTTGGTGGCAAGTGTAACGAATGAATACGGAGTACATCATGGCCAATATCGCCAACACCCGCATCGTCATCGTCGCCACCGACGGCTTCGAGCAGGTCGAGCTGACCGAGCCGCAGAAACAACTGGCCGATGCCGGCGCCGCCGTTCACATCGCCACGCCCGATGGCAGCGACATCAAGGGCTGGGACAAGGATCACTGGGGCGACACGACCACCGCCGATATGAAGATCGAGGATATCGACGTCGCAGCCTATGACGCGATGGTTCTACCCGGTGGACAGATCAACCCCGATGTCCTGCGCGCGAAGGCTGACGTGGTCCAGAAAATCAAGGACTTCGCCGCCACCGGCAAGCCGCTGGCTGCCATTTGCCACGCGCCTTGGCTTCTGATCGAGGCCGATCTGGTCCGCGGCAAGCGTCTGACCAGCTTCACCTCGATTCGCACCGACCTCAAGAATGCCGGTGCCGACGCCGTGGACGAACAGGTCGCGACCGACGGCAACCTGATCACCAGCCGCAATCCCGGCGACCTCGACGCCTTCTGCGCGGCGATCACCGAGGCCGTTGCAAACAACGCCCGTAAGGCCGCGTGAGCGTGACCTCCCTGCCGGGGGACGGCAAGTTCCCCCGGCGCTTCCTTGCCTTCGGCATCTGTCCGCGCCAGATATCAGGGAAACTGCAGCGGATGGACCGCCATGGGCATCAGAAACCGAATTGACGAACAGATCGTCGAACGCGCCGCATGGCTCGAACGCCCGAACCCCGCCGTAAGGGGCGTCCGGGCGGCTCTGAACCGCGTCCTCAGCTATGACCGGACCCTCGACCTCGCCGAGGAAATGGAGGATTGGTCCGGCCCCGACATCATGAACCGCATGGGCAAGATGCTGGCCCAGGACGTCGAAATCTCGGGCCTTGACCGGATTCCGCGACAGGGCGGCGCGCTGATCGTCTGCAACCACCCCACCGGAATCGCCGACGGCATCATTTTGTGGCACCTTCTGTCCCCGCTGCGTCCGGACCTGTTCTTCTATGCCAATTCCGACATGCTACGGGTTGTCCCGCAGCTTGATTGCATGATCGCACCCGTTGAATGGCGCGAAGACAAGCGGAACCATTCGAAAACGCGCGAGACGATGGCTTATACCCGTCAAGCCATGTCGGACGGGCGTCTGGGGATCATTTTCCCGTCGGGCCGTCTTGCGAAACGCCGCGGCCTGCGCCTGGTCGAACGTCCATGGATGACCTCGGCCGCGATGATCGCGCGCAAGTTCGACGTGCCGATCATCCCGATGAACATCCGGTCCCGCAACTCGGTGCTGTTCTACCTGTTCGACCTGATCCACCCGTCCCTGCGCGACATCACGCTGTTCTACGAAACGCTGAACAAGACCCGGCAACCCTTTAGGATCGGCGTGGGCGAGCCGATCTCGCCCAAGGCCCTGCCCAAGGACGCGGACTCAGCCATCGCCGAGATGCGGCGCGCCACGCTGGCCCTCGGCGGTCGCCACGCGCCCGAGGTGTCATTGGTCGCGACCACGCGGCGGCCCAGCTGGGCCGTGCGCTGATCAGCGGCCCAGCACCGCGTAGGCTGCCAGCCCCACATATTCCTTCAGCGCGACGGTCAGGCCGCCCAGGTTGTCCGCGAAGTTCCACTCAAGCCCCCGCGCGGGACCGCTGCGGTAATCCACCGGCCACGGCACGATGTCGTCCCACCCGGCGCGCCGGAAACTCTTAAGGGCGCGCGGCATGTGAAACGCGGATGTGACCAGAACCCAGGTTCCGGCACGTTCGCCCGCCAGCAGGTCCGTGGTGTTGCGTGCATTCTCCGACGTATTCCGCGACATGCGCTCCACCGTCAGCCGCGCCTGATCCAAACCCTGACCCGCAAAGAAACTTTCCGCGATGTCGCGCTGAACCGTCCCGTCATTTCGCAGATCCATCAGCGCGCCGCTTCCGCCCGAGACGACCACCCGTGCATCCGGAAACCGGCGGGTCAGCGCCATCGCCTCGACGAACCGCTCGGCACCGCCGGCCAATTGTGGCGACCCCCAGACCGTCGAAGCGCCGGCATCCTCGCCCCCGCCCAGCACCACGATGCCATCCAGCCCATCGATATCAGGCGCGCGCGGATGACGCCCCTCCAGCGGCGCGATCACCCAATCGTCCACAGGCAGCATCCCGACCCCCAGAACGAAGGCCAGAGCGCCAGCCAAGCACCACCGCACGACACCAAGACGGCGGAAGATGGCTCCCCAGAACGCCGCCGCGAGCAAGGCGATCAACCAGCTTTCGGGGCGCAGGACCAGCCAGACCAGCTTGCCGAGGATGAACCAGAGCATGTCCAAAACCCGGTCACTCCGCGTCGGCGGCGTCCGAGACCGGCGACAGCGACGAGGCCGGCGCACGCTGCTCCCGCAATGCCCGCGACGGGCGCGGCAATGGCTCGATCTGCGGGCGATAGGGTCCCATCACCAACGCATCAGGCGCGGGCCGTGCCTGCGGGCGGGGGCTGACCGAGATCTGGCAGTAATCCTGCGCCCGCAACCAGCGGCGCATGTCCCGCCGCTTCGCGTCCGAGCGCATCGGACCCCAATCCGCCGCCACACCGGACCAGCGTGGAGTGCGCGCATGGATCACCCCGTCGCGCGGCACCGTGCGCGCCAGGATGCGTATCCCGCACGACAAGTTGGCCGCACCGTCCTGCAGCGCGGCCCCGGATCGCGCGTCGCAGCCGTAAAGGCGCGCGGTGGATGGCAGGATCTGCAAAAGACCGTACCACAGCCCACCGCCGCCCACCGCCTCGGGCCGCCACGTGCTCTCATGTTTGGCGAGTGCCGACAATAAACCGACCCAGAACGCGCGGCGATCGACCTCGCTGGCCCGCGTATATCCCGGACACCACCGATTGATGTCGCGCGGCGTATGGTCGACCAAGCGGCGTCCGTGGGATTTCAGGGCCCGGATCGACGCCCTGCTCCAAGTCTTCGACTCCGGCCGGAAGTCCCACCGTGTCACCGGAATGGGGTCGGCAACCGGGCGCGGTTTCGGCCGAACAGACGCCTCTGCCGGAAGGGCCAGGAACAAGGGAAGCATCAGGACCAGAATTCGCATTCATCCCCGATACGCCAGCCGACCCCCTCAAGGCAACGACGATCACGCCCGCGTGAGTCGTAGTGACCCAACCGCGCACCCTATCACCCTTGGCTAAATACCCGCCCCGCAGGGCCGGATCCGCAAATGCACCGCGATCTCAGCCGCGCGTGGCCGAGCAATAGGGCTGTGCGCGCGTCCACGCCGCCATCTCGGCCCGCTTAGACGCGGAATGGAACGGCCCCCAATCGCGCATGCCACGATTGACCGTGCCGCGCTTGGTCACCTGCCGGGCCGCGATCCGCACGCCGCAGCGCAGGTTCGCCACCGGGTTCTTCAGGGCACTGCCGGACGTGGCCTCGCAGCCATAGGCCCGCGCGGTCGCCGGGGCGATCTGCACCAGGCCGAACCAGGATCCGCCACCGCCCACGGCATCGGGGCGCCACGTACTTTCGTGCTTGGCCAACGCCGAGAACAGGCCGGCCCAGAACGCAGCACGCTCTTCCGCGGTGCGGTTGGGGTAGTCAGGGCACCACTCGGTGATGTCCGCGGGGATCATCGACGGAAGGGCCTGCCCGTGCGTTTCCAGCGCGCTCATCGTGCCTTCCGTCCAGGTGTCGGCATCGGGCCGGAAATCCCATCGCATGACGGGGGGCGCTGTCGGCGCTTCGGGCTGCGGCGTGGCGGTGACGCAGGCCGAAAGGCCGAGAAGGGAGAGGGCAAGAAGCAGGCGGCGCATGGGGTCCTCGGGTACGTGGCACCGGTCATCGCAGCGACCGGCGCGGTCCGACTAGCGCGATTCGCCCCGGCTTGGCCAGTTTACGCCCCCCGCGCTTCGGCGGCGTTGCGCTCAAATCCGGCCGGATATACAGGATGCCCACCTGCCTGAGAGGAGTTCCGCCGATGCTCGACCTGATATACGAGGCCCCCGCCCCCAAGGTGATCCAGGGCGCCAAGGACGATTGGGAACTGGTGATCGGCCTCGAAGTGCACGCCCAGGTCGCCAGCCGCGCCAAGCTGTTCTCCGGCGCCTCGACCGAGTTCGGGGCCGAGCCCAATTCGAACGTCGCCTTCGTGGACGCAGGCATGCCCGGCATGCTGCCCGTCATCAACGAGGGCTGCGTCGCGCTGGCGGTAAAGACCGGGCTGGGCCTGAAAGCCGCGATCAACCTGGCGTCGGCCTTCGACCGCAAGAACTACTTCTATCCCGACCAGCCCGCCGGCTATCAGATCAGCCAGCTTTACCACCCCATCGTGGGCGAGGGCGAAGTGATCGTGGACATGGCCCCCGGCATCGCGCGGCGCGTGCGGATCGAACGTATTCACCTGGAACAGGACGCGGGCAAGTCGATCCACGACATGGACCCGCAGATGTCCTTCGTCGACCTCAACCGCGCCGGAGTGGCGCTGATGGAGATCGTCTCCCGCCCCGACATCCGTGGGCCAGAAGAGGCGGCCGCCTATATCCTGAAGCTGCGCCAGATCATGCGTTACCTGGGCACCTGCAACGGCGATATGCAGAACGGCAACCTGCGCGCCGACGTGAACGTCAGCGTCTGCCGCCCCGGCGCGTACGAGAAATACCAGGAGACCGGCGATTTCAGCCACTTGGGCACGCGGTGCGAGATCAAGAACATGAACTCCACCCGCTTTATCCAGCAGGCCATCGAGGTCGAGGCGCGTCGCCAGATCGCCATCATCGAGGATGGCGGCGAGGTCGTGCAGGAAACCCGCCTGTTCGACGTCGACAAGGGTGAGACGCGGTCCATGCGGTCCAAGGAAGAGGCGCACGATTACCGCTATTTCCCCGATCCCGACCTGCTGCCCCTGGAGATCGAGCAAGGCTGGGTCGACGACATCGCCGCCACCCTGCCCGAACTGCCGGACGAGAAGAAGGCCCGTTTTGTCACCGAATACGGGATGACCGAATACGACGCGGGCGTGCTGACCGCCGAGGTCGAGAACGCCGCCTTCTTCGAACGCGTGGCCCAGGTTTCGGGCGACGGCAAGACCAGCGCGAACTGGGTCATCAACGAGCTGTTCGGCCGCCTGAAGAAGGAGGACCACAGCATCTCGGAAAGCCCCGTCTCGGCCGAGCAGTTGGGCAAGATCGTCGCTCTGATCAAGGCGGGCGACATCTCGGGCAAGATCGCCAAGGACCTGTTCGAGATCGTCTATACCGAGGGCGGCGATCCAGCGGTGATCGTCGACGATCGCGGCATGAAGCAGGTGACCGACACCCGTGCGATCGAGGCCGCGGTCGACGAGGTCATCGCAGCCAACCCCGCACAGGTCGAAAAGGCCAAGGCCAATCCGAAGCTTGCCGGGTGGTTCGTCGGTCAGGTGATGAAGGCGACAGGCGGCAAGGCCAACCCGGCGGCGGTCAACCAGATCGTCCAGCAAAAACTGGGGCTTTGACGGGGGCCGCATTCGCGCCCCCCGTTCGATGCCACGGAGTTATTCGTTGTCGGGTCCGAGCTCGTTCTCGAAACCGTCAGTCGGCTCGGCGATATCATCGCCCAGTCCGGCCTGGGGGCTCGGGTCTGTGGGAAGCCCGCCCGAGCTTTGGCACGCCGCTAGTCCGAAAAGGGCTACGAAGATTGCAACGGAACGCATGGGGTATCCTTTCTAATGACAACCCCTGAAACGTATCAGCGGGCTTTGTAGTTTCGCGGGTCGAGAGAATGTCGCAGCCAGCTTGCCACGTCCCCGGGGCTTGGCCTACATCACGGCGCGATTGGCACAAGGAAAGCCGCATGTCCTATTACGAATACCGCGTCGTTCCCGCGCCCAAGACGCTGCCCAAGGTAAAAGGCGAAAAGCGCCCCGAGGGGCGGTTCGCGTTCTCGATGGCCGAAGCCCTGAATGCCGAAGGCCGCGAGGGGTGGGAATTCCAGCGCAGCGAAACGATCGAGACCGAAGTCCGACAGGGCTTTCTGTCCAAGCGCACGCGTACGGTCCTGACCGTTCTGGTCTTTCGCCGCTGGGTCGAGACGGTGGACCAGTCGGATCCTGCCGCACCGCCCGCATGGTCCGCGCCCCCGCCGCAGGAGGAGGTCGCGCCAGTGACGCGCGTCCCCGAGCCTGAGGCGGACCGCCCCTATCCCTCGCCCGAACAAATAGAAAGGGGCACGACCGACCCCGCCCCGGACGAGGAAAGGCCGGTCTTCTCGGCCCGGCGTACCGAGACGGGGCGCGACATCCCGCCCCTGACCGGTCCCTGGCGCGACTGAGCTTAGCCCGCGTCGATCGACAGGGCGTGAATCCGGCCGACCAGTTCGGGACCCAGTGCCTCGTGGATCGCCCTGTGACGCCCGATTCGCGACATATCCGCCAGATCGGCGGCGCGAATCCTTACGGCAAAGTGGCTTTGACCGCCTTCGGGCGCACCTGCATGGCCCGCATGCAGGGCGGATTCGTCCTCAACCGCCAGTTCGGATGGGTCGAACCGATCCTGAAGGCGTGATTTGATCTCATCGGCAACGCGCATTAGACAACCTTTCCTCTTCATCTCTCGGGCGGAGTCTCTAAACTCTCGGCTCCGACCAGGACAAGGAGCAGTTCCATGTCGAAAAGCGATCCCTTCGGGTTCGACATCCGCGTCTCTTCGGCCAAGAAGAAGAATCCGCGTGGCAAACGGGGCATGTCCGGCGCGTTCGAAACCTCGACCCGCGTCTGCGAGCATCCCGGCTGCGAGGAGAAGGGGGTCTACCGCGCCCCCCGCTCTCCGGACCATCTCGACGAGTATCTGTGGTTCTGCAAGGATCACGTGCGCGAATACAATCTGAAGTGGAACTTCTTCAACGGCCAGACCGAGGAAGAATTCGCCGAACAGATCGACAAGGACAAGGTCTGGGGCCGCGGCACGAAGCCCTGGCGTTCGGACGAGCACAAGGCCTGGGCGCGGCTTGGCGTTGACGATCCGCATCAGGTGCTGGGCAACAACGCCACCCGCAATCCCGGCAAGTCGGAAACCGGCGGCACCACCCGGCGCCTGCCCCCGACCGAACGCAAGGCGCTGGAGATCCTCGAAGCCAAGGATCACTGGACCAAGCCCGAGATCCGCAAGGCCTACAAGGCGCTGATCAAGGTGCTGCACCCCGACATGAACGGCGGCGACCGCAGCCAGGAAGAACAGCTGGGCGAAGTCGTCTGGGCCTGGGACCAGATCAAGGACAGCCGCCACTTCACCTCTTGAAGCGGCGTTACGCGGAACGAACGGGAACGGGCGACCCGACCCCCACCCGTTGCATGCCATGGTCCGGCTGAGCGATCCCGGAACTCGCAGCGAAACGACCGCTGCGGGTCCTCCTTCCAATGTGTCAAGCTGCGCCTCGCGTCTTTCAGGGGGCAGCGCCGAGATGCCGATCCTGAGCGGATCAGATCAATCTGGCCGCCCACGAAGACCTGGGGAAACAATCGGAACGGCAGTTGACCTGCAATGCAGCATCGATGATGGCTGAGGAGCTTTCGATTTCAGAAGCGCCATTGCGAGAAACCTGAATGATGAGCCTCTCGAAGATGTTTCTGTGGCCAGGAACCAAGTTCTGCGAATATTTCTCGCTCGACCCACAAAGTGAGGCGGGCCTGATGCTGCGCTGGGTGGTCAACGCAATGTTCTACACTGCGATCGGCCTTATCGTTGTCTGGACCATCGCAGCATAACTCCATCGACGCGCTTGCCCCACGTCCCGCTTGTTTCTGTCAGTACACAGCCCCTAGCGCCCGGTGATCCCCGGGAACGCGATCAGCACGGCCAGCCCTAGGATCTGCAACGCGATGAACGGCAGCAGCGACTTGAAGATCTCGCCCAGGCTGATGTCGGGCGGCGCGACCGATTTCAGGTAGAACGCGGCGGGACCGAAAGGCGGTGACAGGAAGCTGACCTGCATGTTCATGCAAAACAGCACGCCGAACCACACCGGGTCATAGCCCAGATCGGTGATGATCGGCACGAAGACCGGCATCGCAAGAAGCGCGATCCCAACCCAGTCGAGGAACATCCCCAGAAGGAACAGGATCGCCATCATGAACAGCAGCACGACCAGCCGGTTGTCCGAGATGTTGGCAACCAGCGACTGGATGAACTCGAGCCCCCCCATCAGGTTGAACACCCCCACCAGTGCCGACGCTCCGATACCGATCCAGACGATCATGCCCACCGTCTGCAATGTCTGAAGGGCCGCGCCCTTCATCAGCGACAGCGTGAACTCGCCCCGCAACATGGTCGAGACCATGACCCCCAGCACGCCGACCGCCGACGCTTCGGTCACGCTGGCGATGCCGCCATAGATCGATCCCAGAACGCCGATGACCACCAGGATCGGCAGGATCAGCCCGCGCAGCAGCTTCAGCTTCTCGGACGTGGGCGTGTCGTTATCGACCGGCAGGGCCGGCGCCGCCTCGGGGTTCAGCCACCCGCGGAACAGCACGTAGGCGACGTAGAACCCCGCCAGCATCAGCCCCGGCAAAAACGACGCGGTGAACAGATCCCCGATCGAGACATTGGCCGTCAGCCCGTAGATGATCAGCACGATCGACGGCGGCACCATGGTCCCCAGCGCGCCACCTGCGCAGACGACGCCGATCGCCAGCCTGCGGTCGTATCCCAGCCGCAGCATCTGCGGCAGCGCGATCAGGCCCAGCAGGACGATCTCGCCCCCGATGATGCCCGACATGGCCGCGAGGATGACGGCGACGATGATCGTCTGGATCGCGACCCCGCCCCGTAGGCGCCCGCCCACCAGCTTCATCGCGTCGAAGAGATCCCGCGCGATGCCCGACCGGTCCAGAATGGCGGCCATCAGCACGAACATCGGGACGGATACGAAGACGAAGCTGGAAACGAAGGAATAGACCCGGCTGGTGATCAGCGGCACCGCCATCGGGCCGAACCATCCCAGCGCGAAGATCAGCGCGACAAGCAGCGTGACGAAGGCCAGCGGAATGCCGGTGACCAGCAGCACGAGCAGCATGGCGAACATGGCATAGGTCGCCGTTTCGACGCCAAGGCCCTGAAGGGATCCGAACAGTTCCATCTCAGCGTTTCCCGCGTGCGTAGTTGATTGTCAGGATCAGGAACTGGAGCGCCATGACCGTCAGAACGGCCAGAAGGAAGACCTTCAGGGCGCCGGGATAGACCGGGTTCCAGGCGCTGCCCGAGCGTTCCAGCCGGAAGTCGCCCTGGGGCGTGAAGGCCGCGCGTTCCACCATCAGCCACGCGGCATAGGCGAACATCGCCGAAGAAGCGGCACAGACCAGTGAGATCACGACATCGAAGCCGCGCCGGACCCGCGGCGGGATCGCGTCATAGATCAGAACCACGCGGATATGGCTGTCGCGCGCGACGCAATAGAGGCCGCCATAGACGAAGGCGATGCCCGACAGGAAAATCGTCGTCTCGTGCGCCCAGCTGGTGGGGCTGTTGAAGAAGTACCTCAGCACGACCTCCTGGATCAGGATCAGCATGGCCGCGACGATCCCGATGGCGAAGATGATCCCGCCCTTGGAAATCCAGGCGCCCAGCAAACCCGCCTGCGGGATCGGGCCGCCCTCGTCGCGATGCGGCGTCTCGCTGGCGCCGTGGTCGATGTCGTCCTTCACGTCGGTCATCCGACAGCCCCCTCCCAAAAAGAAAGGGCCGGCTCCGGGGTGGAGCCGGCCCGACCTGGCCGTGCCAGATTACATCAGGCCCTGTTTGGTCAGGTAGGCCGTCAGCGTGTCATACACCTGCTGGGCGTTCTCGGACCGCTCGGCGACTGTCTCCCATTCGCCCTGGGCGATCTGGCGGAACTTCGCACGCTCTTCGTCGGACCAGTCATGGACCGTGACGTCGCCCCCGGCCTTGGCTTCCTCGACCGCCTGCTGATCGGCTTCTTGCAGCGCCGAAACCTGCATGCGCGAGAATTCCTGCACCGATTCTTCCAGTGCTGCGCGCTGGTCGTCGGTCAGGCTGTCCCACTTGCTCTTGTTCATCGAGATCTCGACCAGCGGCATCGAGTGGAAACCGGGATAGACCGGGTGCGGGGCGACGTCGTGCATGCCCTGCGCCTGGTTGGTGGAAAACACGGTGTAGTCGGCCGCGTCGATCACGCCCTTGTCGAGCGAGGTGAACACTTCCGATCCGGGCAGGTTCACCGGCGCGGCACCCGCGGCGGCGAAGACCTGCTGAACCAGACCTTCCGGCGCGCGCAGCTTCAGGCCCTGAAGGTCATCCACGCCGTCCAGCGGGACCTTCGAGACGAAGGCTTCCAGGCCAGGGGTCGTAGCGCCGATGAATTGCAGGCCGTAGGGGTTCAGAAGCTCGTTCATCAGCTCCTTGCCGCCGCCGGTCTCCATGAAGTCGAACATCTCTTGCGGATCGCCCCAGGCGCCCACGGGGTTGGCGATCAGGCCGAACGCGGCGTCCTTGCCCGCGAAATAGGACGTGTCGGTGACGTGCCCGTCCAGGATGCCGGCGGCGATGGCATCCTGCGTCTCGTTATGGGCGACGATGGATTCGACCGGCAGAAGCTCGACCTCGATGGCGCCATCGGTCTTTTCCGACACGCTTTCGGCCCATTGCTGCTGCAACTGAAAGTTCGGGTTGCCCGCCGGGTCGGACGACTGGAAGCGCAGGGTCATGTCCTGCGCGAAGGCGGCCGAGGCGGTGCTCATGGCCAGCAATGCGGTGATCGTAAGGGTCTTCATGGTTATCCTCCCACTAGGAATTGGCCGGCCGCGCAGTGTCCTGCGACCGGGTTACGAAGTCATAGGCCGCCGCGGCCAGCTGGTCGGGCGGGTCGGCGATCTCAAGCGTCAGGACCTCGCCCCCCTTGGGCGGTTCGAGGTCGGCAAGCTGGCTGTCGATCAGGCTGGTCGGCATGTAATGCGCGGTGCGCCGCGACATGCGCGCGGTGACAAGCGGGCGGCTGCCCTGCAGGAACACGATATCGATGAGCCCCAACCGCTCGACCAGCCGCGCGCGATAGGCGCGCTTCAGGGCCGAACAGGCGATCACGGTGCTGCTGCCGGTGGTCGTCGCGGCCTTGGCCACGCGGTCCAGCCAGTCCCATCGGTCGGCATCGGTCAGGGCCTCGCCCCGGGCCATCCGCTCGATCGCCTCGGCCGCGTGGTAATCGTCGGCTTCGACCAAAGGACGGCGCAGATGCGCGGCCAAAAGACCGGCAACGGTCGTCTTTCCGGTCCCGCAGATGCCCATCACCAGGATGTGCCGCAAAGCCTGTTCCTCCTCAGATCAGCTGCCACCAATACGCATGACAGCGTTGTCATGGGCGCAATTCATATTGACAGCGCTGTCATGCGTCAAGAAGAGTCTCACCATGGCGAACTCGGACAATAACGGACGGAAATCCCCCGGGCGCGTGACCCTGGCCGATGTCGCCCGCGAGGTCGGCGCCTCGACGATCACCGTCAGCCGCGCCCTGCGCCGCCCTGAAATGGTGTCCGAGGGGTTGCGCCAACGGATCTCGGCTGCGGTCGCGGACCTGGGCTACCTGCCCGACCCGGCCGCGCGCGCGCTGGCCTCGCGCCGCAGCGACGTGATCGGGGTCATCATCCCGTCGGTGACGAACAGCGTCTTCGCGGATGTGCTGTCGGGTCTCTACGACACCGTGGGCGGCACGCCCTACAACGTCCAGCTGGGCAACACCCGCTATCGGCCCGAGATCGAGGAACAGCTGATCCGCATCTTCCTCAGCCAGCGGCCCGCGGGTCTGATCGTCGCGGGGATCGACCAGACCGACGCCTCGCGCAAGCTTCTGGAACGGGCCGACTGCCCCGTCGTCCAGATCATGGAGCTTGCGCCGGACCCGGTGGACATGCTGGTCGGATTCTCGCACCGCGCGGCGGCACGGGCGGCGACCGAACACTTGCTCGACCGGGGCTATACCGCCCCCACCTTCCTGGGGGCCCGCATGGACCCCCGATCCGAACGGCGCTTGCAGGGTTTTCGCGACGCGCTGGACGCGGTCGGAATGTCCACCGAAGGGCGCGAGCTGACGACGACCGAGCCGTCCAGCGTCCACCTCGGCGGCGCGCTTCTGGATCGCCACCGCGCCCGCGCGCCCGGGACGGACGCGGTGTTCTGCAACAACGACGACCTTGCGCTGGGGGCGGCCTTCGCGGCCCAGCGCGCCGGGCTGAAGGTCGGCCGCGACATCGGCATCTGCGGCTTTAACGACCTCGAGGTCATGGCCGCCGCCCACCCCAGCATCACCAGCGTCAGGACATTCCGCCGCCAGATGGGCGAAACCGCCGCGCTGCGAGTCCTCGACCACCTTGGCGGCAAGGAGACGGGACCCCGGGTCGTCGACCTCAGTTACAAGCTGATCCCGCGCAGCAGCACGGATCGTGGGGCGTAACCAGACGCCTCTCCCAAGCCGTCAGACGATCCCGCCGCCACCGCCGGCCGATACTGGCCGCGCTTCGGCCACCTGAGCACGGTATCCGGCGGTGCGGTAGGTCACGAGCGGATCGACCGCACACCCTTTCTCGAACCGTGCCATCTGCAGGATCGGCGTCACGTCGGTGCGGAACGCGCGCTTCAGCGTCTCGGACGCCATCAGCGCGTCGTTCTCGTCCTGATAGCCCGCCAGCGCCGCGCGATCCACGATCAGCGCCTGCGCATAGGCGCGCTGCACTTCCATGGCCGAGTTCATCAGGCTCTCGATCGGGTCGGTGACGTTGTGGCTCTGGTCGAGCATATGCGCCGGGTCGAAGCCCGGCGTATCGGCCGCGTTGACCAGCTCGTTGAACACCAGGAACAGGCGGTAAGGATCGACGGACCCGGTATCCAGATCATCGTCGCCATACTTGCTGTCGTTGAAGTGGAACCCGCCCAGCTTGCCGAACTGGATCAGCCGCGCGACGATCATCTCGATATTCACCGTCGGCGCGTGGTGGCCGAGGTCGACGAGGCAGAAGGCCCGCTCGCCCAGCTCCTTGGCGATCAGGTAGTTCGTGCCCCAGTCCTGCACGACCGTCGAATAGAAGGCCGGCTCGAAGATCTTGTGCTCGGTGAACAGGCGCCAATCCTCGGGCAGCTTGCCATAGATCGCGCGGGCCGAGTCGAGATACCGCTCGAACTGCTTGGTCATGTTGACCTGCCCGGGGAAGTTCGACCCGTCGCCGACCCAGATCGTCAGCGCCTTCGACCCGATCTTCTGGCCCAGCTCCATGCAGTAAAGGTTATGCTCGACCGCCTGCGCCCGCGTCGCCGCGTCGGTGTGTGACAGCGACCCGAACTTGTAGCTATGCGCCTGACCCGCAGCGTCCGAGAACGTGTTCGAGTTCATCGCGTCGAAGCCAAGCCCCAATTCCTCGGCCTTGGCGGTCAGGTCGGCGGGGGCGGCATCGTCCCACGGGATATGCAGCGACACGCGCGGGGTAGCGCCCGTCAACTGGTGGATCACGCCGCAATCGTCGAGCTTGTCGAAGATCGAGGCCGGCTCCCCCTGCCCCGGAAAGCGCGCGAACCGCGTGCCCCCGGTGCCGACGCCCCAGGACGGCACCGCGATGCCGTAGCCCGCGACCTTGTCCTTGACGGCGGCGATGTCGATGCCGCGCCGGTCCAGCTGCTCGGCCAGCGCGTCGTAATCTGCGCGCAAGCGTGCCTCGTCTGCCTCATTCGCGGCGGCGATGGTGGTCTTGTCGATCATGTTATCCTCCCGTTCGGATGCGCGGGGGTTGCCCGCGCACCGAAAATTACCGCGTGAACGATTGCACGTTGCCCGCATCCACGTTGACGATGTTGCCCGTCGATTTCGCGCTTTCGTCGCTGGCGAAGAAGTAGCAGGCGGCGGCGATGTCCTCGGGCAGCACGCTGCGCTTCAGCAGGCTGCGCTCGCGGTACATCTCTTCCAGCCCCTCCTTGTCGGTCCCGTAGGTGCTGGCCCGCTGGTCCAGCCACTCGCCCGACCAGATCTTGGACCCGCGCAGCACCGCATCCGGGTTCACCGTGTTCACGCGGATGCCCTCGGGCGCGCCTTCGAGTGCCAGGCACCGCGCGAGGTGGATTTCCGAGGCCTTCGCCGTGCAATAGGCCGACGCGCCGGGCGACGCGGCAAGCCCGTTCTTCGATGCCACGAAGATCATCGACCCGCCGATGCCTTGCGTTTTCAGCATCTTGAACGCCTCGCGGCTGACTAGGAAGTAACCGGTCGACAGGATCGACATGTTCTTGTTCCACAGCTCGAGCGTCGTGTCCTCGACCTTCGCGGACGAGGCGATACCGGCATTCGACACCACGATATCCACGCCGCCGAACTCGACCGCCATCTCGGCATAGGCCGCCGCCACCGCGTCCTCAGAGGTCACGTTCATCTCGACCGTGCGCACGACGTCCTTGCTGAACCGTCCCGCAAGGTTCTCTTTCGTCGCCGCCAAAGCCTCCGCGTCGATATCGGCCAGCATGACGCAGGCCCCTTCGGACAGGTACTTCTCGGCCGTTGCGGCACCGATGCCGCCCGCGCCGCCGGTGACGATGGCGATGCGCCCCGCCAGCGACTTGGGCTTCGGCATCCGCTGAAGCTTGGCTTCCTCAAGAAGCCAGTATTCGATGTCGAACGCCTCCTGCTCGGGCAGGCCCTGATAGGTGCTGACCGCGTCGGAATTGCGCATCACGTTGATCGCATTGACGTAGAACTCGCCCGAGATCCGCGCCGTCGCCTTGTCCTTGGCGAAGGTGATCATGCCGACGCCCGGCACCAGGTAGACCACCGCGTTGGGGTCGCGCATGGCGGGGCTGTCGTCGTACTTGCAGCGCTCGTAATAGGCGGCGTAATCGGCGCGGTAGTCCTCGACCATGCCCTTCAGCTTGTCGAGCGTGCCGTCCACGTCCGGGTTCGCCGGATCGAAATCCACGACCAGCGGGCGGATCTTGGTGCGCAGGAAGTGGTCGGGGCAGGACGTCCCCAGCATCGCCAGCGGCTGCATGTCCTTGGCGCCCACGAATTGCAGCACCGCGTCCTGATCGTCGAAATGCCCGACCTTGTGGCTTTCGCCCGAGATCATGCCTCGGATCGCCGGCATCAACGCCGCGGCCACCCGGCGGCGGTCCTCGGCGGGCAGCGGCTTGTGCACCTCGCCGCCGAACGGCGCGACCCCTTCGGTCTTCTGTCCGAACCACTCGATCGCCCGGTTGATCGTGTCGAGCGTCAGGCCGTAGCATTCCTCGGCATCATCGGCCCAGGTGAACAACCCGTGGCTTTCCAGCACGACGCCCTTGGCATCGGGGTTCTTGACGCAGAAATCCTCCAGCCACAGGCCCAACTCGTAGCCCGGCTTCTTCCAGGGCAGCCAGCCGATGGCGTCGCCATAGATCTCCTGCGTCAGCTCCTTCGAATTCTCGGACGCCGCGATTGCGATGACCGCGTCCGGGTGGACGTGATCGACGTGCTTCTTCGGCACATAGGCGTGCAGCGGCGTGTCGATCGAGGCAGCGCGCGGGTTCAGGTTGAAGGTCGAATGCGGCAGGTAGCCGACCATCTCGTCCTCGAACTCCACGCCGCGATACTTGCCCTTCAGCGCGCGCAGCTTGTCCATGTAAAGCGTCGCGAACCCGGCCATGTCGATCGACCCGATATCCCCGCCCGAGCCCTTGACCCACAGCACCTCGACCTCCTCGCCGGTCAGCGGATCGGGCTGCATCACCTTGGCCGAGGTATTGCCCCCGCCATAGTTCGTCACCCGCTTGTCCGACCCCAAGAGGTTCGATCGGTAGAGCAGCTTTTCAGCCTCGCTCATCGACGCGGCCTTGCCGGCGTCCCACTGATTTTCGATGTGCCCGGTCGCGATGTCTTTGGCCATGCTGTGCCCTCCCATGCGGCTGTCCGTTTGCGCGGGACACTCTGTCGCCGCGCGCTCCAAGTCAATCCTTTTCGATCACCTTCGATCATGCTGCGCCGCAGAACCGGCCTGCATGATTGTTTTTGATTGACATCAGGCGCCTTCCCCGCAAGTCTCTGCCCCAAGGGAGGAAGTGATGATCGAAAGCGAACGCCACCGCGTGATCCTGTCAGCCGTGCAGGCCCGGCCCGTGGTAACGGTCGCCGAAATCTGCGAGCTGACCGAAGCCTCCGAGGCGACGGTCCGCCGCGACATCGCCACCCTTCACATGCAAAAGAAGGTCCGCCGGGTCCGGGGCGGCGTCGAAAGCCTTGCGCCGCCGCAATTCGTCGGCCTGTCGGGCCGCCCGTTCGAGATGAACGCCACCCGCCACGTCGCCGCCAAGCGCGCCATCGCGCAGGCCGCCGTCGAAATGTGCGAGGACGGCGACGCCATCATCATCAACGGCGGCACGACCACGTTCCAGATGGTCCACCCACTCGCCAACCGCCGCTGCCTCGTCTTCACCAACAGCTTTCCGATCGCGGAACACCTGCTGAAGCAGTCGAAGAACACGGTGATGATCGCGGGCGGCACGATCTACCGCGAACACAACATCGTCCTGTCGCCCTTCGAGAACGACGTGACCCGCAACTTCGCGGCCAAGCGCATGTTCCTGGGCGCGCAAGGCGTGTCGAAGCTGGGCGTGATGGAGCAGGACCCCCTCATCATCCAGGCCGAGACCAAGCTGATCGGCCAGGCCGACGAGGTCGTGCTGATGGTGGATGCGACCAAGTTCCGCAACCGCTCGGCGCTGCTTCTCTGCCCGCTGGACCGGATCACCACCATCGTCACCGACGATGGCATCACCGACGCGGAGGCCGCGATGATCGAGGCCGCCGGCGTCGCGCTGATCGTCACCACCCCGAACCGCGCCAACGAAGCGCGCACGGGATAACGCTCACCAATGGGAGGAAACCACATGAGCATCACCAGACGTATCGCAATCGCCACGGGGCTGACCGCAGCCCTCATGGGCACCACGGCCATGGCACAGGACAATGTGCGCATCGCCTTAGTCGCCAAGTCGCTCGGCAACGGGTTCTTCGAGGCCGCCGCGCGTGGTGCCGAAGAAGCCGCCGAAGAACTTGGCAATACCGAGATCATCTATACCGGCCCCACCTCGACCACCGCCGAGGGCCAGATCGAGGTCATCAATTCGCTGATCGCCCAGCAGGTCGACGCCATCGCGATCTCGGCCAACGACCCCGACGCGGTTGTCCCGGCCCTGCAAAAGGCCATGCAGCGCGGCATCACCGTGATCTCGTGGGACAGCGGCGTCGCCCCCGAGGGCCGCGAGATGCACCTCGCCCCCTCCTCGGACGAGCTGATCGGCCAGACGATCATCAAGCTGGCCGCCGACAACCTGCCCGAGGGCGGCCAGGTTGCGGTCCTGTCGGCCACCTCGACCTCGACGAACCAGAACACCTGGATCGAGGAAATGAAGGCCGTGATGGACCAGTATCCCGACATCGAACTGGTCGCGACGGTCTATGGCGACGACCTCGCCGACAAGTCCTACCGCGAGACCCAAGGGTTGCTGCAATCCTACCCCGACCTCGACGCGATCATCGCGCCGACCTCGGTGGGGATCGTCGCCGCCGCTCAGGCCGTGCAGGACGCCGGCAAGGTGGGCGAAGTGAACGTGACGGGCCTTGGCCTGCCGTCCGAGATGGCCGGCGCCATCGAATCCGGTGCCTCCGAGTCGTTCGCGATCTGGAATCCGGTCGATCTGGGCTACGCCACCGCGATGCTCGCCCACAACCTCGCCACCGACGCGGCCACGGCCGAACCGGGCGCCGAGATCGGCATGGGCCGCATGGGCACCGCCACGCTGGACGACGACAACCAGGCCGCGATGAGCGAGCCGTTCACCTACGACGCCTCGAACATCGACGAGTTCAAGAGCGTCTTCTGATCCTCCACCGCCACCGGGACCGGCCTTCGCGGGCCGGTCCCCCACGCGATCCGGGGAGGGACCCATGAAGGACGACAGAACCACCGACACGCCGGTCCTCCGGCTCAGCGGCATCACCAAGACATTCCCCGGCGTCATCGCCCTGTCGAAGGTCGAGCTTGCGCTCTATCCCGGGCAGGTCACCGCGCTGGTGGGCGAAAACGGCGCAGGCAAATCGACGCTGGTGAAGATCCTTACCGGCATCTACCAGCCCGACGAAGGCCGGATCGAGGTTGACGGGACCGAGACCCGTTTCCCCACCGCGACCGCCGCGCAGGATGCGGGCGTCACCGCCATCCACCAGGAAACCGTGCTTTTCGACGAGCTGACGGTGGCCGAGAACATCTTCCTCGGCCACGCCCCCCGCGGCCGTTTCGGCCTGATCGACTGGTCCGTCATGAAGGCGCAGGCGACCGAGATCCTGACCCGCATCGGCGCGAAACTCGACCCGATGAAGCCGCTGCGCGACCTCGGCATCGCCTCCAAGCACCTCGTCGCCATCGCCCGCGCCCTGTCGGTCGAGGCCCGCGTCGTCGTCATGGACGAACCCACCGCCTCCCTTAGCCAAGCCGAGATCGAAGAGCTCTACGACCTCGTCGACCGCCTCAAGGCCGACGGCAAGGCGATCCTTTTCATCAGCCACAAGTTCGACGAGATCTTCCGCATCGCCGACCGCTACACCGTCTTCCGCGACGGCGAGATGGTCGATGCCGGGATGATCGACGACGTGACCGAGGACGCGCTGGTCGAAAAGATGGTCGGCCGGTCGATGGACGCGATCTTCCCCCAGCGACACAGCACCCCGGGCGAGGAAATCCTGCGCGTCTCGGGCTATTCCCACCCGACCGAGTTCGCAGACATCAATTTCGGCCTCCGCCAGGGCGAGATCCTGGGCTTCTACGGCCTTGTCGGCGCGGGTCGGTCCGAATTCATGCAGGCGCTGTTCGGGGTGACCAAACCCTCGAAGGGCGCGGTGAAACTCGACGGCAAGGTCGCCGTCATCCGCTCCCCCGCCGAGGCCATCGCCAAGGGCATCGTCTACGTCCCCGAAGACCGCGGCAAGCAGGGCGCCATCACCGCCATGCCCATCTTCCAGAACGTCACCCTGCCCTCGCTGTCGCAGACCTCGAACAAGGGGTTCGTGAAGATGGCCGACGAGTTCGCGTTGGCCCGCAAGTACACCGAACGGCTGGACCTGCGCGCTGCCTCGCTGGATCAGAACGTCGGCAACCTGTCGGGCGGCAACCAGCAGAAGGTGGTCATCGCCAAGTGGCTGGCGACCAAGCCCAAGGTCATCATCCTCGACGAGCCCACCAAGGGCATCGACGTCGGATCTAAAGCCGCCGTCCACGAATTCATGGCCGAACTCGCCGCCGAAGGGCTGTCGGTCATCATGGTCAGCTCGGAAATCCCCGAGATCCTCGGCATGTCCGACCGCGTCATCGTCATGCGCGACGGCCGCATCGCCGCTGAGTACGAGCGCGACGAGCTGACCCCCGAAAAACTCGTCCGCGCCGCCGCCGGATACCAGGAGAGTGCCGCGTGACCCAATTCATCAAATCCCGCGAGGCCATCCTTCTGGCCGCCCTCATCGCCCTGATCCTGCTGGTCGAAACCCGGTTCAGCGGCTTCGCGGCCCCCGGCAACCTCGCGCGCGTCTTCAACGACACCTCGATCCTGATCATCCTGGCTCTCGGCCAGACGCTGGTGATCCTGACCCGCTGCATCGACCTGTCCCAGGCGTCGAACCTCGCGCTGACGGGCATGGTCACCGCCATGCTGAACGCGGCCATGCCCGGCATCCCGGTGATCGCGCTGATCTCCATCGCCGTCTTGCTGGGCATCCTGATGGGCGCCTTCAACGGCATCCTCGTCTGGAAGCTCGACATTCCGCCCATCGTCGTGACGCTGGGCACGCTCACCATCTACCGCGGGATCATCTTCCTCGTTTCCGGCGGCGAATGGGTCAACTCCCACGAGATGAGTGCGTCCTACAAGGCCTTCCCCCGCGCCGAATTCCTCTCCCTTCCGGTCATGGCCTGGATCTGCATCGCCACCATCGCCGCCTTCGCCATCCTCGTGACCCGCACCCCGCTGGGCCGCGCGTTCTATGCCGTCGGCGGCAACCCCGGCGCGTCGGTCTACACGGGCATCGACGTGGGCCGCACCCGCTTCATGGCCTTCACCATCGCGGGCGGCCTTGCGGGCCTCTGCGGCTATCTCTGGGTCGCGCGCTACGCCGTCGCCTACACGGATGTCGCGGGCGGGTTCGAGCTCGACATCGTCGCCGCCTGCGTGATCGGCGGCATCTCTATCGCGGGGGGCCTTGGCACCGTGACGGGCGCCGTTCTGGGCGCGCTGTTTCTTGGCACCATCAAGAACGCCCTGCCCGTCGCCGGCGTCTCGCCCTTCTGGCAAATGGCGATCTCGGGTGCCGCGATCATTATCGCCGTCGCCTTCAACCGCCGCCGCGAACCGGGCCGCGTCATCCTCAAGGAGGTCGCACAATGAGCATCACGGACGGCACCCAGCCCCGCAACGTCCCCGACCGCCTGCATGGCCGCCCCACCCGCATCCTGCGCTCGTGGGAGCTGCTCCTTGCCGGCATCGCGATCCTGATCTTCCTCGCGAACACGCAGGCCAGCCCCTACTTCCTCGACCCCTGGAACCTCAGCGACGCGACCTTCAACTTCACCGAGAAAGCCTTCATCGCCTTCGCCATGGCGCTGCTGATCATCAGCGGGGAAATCGACCTGAGCGTCGCCGGCATCATCGCGCTGGCCTCCACCGCCATGGGCTGGGCGCTTCAATTCGGCATCGGCACGCCGGGCCTCATCGTGATCGGCCTGACCGTCGGCCTCGTCTGCGGCGCGTTCAACGGAGTCCTCGTCACCCGCCTCGGCCTGCCGTCCATCGTCGTGACCATCGGCACGATGAGCCTGTTCCGCGGGATCAGCTACATCGTTCTCGGCGATCAGGCGTTCAACGGCTACCCCACCGACTTCGCCTTCTTCGGCCGCGGCTACGTCTTCTGGGTCATCTCGTTCGAACTGGTCCTGTTCTTCATCTTCGCCGCGATCTACGCGTGCGTCCTGCATTTCACGAATTTCGGCCGCCAGATCTACGCCATCGGCAACAACCCCACCGCCGCGACCTTCTCAGGGATCCGCGTCGCACGGGTGAAGATGATCCTGTTCCTGCTGACCGGCCTCATGTCCGGCATCGCCGCCGTCTGCCTGACCGCGCGCCTCGGCTCCACCCGCCCCTCCATCGCCTTCGCGTGGGAGCTTGAGGTCGTCACCATGGTCGTCTTGGGCGGCGTGTCGATCCTTGGCGGCGCGGGGTCCATCCTTGGCGTCGTGATCGCGGCGGTCATCATCGGCCTCGTGACCTTCGGCCTCGGCCTTCTGAACGTGCCGGGCATCGTCATGTCCATCTTCATCGGCGCGCTTTTGATCGGCGTCATCGCCATCCCGCGCCTCATCCGCCTCATCCGAACCGGAAAAGCCGCATGAGCCAGAAACACGCCTTCCTCATGAAACTGATCCCGGGTTGCGAGTCCGAGTATCAGCGCCGCCATGACGAGATCTGGCCCGACCTCGTGGACCTGCTGCACGAATCCGGGGTCAGCGACTATTCGATCCATCTCGATCGCGAAACATCGACCCTTTTCGCCGTTCTCTGGCGCACCGACGATCACACGATGGGCGACCTGCCGTCCCACCCGGTGATGAAGCGCTGGTGGGACCACATGGCCGACCTGATGGTCACGAACGCCGACGCCTCCCCCTACGAACGCCCCCTCGACACGGTATTCCACCTCGCATGACCCCTGCCCGCATTGCCGTCATCGACATCGGCAAGACCAACGCCAAGCTGGCGCTGGTCGACGCCGCCACCTTGCGCGAACTCGCGGTCGAGACGCGCCCCAACACCGTCCTGCCCGGCCCGCCCTGGCCGCATTTCGACCTCGCCGGCCATTGGGAGTTTCTGCTCGACGCCCTGACCCGGTTGCAGGCCGACCACGGCATCGACGCGATTTCCGTCACCACCCACGGGGCCGCGGCGGTGCTGCTGGACAAGGACGGCGCGCTAGCCGCCCCGATGCTGGACTATGAACACACTGGCCCGAACGACCTCGCCGCCGAATACGACGCCATCCGCCCGCCGTTCTCGGAAACGGGCTCGCCCCGTCTGCCCATGGGCCTGAACCTCGGCGCGCAGCTTCACTGGCAGTTGCAGGACCCCGACCTCGACGCGCGCGTGGCCCATGTCGTCACTTACCCCCAATATTGGGGCTTCCGCCTGACCGGCAAATTCGCGACCGACGTAACCTCGCTCGGCTGTCACACCGACCTGTGGAACCCGTGGACGGGCGCCCCCTCGTCGCTGGTCGAAACGCTGCGCCTGACCGACCGCCTCGCCCCCGCGCACCATTCGTCGGACGTGCTTGGCCCGATCACGCCCCAGATCGCGGCCCGCACCGGCCTGCCCGAAACGACCCCCGTCGTCTGCGGCATCCACGACAGCAACGCCTCGCTCTACCCCCACCTTGCGGGGCGGAGCGCGCCCTTCTCGGTCGTCTCGACCGGCACATGGGTCATCGCCATGGCCGTGGGCGGCGACCCCGTGGCGCTCGATCCGGCCCGCGACACGCTGGTCAACGTCAACGCCCATGGCGGCGCCGTCCCCTCGGCCCGCTTCATGGGCGGCCGCGAATACGAGGTCCTGCGTCCCCATCCCGACGCGGCCCCCACCGACGCCGACCGCGCCGCTGTTCTTGCCGGCCTGTTCATCCATCCCGCGGTCGAGCCGGGAACCGGCCCCTTCCCCGACCGCCGGGGGGGCTTCACGTCCAATCCCGAAACCCCGGGCCAGCGCACCCTTGCGCTGTCATGGTACCTTGCGCTGATGACCGACACCTGCCTGTCGCTGATCGGCGCGCAGGGGCCCGTCATCGTGGAAGGCCCCTTCGCCCGCAACGCCGATTACCTGAACATGCTGTCCGCCCTGCGCAGGGAGGTCGAGGCCAGCCCCTCGGCCACCGGAACCTCGGTCGGGGGGGCGTTGCTGTTCGTCGATCGCCATAGCGAGGGGCCCGAACACCGCATCGCCGCCGGCAACCCCGCCCCCCTGCGCGCCTATGCCGACGAATGGCGACGCCGGATCGCGTCAGCCCCCTAGGTCAGGTCCACCTTTGCGGGCAGCCGCGTCTCGGCGATGTAATAGATCGTCTGCCCGGCCGACAGCTCGGTCCCCGGACGCATGGCCATGACCGGATCGCCCCCATCCTCAGGGCGATACCCGATCAGCGTCGCTCCGTGGCCGTCGAGAAGCGCCGCCATGGCCCGATCCACGGTAATGCGATCGGGCCCCGAAAGGCGCGCGGAATGCAACGTCGCTCCGACGCGGGTCGACACCAGCCGCCGCAAAAGGTCGCTGGCGCCCGGATCGCTCAGGGATCGGGCCACTTGCTCCACCGTGTTCGAGGTCACCGTCTCGATCTTCGGGCAATGCGTCTCGACCAGGTCGGCCGGCGCACGGTCGCGGAAATAGGCGACGCAGTGGCCCGCCACGTCCAGCGCACAGATGGCCAGGCAGGCGGTCAGGCTCTCGTCGTCGCTTTCGGCCAGGATCACCACGAAATCGGCCCGCGCGATCCCCGCCCTGTTCAGATCGGTTGGATTGGCCAGCGAGGTGGCGCGCACCCAGTCCCACCCGGCCTTCACCGTGCTCAGGTCATGGGTCGAGACGATGACCACGTCGCGCGCCCCGTGCAGGTGCTGCGTCTCTTCCAGCAGGCGGTCGGTCTGGCCTTCCACCCGCCCGATCACGACCAGATGCCCGCTTTTGTCCGAAAAGTCCCCGTGACCGTTCATGATCTGACGCAACCCCATGCTGACCTCGCCGACGATCTTGCCCACGACGAAGGCAAAGATCGAGATGGCGCCGGGAATGACCCAAAGCGCCGTGAACAATTTCCCCGCCGGGCTTTGGGGCGAGAAATCGCCATAGCCCACCGATGACCCGGTCACGATGTAGAAATAGACGAACTGCAACGCCGACGAGACCAGCGGCGTCTCGCCCAGCACGATCAGCCCGGCCGCCGCGCTGGCCGCGTGGGCCAGCGTGACCAGCAGGGTAAAGCGCCAGCTTGCCTGCGTCGCGTGCCGCGCCGCCTTGCGCATCAGCCGCATCGCGAATGTCGGAAAGTTCGCCATCGAAATCCAGCCGTCCCCGCCCGGTCCCAGACATCCCCAAAGGGACCGCGAATGTAAAGGAAGCGACGACCGGTCTGGCGCAAGCGACCGCGCGCCTTAGGTCAGAGGCGGTTGACCGATGGGAGGGGACGGGATGGCACGAACCATAGTGATCGAGGCGGCCGGCGGGCCGGACATGTTGACGATGGTGGATCGGGACGTCGCCGATCCCGCCGCCGGAGAGGTGCGCATCCGTCACCGGGCCTGCGGGCTGAACTATATCGACGTCTACCAACGCATGGGCCTCTATCCCCTGACCCTGCCCCATCCCCTGGGGATGGAGGCGTCGGGCGACGTCGTGGCCGTGGGCGCGGGTGTCACCCACCTGAAGGAAGGCGACCGCGTGGCCTATGCGTCCATGCCCCCCGGCGCCTATTCCGAAGAACGGGTGATGCCCGCAGCACAGGTCTGCCCCCTGCCCGATGGCATCTCGTATGAGACCGGGGCGGCGATGATGCTTCAGGGCATGACCGTGGAATACCTGTTCCACCGCATCACCGACATCACCAAGGACGACCGCGTGCTGTTCCACGCCGCGGCGGGCGGGGTCGGCCTGATCGCCTGCCAATGGGCCCGGTCCGAAGGGATCGAGCTGATAGGTACCGCAGGCTCGGACGAGAAATGCGCCCTGGCCCGCGACCATGGCGCGACGACATGCATCAACTACCGCGACACGGACTTCGCGCCCCACGTGAAGGAAATCACCGGCGGCGCGGGCGTGGACGTGGTCATGGACGGCGTGGGCAAGGACACGTTCGACCCCTCGCTGGATTGCCTGAAGCCGCTGGGGTTCATGATCTCTTTCGGGAACGCCTCTGGCCCGGTGCCGCCGGTCGATCTGCTGACACTGGCCGGCAAGGGGTCGCTGAAGCTGACGCGCACCACGCTGTTCACCTTCCTGGCCGATCACGACCGGTGTCAGGCGATGGCCCGGCATCTGTTCGACAAGGTCCTGTCCGGCGACGTGGAGATCCGCATCGGCCAGACCTTCCCGCTGGAGGATGTGGCCGACGCACACCGTGCGCTGGAATCGCGTCAGACCACCGGATCGACGATCCTGACGCTGTGATCCGTCAGTAGGGGTTTTTCGGGGCGCGGCTGTCCGACAGGGTCTGCTGCGTCCGCTCCACCAGACCCTCGATCGCGTCGGCCAGATGCTCGCGGTCGATATGGTGATCGCCGCGGGCGACGCGGATGCGGTGCGCCTCGATCATCACGTCGGCATGGCGGCAACCCTCGGGCGGCTCGAACCGGTACGAGGCCAGCTCGATCAGGAAGCCCAGCGGGTCCTTGAAATAGATCGAGTCCATGAACCCCCGGTCCTTCGCGCCGGAATGGCTTATCCCCCGCGCGTCCAGCCGTTTCTCGATCTGCCAGAAGGTCGCCTGGCTGACGTTCAGTGCAAGGTGATGCACGCAACCGGGGTCGGTCGGGGTGCGGGTGATGTCTGGCGTGCGATCCTCTCGCGTGAAGATCGTGATCAACCGCCCGTCGCCGGGATCGAAATACAGGTGCGACTCGCCTTCGGAATCCAGGTTCGGCTGCTCGAAGATGAACGGCATCCCCAGAACGCCTTCCCAGAAGTCGATCGAGGTCTGACGGTCCGCACCCACCAGCGTGATGTGATGAACCCCTTGCGTCTGGATCTTGCGATGTTCGGTCCCGGCCATGTCGCCCCCCTATGTTACTCCTTGCGCGGGGCGAACGGACCGCCCGCCCCGCGCGACGATATCAGGACATCTCGGCCCTGACGATGGCCGCGCCCTCGGCCATGGCTTTCATCTTGCCGAAGGCCACGTCGCGGGGCAGGTATTTCAGCCCGCAATCGGGCGCGACGATCACCCGCTCGGGGTCGACATGCGGCAGCGCACGACGGATGCGGCCGGCAATCGTCTCCGGCGTCTCGATCTTCATGTCCGACAGGTCCAGCACGCCCAGGATCACCGTCTTGTTCTTCAGGTTCTCAAGAACCGAGGTGTCCAGCTCGGACTGCGCCGTCTCGATCGAGACCTGGTTGCACGTGCAGTCCTTCATCTGGGGCAGGAAGGAATACCCCTCGGGGCGCGCGTGGATGATCGCGGCGTAGCCAAAGCAGATATGGACCGCCGTGGTCCCCGCAGCCCCGTCCAGCGCCGCGTTCAGTGCGTCCAGCCCGTATTCCTCGGCCGCCTCGGGGCGGGCCTGCATGTAGGGCTCGTCCAGCTGCACCACGTCCGCACCGGCGGCGAACAGGTCCGCGATCTCTTCCTTGACGGCGGCGGCATAGGCCAGCGCCAGCGCCTTGGGGTCGCCGTAATGGTCGTCCTGCGCCTGCTGGCTCATGGTGAAGGGGCCGGGCAGCGTGATCTTCACCATCCGGTCGGTATGGGCCTTCAGAAACTTCAGGTCCTCGACCTCGACCGCGTGCATCCGGCGGATGTCGCCGGTCACGCGCGGCACCGGGTTGGGGTGGCCAGACCGGTCCAGCGCCTCGCCGGGGTTGTCGATATCGACACCCGAAAGCGCAGTGGCGAAGCGGTTGGAGTAGCTCTCGCGCCGGATC
>Ga0114903_1000285_pt1 | contig 33437 bp, 28 predicted proteins | sample MalvirDeepMed_s2_FD_87289 | JGI IMG/M metagenome (GOLD analysis project Ga0114903, IMG submission 87289) | Marine viral communities from the Global Malaspina Expedition - Malaspina viral metaG DeepMed_s2 | ecosystem: Environmental > Aquatic > Marine > Oceanic | place: Mediterranean Sea...
CCGCCAGCCCGCGTAGGTGGCCAGCTGCATCGCCTCGGGCCCCGGCAGCAGCATGCAGAAGCTGAGCCCGCCCATGAACTGCCGCTCGCTCAGCCAGCGGTTTTCCTCAACCAGCATCCGGTGCATCAGCGCAATCTGCGCCGCCGGACCGCCGAAAGACATCAGGCCGATACGCAGGAAAACGGCGAATAACGTCGCCCAACGTACGGCTGTCCGATCTTCCGCCATGACCTCACCCCTTCGCCGCAGGCCAATCGTGGCCCTCGTCCTGCGCATCCCGCGCCCAGCGATAGAGCGCGTCATACAATCCCATGCCCGCCTCGAGCTGTTGCAGGTCGTCACGGTACATGCGCGACAGGCCCAGGGACATTGCCAGAAGCCCGGCCGCCTCGGGCGCGAGGTCATGCCGGTCGGTATCCGCGCCGCGCACGATCTCGGCCAGCCGGTCGAGCGCCGGAACCTTCAGGCCAAATTCGGCGAGCATTGTGTCAAACGTGCAAAACGCGCCACGATGGCTCCAGGCGCCGTCCGGCATGTCGAAGGCGGTCGCGCCGAAACGCTCCGCGACCAGATCGACCTGCGAGGGCGCCACGAAGAGAAAGCGCGCCATCGGGTCGACGAACCGGCGGATGAGCCAGGGACAGGCGATGCGGTCGATCTTGGGCCGGGCGCGGGTGACCCAGAGCGTGCCGCCGCTGGTCTGTGCCACCGGCAACGCTGCGGCAGTCACTGTCGGCAGCGCGGCGTCGCGCCAGGAGACCATGCCGCCCTCGAGCGTCTCTGCCTGCACACCCTCGCAACGCAGGATCGCCGCAGCACCCTGGCTGATTTTCAGCCCCTTGTGACAATAGAGGATCGCCCGACGGACGGTCAGCGCGGGCACCAGGTCAACGATGTCAGCGGCGGAGTGTCGCCGTGCGCCGGGAATGAAAACGGGGTCCGCATCGAAATCCGCGTCGATGCGCAAATCGATCAGCGCCGGGCAATCCGGTGTGCCGATCTGGCGGGCAAGCTGGTTCGGGGTCATTTCGGTTGGCGACGCCATCGGCATCCTCCTCCATCGGCAGGAAAGACAGGATGCGGTCTTTGGGCTGGCGCCTCACGAGGCATCCGCGTGCCCCATTTGGATGTGATAGCGTTCGCACCGCCCGCCGGTCAACCTCGCGCGCCGCCCTTGCCGGAAATATCAATCATGATAAATTCGTCGCCGCCCCGACCGAAAGAACCCCACCGTGGACCTGCCCGCCAAATCCGAACCCAAGCGCCGCCGCCCCCTACAGGTGGCCGAAGCGATCAAGAGCTGGGTGGTCGAGAGGGGCCTGCGCCGCGGCGACCGCCTGCCCGGCGAGGCCGAGATGATCACGCGTTTCGGCATGTCCAAGAGCACGATCCGCGAGGCCATGCGCATTCTCGAAGCGCAGGGCCTGGTCGAGACGCGCACCGGCCCCGGCGGCGGGTCCTTTGTGGGTGAAGTGACCGAGGAGCGCGCACGGGCGTTGCTCGGAAATTATTTCTACTTCAAGGGCCTGTCCATCGACGACATCTACGCCCTGCGCGAACTGCTCGAACCGGAACTGGCCGCATCCCTCGCGGGCACGCTGACCGATGCGCAGCTGGCGGACCTCGACGCGCTGGTGGCCGCCTATGACAGCCCCGCGCAAAGCCCCGAGGAAGAACGCGACCAGCATGTCGCCTCGCTTGCCTTCCACCGGAAATTGGCACGCTATTCCGGCAACCCGCTGCTGGGGTTCTTCATCGGGTTCATGGCGCAGATCCTGTCCGACCTCACCGTCTATCGCAGGCTTTACGAACCGCCGAACCAGACGCTCTGGCGCAAGGGCCGCGCCTACCAGCTGGACCTGATGGCCGCCCTGCGCGCCGGCGATGCAGATCGCGCGCGGCAGATCATGCGCGATCACATGAAGACCGCCCATGCGATGATGCAGGATCAGGAAGCCGAGGTGATGCGGCGGTTCATGGCCGAATGAGCGGCGTCAGAAATGCGCCTTGGGCTCGTCCGGTTTGCCCGCGGCCAGCGCCAGCACGCCGCCCAGGCCGGCAAAGGCGATTGGGAACATGGTGAAGACATTGAAGCCGAAGGCCATGTACATGCCCGCCGCCGACAGGATCAGGAACAGCCCGCCCAGAAAGGCCCGCGACGGCGCCATGGCCCCGCCTGCGATGGCCAGCATCGGCGACAGGATCGACGCGATGCGCACCAGTTCGGGGTCGGCGAACATGCCGAAGGCCTCCTCGACCTCGGAGAAATTGCGGGCAAGTTCGGTATAGCCGAACCCGACGAAGCCGACGATCATGCCGAAGCAGCCCGCGATGATGCCCAGGGCCAGTGCCGCGTTGCGCATCTCAGAACCCCAGGCTTCTACGCACGTCCGGGGTCCACCCCAGGTACATGGTATCGTCCGCGACGAGGAGCGGACGCTTCATCAGCGTCGGATGCGTCTGCAATTGCGCAAGCGGGTCGTTCGCGCGCTCGGCCTCGGACAGGTCGCGCCAGGTGGTGGAGCGGGTGTTGACCAGCGCCGGGCCGAACCGCCCGAGCGCGCATTTCAGAATCTCCTCGGGCACGCCGTCGTCGCGGACATCGACAAAATCCGCATCGGGCAGCGCCTTGCGGGCCTTGCGGCAGGTGTCGCAGGTCTTCAGACCGTAAAGGATCATCGTCACTCCCTTCGCTGAGTGCTGAAATAATGGCCGGCTCAAGGGTTTGCGACCCTCTTTTTCTTGCTTTTTGGCAATCTCGTGCGATCCTTTGTTGCGCATCCGTCATAAAACGGACGCAGGATTGGGGAGTGTTGCCGGCCCCGGTGGGATCGGACGCACCGCCAGGAAAGACAAGACCAGAAGGAGACCGCGGATCATGCCGACCGGCACCGTGAAATGGTTCAACACCACCAAAGGCTACGGCTTCATCGCACCCGAAGGCGGCGGAAAGGACGTCTTCGTGCACATCTCGGCCGTGGAACGGTCGGGCCTTACCGGGCTCGCCGACGATCAGAAAGTCAGCTACGAGCTGAGCGAAGGCCGCGACGGCCGCGAAATGGCCTCGGACCTGTCGTTGCTCTGAAAACGCCACGTTTCGGTGCCCTCAGCCCCGGCTCGCCCTGCGCGCCGGGATAATTCCCTTGTGTCTAAAAATTCCGGTGTCTCAGAGACCTTGCAACCGACCTGCCTCGGCCTTGGCAAAGGCGATGAGGTCGGTGACATATCCCTTGCCCACGTCATCGCTGCGCGTCGCCGCGTAAAGCCTGCGGGTGATGCCCCGTTGCGTCAGCGGCCGCGTCACGTAGTCGGAATTGTACTTCACCTCGCGCACCACCCAGTCGGGCAGCACCGCGACGCCGCGGTTGCTGGCCACCAGCAGCAGGATCACCGCGGTCAGCTCGACCTGCCGGATCGCCGCCGGTTCGACCTTGGCTGGCGTCAGAAGCTGGCTGAACACATCGAGCCGCGACCGCTCCACCGGGTAGCTGATCAGAGTCTGACCGCGGAAATCCTCGGCCTCCACGTAGGGCTTGTCGGTCAGCGGATGCTGTGACGAGGCGACAAAGACCGGCTGGTAGTCGAAGAGCTCGGTGAACGTCACGCCCGGAATGTCCTCGGGGTCCGAGGACACGACGAGGTCCACCTCTTCCTTCAGAAGCGCCGGCAGCGCGTCGAAGGCCAACCCCGGACGGATGTCCACGTCCACGTCCGGCCAGTTCTTGCGGAACCGCTCCAGCACCGGAAACAGCCATTCGAAACAGGCATGGCATTCGATGGCGATGTGCATGCGGCCCGCCGATCCGTCGCGCAGGCCTGAGAATTCCTCCTGCAGCGCCTCGACCTGCGGCAGCACCTGCTCGGCCAGCCGCAAGAGCCGCAGCCCGGCGGGCGACAGTTTCATGGGCTTCGAGCGGCGCACGAAGAGCTCCACCCCCGCCTGGTCCTCGAGCCCCTTGATCTGGTGGCTGAGTGCGCTCTGGGTGATGTTGAGCTGATCCGCGGCGCGGGCGAGGCCCCCGGCCTGGTGAATGGCCTTGATCGTGCGCAGATGACGGAACTCGATATGCATATCCGCGTTCGCTTCATGTTGTTGATGAGATTTATGAGTTTGTCTCACATCCCCCGCCATGCGACAAGACGGTAACGCGACAGGATCGCCCCCTCAGATTCAAGGCCCCGACCATGACCCGACCCGAGATTTCCTTCGAATTCTTCCCCCCCAAGAACATCGAGGCGACTTTCCGTCTCTGGGACACCGTGCATGTGCTGGCGCCGCTGGCGCCGCGCTTCGTCTCGGTCACCTACGGCGCCGGCGGCACAACGCGCGACCTCACCCGCGATGTGGTGGCGACGCTGCACAAACATTCGGGCCTGCGCACCGCCGCGCACCTGACCTGTGTCGAGGCGACCCGCGAGGAAACCCTGCAGATCGCCCGCGACTTCGCCGCCGCAGGTGTGACCGACATTGTGGCGCTGCGCGGCGATCCGCCCAAGGGGGCGGACGGCTTCACCCCCCACCCCGAAGGATTCGCATCGTCGGTGGAACTGATCGAAGGGCTGAAGGATGCGGGCGACTTCACCATCCGCGTCGGAGCCTATCCGGACGTCCACCCCGAGGCGCGCGACCAGGCCGCCGATATCGAATACCTCAAGCGCAAGCTGGATGCCGGGGCGGACGAGGCGCTGACGCAGTTCTTCTTCGAATCCGAAACCTTCTTCCGCTTCCGCGACGCCTGCGTGAAAGCCGGGATCGACAAGCCCATCGTGCCGGGCATCCTGCCGATCGAGAACTGGAAGGGCGCGCGCCGCTTTGCTGAAAGCTGCGGTACGGTCATCCCGAAATGGGTCATCGACGCCTTCGAGACCGCCGAGCGTGACAACCGCCAGGACCTGCTGGCCACCGCCATCGCGACCGAGCTGTGCTCCGAGCTGATCGACGGCGGCGTCGACAAGCTGCATTTCTACACGCTGAACCGCCCGGAACTGACGCGCGACGTGTGCTTTGCCCTGGGCGTGACCCCGGATGTGAAACTCGAAAACGTCGCCTGATCGCGGTCGAGGGCAGCCAAGAGTTTTGCCGAAAACTCTTGGCTAAACTCTTCCCGAAGAGTTTTGCCTCCGCGCCACTGCCCTACCGCGCCGGCGCGCGACCCCCGATTCCGCGCGTGACCGCCTGGGCTGCATCGCGCACCACATCGCCGGTCCGTGAGATCGCATCGTCCGGAATGCGGTTGGCCGGGCCCGAGACCGAGATCCCGGCCACCGCCTCGCCATGCACATCGAAAATCGGCGCCGCGATGCAGCGCATCCCGAGATTCTTTTCCTCCGCATCCACCGCGTAGCCCCGCGCCCGCGTTTCCGCTAGGTCCACCGTCAGCGCCTCCCCGGTCAGCGTATGTTCGGTGAACCGCGCCGCCCCGTGCCGGTCGAGGATCGCCGCCACCCGCTCTGGTTCCATCTGCGCCAGCAGCGCCTTTCCGATGCCCGAGGCATGCATGGGCGACATCGTGCCCGGGGCAAAGAAGGCGCGGATCGTCGCCTGGGTCTCCACCTGGCTCAGGAACAGCACCTGCCCGTCCCGCACGATGCCAAGGTTCGCGGTCTCTCCGGTCGCCTGCATGAGGTCGCGCAGCGCCGGGCGCGCGCGTTCCACCAGCGAGGTGCGGCGCAGGAAGCGCGAGCCGATCTGAAACGCCCCCGCGCCGATGTGCCAGACCTGCGCGCCCGCATCGAAATCGACGATGCCCCGCGCCTCGAGCGTGAAGAGCACCCGGTAGACGCTGGCGGGCGCCTGGTCCAATGCGCCCGCGAGTTCCGAAAGCGTCGCGCCGTTCATCTCGGACAGCCGTTCCAGCACCTCCATGGCGCGGTCCAGCGACTTGATGGTGTTCTGGTCGGTCCGGTCCGTCCAGGCGCGCGGCCGCCCCCGCGCCCGCGAAGATGCCTTGCCGGTCTGCGTGTCCTGAGTCTCTGCCATGATGCCTCCCGAAAATTTCCAAAAATGTTTTTCACATCATGAAAAATACAAGCGCCTGTTTCAATTCGGTTTTTCCGATCATACCAAAAATGAAAAACGTTTTCAAAAAAATTGCCCAGCAAACGGGCAGATTGTAGACAGGATGCAGAACCCAGGAGGCACCGCCCATGAGCATTCAGAACCCGGTCTTCATCCCCGGCCCGACCAACATTCCCGAGGCGATCCGCAAGGCCTGCGACATGCCGACGATCGACCACCGCTCGCCGCTCTTCGCGACGATCCTGCACCCGGCCATCGACGGCTGCAAAAAGGTGCTCAAGACCACCCGCGGCGAGCTGTTCATATTCCCCGCCTCCGGCACCGGCGGCTGGGAAGCGGCGCTGTCGAACACGCTGAACCCCGGCGACGGCATCCTCGCCGCGCGCAACGGCATGTTCAGCCACAAGTGGATCGACATGTGCCAGCGCTTCGGTCTTGACGTGACTCAGGTCGACGTGCCCTGGGGCGAAGGCCTGCCGGTCGCGCGCTTCGAAGAGATCCTGCGCGCCGACACCGAAGGCCGGATCAAGGCCGTGCTCGCCACCCATAACGAGACCGCGACCGGCGTGGTGTCGGACATCGCCGGCCTGCGCCGCGCCATGGATGCGGCGGGCCACGGCGCGCTGCTGCTGGTCGACGGCGTCAGCTCCATCGGGTCGATGGACTTCCGCTTTGACGACTGGGGCGTGGACGTGGCCGTGACCGGCAGCCAGAAGGGCTTCATGCTGCCCGCCGGCCTTGCCATCACCTGCTTCTCGGAAAAGGCCATCGCCGCCAGCAAGACCGCCACCCTGCCCCGGACGTTCTGGAGCATCGACGACATGCGCAAGGGCTACGCGGCCAACGCCTATCCCTACACGCCTGCCGTGGGCCTGCTGAACGGGCTGAAGCTCGCCACCGACATGCTGCTGGCCGAAGGGCTCGACAACGTCTTCGCCCGCCATGCCCGCATCGCCGACGGCGTGCGTGCCGCCGTCCATGCCTGGGGCATGACGCCTTGCGCGGTGAGCCCGGAGCTCTATTCCAACACCGTGACGGCCATTCGCACGCCCGAGGGCTTCAATGCCTCGACAATCGTCGAACGCGCCGCACATGAATACGGCATGGCCTTCGGGACCGGTCTTGGCGACGTCGCCGGCAAGGTCTTCCGGATCGGCCACCTGGGCCAGTTGACCGATGCCATGGCCTTGTCGGGCATCGCCACCGCCGAAATGGTCATGGCGGATCTGGGCATGAACATCACCCTGGGCTCTGGCGTGGGCGCCGCGCAAGCGGTCTACCGCCACGGAACCCCCATCGCAACGGAGGCTGCCGCGTGAAGGACATGACAGACATACTTCCCACCTATGCCGACATGCTTGCCGCGCACGAGCGGATCAAACCCTACATCCACCGCACCCCGGTGCTGACCTCGAGCTTTCTCAACGAAAAGACCGGCGCAGAGCTGTTCTTCAAGTGCGAGAACTTCCAGAAGGCCGGTGCCTTCAAGGTGCGCGGCGCCTCGAACGCGGTCTTCGGCCTGTCGGACGAACAGGCCGCCCGCGGCGTCGCCACGCACAGTTCCGGCAACCACGCCCTGTCGCTCAGCTACGCCGCAGGCCGCCGCGGCATCCCTTGCCACGTGGTCATGCCGCGCACCGCGCCGCAAGCCAAGAAGGACGCGGTGCGCGGCTACGGCGGCATCATCACCGAATGCGAGCCCTCGACCAGCAGCCGCGAGGCGACATTCGCCAAGGTACAGGAAGAGACCGGCGCGGAATTCGTGCATCCCTACAACGACCCCCGGGTGATCGCGGGCCAGGGCACCTGTTCGAAGGAACTGATGGAGCAGATGGAGGCCGAGCATGGCCACGGCCTTGATGCCGTGGTCGCCCCCATCGGCGGCGGCGGCATGATCTCGGGCACCTGCCTTACCCTCTCGACGCTGGCACCGGACGTGGAAATCTACGCCGCCGAACCCGAGCAGGCCGACGACGCCATGCGCAGCTTCAAGGCCGGGCATATCATCGCCGACGACGCCCCCGACACCGTGGCCGACGGGCTCAAGGTGCCGCTCAAGGAAAACACCTGGGCTTTCGTCAGCCGGCATGTGACCGACATCCTCACCGCCTCGGAAGAAGAGATCGTCGAGGCGATGAAGCTCACCTGGGCGCGCATGAAGATCGTGATGGAGCCCAGCTGCGCCGTGCCGCTCGCGGTGATCCTCAAGAACCCCGAAGTGTTCCGCGGCAAGCGCGTCGGCGTCATCGTCACCGGCGGCAATGTCGACCTCGACAAGCTGCCCTGGACGCTGTGACCCGCGTCCAAAACCCAATTCACAGTTCTCAACGGGAGATGAGACCATGAAAGATATCACCGACTACTCCGACCTCGAGGTGGGCTTCGACGTGCCCGCCCTGCCCGGCATGGACGAATCCGAGATTCAGACCCCCTGCCTGGTGCTCGACCTCGACGCGCTCGAGCGCAACATCAGGAAGATGGGCGACTACGCCAAGTCCCACGGCATGCGGCACCGCGTGCACGGCAAGATGCACAAATCCGTCGACGTGGCGCTGCTGCAGGAAAAACTCGGCGGCTCCGTCGGCGTCTGCTGCCAGAAGGTCTCCGAGGCCGAGGTCTTCGCCCGCGGCGGCATCAAGGACGTGCTGGTCTCCAACCAGGTCCGCGACCCCGCCAAGATCGACCGCTTGGCGCGGATGCCGAAACTCGGCGCGCGCACCATCTGCTGCGTCGACGACATCGACAACGTGGCCGATCTCTCGGCCGCGGCCCAGAAGCACGGCACGCAGATCGAATGCCTGGTGGAGATCGACGTGGGCGCCGGCCGCTGCGGCGTGCAGTATGGGGCACCGGTCGTCGCGCTTGCCAAGGCCATCGACGCGGCACCTGGCCTGAAATACGCGGGCATCCAGGCTTACCAGGGCGCAATGCAGCACATGGACAGCTACGAGGACCGCAAGGCCAAGACCGACATCGCCATCCGCCAAGTCGCCGAAACGCTGGACATGCTCAAGGCCGAAGGCATCGAAAGCGACATCGTCGGCGGCGGCGGCACCGGATCCTACTACTTCGAATCCGCCTCCGGCGTCTTCAACGAACTTCAGTGCGGTTCCTACGCCTTCATGGACGCGGATTACGGCCGCATCCTCGACAAGGACGGCAACCGCATCGACCGCGGCGAATGGGAAAACGCGCTGTTCCTGCTGACCAGCGTCATGAGCCATGCCAAGGCCGACAAGGCCATCGTCGACGCCGGCCTCAAGGCGCAGTCGGTGGACAGCGGCCTGCCGGTGATCTTCGGGCGGACGGACGTGGAATACGTCAAATGCTCCGACGAGCATGGCGTCGTCTCCGACCCCGAGGGCGCGCTCAAGGTCAACGACAAGCTGCGCCTCGTGCCCGGCCACTGCGATCCGACCTGCAACGTGCACGACTGGTATGTCGGCGTCCGGGGTGGCAAGGTCGAAACCCTCTGGCCGGTCTCGGCGCGCGGCAAGGCCTACTGATCCGGCTTCATCTTGCCAATAAACCTCCAGAGAGCGCGAGAGACAGCGTCTCTCGCATCGCCCGGGGGCACCCCGGGCGATCCAATTCCCGGCGGGCAGCCCGCCGGCCTGAAAGGACCCCCATGTACATCGTCCCCGAATCCGCCATCTCCGACCTCATCACGCCCGAAGCCGCCTTCGAGGCGGTCGAACAGGTCTTCGCAGCCATGGCCGCGAAGGACGCCTACAACTTCCCCGTGGTCCGCGAGGCGATCGGCCACGAGGACGCGCTCTACGGCTTCAAGGGCGGGTTCGACAGCGCCGGCGGGTCGCTGGGGCTGAAGGCCGGGGGCTACTGGCCGCACAACCTCGAAAAACGCGGGCTGATCAACCACCAGTCCACCGTGTTCCTTTTCGATCCCGACACCGGCAAGGTCTCGGCCATGGTGGGCGGCAACCTGCTGACCGCGCTGCGCACCGCCGCCGCCTCCTCGGTGTCGATCAAGCATCTGGCGCGCAAGGACAGCGAAGTACTGGGCATGATCGGCGCCGGGCACCAGTCGGTGTTCCAGATGAAGTCCGCCGTGAAACACCGCGACTTCAAGAAGGTGATCGGCTGGAACTACCATCCCGAAATGCTCTCGCGCCTTGCCGACTGCGCCGCGGAACTGGGGCTGCCCTTCGAAGAGGTCGACCTGCCGACGCTGGGCCGCGACGCCGATGTGATCATCTCGATCACCTCGAGCTTCGATCCGACCCTGATGGATGCGCATGTCTCGCCCGGCACCCATATCGCCTGCATGGGCACCGACACCAAGGGCAAGCAGGAGGTCGAGGCGGCGCTGCTGAAGCGCGCACGCGTCTTCACCGACGAGGTGGCGCAGAGCATCTCCATCGGCGAAGCGCAGCACGCCATCGCCGAGGGGCTGATCCAGGAGAGTGACATCACCGAAATCGGCGCCGTCATCAACGGCAGCCATCCGGGCCGGGAAAGCGACGAGGACATCACGCTCTTCGACGGCACCGGCGTCGGGCTGCAGGACCTTGCCACCGCCGCCAAAGTGGTAGAGCTTGCCGTCGAAAAGGGCGTCGCCCTCGAGGTGGATTTCTAACGTAAGGCCAAGACCATGCGCATCGCGCTGAACGGGTTCGGCAGGATCGGGCGCACGGTCCTGCGCCAGCTGCTGCGCCACCATCCGGACATCCGGGTGGCTTTGATCAACGATATCGCCGATCCCGCCACCTGTGCCTACCTCTTCCAGTACGACAGCGTCTTCGGCCCCTACCCGGGCCGGGTCCGCGCCGAGGCCGGCATGCTGCGCATCGACGACCGGAGCATCCCCTTCACCGGCAAGCGCGCCCTGGGCCATCTCGATCTCTCGGAGGTCGACGTGCTGATGGACTGCACCGGGACGATCCAGACCCGCGCCCATGCGGCACAGGGGCTGGAGGCCGGCGCGCGGAACGTGCTCATTTCCGGCCCCTGCGACGAGGCGGAGCGGACCATCGTGCTGGGTGCCAACGAGGATACGCTGGGCGACGCGAGGATCGTCTCGAACGCGTCGTGCACGACCAACGCCCTTGCGCCGCTGCTGCGCGCCGTGCAGGACCGCTTCGGGATCCTGTCGGGGCACATGACCACGGTGCATTGCTACACCGGCAGCCAGCCCATGGTGGATGCGCCTCGCGGGCCCTTCGCACGCAGCCGCGCCGGCGCGGTGTCCATGGTGCCGACCACCACCAGCGCCACGCACCTGATCGACCTGGTGCTGCCCGACATCGCGGGGCGGGTCACGGGCGCTGCGGTGCGGGTGCCGGTGATCTCTGTCTCTGCCATCGACGTGACGCTGCGGCTGTCGTCGCCGCCCGAAGGACCTGCGCAGGACGCGCTCCGGGCGCTCGCCGAGGCATCGGAGGTGATCGGCTGGACCGACGACCCGTGTGTCTCCACCGACCTGCGCGGCCGACCCGAGTCGCTGGTCATTGCCCTGCCCGAAACCCTGCCCAGCGGCGATCAGCTGCGCATCTTCGGCTGGTACGACAACGAATACGGCTTTTCGGCGCGCATGATCGACATGGCCCGGCGCATGTCGGCACGCGGCTGAGCGTCCTCAGACCAGCTGCTTGAGCTGGTCGAGCCCCTGCTGCGCGCGCTCGGTCTTGCCCATGCGCACCATCTCGGCCACCCGCTCCACCGCATCCGGCAGGCACAGCCGGTCCAGCGCGAAGGCGCGCGGCGCGGCGCGGCGGCGCAGGGCAAAGTACCGCATCTCGCGGCGCTGCGCGCCAAAGGCGAATTTCCACGGCTGGTCCCCGGCCCCGAACTCGTAGCGGTCGAAGCCCTGGTCGATGCCCCAGCGGATGCTTTCGGGAATCAGGATCAGCTCGGGCGCGCCCGGCGCGTCAACCGGATCGCGGCCCATGAGCAAGAGGTGCATCCGGTCCATGTCGTGATCGAGCAGATGCGCCACGGCGCCGACCGGCGCGTCCCCGTCCCACAAGACGCTCAGGTCGAGGCTTCCCAGCCGGCGCGCCAGGTCGATGCGGCTGCGGAACCCCTCGGCCAGCGCCTGCGCTTCGTCGGAGCCGTTTTTCACCCCGCGTTCCGCCACCCAGAGCGCCAGCAGCGCCTCGCGGTCGCGCGCATGGGTGTCGGCATCGCTGCGGGCCAGCCGCCAGCGCCCGCTGTCGAGATAGCGCCGTCCCGTGCGGCGGATCAGGTCCTGCATGTCCCGCGACGGCGCGCTCTGCAGCCAGGTCTCGAAGCTTAACGGCAGTACCAGGCGCGGCGCGACAAGGTTGTCGGTGGCGCCCTTGTTGACCGTGTAGGTCTTCCAGCTCAGACGGAATTCCGCGGGATCGAACGCCGCCGCGAACGCCTCGGCGCGGCGGGTGCTGCGGACATAGCGCAGCGACAGCTCGGTCCAGGGCGTCTGCGCCGCCGCCCGCGCCAGCGCCGGCATGGCCGCCTCTTCCCAGTCGGGATCGCAGAGCAGGCCGGTCCAGAGGCTGTGCAGCAGCCGTCCGGCGGCGTCGCATTCGGTGGTGAATTCCTCGCGCTCGCGGCTCCAGTGCACGCGCAGGCGCAGCGGAAGGACGGCGACGATCTGGCTGAGCTGGTGCGGGTTGCGCGCGACGAAGATGCGCCAGCGACGCGGGTTTTCCGACAGGCCCTCGGCCAGCCAGGCCCAGGACAGGAACAGCGTCGCCTCGGGATCGCGAGCAAAGAGCGCGTTCCAGGCCGGGCGCAGCGCCTCGAAGGCCTCGTAGGCGTCGATGACGTCGACGACGGGCTGTGGTGCGCTCCGCGCCGCGGCGTCTTGGGTCACGGGGGACTGGTCCAGCATGCTCGGCTCAGGCCCGCAACACCCGGCGGCGCTTGAGTTTCTTCATCCGCTTGTCCTCGCGCCGCGCGTCGCGTTCAGATAGCGTGCGGAAGTTCTTCTCGGCCGCTTCGAAATGATCGCGCAGGCAGGACGTCAGCGGATATTGCGCCGCGAAATACCCGCCGACCTTGCAGATATGGGCGGCGAAATCCGGGTGTATCCCGGCATCGTCGTATTTGCGCACCTTCTCTTTCTTCTGCCAACCGCGCTTTTCCGCCTCTTTCACGATCAGCTTGAAGCGCTGGATGCAGTGAAACACGGTGTAATGCGACAGGTATTCGAAATAGGCGTCCATGGTGTGGCCGCATTCGGGGTCGAAGGCGTCGATGACGATATCGACCATGTCGCTCGGATCCATCGGCCAGGCCTCGTCGCCGATGAGCCAGGCGAAATCCTCGGCGCCGTGGCGGATGCCGGAATATTCGAAGTCGAACCAGCGCAGCCGCCCGTCGTCCCCGAGCGCCGCGTTGCCCGACCGGCAGTCCCACTTGATGAACTGCGTCTTCGGCACGTCCAGCGCATCCAGCACCGCATAGGGGTCGAAACTGTCGGGGATGCCGCCTCCGTAGGGTTCCAGAGCCTCCACCGCGCCGATGAAATTCTCGTACCATTCGGCATTGTCGCCCAGGTGCGGCAGCATCTCGGCCAGGTCGGTCTTGCGCGCGGCACTCTGGAAACGGAAGATCGACGACACCGCCGCGTGGGCCATCTCGTGCTGCTCGATGCCCTCGACCTCGGCGATGGCGACGTTGAGCCGGCGGCCGCCAACGTCTTCCTGGAACAGGATCTCTTCGACCACGCCGAGCGCGCGGGGCACGTCGTCGCAATGCTCCGACAACTGCCCCAGCACGTAGCCTTCGAGATGGGTGCGGCGGAAGTTCGGGCGCAGGGTGGCGATCACCGTGCGATCGGGAAAATGCAGACGGAAGCTCGACCGGCTTTCGCCGCCGGGGGCAGAAATGTCGACCAGGTCCTGGCCGAAAAAGTCTTCGGCGGACCGGGCGATATAGTCGACCCGGGATTCGGCGGTGTCTCTGGGCATGGCGGTCTCCGTCAAAGCTGGTTGCATCCCGCTTAAACGGACATTTGGGCAATTTTGAGGAAGAAGCGGCAGATTAGCGGCGCGCTGCCCGCGTCGCAGGCCGACAGCAGGCGAAGGATAAAACAAAAAGCGGCCCGGCGTCTTTCGACACCGGACCGCGCATCCCCTAAAGGATGATCCCGCAAGCTTCGGGGGGACCTTCACCTGCGGAATTCGCGCCTTACGCGTCCTGTTGATCGAGCGTGCCGACGGTGACGGATTTCGTCACTTCTTCACCCTTGCGCCAAATCACCACGTCGGCCTCGGCCTCGGGGTCGGTGTCGGCGACGGCACGGGTCAGATCGCGCAGGTCTTCGATCTGTGTCCCGTTAAAACTTAGGATGATGTCACCGTTTTCAAGGCCTGCGGCCTGTGCGGGGCTGTCGGGCTGGACCATTTCGACCACCGCACCGCGGGGGGTGGCGTAGCCCAGCACGTCCGCGATCTCGTCCGACATCGGCCGAATCTGGACGCCCAGCCAGCCACGGGTGATCTCGCCATCGTCGCTCAGGTCGGCGACGACCTCCTGCACCAGGTCGGACGGCACGGCAAAGCCGATGCCCACGGACCCGCCGCCGGGCGAGAAGATCGCGGTGTTGACGCCGATCACCTCGCCGTCGTTGTTGAACAGAGGGCCGCCCGAATTGCCGCGGTTGATGGCGGCGTCGGTCTGGATGAAGTCATCGTAGGGCCCGGCGTTGATGTTGCGCGACTTGGCCGAGATGATGCCGCTGGTGACAGAACCGCCAAGGCCGAAGGGGTTGCCCACCGCCATCACCTCGTCACCGACGCGCATGTCGTCCGACGATCCGAAGGCCACGGCCGGCAGAGGTTCACCGGCAGTGACCTTGATGACGGCGAGGTCGGTCAGCCGGTCGCTGCCCAGCACCTCGGCTTCGAAGCTGCGGTCGTCCGACAGCTTTACGGTCACGGTCTCGGCACCGGCCACGACGTGGGCGTTGGTGACGATCAGCCCGTCTTCGGACACGATGAAGCCTGAGCCGAGACCCTGGCGCGCGCGGTCGCCGCGCTGGCCGTGTTCGGGCATCATGTCCTCGAAGCGCCTGCGCAGCTCTTCAGGCATGTTCTCCGGCAGCTCGCCCTCGAAATTCGCCGGCGACGCCTTGCCGGTCACCTCGATGAAGACGACGCTGGGCGACACCTGCTCGACCAGGTCGCCATAACCGCCTTCGGGCACGGCAAAGGCCGCGGTGGGAGACAGCGCCAGGCCGCCGGTGGTGGCCACGGATGCGGCCAGGGCCACGGCCGCGATGCGGGATGTGGAAGCGTTGAGGGTCATGCAAACTCCGTTGTTTTGCTCTTGCGATGATGCCTATCTGACGCCTGCGCCTCACAGCCGCTTGGCCGCGCCTATACAAATTTTTAAAGCCATCGAAGCTTCACACGGCGGAACAAAAAGCCCATGTTCCGTGCACTTTCGCGGGGTTGCACCCGCCATTCAGCGATTGCGGTCCCAATGAAACTTCTCGTTGTCGAAGACGACGCCACCACAGGTAGCTACATCGCCCGCGGCCTGCGCGAAGAAGGCCATACGGTCGATCTCGTGACCGACGGCCGCGACGGCTTGGTGCAGGCCACCGGCGGGACCTATGACGTCATGGTCGTGGACCGGATGCTGCCGCAAGTCGACGGCATGACGCTGGTCAAGACCCTGCGCGCCGCCGGCAACCGCACGCCGGTGCTGTTCCTGACCTCGCTGGGTAGCGTCGACGACCGCATCGACGGACTGAACGCCGGCGGCGACGACTACCTCACCAAGCCCTTCGCCTTCGGAGAGCTGTCGGCGCGGGTCAGCGCCCTCGCCCGCCGTCCGCAGGCGGTGGAGCAGGAGACCGTGCTGCGCGCCGCCGACCTCGAGATGAACCTCATCACCCGAAAGGTGACCCGCGGCGGGCAGGAGATCGACCTCCTGCCGCGCGAATTCGCCATCCTCGAGCATCTTCTGCGCCGCAAGGGCCGCGTGCAGACCCGCACCATGCTGCTGGAATCGGTCTGGGACATTTCCTTCGACCCGATGACCAACGTGGTCGAGACGCATATCAGCCGGTTGCGCGCCAAGGTCGACAAGCCTTTCGAGACGGACCTGATCCAGACCGTGCGCGGTGCAGGCTACCGGATCGACGCGTGAGCCGCCTGCTGCGCTCCACCCCGCTGCGGCTGGCGCTTGGCCTTGTGCTGCTCTTCTCGGTGGTCAGCCTGCTGAGCCTTGCCACCAGCTACGTTGTTACCCAGCGGTCCTTCGAAGAGACCATCCGCGAGGATCTCCGCCAGGACATGACCGGCTTCCGCGCCGCCCCGAGCGGTGCGGCACTGGCGCAGCTGGTCGAGGCGGAAGCGGCCGAGACCGATCCGAACCGGCTGGTGCTGAGCTATTACGCCGCCAACCGCCAGCATTACGGCAACGCCTTCATCGCGCGCGACGACGAGGGCTACCACATCGTGAGCCTGGGCGAGGATCGCGCCGGGCTGCCGGGGCGCTACCTGGCGCTCACCGCTCGGCTCTATGGCGGGCAGCTGACCATCGCGCGCAGCCGGGCCGAGATCGACGCCCTGCGCGGCGTGTTCCTGAACATCCTGGCGCTGAGCCTGCTGCCCACGGTGCTGATCGCGGTGTCTGGCGGTCTTTACTTCGCCCGCCGATCGGCACGGCAGGTGGCGGTGATCGGCGACGACCTCGACCGGCTCACCACCGGCACGCTGTCGGCGCGGATCGGCGACACGCCCGGCTGGGGCGAGGATCTGGCGCAGATCGCCCGCAAGATCGACCAGATGGCCCGCGCGCAGGAAGCCTCGGTCGAGACCCTGCGTCAGGTGTCCTCGGACATCGCGCACGACCTCAAGACGCCGATCCAGCGCGTCGCCCTGCACCTGGACGATCTGGCCGAACGGCACGCGCTGGATTCGGAGGCGCAGGAGAAGGTGGCCGAGGCGCGGGCGGAGCTCGAGGATATCGTCTCGGTCTTCCACGCCCTACTGCAGATCGCGCAGGTCGAGGCGGGCACGCCCCGCTCACGCTTTGCCACGGTGGACCTCGCGCAGCTTTGCCGGACCTTCCACGAGGTGTTCGAGCCGTCGGCGGCGGAGAACGGCCAGAGCCTGACGCTGGACCTGCCTGCCGACGCGGACACGATCCCGGTGACCGGCGATCGCAACCTTCTGGGCCAGGCGGTGGCGAACCTGATCGAGAATGCCATGCGCCACACGCCCTCCGGCACGGCGATCACCCTGGGCGCATCGAACGGCTCGCATCCGGTGCTTTGGGTGGCCGATACCGGCCCCGGCATCCCCGAGCCAGAGCGCGGGCTGGTGCTGCAACGGCTCTACCGGCTCGACCGCAGCCGCGGCACGCCGGGCAGCGGGCTGGGTCTGAGCCTGGTGGAGGTGGTCGCGTCCCTGCACGAGGCGCGTCTGGAGCTTTCGGACAAAGCGCCGGGGCTGCGGGTGTCGCTGCGGTTCTAAGGCGATTGGCCGATGCCATGTCCCGTCAGAGACAGGCGCCATGTTGTAGTCGACCCGCGACTGTTCACCAGCGGCACGTCATCACGCCGGTCATGTGCCAGGCCGGTGCCGCGCATCCACGGTCCGCAAGGTGAGTTTGACGCCGCCAAACCTGCCGCGAGGGGTCGGGCCGCCCCTCTGTTCGTTGGTTCGGACCTCGTCGCTGCGCGGAATCAAGGCGGCCCCTGGCCGCCGCCGCGCCATCGCCGGGCCGCCCCCCGGCACGGCGATTTGGCTGGGCTTGGCACGACGCTGACAAGTCGTCCGGATTTGGCTGGTATAAAGTGCTGAGCGGCAGAGCCGGATCGCCGCACCGCGGCCCGACGATGGCGCGACTCTCCCTGACCCCAGCGGTTTCCTCGCGAAAACCGCGTTCGCCGCTGAAAAGGCTCCCCCGGAGCCTTTCCCGGGCGCGGCCTGCCCCGGCGGTTTTCTTGCGAAAACCGCGTTCGCCGCTGAAAAGGCTCCCCCGGAGCCTTTCCCGGGCGCGGCTCACCCCAAAGCGCGGAGGCGGCGGATGAGGCTCGAGGTGTCCCAGCGCCCGCCGCCCTGCTTCTGCACGTCCTTGTAGAACTGGTCCACCAGCGCCGTGACCGGCAGCGAGGCCTGTACCTCGTCGGCGGCCTCAAGGCAGATGCCCAGATCCTTGCGCATCCAATTCACCGCGAAACCGTGGTCGAAATGGTCGTCCAGCATCGTCTCGTAGCGGTTCGACATCTGCCAGGACCCGGCGGCGCCCTGGCTGATCACCTCGACCACCGCACGGCCGTCGAGCCCCGCCTTCTCGGCGAAATGCAGCGCTTCGGAGAGCCCCTGCACCAGCCCGGCGATGGCGATCTGGTTGCACATCTTGGTCATCTGGCCCGCGCCGCTGTCGCCGATGCGGCGGCAGAGCTTGGCATAGGTGTCGATCACCGGTTCAGCCATGTCGTAGGCGGGCTGATCCCCGCCGCACATCACCGACAACGCCGCGTTCTCGGCCCCCGCCTGGCCGCCGCTGATCGGCGCGTCGACAAAGGACAAGCCCAGTTTCTTGGCCTCGGAATAGAGCTCTGCCGTGACCTTGGCCGACACGGTGGTGTGGTCGACGAAGATCGCGCCACGGTCCATGCCCATGAAGGCGCCCTCCGCGCCGGTGCAGACCGAGCGCAGATCGTCGTCATTGCCGACGCAGGCCATGATGAATTCCTTGCCCCGCGCCGCCTCTGCCGGGGTCTTCGCCCAGGCACCGCCATACTCTTCGACCCAGGCCTCGGCTTTGGCGGAGGTGCGATTGTAGACCGTGACCTCGTGTCCGCGCTTGGCCAGGTGCCCTGCCATCGGATAGCCCATCACGCCCAGTCCCAGAAATGCCACCTTGGCCATCGTTCTCTCCCTTTTTAGCTTCGTTGCGCCCGTTATTCCCGCCTGCCCGCCCCTTGGCAAGGCCGCGCTCCCGCGATACCTCGTCTGGACCGGACCTAGCGCGGGAGACGGAGACGAAAATGGGCTTCCTGTTCAGATGGCTGCTGCGGCTCGCATCGGCGGCGATCCTGCTGTCCGTGCTGGCAGTGCTGGTGGTCTATTACCTGGGCTCGCGGTCCCTGCCCGATTACGACAAGGCGCTGGCGGTCTCGGGTATCACCGGCGACATCGAAATCGTGCGCGACAATTCCAACGTGCCGCATATCCTCGCGCAGTCCGACCGCGATGCGTTCTTTGGGCTGGGCTATGTCCATGCGCAGGACCGGCTGTGGCAGATGACCCTGCTGCGCCGTACCGTGCAGGGCCGCCTCTCCGAGGTCTTCGGCACCCGCACGGTCGAGACCGACAAGCTCTTGCGCCGGCTCGACCTTTATCCGCTGGCGGTGCAGTCGGTCGAGGCGCAGGATGCCCGCACCCGCGATGCGCTCGACGCCTATGCCAGGGGCGTCAACGCCCGCATCGACGAGATCAACGCCGATTCACTGGGCCGCGGCGCGCCCGAGTTCTTCCTGTTCAACGCGCCCATCGCCCCGTGGCAGCCCGCGGATTCCATCGCCATCATCAAGCTCATGGCGCTGCAGCTGTCGGGCCACCTGGGCGACGAGGTGCTGCGCGCACGTACCTCGCTGCAACTGCCCGACGAGGACCGGCTGGCGGATATCCTGCCCGACATTCCCGGCCAGGGCTTGGCCGCGCTGCCGGAATACAGCGCGCTGATGCCCGCCGATGCCCGCTTTGCCGCCGCGACGCCTGCGCAGGACCGCCCGACCCTGTGGCCGGTGCCGCGGCGCGGGCTGGCGGGCGCGTCGAACGCATGGGCCGCTGATCCCACGCGCTCTGCCTCGGGCGGCACCTTGCTGGCCAACGATCCGCACCTCGGCTTCACCGCGCCTGCGATCTGGTACCTCGCGCGGCTGCAACTGAGTTCCGGCGGTGTCATCGGCGGCACCATCCCCGGCGTTCCCGCGATCATGCTGGGCCGGTCCGAGGACCTGGGCTGGGGCATCACCTCGTCCTACCTCGACGACCAGGACCTGTTCATCGAGGAATTGAACCCCGACAATCCCGAGCAATACCGCACGCCCAACGGGTTCAAAGCGTTCCGTACCCGCCGGTCGATCATCGAGATCAAGGACGCGGCCCCGATCACCATCACCCTGCGGTGGACCGACAACGGCCCGGTGCTGCCCGGCACCCGCTTCGACCTCGCCAGCATCACGCCCGAAGGCCATGTGGTGTCCTTGGCCTGGACGGCACTCTCGGGGCGCGATACCTCGATCAGCGCCGCCATCGGCCTGATGCATGCCCATGATGTCGAAGAGGCGCTGGCGCTCTCCGAAACCTACGTCGCGCCGTCGCAGAACCTGACGCTGGCGGATAACGAGACCATCGCGCTCAAGACCATAGGTGCCATGCCGCGCCGCGACGCCGCGCACCAGAGCCAGGGCCGCCTGCCCAGCCCGGGCTGGATCGAGGCAAACCGCTGGCAGGGCATGCTGCCCTTCTCGGCCAATCCCGAATTCGTCTCGCCCTCGGGCGGGATCGTCGGCAACACCAACAACAAGATCGTCGACCGGCCATTCCCCATGCATGTCAGCTTCGAATGGGGCGACAGCCAGCGGGTGATGCGCTGGCAGGGGCTGATGCAGGGCCGCGAGGTGCACACCCGCGACAGCTTCATCGAGGCGCAGCTCGACACCGTGTCCTTTACGGCGCGGTCGCTTCTGCCGCTGATCGGCGCCGATCTGTGGTTCACCGGCGAGGCCGCGCCCGAAGGCACGCCCGAACGCCAGCGCCAGCGCGCGCTGGACCTGCTGGCCAACTGGAACGGCGAGATGAACGAGCACCTGCCCGAGCCGCTGATCTACGCCGCCTGGCTGCGGGCGCTGCAGGACCGGCTGATCCGCGACGACCTCGGCCCGCTGGCGGATGAATTCGATCACGTCGAGCCGCTGTTCATCGAGCGCGTCTTCCGCGACGTGGACGGCGCCTCGGCCTGGTGCGACATCATCCGCTCGGCGGCGGAAGAAAGCTGCACCGACATCTCGCGGCTGGCGCTGGACGACGCGCTGGTCTGGATCGGCGAAAATTTTGGCACGGCGCTCGAATCCCTGCGCTGGGGCGATGCGCACCAGGCCACCCACGACCATCCGGTACTGGGCGAGGTGCCGGTGCTGCGCTACTTCGTCAACATCCGGCAAAGCACCAGCGGCGGCGACAACACGCTGCAGCGCGGGCGCACCAGCGGACAGGACCCGATGCCGTTCCGGAACGTGCACGGTGCGGGCTATCGCGGCGTCTACGACTTCGCCGATCCCGACAGTTCGGTCTTCATCAATTCCACCGGGCAATCGGGGCATTTCCTGTCGCGCCATTACGACGACCTGGGCGAGCTGTGGCGGCGCGGAGAATACATTCCCATGTCGCTGGACATCGACCTCGCGCGCGCGGCGTCGGTGGGCGTGACACGGCTGACCACCGACTGACGCTGCGCGCCTGCCCGACGCCCCACACGTCCAGGTTGCCAGAAATCTCGGAACATTGCGGAACGACGTTGCGTTAACCCCGAATATCTTAACGAATTCAACGGGGGACATGATGGACGAACTTGCTCGGAAACTGGGTCTGAGGACCGATCCCGCGATTTTCTTTACATCGGCCGCTCTGACACTGGTGTTCGTGCTGGCGCTGGTCATCGCCCCCGGCCCCATCGGCGACGCCTTTGCGGCGGGCCGTGCCTGGATCGTCACCAATCTGGGCTGGTTCTTCATCCTTGGCGTCAACGTCTGGTTGGGTTTCCTGCTTTGGGTGGCGATGTCGCGGCACGGGCACATCCGGCTGGGCCGCAAGGGATCGCGGCCCGAGTATTCGAACCTCAGCTGGTTCACCATGCTCTTTGCCGGCGGCATCGGCACGGTGCTGATGTTCTGGGGCGTGGCCGAGCCGATCTCGCATTTCTCCACCCCGCCCCTGCCCGGCATCGAACCCTACAGCGAAGAGGCGGCCAAGGACGCCATTTCCATCGCGATCTACCACCTGGGCCTGCACACCTGGACGATATTCACCCTGCCGGGCCTGGCCTTCGCCTATTTCATCAACCGCTACGAACTGCCGGTGCGGGTGTCGTCGGTCTTCTACCCGCTGCTGCGCGAGCGCATCCACGGCCCCATCGGCAAGACCATCGACGTGGCCGCCGTGCTTGGCACCCTCTTCGGCGTCGCGGTGTCGCTGGGCCTCGGGTCCAGCCAGATCGCCGCCGGCCTGAACGAGCTCTTCGGCACTGGCGACGGCGCCTTCGTGCAGGTCTGCATCCTCGCAGTTCTGACCGGCGTCGCGGTCACCTCGATCGTCGTCGGGCTCGACAAGGGCGTGAAGCTCTTGTCGAACCTCAACATCGGCATGGCGGTGGCGCTGATGATCTTCGTGCTGATCTGCGGGTCCACCCTGTTCCTGCTGCGCGGCATCGTGGAGACCTTCGGGCTCTATTTCGAGAACCTGCCGCGGCTGGCCTTCTGGAACGACATGCTGGCCAACAACAACCCCGGCAACGACGACTGGGGCTGGCAGGGGTCCTGGACGGTCTTCTACTGGGCCTGGACGGTGACTTGGTCGCCCTTCATCGGACTTTTCGTGGCGCGCATCTCGCGCGGGCGCACTATCCGGGAATTCGTCTTCGGCGTTCTGATGGCCCCGTCGCTCTTCACGCTGATCTGGTTCGCGATCTTCGGCTGGCAGGCGATGGAGTTCGACGGTCTCGGCGCCGCCGCGCGCGAGGCGATGGGCGACCAGGCCGGGGCGATCAGCGACGCCGTGGCCGAAAGCGTGCCGCTGGCCATGTTCGCCTTTTTCGAGCAACTTCCCTGGACCACCTTCATCCAGGGCTTTGCCGTGGTGATCGTGGCGATCTTCTTCGCCACCTCGTCGGATTCGGCGTCACTGGTGGTCGACATGCTCTGCACCGGCAACGCCACCCCCGGCCCGGTGCATCAGCGCGTGTTCTGGGGCGCGGCCGAAGGGCTGGTGGCGGCGATGCTGATCATTCTCGCCGGCGAGGCCGGCCTGACGGCGCTGCAACAGGTCATTACCGTGGTCGGTCTGCCGATCTTCGTGCTGGTCAGCATGATGATCCCGTCGCTGATCATCGGCCTCGCGAACGAGGATATCGACCATATCAGCATCGGCACGCGGCCCGATCTGGACTGCTTCGAACCCGACAGGTCCGAAGAGGGCAGCGCGTCCTAGACCGTCTCGAAGGTGCGCTTCTGCTGCTCGGACCAGCGCACGGTAAGCGCGAAGCCGTCTTCGGTTTCGCGCTCTTCCTCGACCAGCCCGCGCTCGAACAGCCAGGCCCGGCGGTGGCCCTGATCGAAGGGCAGCGTCACAGTCTCGACCGTGGTTTCCGTCTCCAGCCGTTGTTTCACCGCCTCTAGAAACTGCGGCAGCCCCTCGCCCGTGAGGGCGGAGAGGGCAAGGATGTCCGGCTCGCGCTCGGCCCGGGTGCGGGCGGCATCGCGGGCCTGCGGCTCCAGAAGGTCGACCTTGTTCCAGACCTCGATCTGCGGCGTGTCCTCGGACACTTTCAGCGACTTGAGGATGCCGCGCACGTCCTCGGCCTGTTCCTCGGTGTTATCGTGGCTGATGTCGCGCACATGCACGATGAGATCCGCAGCCAGCACCTCTTCGAGCGTGGCGCGGAAGGCGGCGACCAGTTCCGTGGGCAGGTCGCTGATGAAACCCACCGTATCCGACAGGATCACGTCGAGCCCGTTGGCCAGCTTCACCGCCCGCATCGTCGGGTCGAGCGTGGCAAAGAGCATGTCCTTGGCCATCACCTCGGCCCCGGTGAGCCGGTTGAACAGCGTCGATTTTCCGGCGTTGGTATAGCCCACCAGCGCGACAATCGGATAGGGCACCTTGGCGCGCGCCTTGCGATGCAGCTCGCGGGTTTTCACGACCTTGTCGAGCTGCCGGCGCAAACGCACCAGCTGTTCGTCGATGGCGCGGCGGTCCGCCTCGATCTGCGTCTCGCCGGGACCGCCGACGAAACCAAGCCCGCCCCGCTGCCGTTCCAGGTGGGTCCAGGCCCGCACCAGCCGTGTGCGCTGGTAGGACAGTGCCGCCATCTCGACCTGCAGCACACCTTCGCGGGTGGCGGCGCGATCCGAGAAGATCTCCAGGATCAGACCGGTGCGGTCCAGCAGCTTGACCCCCCATTGCTTTTCGAGGTTGCGCTGTTGTACCGGAGACACCGGCCCGTCGACCAGCACCAGCTCGACATCCGCCGCATCGATCCGCGCCTTGAGCTCTTCGATCTTGCCGGTGCCGAACAGATGCCCGGCATGGGGCTTGGGCAGCGGCACGATTTCGGATCCGACCACTTCGAGATCGGGCAAGGCCGCGGCCAGGGCCACGGCTTCGTCCAGCGCGGGCCCCGCTACGCGGCGGTCGCGGTCGGATTTGATGTCGGGGTGAAGAACCCAGGCCCGGGTCACACCGCGGTCATGTTCTTTCAATTGTTGTCTTCGCCGTCATACAGGTTGATCGGCTGGGCCGGCATGATGGTCGAAATCGCATGCTTGTAGACAAGCTGCGACTGACCGTCGCGGCGCAGCAGCACGCAGAAATTGTCGAACCAGGTGATCACGCCTTGCAATTTCACGCCGTTGATCAGGAAAACGGTCACCGGAACCTTGGTTTTCCGGACGTGGTTGAGGAACGCGTCCTGAAGGTTTTGTCTGTCCGAAGCCATTGAAATTGCCTTTTTTCTTGCGCACGCCCGGATCGGCGCGGTGGATCATCGCCAAGTATGGGGTGCGGATTCGGGAACTTCCAGTGCAAAAAGCCCGAAAATGTCCGGCTGCGGCAATGGCGCGTCAGTCGCGCCACATATCCGGGTTCAGCATCACGAAAAGCGCCAGCATCTCGACCCGCCCCAGCACCATGGCAAGGCCCAGGAACGCCTTGATCCCCGCGCCCATCTGCGACACCGCGATCGGGGCCTCGGCGGCGACGGCGATCAGCGGCCCGGTGTTCGTGAGCGCGGCGATGGCCAGCACAAAGGACGGCTCGAACGCCACGCCAAGCGCCGCCAGCCCCAGCGCCACCGCCGCGAGGGTCAACGCGAAAAGCATGAAGAACACCCAGGCGATAAAGGCGCCCTCCTTGCGGATGCGGCGGCTCATGATGCTGGAGCGGCCGACCGAGGACGGATACACCAGCTTCTCGATCTCGCGCAAACCGTTGAGATAGAGCGCGAAGACCCGCAGCAGCTTGACCCCGCCGGCGGTGGTCGCCACGCCGCCGCCGATCAGCGCCAGGCCCAGCAGGATCAACCCCGGCGTGCTCAGCCCCGACCAGTTCTGCGCGGTGGACCAGTCGGCGCTGATGAACCCGGTGGTGGTCAGGAACGACAGCGTGGTGAACATGGCCCCCCAGTAGGCGCGGATACCGGCGATCAGGTTTTCCTCGTCGCCCACGTCGAAGGACGCCAGCCAGTGCCGCAGGAACAGCACCGTGGGGACCGTCACGACGATCACCAGGCCCATGCGGAATTCCGGATCGTCCCGCAGGCCGCTGCGGCTCGAATTGCCGGTGTCGCCGGAAAAGGTCAGCCGCGACAGGGCGAAGAACATGAAAAGAAAGAGGATGACCTCTCCGGCAATGCCGCTGGTGGCGAATTGCGCGCCCCCCACCGGCGAAATGCCCGAGGTGGCCATCACCGACATCGCGTGGCAAAGCGCCACCAGCGGCGAATCTCCCAGCACCTGCAGCAGGATCCACATTGCCAGCGTCAGCCCCGCATAGACCGGCAGCAGCGCATGCAGGCTGCGCGACAGCCGCCGCGCCGGATCGGCGATCGCCCGACGTCCCCGGTCCGCAGGCGCGGTCTGTCCCGGCTCGCCCAGGGCGGTGACCTCGAACCCGCCCAGGGTCAGCGGCGCGAGGATCGCCGCCGCCGCAACCCACATCAGCAGCCCGCCCAGCCAGCCCACCTGCGCGCGCCAGAGGTGCTCCGTGGCCGACAGCCGCGACGGCTCGAAAAGCGTGGCCCCGGTGGTGGTGAAGGACGACACCATCTCGAAATAGGCATTGACGAAGGTCGTGGTGCGCACCGCCTCGTAGAACGGCACCGCCATGATCGCCGGCAGCACCAGGAATGCGGCCAGCAATGCCAGAAGCTGCCGCAGGGCGCTCTGGTTGTGCACCCGCGTCGCCTGCGCCACGGCGATCATCACACACAGCACCAGCCCGACAAGGCCCGCGTAGAAGAAACTGCGCGCATCGTGGAAATCCTCGCCCGCCAGCGCCACCGCGGCCGGCAGGATCATCGACGCGCAGGTGATGATGGTCAGCACCAGGAACAGCGGCAGGGCAAGCAGGCGCTGCATGGCTCAGAAGAAGTCGATCGAGACTTGCAGCAGGCGTTCGACCTCGGCCACGTCCTTGCTCAGCGCGAAGATGACGATCAGGTCGCCCTCGTCGATCACCAACGCCCCGGTGGGCTTGACCACCTTGTCGCCCTTCAGCACCGCCCCCACCAGCACGCCTTCGGGAAAGTCGATCTCGCGGATGCGGCTGCCGGCGATGGGCGAGGTCGACAGCACCTCGGCCTCGATCACCTCGGCCTCGGCATCGCCGATGGAATAGACCTGCCGCACGCGGCCATGGCGGATGTGGCGCAGGATCGAGCTCACCGTCGTGGCGCGCGGGTTGATGTAGGCGTCGATGCCCAGCGGCTCCATCAGCGGTACCAGCGTCGGATCGTTGATGAGCGCGATGGCCATCGGGCAGCCCGCCGCCTTGGCGCGCACCGCCGCCAGCATGTTGGTCTTGTCGTCGTCCGTGACGCAGAGCACCGCATCGGCGCGTTCGATATTGGCCTCGGCCAGCAGGCTCGCATCCAGCCCGTCGCCATGCAGCACGATGGTCCGTTCCAGCGCCTCCGCCGCGCGTTCGGCGCATTTGCGGTTCTTCTCGATCATCTTGACCCGCACCCGCTCGGCCCGCGTTTCGAGGTTCTTAGCCACCGCCAGCCCGACGTTGCCGCCGCCCACCAGCACCACCCGCTCCTGCTTGCGCAGCGACTTGCCGAAGATCTCCATGGTCCGGCGGATGTCGTCTGCATGCACGATGACGTAGCAGGAATCCCCGACGAAAAGCTGGTCGCCCGATTCAGGCGCAAAGAGCGTGCCCTCGCGCCGGACGCCCACCACCACCGACCGCAGCGTCGAAAAAAGGTCGGTCAGCTGCCGCAGCGGCGTGTTCACCACCGGGCATTCGGCCTCGATGGTCAGGCCCAGAAGCTGCGCCTTGCCGTCGAAGAAGATCTCGGTGTCGAAGGCCGCGGGCGCCGCGAGGCGCTGCAGTGCCGCCTCCGCCACCTCCTTCTCGGGGCTGATCACCACGTCGATGGGCATGTGATCGCGGCGGTAGAGATCCGAATAGATCGCCGTCAGGTAGCTTTGCGAGCGCAGCCGCGCGATCTTGCGCGGGATCGAGAACACCGAATGCGCCACCTGGCAGGTGACCATGTTGACCTCGTCCGAATAGGTCGCGGCGATGATCATGTCCGCATCGCGCGCACCCGCACGGTCGAGGATGTCCGGGTAAGAGGCAAATCCCGAGATGCCCTGCACATCGAGCGAGTCGGTGGCCCGGCGCACGAGGTCGGGGTTGTTGTCGACCACCGTCACGTCGTTGCGCTCGCCCGACAGATGGCGGGCGATCTGCCAGCCCACCTGGCCCGCCCCGCAGATGATGACCTTCATGCCGTTCCAGCTCCGCGCCGCACCTGTCCAGAGGTCTGAATGACAGAGTGCCGCAAAGGGGTCAATCCACCGCCCGACCGGTCTCTGTTCCGGAGCCACCCCTCGCACGGGACGGACCGGACCGGAAGCGGACGCCGGGACAAGGGAAATCGCCGAGGGGCCCCGCGGCACGCGGGGAGACGGCTATTTCGCTTGGCGCGGGGGCCGGTTGCGGTCAGGCAGGTCCGGGCGCGGGGTGGGTGCGGAACAGAGGCTCTGTTCTGGTGAATCCAGAGCCGGACCCATGCTGCCCGGTGCCCGCGAGGACGCCCGCCAGGGCGGAGGAGCGGCGCTCAGCCCGCCTCTTCGACCTCGTCCTCGAGTTGCGCGATACGCGCCCCGCCCTTGGCCGAGGTCACCACCCCCAGCGACTTCAGCTTGCGGTGCAGCGCCGACCGCTCCATGCCCACGAAGGACGCGGTGCGGCTGATGTTGCCGCCGAAGCGGTTGATCTGCGTCAGCAGGTATTCCCGCTCGAACGCCTCGCGCGCCTCGCGCAGCGGCAGCGTCGCCAGCGTCCCCGACAGCACCACCCGTCCCTCCTCGGCACTCGCCGGGCCGCTGTCCTGCGGCAGTTCGCGGGCCTCGATCTCGCCGGAGCCGTCGCCGAGGATCAGCACACGTTCCACGAGGTTCTTGAGCTGCCGCACGTTGCCCGGCCAGACCATGGTCTGCATCAGCGCCACCGCGTCGTCGCTCAGCGCGCGCATCGGCAAGCCTTGGGTCTTGTTGCACTGGGCGATGAAATATCGCGCCAGCAGCGGGATGTCCTCGCGCCGCTCCTCGAGGCTCGGCACCGCGATCGGCACCACGTTCAGCCGATGATAGAGCTCCTGCCGGAACCGCCCGGTCTCGATCTCGACCGCGAGATCGCGATTGGTCGAAGAGATCACGCGCAGGTCGACCCGCACCTTGTCGGCGCCGCCCACCCGGGTGAACTGCTGGTCGACCAGCACCCGCAGGATCTTGGACTGGGTGCCCGACGGCATGTCCGCCACCTCGTCGAAATAGATTACCCCGCCGTGCGCCTGTTCCAGCAGCCCCGGCTCCACGCCGCGGTCGGGCGTTTCGCGGCCGAACAGCACCTCTTCCATGGTTTCCGGCGCCACGCCGGCGCAGTTGACGGTGACGAAGGGCGCCGAGGCGCGGGCGGAATGGGCGTGGATATAGCGCGCCGCCACTTCCTTGCCCGACCCCGCCGGCCCCGACAGCATCACCCGGCCGTTCGATTTGGTGACCTTGTCGAGCTGGCCGACCAGCGTGCGGAACGCCGCACTTTCGCCGACCATCTCGGCGGCGGTGGCATCCTTGCGCTTGAGCTTCTGGTTCTCGCGGCGCAGGCGACTGGTTTCCATGGCGCGGCGGATCACCACCAGCAGCTGGTCGATGTTGAACGGCTTCTCGATGAAGTCGTAGGCGCCCTGCTTGATCGCCGCCACGGCGATCTCGATATTGCCATGGCCCGAGATGATCACCACCGGGATGTCAGGATTGTCGCGCTTGACGGTCTTGAGGATGTCAATCCCGTCCATCTTGCTGTCCTTCAGCCAGATATCCAGGATCATCAGCGCCGGCGGCTCGGTGTTGACCTCGGCCATCGCCTCGTTGGAATTGCCGGCCAGCCGGGTGGAAAAACCTTCATCCTCCAGGATATCGCCAATCAGCTCGCGGATGTCGCGTTCGTCATCGACAATCAGAATATCGCCCATGGGTCGTCACCTCTTTTATACCGTTTCTTGTTGCAATGCGGCGGGCAACGGGCTGCCCCCCGGCGCCAGCGGCAGGCGGATGACCGCCATCGCCCCGGCATGGGTCGCGCCGTCGAAAACCGGCGCGTCTTCAAGCGCAAGGCTGCCGCCGTGCTCTTCGATGATCTTCTTGACGATCGGCAGTCCAAGGCCGGTACCCTTGTCGCGGGTGGTCACGTAGGGCTCGAACAGCCGCGCCCGGTCCTCGGGCAGGCCGATGCCGTTGTCCATGATCCGGATCTCAGCGCGGCCCTGGTTGTCGGCGGCGCAGGTGATGCGGATCTCCGGCACATAGCCCTCCTCCGCGCCGCTCTCGCGCAGGGTCTCGGTCGCCTCGCCGGCGTTCTTGATGAGATTGGTCAGCGCCTGGCTGATCATCGTCGCATCGAGTTCCGCCGCCATCGGGCTGTCCGGCAAGTCCGCGACAAAGCGCACGTCTGGCTGGCCGCTTTCCTGCAGGAACACCGCCCCGCGCAGCAGGGCGACCAGGTCTTCGGGCTTGCGTTCGGGTTCCGGCATCCGCGCGAATTTCGAGAACTCGTCGACGATCCGGCGCAGGTCGGTGGTCTGGCGCACGATCACGTCGGTCATCTGGTCAAGGCTGTCTGCGGACACCGCATCCAGTTGGCGGCGGAACTTGCGCTTGATCCGCTCGGCGGACAGCTGGATCGGCGTCAGCGGGTTCTTGATCTCGTGGGCGATGCGGCGGGCCACGTCGCCCCAGGCCGCCATGCGTTGCGCGCTCACCAGGTCGGTCACGTCGTCGAAGGCCGCCACGTAGCCTTCGAGGCTGCCGTCGTTGCGGCGCCGCGTGGCGACGCGCACCAGCAGGTTTTCCAGGCGCCCCTCGCGGCTGACCTTGACCTCTTCCTGCACCGTCTCGCCGGGAATGTCGCGCAGGCGGTCGAAGACCGGGCCGAATTCCGGCACCGCCACATGGATCGGCACCGACTGACGGCTGTCCTCGTCTTCCCAGGCCAGCAATTTCTCGGCGGAGCGGTTGACGAAGGTGATCTTACCCTCGGGATCGAGCCCCACGACCCCCGAGGTGACCGAGCTCAACACAGAATCGAAGAGCCGCTGGCGCCGTTCGATCTGGCGGGTGTTGTCCAGAAGCTTTTGCCGCTGCGCCTTGAGCTGCCGGGTCATCTGATTGAAATACCGGCCCAGAAGGGCGATCTCGTCATCACCTTCGTCCTCGACCACCTGAACGTCCAGATCGCCCGCACCCACCTGCTGCGCCGCGCCCGTCAGACGCCCCACCGGGCGGCTCAGCCGTTCGGCGAACCACAGGCCCAGCCAGGTGGCGGCAAGGATCAGCAGCACCGCGAAGCCAAGATAAAGCAGCGCGAAGTCGAACAGCCGCCGGCCCCGTTCGCTTTCCTGCTGCTGGTAGAAACGCGCGGTTTCCTGCGTGTCGTCCAGCAGGTTGAGGATGCCGCCGTCGACCTCTCGGCTGACGTAAAGATAGCGGTCGACGAAGGCGTCGAGCGGCAGCAGCGCGCGGAATTCGTTGTTGTCCCAGTCCTCGATGATCGCGACGCCGTCGTCGGAGGCCTCGGCGATCTCTGCGGGGGTCGGTTGCTCGTAGTCGAAGAGGTACGACCGTTCGCCCCGTGCGCGGATTTCTCCGGTGCCGTCGATGACGAAGGCTTCGCGCAGCCCGCGCTGAATCTGCGCCTGCCCCTGGCTCAGGATCTGGCGCAATTCGCCGTCGTTCATGATGAAGGTCGCGCGGCGGTTGATGTCGAGGTAATTGCCAAGCGCGCGGGCATCCTGAATCAGGTCCTCGCGGTGCTCCTGCTCATAGGCCTCTGCCGCCGACAGCGACGCGCCCACCACGTTGCGCACGCGTTCCGAAAACCACGTCTCGAGCCCGATGTTGATGGTGAGCACCGCGAAAACGGCGACGGTGATCGTCGGCAGCAGCGCCATCAGGGCAAAAACGCCGGTCAGACGCAGGTGCAGCCGCGATCCGGCGGACTTGGCGCGCCGGGCGGCGATCATCTTGGCCACCCGCTGCAAGACCAGCGCCGCCAGAAGCAGGACGTAGACAAGGTCGGCGAGCAGCACCAGCCGCAGCCCGGTCTGGGCGCCCCGACCCTGGTCGAGCGGGCCGAGCACGGCAAAGGTCGCGCCCGCCAGCAGCGGCCCCAGCAAGACGAGGCCCAGGGTCATCGCGTTCTGAACGCGCCGCTGGCGCCGCAAACGGACCAACCGCGACCAATTCAACGTCCGTGCCCAAGTGGCCACAGCCCAACCTCGCACCAATGTGCTGCGTACCGCAGCAAACCGCCATATCTTGTGGTCTCTTCGCCGCCGACAGCAGCGCGGCCACAGTTATGTGGCTCTTTTACATCAATTTGCGGCGTCGTGTCACGCGGATATCGAGGTCGGTGATCTTCTTCCGCAGCGTATTGCGGTTGATTCCCAGCAGATCGGCGCATTTCGCCTGGTTTCCGCCCGTTGCCTCGAGCGCGATCTCGATCAGTGGCGCCTCCACCTCGCGCAGGATGCGGGTGTAAAGCCCCGGCGGCGGCAGCATGTTGCCGTGCAGGTCGAAGTAGCGCCGCAGGTGACGGGCCACCGAGGTCCCCAGCTTCTCGCCCTCGCCGCCGCGCAGGATCGGGCCGGTGTCGGGCTGGTTGCCCAGCACCGCCTCGACCTCGGTGCGGGTGATCTCCTCGGCGCGGCTGGTCAGGCTCAGCCGGCGCACGGCGTTTTCCAGCTGGCGCACGTTGCCGGGCCAGGAATACTGCCGGAAAAGCTCTGCCGCGTCCGTCGAAAGCCACCGCTTCGGCGCGCCCTCGCGTTCGGCGCGCAGCAGGAAATGGTCGGTCAGAAGCGCGATATCCTCGACCCGTTCACGCAGGGACGGCACGTTGATGGTCGCGCCCGACAGGCGGTAATACAGGTCCTGGCGCACCCGGCCCTCTTCCATCGCCTGGCTCAGATCGCCCTGGCTGGTGGCCATGAAGCGCGGCACGTGTTCGCCCGGCACGTCCATCATCCGCACGATGCGTGCCTGCACCTCGTCGTCGAAATCGGTGATCTCGTCGATCAGCAGCGTGCCGCCCTTGACCCGCGCGAGGACGCGCGCCGGACCTTCGAGTTCCGACAGGTCGGCGGCGGTGGCGGTGACGAAGGGCAGCGTGCGGCGGTCGGAAAAGTCGTGGATCGCCCGCGCGATCAGCGACTTGCCGGTGCCGCTCTCGCCGCAGATCAGCACCGGCAGATCGGTGTTCATCACCCGCGCCACCAGCCGGTAGAGCGCCTGCATCGCGGCGGTCTTGCCCACCAGCGGCAGTTCGTCCGGGCCGTCGGCGCTGTGCGTCGGTTCCTCGCGCCTCGGCGCGCGGTTGCGGTTCTCGAGCGCCCGCGCCGTGCGCTTCATCAGATCCGGCAGGTCGAAGGGCTTGGGCAGGTAGTCGTAGGCTTCGGCTTCCGCCGCCTGGATCGCCGTCATGATCGTGTTCTGCGCCGAGATCACGATCACCGGCAGGCCGGGCCGGTCCTGGGCGATTTTCGGCAGCATTTCCAATCCGTTGCCGTCGGGCATGACCACGTCCGAGATCACCACGTCGCCCTTGCCCTCGCCGACCCAGCGCATCAGCGTGGTAAGAGAGCTGGTGGCGTGCACCTTGCACCCCGCCCGGGTCAGGGCCTGGGTCAAAACCGTGCGGATCGTGCGGTCGTCATCCGCAACCAGAACCGTGCCATCCATCAGCGTTTCTCCTTTTTGTCGCGGGGGGCCATGGGCAGCGAGATGCGGAACACGGTGCGGCCCGGCACCGAGTCCACCGAGATCCAGCCGTCATGGTCGGAAATGATCTTGCTCACCAGCTCCAGGCCCAGGCCGGTGCCGTTCTCGCGTCCCGACACGAAGGGGTCGAAGATGTCGCTGCCGCTTCAGATCGAGGTGATCGAC